>Ga0209166_10001944_pt1 | contig 16341 bp, 14 predicted proteins | sample Coa_R1_3_FD_187151 | JGI IMG/M metagenome (GOLD analysis project Ga0209166, IMG submission 187151) | Surface soil microbial communities from Centralia Pennsylvania, which are recovering from an underground coalmine fire - Coalmine... | ecosystem: Environmental > Terrestrial > Soil >... | reverse complement strand
TTGATCTCGGTGCCGGAGTACTTGCCAAACAGGATGCGGTCGCCTTCCTTCACTGCGAGCGGGAAGGTCTTGCCTTCGTCGTTGGTGCGGCCCTTGCCGGTGGAGATCACTTCGCCCTCTTGCGGCTTGTCCTTGGCCGAGTCGGGGATGATGATTCCGCCGCGGGTGGTGGTCGCTTCCTCTACGCGCCGTACGAGGATGCGGTCATGGAGCGGTGAAAATTTCGCCATGTTTTCAAACTCCTTTCAGGTAGTTAGAAGGTTGTTGCTTCGATTGATTCTTTGTAACCCTATGATTTGGTGGGTGTAAACGAAGGTGCTAGCACTTTCGTCTATCGAGTGCTAATTGTAATTATCTGAGTGTGAGGTTGTCAAGCGTCCTGCCATTCGGCTCTTCTGAGATTCTACTGCGGGAGCCCGACGCGGCGCATGAGGTCCCGGAAACGAGGATTAGACTTCAGGCGGTCGAGTGGTTGGTCGTTTCTGGCGAAGACGAGTTTGTACCCGTGGGACGCGTAGACCTTTTCGAGCAAGTCCAGGGCGGCGGCGTCATTTCCCAAGGCGGTCTCAAGCGTTGCTGCCTCGAATTCGGCGCTGGCATCTCTCTTATTCTTCAGGACTGCGAGAGCAGCGAGGGCATCCTTACGGTTGCCTAGTGGGATCTCGGCAATGAAAAGGTCTCGCCGGAAATAGGGGATTCCCGAAGCAACAGCCAGGCGGAATTCTGCGACGGCAAGGTCCGGCTGATTTCTGTACATAAACACCTTCCCCACGCACCAATGCGCGAGGGAAAGATCATGGTCCAAGTCAAGGGCCTCGCGGCAAACCTCCAGCGCCTGATCAAACATGTGAGCGCCGTTCAATGCTGTGCCGAGGGAAGCCAGGAGCGCGGATGACACAGGGTCCAATCTTCGTATTTGCTGCCAGTCCGGGGGAGGCGTAAGTTTTCCCTGCACTGCAAGACACCACAAGTAAACGACACGGGCGTCGGGGTCGCTGGGTTCGAGGGCCATCGCCTGTTCGGCCTCTCGAGTGGCTCCGGCGACGGAGTCGCAGAATGATGGCCCGTTTTTCGGCCATGAGAAACCAACCGCGCGGAGCAGTCCTCTTCCTCCTATTGCGGCAAGCCGACGCGCCGGACCAGGTCTGCGTACCTCGGGTCCGAGCGCAGCGGCCCATAAAACGGATTCCCTTTCAACCAGAGCAACCCTCCGTCTGCTCCCAGGCTGTACTTATGCCGATAAGCGTCTTCGAGCCAATAGAGCGCGCGGTTCTTGTCTCCCAGCAGGCAATAAATTTCAGCCAGCATTCCGGGCGTATAAATGAGTCCGCTTTTGTGCATTTTCTCGTCAGATACCGCCCATGTGCGGAGGGCAGCATGGAACCCGGCTTTGCGATAAGCGCGATCCACCTCCGATGCCGTTTCCTCGAAACCCATTAGCTTGAACGCCTGTTTCAGTTCTTCGATGGCTTCCGGGTACATCCCAGCTAACGCGTAGGTCTGATACTGGCCGTAGTGCGTCAAACCGTCATCCGGCTGTCGTTCCAGGTCACGCCTCGTCAGCTGGATGGACTCTTCGTAATTCCCCTGGTAAAAGAAGTAATTCGCCAGATGATCGTTGTTGGGGTCGAGCTCTTGCGCGCGTCGTAGCTCTTGAACGCCTTCTTGCGGACGTCCGATCGCAATCAGAAAATATCCGAAGCGATCGTGGCTCTCGGCGCGGTTGGAGTTCAGTGCGATCGCACGCCGGTACTCTTCCTCGGCATCAGTCCATCTCCAATCGTCGATGGCGAGATTGGCCAGCAGTTCGTGGACCGCCGCCGAGTTCGGATCCAACTCCGCCGCTTTCCGCGCCGCTGCCTTTCTGATCTCGTAATCTTGCGGAGTGGGGTTGAACCGCACTGTGCCTCCGTTGCCGTTGTGAGCGTATGCCAAACCAAGGTAGGCGGGACCGAAATTGGCATCGTATTCGATCGCCTGCTGAAACAATTTTGCTGCCGCAGTGCTCTCTTCGTCCCCGAATCCTCGACCCACCCGGTGCAGGTGGTAATTGCCATTCATATAGGCATCCAGCACCCTTGGGTCGACGAGCGGCCTTGAGCTCAACCGCTCCCGCTCGCTGGGCTGAACTTGCACTTGGATCTCCTCCGCGATCGCCTTGGCCAGCGTGCCCTGAAGAGTGATCACATCCTGCACTTCGCGCTCATAGCTCTGCGCCCACAGGTTCCTGTCATCAGGTGCATAAATCAATTGCGCAGTGACGCGAACCCGGTTGCCAGATCGCGCAACGGATCCTTCGATGATCGCCTCTACGTGCAGTTCGCGCGCGATGTCCGGCAGGCTCTTGTTGGTGTCTTCGTAGAGATCCGAAGAAGTGCGAGAGATGACCTTGAGAGCGCTGATCTGGGAGAGATCGGTGATCAACTCCTCCGTCATCCCGGCTGCGAAGTATTTCTGCGAGGGGTCGGCGGACAAATTCTTGAGTGGCAGAACCGCCAGCGAATGGATCGGCGGACCGCTGTTGGTGACACGGTACCCGAGTTTGCGGCCCCCGAAGGCAACGATGGCACCCACGAGAACCAAACCGACGGCCAGCCAGATGTGGTTCCACTTGCCAATCGCACGGGCGGGTCCAGACACGGCGAGGCCAGGACGTGCGACCTTGTCTCCGTTCAGCGGTGCGACAGCAGCCACAAGACGGTAGCCACGCTTCGGAATGGTTTCAATGAAGCGGGGTTCGCGGGCGTCATCTTCGAAGGCGCGACGGAGCTCCGAGATGGAGCGGATGAGCGCATCATCGGAGACGAAGGTATCGGGCCAGACCGTCTTGAAGATGACGTCTTTGGGGACCAGTTCACCCGCCTGGGAGGCGAGGCAGACCAAGACCTCCATCACTTTCGGCTCCAACCGCACCGCGAAGCCGTTTTTGGAGATGGTATTGACGCCCGGTCGGACCAGCCAAGGCCCCACGTGGAAGTCGCTACGCACACGACCCCCTTCCCCGCAAGTTGCAGGATTATACCCCTTTGGTCGCCCCTAATGATGGTGAGGCGGGAGATCCCTCCACCGGCTGAAGTGCGCCGGTGGAGGGATGACCTCCGGCCAGAACATCGGATATCCTAGTACGGCGTCCCACTTCCCTCAGGCAAACCTCAGGGCAACCTCGGATTTTCATCGGGACTCCAGACGGTCGCCTTGCGACATAGTGTTGGGCAGAATTCTGGAGGGCCTCCGATGTTCCCTGTGCGGGGTATTGTCCCAGGTGTGATTTTGGCGGTTTGCCTGACTCAATTTGTAGCAGCCGGAGAGATCGCGTTCCAACCGGCGCAGAACTATCCCGTCGGCTCGAATCCGATTTGGGTTGTACCTGGGGATTTCAACAACGACGGCAACCGCGATCTCGCTGTGATTAACCACGGTGATCCGACTGTCGGCGACCCCGGCGGAGTGAGCATTCTATTTGGCAAGGGCGACGGCACCTTTCAGCCGGCGAAGAATGTCGCCATCGGCAAGAACTGCACCAGCGCCGTTGTCGGTGACTTCGATGGAGATGGCAATGAGGACCTTGCATTGCTGCGACCGGGCGATGCGACGGTGAGCGATGACGGCGACGTTACCATCTTCCTGGGCAATGGTGATGGAACCTTTCGGCAGGGGCAGGTGCTTACTCCCGGCAAGAACCCGTCCTCGGAGTACTTCTCGATTGCCGCTGCTGATCTTAACGGCGATCAGCGGCTGGATCTGGTGGTCGCGAACTCGGGCGACAAAACGTTCAGCGTTCTGCTGGGCAATGGCAACGGAACCTTCCAATCGCCAGTTGCCTATCCCATGGGCGTTCAGCCACGGTCAATATTTGTTGCTGATCTGGCCGGAAGCGGGGAGAAGGACGTTGTAGTGTTCGGTCTATTTGAAGTTCAACCGTGGCTAGCCAATGGGGATGGCACGTTTCGCCAAGGTTCCAGTTTTTCGAACAACGGTGTCTTGGCAGGCGACTTAAATGGGGATAAGAAGGCCGATCTCGTAGTCACACCATTCGTCCTCTGCCTATTTCATCCCTGCTCGCCCGTGTATCCGGAGGTGAGACTCGGAAATGGCGACGGGACCTTCCAATCTCCCCAGATCAACCTCGGGCAATCCGTGACAGCGGCCGGCGACTTTGATGGAGACGGCAAACTCGATTTGGCCGGGACCGCGAATGGCCCGCAGATTCAGATTTTGCCAGGCAACGGCGACGGGACGTTCCTGGCCCCCATCATTGCCAGCTCGAATGGCACGTTGAACGAGGTCTTGGATGTGAATGGGGACTCCGCTCCAGACTTGATCACAATCGCCAACAACAGCATCACGCTGCAGGTCAATGTCGGCACAGATTTCTCGATTTCCGCGTCGGCCCTGAGTCCCAGCACGCTGAGTGCCGGCCAAAGCGCCACATCATTGCTGACACTTAAACTGCTCAGCAATTTCAACGATCCAGTTTCCCTTGCTTGTGCCGTACAACCTGCACAGTCCAGCGCGCCGACCTGCTCCGTGAGTTCGAGTTCGGTAACTTTCAACAGCAGCGGCCAAGCCACGGCGACGCTCAAAATCAACGCAGGACCGATGGCAGTTGCACGTAATTCTCATCAATCATTCGGCGGCGGTGTCTTATGGCTCCCGGTTGCAGGTTTCGCCTTTTTGGGATGCGGCGCGACACGAACGACAAGACGAAAGCGAGCGCTTGCGGGCTTGATGTCGATGTGTCTCTGTATCGGTCTCGCCCTGGAGCTTGGGTGTGGCGGAGGCAGCAGCGCCCCCAAGTCCACGAACTATTCGGTCACAGTGACGGGCAAGGCTTCGGTCACGCAGAAGTCGGTGACTGTGAACGTGACTGTGCAGTGAGCAGTCCGGAATTCAACTAAACCCTTTCGGCGCGCATCGAGTTGGTGCGCGCATCACCCTGTTGGGGGCGTGCCCTGTCTTCAAAACAAGGAGCTGGGCACGCCCCTCTGGTTGTCGATCGGGCGGCGGGTGCCCGAGCCTTAGTCCCGAACACCGCCATTGCTGCACTTGCGGTTTTTTGCAAAGGCGGAATTCTGACTGCCCTGATAAGTAGCATTCCACGAGCTTGCCCCAATCAGTCTCGCGTCCCAGAGTTTTCCACATCTTTATTTGCCCAATGTTCAGATAACCGTGACTGTGATTTTCCCTTTGTGCATACTGTAGGCGTGATCGAGCCGAATAAGCTCCCGGTGGTTGCTGTGACATCGTCGTTCCGATGACATCATTGCTTAGTGAGAATCACGACTGGAAGCAATCCAATGAGAAAAGTAATCTACGCAATCAACGTTACCCTGGATGGCTGCTGCGACCACACGAAAATGATTGCCGATGAAGAAATCCATCGATATTTTACGCAACTGATGCGAGATGTTGACCTGCTCGTGTTTGGGCGTAAGACCTACCAGTTGATGGTTCCTTATTGGCCGGATCTCGCTAAGAACCATTCTGAGAGCGCGCCACAAAACGAATTTGCCGACGCATTTGACTCCATCAACAAACTGGTCTTCTCACGATCCTTAGACAGCTCGCAGGGGAATACGAGAATCGTTCGTACGAAGCCGCAAGACGAAATACTTCGATTGAAAGGCGAACGAGGCAAAAGTATTTTAATCGGTGGTGTGAATCTTCCTTCGCAACTGGTCGAGCACGGTCTGGTGGATGAATTTTACTTCGTCGTTCAGCCCATCGTTGCCGGAGCAGGCAGACGGTTGTTAGAAGATATGAGCCTGCAGGAGCGACTGCAATTGAAACTTGTGGACACCAAGGTTTTTCGATCGGGATGCGTTGCGCTTCGTTATTTGAAACCATGAAATTTGCCGGAGGCATCAGATGGCGCGGCAAAAACCGAGTCTGAGGCAGACTCGTGCGGTGCGACTTGACGTCGCGCCCTTCCCGTGCGGAATGCTCTCGGGCACACGGTCTCGCCGGTCGTGGACGCCGCGATGTGGTCTTTGCGACAGCATTTAGAATTCCCTGCCGACGTACGGTCTCTCACGACGGCTTTGCCGTCGTTCAGGATGACATCCTCTTCTGCTACGGGTGAGGGAGCAATCGGCAGCTTTTTCAGGAGGCGATTGCCGGCGTTTGGCCCTGCGGTAATCTTCGTTTTCGGAATCTTTCAGGACCTTTCCTTCGATCGGGCAATCGACATGTGTAGTCCGCACCGATCGCAGTCTTTCGCAAGCTACGGAGCTTCGATCCACGGACAGCCGAGCGCGGATGTTCCTACATTGTTGTCAATCAAGAGCTTCCCTAAGGGTGCTAAAATGCAACTAATCAATATTCCTCAGTTTTAGCCTATCCACGATGGATCGATGATTGTTGATCGAGAGGGTTCGATCATGAAAAGAATCAAAAGCATTACGGAAGCGCCCCATTTCCTTAGTGGGTGGAAGGAAATCGCGAATTATCTAGGCAAGGGTGTGCGCACCGTGCAGCGGTACGAGTGGGAACTGGGACTGCCGGTGAGACGTCCCGCGGGAAAAGCGCGGGGATCGGTGGTAGCGACGCGAATTGAGTTGGACGCATGGGTAGCCGCGAGTCCGATCCGGGCGGAGTTCCGGCTGACGCGGCCCATGCCCGAATTGCCACAAAACATCTGGTCCGAAATTTCGACTGGCTTGCACGAGATGAACCGTCTGCGCAACCAGATGCAGGACTTGCGCAATGAAGTGACGGGTTCGGTGGCGTTGCTGCACAGCGGCGTTCAGAGTCTGTTGGAAGAGGTGAACCACAATAGACGCCGGGAGCCTCCGCAAGAGCGGGACCAGGAAGTCACCCCCCCCCGCATCATTTGATCTCATACGGCAGGAACGCTGGTCGAAAAGTGAATTAGAGTAACGGCGCACAGCAAATTCCTCGCTGCGCTCGGAATCACAAGAATGAATGACACTCGAGCTGTTACGAGCGGGCATCGACGCCATCGGTGCGACGGTGGGCTTTCGCTCCGGAGCCGACTACGTCGGTAATGTCGAGCAGAGCAACGACCACGCCGTCTATCTTGTTTTCGAGAGTGCGATAGGGCGTGATACGCATCTTGTAGGATTTGCCGTCGCGCGACTGCACGTGCTCGTTGCGTATGGTGATGTCGCGCATCACGTCGAGCATCCAGCGCTCCAGCTGGGGCAGGTCGAGATTGAGAGGCAGGTGCGTGAGTGCCTTGCCTACATCGTGATCGGAGAAGCCGAAGACGCGCTCGGCTTCCGGCGTATAGCGACGGATGTGCAAGTCTTCTCCGAGCATGATCATGGGGATGGTCGCGCTGTTCAAAAGGTTGACGAGGTCGTTGTTGAGCTGCACGAGCTGATGGTTGCGATGCTGAATCTCCTCGTTGACCGTGTTCAACTCTTCGTTGGCGGATTCGAGTTCTTCCTTGGAGGTTTGCAGTTCTTCATTGGTACTCTGCAATTCCTCGTTGCCGGATTGAATTTCTTCGTTGGCCGACTGGAGTTCCTCGTTCGTGGCTTCCTGAGCCTCGATGATGGATTGCAGATATTCCTTGGTGCCGGCGAGTTCCTGTTTGAGTTGAGCGACCTGGACCTCCCGGCTGTCGGGGCCTTCTTTTGGCCGGCGAGGGGCAGGCTTCTGCTCAGGGGCCGTTTTGGCAGTTGCCATTTCTTCAAAAAGCACCAGCAGGTGGCGCTGATCGCGAGCCGGAGTACGGAAAGGAATCACTTCGAGGCGCAGGGTCGCGGAGCCCTCCCCTTCTTCCAGGACGATGCCTTCCTTCACGGCCGGGGCCGAGTCCTCGCGGGCTTGCTCGATTAACGCGCGCAGCTCATAGAGCAGACCGGGCCGGGCCATTTTGAGGAGGTTCAGACTGGCCTTGCCCGTGGGGAGTTCAAGGAATCGGCTGGTGCGCCCCCGGCTCTGCAGGATATCGAGATCATCGTTCACCACCACCGCGCAGGGGACATATTTGGTGAGCAGAAGGCGGTCAGCCTCGCGCTGCACGTCCGCTGGGGTCCGGGGCTGTTCTTCTTCCTTGCTGCTGAGACCTGGCTTTTCCGTGCCACTTTCGGCGGGACCGCTCAGCGCGAGACCGAAGGTGACGGGCGAGGGGACCGACTTCTTCTGGTAGATCTTGCTCTTGCGCTCTACCAGGTCAAAAATATCGGCGCTCGCCCCGAGCAAGCCCTCCGTATTGCCTACAAGCAGGAATCTGCCGGGCTTCAACGCATAGTGGAAGATAGGAATGACCTTCTTCTGCAGCAACGGGCTGAGATAAATGAGAACATTGCGGCAACTGATGAGGTCCATGCGCGAAAAGGGAGGATCGCTGAATACATTCTGACGGGCGAAGACGCACAAATCGCGGATGGACTTGGAAATCTGGTAGCCGCCGAGAACTCTGTGAAAAAAGCGGCGGAGACGGATTTCGGAGACGTCGGCGACGATGTTCTCTTTGTAGAGTCCGGCACGGGCGCGCTGGATGGCAGGCTCACTGAGATCGGTGCCGAAGATCTGGATGGGAACTTCGATGCGAAGCTCGGTGAGCATTTCGACCAGCGAGATGGCATGAGAATAGGTTTCTTCGCCGGTAGAGCATCCGGGAACCCAAACGCGCACCGGATCAGTGGAGGAACGCTCCGCCAGAATTCTGGGGTAGACGACTTCGCGCAAGCTGTCGAAGACACGGGGGTTGCGGAAAAAGCTGGTGACATTGATGAGGACGTCGCGATACAGGGCGTCGATTTCCGAAGGGTTGCGGTGGAGCAGCTCCACGTAATCGCCGAGCTGGGAGATCTGGTTGATATTCATGCGGCGGAGAATGCGACGCCGGATGGTGGCGATTTTGTAATCCACGAAATCGACCTTGCTGTGGTTCTTGAGCAGACGAAAAACCTCTTTGAGGAGACGATCTTTGCCGTCGAAAGCCTCGGTCACGGGCTCCCGCTCGGTGGGTTGACGATGGACGCGGATCAGTTCTGTCGCGATTTGATCGGGGGGCAACACGAAGTCCACGACCCCTGCCGCGACTGCACTGTTGGGCATGCCGTCGTATTTGGCGGATTGGGGGTCCTGGGCGAAGGTAATGCCGCCATCATTCTTAATGGCGGAAAGTCCAAGAGTACCGTCGTTGGCAGTCCCGGACAGGATAACGCCAATGGCGTTCGAGCGCTGATCTTTGGCCAACGAGCGAAAGAAGGTGTCGATGGGCATGTGGTGGCCGCGCTCAGCTCCGCGCTCACCAGCTGGAGGACGCCGCCGCTGATGGTCATGTCGGAGTTGGGCGGCAGAACGTAAACCGAATTGCAGGCCACACGTTGCCCTTCCGTGGCTTGGTGAACGGGCAGGCGAGTGATGCGCGAGAGCAGTTCAACCAAGGCACTTTCGTGGGTTGGATCCAGATGTGGAATAAAAACCAGCGCGATGCCGGGCTCGGAAGGAAGCGCGCGCAAAAGGTTACTGAATGATTCCAGGCCACCGGCAGAGGCACCGATCGCAACGATGGGGAAGGTTTCCGGCATCGCCGGGGAGACAGAAAGTTTGCTCCGGCGAGGACTTCTGGGAGCAGGAGCTTTCTTTCTCTTCTTTGCCATCAACGAACTCCACAGTAGGAAAGCAGATCCGGGAAAGCGACATTTTAGTCCATTGAAGAGGTAAGTTTACAGCCGTGTGCGGAAGAGGAATGCCGGGACCATGCAATAGAAGACTTATTCCCGGCAGCAGCTGACCTAATCCGGGCGTGGCGCAGTTTGGCGCATCCGAACCCCCCCGGGATAGTGTTAGGTTTGCAGCAAGCACGAAATGTGGGGATTCCGGGGGCAAGCAAGGGACACATGAATACGTACGGTTGGCAACGATTCTATGAGGCGGCAATCCTCGAGACAAAGCGCAATCGCCTCCCAGCACTGATCGAGTCAGCCCAGGCCGCGATTGACGCCCGGCTGCGGCAACTCCACAGCGACCACCAAAGCTCCGAGAACGAGAAAATGGCCATCGAAGACGCGCTCAATGGTCTACGCATCCTGCGCGAAGAAGTTGCTCGACTTCAGGACGAAACGGCTTCCAGGAGAACCGGGTGACGTAATTTCCGCTTGCTCCTTCCAGCCACCCCTCCAGACCCCACTTCCCGATCAGCGGGAAGTGGGGTATTTTTCCCAATTGCTGGTCCCCGACTATTCACTTTGGACTAGGCTGAACTGGAATCATTCTTCCTACTTGTGGCCCTGCGGGGACTCGTTGAGAGTAGAGACGCGCCCGGTTTCCGGCTGCGCAGGGGGCCATGTGCAACAAATTCTGTGTCTGCGATGCAGACGGGAAATCGAAGCTGGTGGCAAGTCGGTGGCGGTTTATATGTTTGCACAAACCGTGGGAGTGAGGCCGCGGCAGAAATCGGCCGCGAACCGGATTTGTTTTTGTCCGCAATGCGCGGTGTCGCTGGCAATGGGAATGCCTCCGGAGGGAGCCCTGAACATGGCGGCATGGGACATGATCCGCGACCTGGTCAGCGCGGAGCCCTCGCTGAATCAGGCAGCGTGGGAAAGTTTGCGCGGAGTTGTCGGCCTGTTGCCTTCCGGAGACGAGAATGGCTCTGGACGATATCGGCGTGCGGGATAAACTGGACGCATGCCTCCTACGATTGGAAACGGAAAGATTTGTTACCTGCAGATCCCAACCACCGATATTGCACGCTCGGCTGATTTTTATCGCCGCGTGTTTGGATGGGATGTGCGCACGCGGGGCGATGGCAGCGTCGCGTTTGATGATGGAGTGGGCGAAGTGAGCGGTGAATGGGTGCTGAACCGCAAGCCAGCCGCGCCGGGAATTTTCGTCCACATTATGGTGGACAGCGTGGCGAAGACGCTGGAAGTCATTGCGGCCAACGGGGGGAAAGTGGTGCAGCCGATTGGCGGAGACGCGCCGGAGATCACCGCCCACTTTGAGGATCCAATGGGGAATGTTTTGGGGCTGTATCAGGAGCCGGGATAAAGGCAAAGTTTCAGAGTTTCTAAGTTTCAAGGTTCAAAGACACGAACCGTAAACTTCGAAACCTTCCCACCGTCTTATTGAGGCTTGGACCCTGATTCCTGCTTCGCTTCAACGTCTTTCTTCTTGGCGAAGGAACGGACATAATTTACCAGGTCCCAGCCCTCTTCGGTCTTGATCCGCGGGCCCTCGGGCGGCATGTCGTTGTGGCCGTTCTTGATGACATAAAGCAGTTCGCCGTCGGTGTGATCTTTGAGCGTGGCCGGATCGGTGAAATCTCCGATGGTGAGCTTCATATCTTTAGCGGTATCGCCTTTGCCGTCGCCGTTTTTGCCGTGGCACATTTCACAGTCGAGCGTCCACCATCTCTTGGCACGAGCAAGGGATTCCGGTGTCGCTTTCACCGGATTTGGCTGCTTGGCGGCTTCCACGGGAATGGCCACGACGGACGGCGTCTTCTGCGTTGCCGGCGCAGACGATTGCTGCTGGGCAAGCGCTGATAAAGATACAAGTAAGAGTGCTGGAAGAACCAATGCCAGACGGGACATGGAACCTCCTCTCGGAAATAGAGTCGCTAACAAGGAAATTGTGCTCCAGAATCCCGGCGGATCATGTGATTGAAATCACATAGTCTGCCTAAAGGTCTCCCGTCTACTCGGCCTGCGCGAGGTCCAGTCCTCTGAGCATGTAAAGCTGTTAACCGCTGAGTTCGCCGAGAATGGCCGCAGAGGACCCGGAGAAAACTCCGGCGCGCTCTCCTGAAAAGAAGAACAATGTAGGGTTCACGACAATTGGCGCACAACATTTTCTTTGACAGTGCCCGCGAGAATGCCCTATGCTCGCGGCAACTCACGTCCCCCTTCGCTACTTCGGAGGCCCCCATGGTGACACCGGTGCTGTGCCAGATCTGCAGGCGGCCAGTGATGCTGGAAACTGCGCGGATCAATGAGCACGGAAAAGCTGTACACGAAGAATGCTACGTCAACGCGCTAAGGGCCACACAGGCTCCGGCGCCGGACGATCCTTCCATTCCCAAGGAAAATTAGGCGTCATCAACTCCGGAGTGTGGCGGCAATGGATTCCAGCACTGCTTCAATGCCGTCCGCTGAGGCGAGGCCTGCCTGCGCCATATCCTTGCTGCCGCCGCCGCGACCTCCCAGTGTTGCGATCGTCTGTTTGATCAGCGCGGACATGTCGAACGGCTGTCCGGGAGATTGGGCAAACACTAAAGACGGCTGCGGAGCGCGAGTGGCGAGCAGGGCCACGGCTTGCGGCGAGAGGCGCGTGAGCCTCTGCGCCAACAGCTTCAGGAGATTTATTTCGCGGTCGGCGAAGGTGCGGACCACGAGCTTGCGTCCGTTCGATTCCGGCGTGTCGGCGAGCAGGGCTGCGGCCTGTGCCTCGGCGAGTTCCTCCTGCGATTGCTCGCGCTGCTTGCGAAGGGCGCGTATCTCCTCCTGCGACTTGCGCACTTGCTGGGGCACATCGTAAATGTGAGCGGAGAATAATGATGCGGTTTCGGTGAGAGTGGTGAAATCCTTGCGTGCGGTCGCGACCGCGCGCTGGCCCGCGATGAACTCGACTCGCCATCCCTGGCGAACTTTTTCTGACTTTCGAAGAATGATGCAGCCGATCTGTCCGGTCTGGCGAACGTGCGTGCCGCCACAGGCGGTGAGGTCGAAGTCTTGAATGGCGATGAGGCGTAGTTCGTCACGTTCGGTCGGGGGAATTTTGCGGAGGCCCAGTTTCCCTGCCTCGTCGCGCGTAACGAAGCGGATCTCGACGGGACGGTTCTCGAGGACGATTTCGTTGGCGAGTCGCTCGGCGGATTCGATCTGGTCTTTAGTGAGGTTGGGCGTTTCCAGATCGATCGAGCAGTAATCGTCGCCCATGTGGAAAGAGACCGTGGGTATCTTGAAGAGACGGATGAAGGCGGCGGATAGGACATGCTGACCCGTGTGCTGCTGCATGTGGTCGCGGCGGCGGCGGGCGTCGATCTGGCCGTGGATGCGGGTTCCGGGCTTGAGGTCCACTGGCGCTTCCAGATAGTGGACGATGCGGCCGTCCTCGGTGTCGGCTACTTCGGTGACTTTAAGCTTTCCGGTTTTAGTGGAGATCACGCCTGTGTCGTGGATTTGGCCGCCGCTGGTGGGGTAGAAAGCAGTGCGGTCGAGAACCAGAGCGGGCTTCGGTCCCGGGGTGGATTCGCGGACTTCGGCTTCGAAATCGTAGAGGAAGGAGTCGTGGTAGTAGAGGCGGTCGGTCATAGCACTAGAATCTTATTTCACCACAGAGGGAGTTTGGTCGCTACGGGCTCGATACGACAGCGAGTCACTCGTGGCGCTGGCTTGCGGTGGACTTCAAGCCTAGAATGAGTCATGCGCCGGAGGTTCAGTATAAAAACACAGATGGTGCTGATGTTTGCGCTGCTCTTAGTAGTTCGCGCTGCTTCTCAGGATGCGCCAAAAGCTCCGGGACTGTCCCAGTGCAAATTCTCTGACGGAACCAAAATTAGTGTGACGTATTCTAACGAGCGCAAGAAGTATCTTTTCACGACTGATGGAAGTCTTGTGACAATCAGGGGCGTTCGTGTGCCTTCCGGTGATTACGCCGTTTCGCCTACAAGGGACCAAGACAACAACTGGACGTTTACGATGAGGAAGCAAATCCTGAAGACAGGTGATTGGGTCATACCGTCATTGCCCATGTCTGTCGCAACGAAGGCGCTACCAGTTGGGAGCCTCCCAGTTGTATTCGATCAGACAGGCGGAAGCTGCATGATGTATTGGAGGCAGAAAGATTCGAACTCGCTGTTGTCGCTGGAATTTACAAGAGAAAACACGGACATGCCAGTTTCCGACTAACTGTTGCTGGCGGGGGGCGGGGGAGAACATCATGCGGCTTGGGCATTCCTTTCGACGGCATTGTTAGTTCCAGCCGACGTACGGTCCTTCGCACCGGCTTCGCCGCTGCTCAGGATGACAACCCCTTTAATATGGGCCGATGATGCCGCCGATTTGGCGGGCTGCCGGTTTCTTAGAATCGACACCCTTCGCGGGCGGGAGCGCCCGCGCCACACTATTGTCTAGAACATCCAGGTACTTCAAACCGCTGCCTGTGTTGAACAGGACGACGGTGTCTTCGGGTTTGAAGAATCCGCTGGCGCGGAGTTTGCGGTACGCAACCAAGCTGGCTGCGCCTTCTGGCGCGGCGAAGATGCCTTCTACTCTGGACCAGTGTCGCGTGGCTTCGACAATTTCGTTGTCGGTCGCGCTGACGGCGGTACCCTTGCTCTTCTTTAGTATGTCGAGGATCAGGTAGTCGCCGTAGGGCTTGGGGACGCGGAGGCCTGAGGCAAGCGTCGCGGCGTTGGTCCACATCTCGGCAGACTGCTTCCCTGCTTCCCAGGCCTTTACGATAGGCGCGCAACCCTCCGCCTGAACGGTGATCATCTTTGGGCGCTCGGAGCCGATCCAGCCGAGGGCTTCCATCTCTTCGAAGGCCTTCCACATGCCGAGAAGGCCGACGCCTCCGCCGGTGGGATAGATGATGCCTTGCGGCATACGCCATCCGAGTTGCTCCGCGACTTCATAGCCCATCGTCTTCTTGCCTTCGACGCGATAGGGTTCTTTGGTTGTGGAGACGTCGAACCATCCGTCTTTTTCCCAGAAACTTTCCTTCTTGAGGTCGGCGACTCGGCGGGCGCAATCGCTGATGAGTCCGTCGACTAACGTGACGTGAGCTCCGTAGTAGTCGCACTCGACGCGGTTGGCCGTGGGGACATCTTTGGGCATGAAGATGTGGGCTTCGAGTCCGGCGAGCGCGGAGTAGGCGGCGAGCGCTCCGGCGGCGTTGCCGGCGGAGGGAATCGCCAGCTTTCTCAGGCCGAAGTGGCGGGCCATGGTGACGCAGGCGGAGAGGCCGCGGGCTTTAAAGGATCCGGTGGGGTTGAGCCCTTCATCCTTAATGTAGACATTGGGAAACTCGCGGCTGGGAAGCATGGGCGTGAAGCCTTCGCCGAGAGATACGGGATTGGCTTCGGGAAGGACCGCATCGTAGCGCCACATGCTGGGAGCACGTCCGGCGAGGCGGGCAGACGAGAAGGTGCGCTTCACTTTCGGAAGGTCGTAACGAGCATAGAGAACGCCGGCATCTTTCGGGCAGACCGATTGCGGACGATCGGCGGGATAGTGTTCTCCGCAGCGCGTGCATTCGAGGTGGGTCAGCATGGCGAGAGTGTAGCAGGAAGGCGGTCAGCAGCGGGATTCCCAGGTCTCGCAAAAGCAGCGAGACCTGGGCCATCCCCGTCAATGGTTATCTCTACACTTCTTTACGCTTCATCAGTAGAGCGTTTTGGGTTTGTGCGCTAGTATTCAAGGTCTACATAAAAACTTAGAGGAGAACTTTCAGATGGGAAAGTTTTTGCTGGGCGTGATCATTGGACTGATTCTGCTTCCGCTGGTCGTCTACGTTTATTTCGCAAAAGGGATTGCCCCGGTGGCTACCGCGGCTCCTTCGATGCCGTTTGAAAAGATGTTTGCCAGCATGGCGCTGCATGCGAGGTTGGATCGGGAAGTTCCGAAAACTGTGCCAATCCAGCCCGATGAGGCGAACCTCACGGCCGGAGCGCAGGTTTACAAGGAGCATTGCGCCGTTTGTCATGGGGTGCCGGGCGCGCCGCAAACTGCTATTGCGAAGGGAATGTTTCCGGTCCCTCCGAAGTTGATGGAGGGCAAAGGCGTAACGGATGACGAGCCGGGCGAGACGTACTGGAAAGTGTCGGGCGGGATTCGGATGACGGGGATGCCGGGCTTCAGCACGTCGTTATCGACGACACAGATGTGGCAAGTGAGCTTAGTCTGCGCGAATGCGGATAAATTGCCAGCAGCAGCGAAGGAGAAGCTCGTCGCCGCGGACCTGAGCCAGGTTCCTCCAAAGGCCGAGACAACGAAATAAACAAACGTTGAACCACTAAGGACACTAAGGAACACGAAGGAATCCTGGGATGGATGTCCGGCCCCGTCCTCTGCGCGCGCTCTAGCCGCGACACTCCGCATGCTATAGTGCGCTTTCACCTATGGGCTCGTTTCTCTTCTTTGCATTTTCGTGGTGGTCGATTGCGCTGCGCCTTGTGGCCATCGTTCACTTCATCCGGCGGAGGCCTGACTGGTTCTGGATCTGGGTCATCCTGTTCCACTGGGTGGGAGCGCTGGTCTACATCGTCGTGGAAGTGATTCCTGATGCCGGCCTGCTGCGCGGGACCTTTCAGATTTTTCCCCGGCGTCGGCGCATTCACGAATTGGAGAGGGTTATTCTCGATAACCCCTCTGCCGGCAATTACGAAGAACTGGGTCTGCTCTACCTGGACGA
>Ga0209166_10001943_pt1 | contig 16343 bp, 19 predicted proteins | sample Coa_R1_3_FD_187151 | JGI IMG/M metagenome (GOLD analysis project Ga0209166, IMG submission 187151) | Surface soil microbial communities from Centralia Pennsylvania, which are recovering from an underground coalmine fire - Coalmine... | ecosystem: Environmental > Terrestrial > Soil >... | reverse complement strand
CGCTCGATCTGGCGAAGGCGCTCGACCTGCCGCTGTTCGATCCCAACGCCAAGAACGCGCGCGTTGCCGATGGCGCCCATCCCAGGGCCGGCAATGGCGTGCTTGGCAAGGATCCCACCAAGCCCGAGCTTGTGATTGCCACCAACGGCGGCTCCGACCTGATCTATCTGCCGAACAAGGACAGAAAGCTCGCCAGGCGCACCATCGCCGCGCTGCTCGACCAGGACTATGTCAGCGGGCTGTTCGTCGACGATGACCTCGGCAGATTCCCGGGCACGCTGCCAATGTCTGCGATCAACATGGAAGGCAAGGCGAGAACGCCCGTCCCCTCGATCGTGGTCGACTTCCGGACCTATGTCGCGCCGGGCTGCGATATCCCGACCAATTGCCAGGTCCAGGTCGCCGACACCGTGCTGCGGCAGGGCCAGGGCATGCATGGCAGCTTCGGCCGCGGCGACACCATGAATTTCATGGCGGCGATCGGGCCGGACTTCAAGGCGGGCTATGCCGACGCCCTCCCCGTCTCCAATGCCGACGTCGGCGCCACGGCCGCGAAAATCCTGGGCTTGACGCCCAAGCCCCACGGCAACCTGATCGGCCGCGCCATGACCGAAGCGATGCCGAACGGCGCGACGCCGAAGGCGACGTCCGACACGATGAAATCGGCCGCCGCGGCCAACGGCCTGCACACGGTTCTTGACTTCCAGCGCGTCGGCACGCAGCGCTATTTCGACGCCGCCGGCTTCCCCGGCCGCACCGTCGGATTGGAGGCGGAGGCCGCAAACGGCGGCAAAGAAAAAACGGCGGGGAAATAACCCCGCCGCCTGCAAAAATCAGAGCCGAAACGGAATGCCGTTACATCCCGATGTCGAACACGAAGGGGATATGCGCGAGCGGCAGCGCGGCAACGCCGGCAAGGGTTGCGACCATCGTCATCAGCGTACGGTTGGAGCGCCGCTTGCCGCGCATCTGGCTCGCGATCCACTCCAGCACCTCCTTGTTGACGCCCTTGGCGTAAGCGGGCGCCCAGCTCTCGATGTCGGTATCGGGCGACAGCGCCACGGTGCGCGGCGGCACCGGCAGGCCGGAGGCGGAGGCAGCATGGTGGGCGATCGCCTTGGCAAACAGGTCGTCGAAGCGGCCATTGTCGCTGCGCTCGGTGGCGGCTTCGTTGATGTCGAACAACGCCTCGGCCTCGACGCGGCTGACCGGCTCGTGCTCGACGGCGGACGCGGTCAGGATGCGCGCGCACCAGGCGGCGTCGTCGGCATCGAGCGCGCGGGAGAAATGCACGCGGCCCCGGGTGGTCGGGCCTTCGCCGGTGATCACGCCGTCACGCACAATCGTCAGCGCATGCGCCGCCGTTTCGCGGCAGGAGGGTTGGAGGGCACTGATGTCAGCAGCCTCTGACTTCGGGGCAGGCATTGTCACACGTCTCAGTTTCTGGGTCTCGGTCAGCATGTCCGGGGGCACGTAAACGAGTGGTTAATGATTCAAAACTCGCATCTGGAGATTCTTAAATGGTTGCCAATTGGTCGCATTTATTCCCGCTGGGGTTCGGGAACCTCCAATGAGGGCCGGCGTGATGGAAGCCATAAAAGGCAATATCTGGGCAATCCCGGTCTTTACGGTCGCGGCGGCTTTTTGCCGCCGCTGTGGTTTTTTCGCAGCACGCGCCACGATCAAAAGATGGTGCTAGGGGTTCCACGCTTAAGAGAATGATCTACCCTTCTAACGTCACCCCGTTCACTCAAGCGCCTTTGCCGACTATATTGGTTAAGGCAAATTTCCCTGTAACTTGAACAACATGAGGCTGTCACATGGCACTTCCAATTGGCGCCGTCGCCCCTGATTTCGAAGCCGAGACCACTCAAGGCAAAATCAAATTCCACGACTGGCTCGGTAACTCCTGGGGGCTCTTGTTCTCGCACCCCAAGGATTTCACCCCGGTCTGCACGACCGAGCTTGGCGCGGTGGCCAAGCTGAAGCCGGAATTCGACAAGCGCGGGGTCAAGCTGATTGGCCTTTCCGTCGATCCGGTCGACCGGCACTCGAAATGGGCCGAGGACATCAAGGAGACGCAGGGTGCTGCCCCCAACTATCCGATGATCGGCGACACCGATTACAACGTCTCCAAGCTTTACGACATGCTGCCGGCGTCGACCTCCGGCGATCCGCTGAAGCGCACGCCCGCCGACAATCAGACCGTCCGCAACGTCTTCGTCATCGGCCCCGACAAGAAGATCAAGCTGGTTCTGGTCTATCCCATGAGCACCGGACGCAACTTCCAGGAGATTTTGCGCTCGATCGACTCCCTGCAGCTCACCGCCAAGCACAATGTCTCCACGCCCGCCGACTGGAAGCAGGGCGAGGACGTGATCATCTCCGGCTCCGTCTCCGACGAGCAGGCCAAGACGATCTATCCGCAGGGCTGGAAGGCACCGAAGCCGTATATCCGCATCGTGCCGCAGCCCCATTAAGCGATCCGGCTTTCGGCACCAGCCGATCGGCAACAAAGCAGTCCGGCGGTCGATGAGGCCGCCGGCATCACCGCCCCCAGCTCGCAGCGGCGACTGCGATGGCTCGTTTTGACAGCCTTCCAAATCCCGCTAAGCGATCGGCAAACTTCGCTTGAGGTGTTCATACGGAGGCTGTTTGCCAGGAGACGACCGAGTGAAGCGAGAGGTCCGCCTACCACTCGTCCGGGCAGGGATCGACGATCTTCCAGAGCTCTTCGCCGTTCTTGATCTTCTTCATTTCGGTGGTAAGCCCGCCATTGCGGCGAATCCAGTCCTTCACCGTTTTGGGGTAATAGGACATCAGGTCGGCAGTCCCCTCTGCGCTCGTCACCTTGATGCCGAAGGTGAAGGACTTGTCGTAATAGGCCTCGTGCAGGCCGATAGAGGCCTTCGGCGTCACGCAGATCCGGTTCATCGGCACGATGCCGAACACCAGCGTGCAGGCGGAATTGCAGATACCGTCGATCACCACGCGCTCGCCGCTGTCGCGGACGCGCTTGTACTTTTCCTTGTACTCCTCGACATAGCCGCCGTGATCACGGGTGATGTGCAAAACGGCGCGCGCCGGCGTCGCGGCAACGAGGCCAAGCAGCAGCAAAGCGAGGGGCGTGATGCGCATGGGAGGGAAAAGTCCGGAAACCTTTCGTGATGCTGGAGGGCCGACTTGGGTGGGCCGGCCGCCGAACTGTCGCTTGACTGTGTTGGGAAAACGTTAAGCATGAGGAAAAGGGCAGAATTTGGCGCGATCCATCCACACTTCCGCGCTGATTTTCTCAGATTTGGGATTAGACTGTCGCCAAAATAAGCTTAAACAAGGTCGCGTTAGCGGGAATTCCGGAGAATCGAGATGAAGATGTGGAAATTTGTCGCCGCCGCCGTGATGTCGGCTGCCGTGCTTGCGCCGGTGCTGGCGCACACGGCGGATCTGGGCGTCTATCCGCGCCATGCCAGGTACTACGGTTCTCACAACCGGTACGACCTGCCCTACCCGATCAGCTACCTGCACAATTACGGCCCCGGCGATGTGCCCGGTAGCTTCGCCTATTATGACGGCCCCGCCACCAATTCCTGCTACCAGGGCTCGGCCACCTATCTCGGCCAGGACCACCGCCGCCATCCCTGCTTCTGAGAACTTCTACTTGATGTGGAAGCGCCCCGGCATCTCTGCTATCGGGGTCGCGGCATGCGCTCGTAGCTCAGCTGGATAGAGCATCGGATTTCGATTCCGAGGGTCGGGAGTTCGAATCTCTCCGAGCGCGCCATTGCTCACGGGTCCGTTCCGGACACCCCGGATGCAAGGGAGTTACGGTAGATGTGCCCGTTGCATGCAGACCGGCGTCAATGCCTTCTCAAGCCGGATCACGCCGCGCGCACCCTCCGAGGTCACAAAGCCAACCTTGCGCGCCAGGGACAGCGTCTTTTCATTGCTGTCCAACGTGTAGCCGATAATCCGGCAAACGTCTGCGGTCGCTGCATGGCGGTCGAGCTTGGCGAGCATTCGCCTGGCGATTCCCTTGCCTCGCCAGGACGCTGCAACCGATCAGTTTGGCAGCGGCCTCATGGACTTGGCTTCAAGGGACGCTGCGATGAACGTTCACCTGCTCCGCCTTTTGCACGCTAATCGTGCGTGCCGGGTTGCTGGCTGAGATGCCAGGTTTTGATCATCGCGATCCCTAAGGTGAGCGTCGGGCCTGGTTCAAGTTCCGGGCCTTGTCGAGATTGCGGGCCTTTTCAAGCGCGGCCGCGCTCGGCAAGAGTGCCGATGCGAGGTCGGTCTCGGTGAAATCGGCGCCGGCGAGCTTGGCGTTGGACAAGTCGGCTCCCGCAAGGTCGGCATGGCTGAGGTTGCAATTCGTCAGATTGGCGTTCTGCAGTTTCGCGAACTCGAGATCGGCGCGCGAGAGATTGGCGCCGCTCAGATTCGCATTCCTGAGATCGGCAGATTTGAGCACACCACGCATCAGGCCCATCGATTGGTTGCGCATATCAGCGCTCAAATCGGCGCCCGAAAGCGTCGCCCCGATCAGGCTGGCACCGGAAAGATCGGCGGTGATGCGAGCGCCGCTCAGATCGGCGCCGCCAAGCTTGGCGCGTTGCATCTGCGTGCCGAGCAGCGATGCCTTTGCGAGGGACGCCTCCGTCAAATCCGCGTCGATGAGCCAGGCCTGGTTCAGAATAGCTCGATCGAAGCGCGCGCGCTTCAGGCTGGTCCGGTTGAACTTGACAAGGTGAAGATTGCCGCCGGAGAAGTCGAGGCCCGAAAGGTCAAGGTGCGACAGTCGCTTTCCATGCAAGTCGGCAGAGCGTTGGCCGGAGGCGTCCAGAGGCGCCGCCTTGACAAGCGCCTCGACCTCGGCGCGCGTCATCTCCGCTGTCGACATGTCGGGACTGTTGAGGTCGACGTTGCGCAGCATGTCCTGCGACATGGCGTCAATAGGATCAAGCAGCAGCACCGACATCGACACCAGGGAAAATACGAGACGAAACAGCATCGCGGTCTCCCCGCTTTCCGGCAGTCCGCCAGCGCCCCCTGCATTTTTCGGCTTGGCCGCACCCTTGAGTGTTTGCGGCAGGATCGCAGTTTATTGACAATTCCGGAGAATTCAACTTGGCTGCGTGCTCTCAGAGTCGTGGCGACAGGCGGCCCCGCGAGCGCCGGGCGGTCGCAGGATGGAAATGCGTCTTCATCGGCCGCGTCGCGCCATCAACCTGCACAAAGCCAGCTGAGATCGGTCAGAGCGTAGCATCGCCGACCGGGCGCTCTTCCCATGCTTGACCGACGAGGTGATGAGTTATGCTTAAGAGAACTGCGACCTGCGCTTGCGGGAAACTCAGCGTCACATGTGTCGGCGATCCCATCAGGATTTCAGTGTGTCACTGTTTGGATTGCCAAAAGCGAACAGGCAGCACGTACGGCGTAGGCGCGTTCTTTGCCAGGAATGACGTTGAGGCAAAAGGGGACTTCCGGACTTACAGGCGGAGCTCCGATTCCGGATCTGCAGTCACCTTTCATTTTTGCCCGGATTGCGGTTCTACAGTTTTTTGGAAGGCTGAGCGCCTACCCAACGCGGTCGCTGTTGCGGTCGGCTCGTTCGCTGATCCCACCTTCCCCGCGCCATCGCAATCAGTCTACAACGAACGCCGTCACCCTTGGGTGCCGTCCGTGGCCTGAGGACGTTGCCATTCTGACCAACCTGGTCGGATAGCTGCGCGGCGCCGCGGAATTGATCGCCACCCGCGAACTGCACTTCCAAATTCTGTGGCCTTGCGTCTACCAGCGTCCGCTGGCGGTCGCCCTGCCTAGCCGCCGGGTATCTTCGTGCGGGACTGAGGTTCTCCGTAAGCGCAGGCCAGCATTGCGCGCGCGGCCGCACTCGCCGGTCACGTCTTCCGGCTCTCGATCGTCTACAGGCGAGAAACGCGGCAGGCCTGTTAAAAAGGGTGTTGTCGCGCAAACGAGCCGCGCTGCGTCGCATCGTCCGAGCCAGCGCATATGAGAACAGCCATGAGCCCATCAAACCTTCTGATCCGTCAAGGGCATCGCCTGCTGCAGATCGGCGTTGCCCTGTTCCTGCTCACCTCGTTCGAGGGTTTCGCCATTCCGTTTTTTGCGGTTCCGCTGGTTGGCCGGTCTGCCCATTCCTTGAGTGCGCTGCTTGGTATCATGCTCATTGCGCTGGGGCTGACGTGGCCGAGACTCCGCCTTGGTGCAAGCGGCGCCCGCAGCGCATTCTGGTTCCTGATCTACTCCGCCTTCGCAATCATCGCGGCATTTCTCATCGCGGCGGCGTGGGGCGCCGGCAAATCGATCATGCCCCTGTCAGGCGCGCCGCAGGGAACTCCTCTCCAGGAACTCGTGATTACCATTGTCGCCTACTCGTCTGCCCCGACGGGAATTACCTCGTTTGTCCTCATCCTGTGGGGTCTTCGCCTTGCAAAGGCGGCGGCGTCGGGTCCAGCCGCGCAGCACGACCAGTCATCCTCCGCACTTTAGCCGGAGACGGCGCTGGATTTCTCCGCTCGAGCGTGCTTCCGCGATCCCAATCTGGTCGTGCGGGAAGCAAAGCAGCTAATGCCTGGATCGATGCGCTCTGAGGCGCGGCGTGATCGGTGCGCGCGGCTGGACGCGGCATCACAGTGCTACGGCGAAACTCAGGTTCTTTCATCGGCCGCGCCCCGCCATTTCGGCACGCCGTTTCTAGCGTTGCTCGCGGACGGAGCCAGCTTCGCTTCAGTGGTGATGCGCCGACACGCCCTTCACGCATCCGGAAACGAGATCAGCGGCGCCATGTTGGCCGACGTCACCCAGGCTGATCATGCCAACCATCCGCCTGCTCTTGTTGATGACAGGCAGCCTGCGGATCTTCAGCGTCTCCATGTGATGGACCGCTTTCGCCAAATCGTCGTCGTCCCGGCAACAGTGGATCCCCTCGGTCATCACGTCCCGCGCTGTCGCCCGCCCGGCGTTGAAGTCTTTGCTGGCAAGGCCTTTGCAGACGATGTCACGATCCGTCACCATCCCGATCAGCCGATCATTTTCCCCGATCGGAATGCAGCCGACGTCGTGTGCTTGCATCAGTTTCGCGATTTCGGTGATCGGAGTTTCGGGGCTGACCCAGTCAACTCCCTTGTGCATTGCGTCCTTGACTTTCATGGCGGACCTCCGTTGCAACACAGCGCCCCCCGGTGATCCAACAATACAACGGATCGGGCGCGACCGCACGCGCATCGACGCTATGGCAGGCTATCGTACCCATCACCATTGGCCGTGGTGCGCCAGCTTGGTACAAAACCGGGCACGCCAAACCCTGCCGTTTTCTCGCTCGAAACGGCGACTAGAATACGAACGATGGCCGATACAACGGATACCGCGCACCCCATTGTCAGGCCGCCGATCGCGTGGGCGGTTGCGGTGCTTGGCGGGCTGGCGCTCAATTGGCTGATGCCCTTGCCGTTCGTTCCGGCCGCGATGCCTGCCCGGTGGCTGGGAGCGGTGGTGTTTGCCCTTGCGCTCGCGCTGTTCGCTTGGGCGATCGCGACCATGACCCGAGCTGGTTCGAATGTGCCCACAAGCCTGCCGACCACAACCATCGTCGACACCGGGCCCTATCGCTTCACGCGCAATCCCATCTACCTCGGCATGGTGCTGGGGCTGATCGGCCTGACCATTGCCTTCAACAGCCTCTGGCTCTTGCTGACGCTGGTGCCCTTCGTCCTCGTCATCCGCTACGGCGTCGTCGCCCGCGAGGAAGCCTATCTCGAGCGCAAGTTCGGCGATGTCTATCGCCGCTACCGCGCGCGGGTGCGGCGCTGGCTGTAGCAGGAATCCTGATGGATTGAGCATGGTTGTCTGCAACGGCTTTGCCGAATTTCTGCGCGACCAACTCGTGGCGCCATTCGCCCGCGGTTGCGACATTCATCGCGTCGGCTGTTTGCCGCCGTTCCCTTCCCGGCTCAATGTCTCCAGTACACCGCGCATAGCGTCCATCTGGGTGCCGAAGCCGGCCCAGTCTCCTGCTTTCAGGCGCTCCATCGCCTGATTGTAACGCTCGAGCGCCTCTTGCGCGGAACCTGCGTTAGGCCCTTCCCTCTGCGCACCGGGCGTAGTCCGCACCACGGCCGGTCCACTGAACAATGCGGACAAGGCTTCCGGCAGCGTTTCCCGCATCACCACCTTTTCGCCATAGGCGGCGATCACCCGCTTGAGCTCAGGCAGGTGTCCGTATTCGGCGCGCAGATACAGCGGCGTCACGTAAAGGATCGAGTTCTCGATCGGAATCACAAGCAGATTCGCGCCGCGGATCACCCGCGATCCCATCTGATTCCACAGCGTGATCTGCTGGGAAATCTCGGTGTTCTGGTTGATCCGCGCCTCGATCTGGAACGGACCATAGACGAGCTTCTCCTTGGGAAATTCGTAGACGATCAACTTGCCATAGTCGGGCGGGTCACAGCGTGCGGCAAGCCACGCGATCATGTTATCGCGGCGGCTCGGCACCATCGGCACCATGAGAAAGAATTCGGCATGTGTCTCGCCCGGCAGACGCATGATGATGTAATAGGGCTGCATCATCGCGATGCCATCGCTTCCCGGCTGGCGCGGGAATTGCCAGAGATCCTCGCGATTGTAGAAAACCTCTGCCGCCTGCATGTGATAGGTCTGATAGATCCGCGCCTGGATCTGGAACAGGTCCTCCGGATAGCGGATGTGCTTCTGCAAGTCCGCGGGCATCGCCGTGAACGGCTTGAACAGGCCCGGGAAGATGCGCTGGTAGGTCGCCGCGATCGGATCGGTTGCATCCATCAAATAGAATTCGACAGTTCCATTATAGGCGTCGATGACGATCTTCACGGAATTGCGGATGTAGTTGAGATCGAAATCCTGCACAGGCTGCGCGGAGGGAAAGTATGAGCTGGTCGTGTAAGCGTCCTGGATCCAGAACATCCGCCCTTCGCTGATGACCAGATAGGGATCGTGATCGAGCTGCAGAAACGGCGCGATCGTGCGCACGCGATCACGGATATTGCGACGGATCATGATGCGGCTGTCGCGCTTGATGTAGTCCGTGAGAAGCAGATTCACATCGCCGAAATATTGCGCGAACAGCATTCTTCTCCAAAGTCCGCCGATGGGAACGCCGCCTGTGCCTCCATAGGCCGCATAGGCGTTGTGCTGCCCTTTCGGATAGTCGAACTCGGCAACGCTGCTCTTGACGACGACGTAGGTGTTGCTCTCTTCGCCGTAGTAGATGCGCGGCTCGCGGATCTCGGGACCTCCGTCGGACACGGGCGGAATATCGCGCAAATAGAAGTATGGCAGTCCTTCGGTGCTCTTGCGCGTCACCGGGCTCATGACCGCGCCGTTGCCGTGGGTGAACAGCACGTGGCGGTTGACCCAGGTCTGGGCGTTGGGCGGCAGCAGCGAAGGCTGCAGCTCGCGCGCCGAGAGCATCACGCTCTGATAGGCGCCGTTAAGCCAATAGCGGTCGACGTCAAGGTCGTGGAATCTGTAGTAGGTGCGGATCTCCTGGAGCTGCGCGTAGGTGTCGTACAGGGGTTGCCAGTCCCACAGCCGAATATTGTCGATGGTCGCCCTGTTGGCCTCAAGCGTCTGGAACGTCAGGGTCTGCTCGGCAGCGAACGGCTTGGCGACGATGCGATCGAGATCGTAGGCCTGCCGGGTCAACGCGATGTTGCGCTCGATGTAGGGCTTCTCGAGCTGCAACTCGCTGGGCTTGACGAAATAGTGACGAAACAGCGCGGGAATGATGCCGGACAGCACGAAGGAGCCGCCGAAGACGAGCAGGACCGCGGCGGCAGGCAGCCAGTAGGTCCGCATGCGCAGGTTTGCCAGCGAGGCAAACGCGGCAATGATCGAAAAGGCGATCAGCAACCACAGGACCGGAAGCTGCACATGAACGTCGGTATAGCTCGCGCCGACGACCACGCCATTGTCGCCGTACAGCAAAAGGTAGCGATCGAGCGCGTAGGACCAGGCCTTTGCCAAAAACCACAGACCAAGCAGCGCCGAGCCGTGGGCGATGGCCGTCGCCGACATCGATCGCTGGTGAGGACCATATTCGATATCGCCGAGCAGCCAGTAGATGGCTCCCGCAAACAGCGCGCTCAGGATGAGCGTGAGCATCATCCAGTTCTTGATCTGCACATAGGCCGGCAATGCGAAGAGGTAGAATCCGATGTCCTTGCCGTAGAGCGGATCGCTTGATCCGTACGGCACGTGATAGAGGTACTGCAACAATACGGTCCAGTCGCCCTCTCCCCCTGCGGCGACGAACAGGCCAATCAGCGCCGCGCTGCCGACGATGAGCCGGCGCCAGGGCAGCCGCTCGCGCACGAGCGCGAGCGGACTGGGCGGCGGCTGCCATCCCGCGGCCGTGGCAGGCGGCGCCGACGGCGGCCGCGCAAGGCGCCAGGCGAGCCATCCGTTCAGCCCCAGCACGACGGCGGTGGCGATGAAGATGCCGACAAACAATATGGCTTCGGCGGCGAGCGAGGTCCAAAAGACCTGCAGGTAACCGACCGACGAAAACCAGAGCCAATCAACCAGGACTTCCGCGACGACCCTGGCCAGCCACATGACAATGACGAGGACGATGGCGGCAACGATCCACCGCACCAGGACGCTTTGCCCCGGGACCGTCCGTGCGGGTCCGGCAATTCCGATGGTCATGATCCGATCATAGCAGAAGCCGATCGCGCCGACCGCGTTATTCGTGGTCGCTCAGGCGCAGATTGGATCAACGGACTGCGCGAGACGCTTGCAGGAACAGCTTCGCCCCCAGTTTTGTGACGCGAGGGCGACACCGTTCGCGGCGGCGCGACCGGCCCTGGGGAGACCTCCTCCTCAATCGTGCGCGCTGAAGCGCCCATGCAGCGCATCGGCGGTCAGGCGCGCGAATTGCGCATGGCTCAGGTGAAGCAGCGTCTCGTGATCGCCGGCTTCGATATAAACGTCCGGCTGCATGTCAATGCCGTCATCGACGATGACGGGCAGCCCATAGCAGGCGCCGGCAGCGGGAACGGCTCCGTTCGCGCAGTCGGCAAACAGCCGATTGACCTCGACTTCCTTGGCCATTTCGATCCCGTCACCGAAAGTTTCTCTCAGGTCCGGCAGCCGGAGGTGATGCGATGCAGGCAGAACGGCAAGCATGTAACCGCCCTCGCGCCGCAACACGATGGCCTTGGCGAGACGGTCGCCCGAGACGTGACAGGCCTGGGCAGTACGGGCGGACGACATGGTGAGGACGTGCGGGATTTCGTCGTACTGGATGTTTTCGGCGGCCAGATATTTGTGGAGCGTAGGCGCAATAGGCATGGCGTGACCTCCCGTCCGATATTCAACCGTCCGCCGCGAGGTCCGCTGCCCCACGATGGGCGGCTGCGTGAGTCCTGTGTGCAAGGTAGGTCCTGTTGCTTAAAGCCGCAATTCGTCATGGCGCCCGCGATGCTGCTCGAAAAAGGTGACGCACGCATCGGACAGCCCTGTTGACGTGATCCGACGGCAAGGTGCAACCTGTCGATTGACGTCTCAGGGATCTTCCAGGAGAAGGCCATGAAGGCACCCGCCAATCTCGCCGAAAAGCTCGCGACATTCACCGACCGTTTCTCTCCGCGCACGGTGGCGACCTATAACAACAACGATATCATGGTGGCCAAGCTCGACGGACCCTTCCACTGGCACAAGCATGATGAGACAGATGATCTCTTCCTTGTACTCAAGGGCACGCTCGACATCGAGCTGCGCGATCGCACGGTTACCCTCAATCCCGGCGAGGTGTTTGTCGTGCCCATGGGCGTCGAGCACCGACCTGTGGCGCGCGGCGAAGTGCATATCCTTCTGATCGAGCCGACCGGCACTCCGAATACAGGTGACAAGGCCACCGCGGCCCCGCGCATCCTCGCTTGAGGAGCGAGCAGGCCCCGGCGCCGCTCCAGGCCAACCAGCTTGCAGAGGATGAACGCATGGCCCCCACAATTCGATCGATCGTCATCAGCTTCATCGTCTTGCTCGTCGCGTTTCGTAGTCTCGAGCTGTTGCGGCCCAGCGACAAGCGGCTTCCGGTGCTGCGGCGTGGCTTCTGGACCGACCTCGTCTATTGGGCTTTCACGCCGCTGGTGACCCGGGTCGTGACGGGTCTCGGTGTCGCCGCCGTGGCCGTTCCGATCGCGCATCTGATCTATGGCCACTTCGACCGCAATCTGATCGTGCATGGCTACGGCCCGGCGTCACGCCTGCCGTTATGGCTTCAGGCGATTGCCATCCTTCTGCTCGGCGACTTCATCGGTTACTGGATGCATCGCGCCTTTCATGGCAGGCGGCTCTGGAGATTTCACGCAGTGCATCATTCATCCGTCGACCTCGATTGGTTGTCGGCCGTGCGACTGCACCCGGTCAACGACGTGCTGATGCGGATCGCCGGAACGCTGCCGATCCTGGTGTTCGGATTTGCGCCGATCGGGCTGACCGCGGTGATTCCGATCCTGACGCTGCTCGCCATTCTCGTTCACGCGCATCTCGACTGGGACTGGGGTCGCTTGCGCTGGTTGATCGTCTCGCCGCGATTTCATCGCTGGCATCACACCGACGAAAGCGAGGCGCGCGACAAGAATTTTGCCGGCCTCTTGCCGCTGTGGGACATTCTGTTCGGCACATATCATATGCCGAGCGACCGCTGCCCGGCTTCGTTCGGCACCGCCACGCCAGTGCCAGGCGGACTGTTCGGCCAACTCGCCTTTCCATTCCGGTCGGAAACGGCTGACATACCTGCGACGCGCGATCAGGCCGCGCCGTCGCGCTAAGGTACCGCGCGGTCGGGGCGTTACTGCTCCCGCATGCAGCTCTTGATGAAATCCTTCCGCTGCGATCCGACCACCTTCTGGTCGATCGCCTGTTTCAGGCAATCGACACGTCCCTGCGCCAGGCAGATCCGCAGCTGATCCTGCCGCTCCTGGCCCTTCTTGCCCTGGACAGAGGCCAGGCATTCTGCGCGCTTGCCGCCGGCGCTGGGCGAGCTTGCGGGCGCGGGTGTGGCAGCAGGCGCAGGGCTGGGCGTCGCCTGCGGCGTGTTGGTGGACTGCGCAAAGGCAGCGATGGCAAGACAAAACCAGCCGGCCGCCATGACTGCGCTCAGAAAATATTTCATCGCGTTTCTCCACGAAACGCGGGGATTTTTTGAGAAGCGGCCTGAATGCATGATGAACGCTTAACCGCACCATCCGGTGCGGCACTTCAGGGAATCGTGAAGCATGCGGGCACGCGCGTCGTGCTGTCAGCCGCTCATGGCTGGACAGACACTATGGCGCGCGAACTAACGCGCGCTGCCGCGGCAGCTAACGCATGATCCATAAAAGTGTGAAGCGGTTTCCCTCGCGACAAACGCGAGGCGTTTGCGCGGAGATCATGCGCAACCAGAGAGGCTCGCGGGCGCGAGCGAGCTCTGCCGGTCTACCAGGTGAATAACCCGCGCGGCTGGGTGGGCTGCTGAGCGACCACGATCATGGGGCGGCTCACGTGCGGCCTGGCGGCGACCTTGTGCTTTATCGGCGGCCGCGCCGGGTACATCCTCGGCTCAGGCACCACGACGGTAGCCATGTCGCTCATCCTCGGTGCGAAGGCGTCCTCGTCCTGCGGCAGCTGCGCGAAGGCCTCGCGCACCCTCGCCTCCGCCGACATCTCGGCTGTGGCCGGCGCGACAGGAGCTTGCGCCTGCGCGACCACGACCGGCGCCGCCGGCGTCTGGGCCGGCATCGCGACGCTGGTGTCGATCACCACCCGCTCCGGCAGCTTGCGCTCGGAGAGGATGCGGATGGGCGGCAGATCCGCGCCCGAAGACAGCCCCTCAGGCGCAGAAGCGGCCGGCAGTGCGGCATTCGCAACCAGCAGAAGGGCCAGCAGGGAGCCACCCACAAAGAGGAAATAGCGCAACAAGGGCATTGTGAGTCCGTCCCGCCCGCGCCCATCGCGGATCAACCGGCAAACCGACGACATATCGGTAGGTCCCGGAACCGGCGGCCCGGTTCAAGCCGACAACTCACGTTTACGCGATCAGGCATTAAGCCCGGCTGGCAGCGACGGGCGCACATTTAACCTTGTTTGCATCAATGTTTACGAATCCGATGTGAATGCGGGCGAAGGTCTTCCGGCTCTTCATGCCGACCACCGCATCAGGAATCATACGTTTGCGGTCCGTGAGATAGCTGCCGTCGCGCCGGCTGAAGACGCAGGAAATCTCGATGTCCTTCACCGCATAATCGTTACTGTTGCGGAGCGTAAAACTGATCAGGGCGTTCGAGCCCAGCCCTCCGCGGTGCCAGGATTGCCAGGAGATTTTCAGGCCATCGACCGCTGCCGGCGCTCGGGACGCGGCCGGCTCGGCCGCGGCGGGGGTCGGTGGCACGGCCGCATCCAGCCCCTGCACGGGGACAGGGGCAGCCGCTTGTGCCCCGGTCTGAGCGGCCTGTCCGACGGTTCGGCTAATGGGCTGGCTGGCTCCTCTGGCGTTCGTCGGCGCCGACAGCATGGTCCAGGCTGTCAGCCCCGCAAGCGCAACGGCCGGCAGCAACACTGCCGCTTGGGTAAACGTCTGGCTGCGGCCGAATCGCAACGCCCCTGCGAACCACGACGTCCCGCCTCCCACCATGGCTGTGCCCTCAAACCCGCGAATCGGCGCCTGCCGCGCCGCCAAGTAAAAAGCCGCTCGGGCGCTAAGCCGTGCGGCTTGGTTCGAGACGATTGCCGCTGCACGGTCCGCCACGTCAGCTAATCCGCCAACAGCAAATTGGTTGCATGCGAAGCCGGCAAATTTCAGGTTGCCCGCCATCGCGGCGCACACCGGGATGGCCATGCCGCAACGCCGCCGCTAAACTTGCTTCCGCTCAGGCGAAAGCCTGCTGCCAATGGTTTGACGCAGCCAGCAAGCGGCGTCCAAAAGAAGCAAGGGAGCACCAAACTATGCCGATCGTTACCTGGGACCATGTCCATCTGCGCAGCCCCGATCCGGAGGCAACCGCGGCGTGGCTTGAGAATGTTCTCGGCGGCGTCATTATCCGCGGCCCGGGTCGCATCGACGTCAAGCTCGGCGGCGCCAACGTCTTCATCGCCAAGGTCGAGCCAGGTGATGGCGTCAACGTGCCGCCGGTGACGCCCTATCAGGGGCTCGATCATTTCGGGCTGACGGTGAAGGACATCGACGCGGTCGCCGCCGAGATCAAGGCCAAGGGTGTCGAGTTCACGCGCGAGCCGACCACAATCCGGCCCGGCGTCCGCATCTGCTTCATCCGCGGCCCGCAAGGGATTTCGATCGAGCTGCTCGAGCGCGACAAGAAATACGCCTGACGGTGGCGCCGGCCCTTGGCCTGAGTGCCAGTCTATCGCGTTGCACTGACAGGCGCTGTTTGGCATAAAAGGCAACCGGCTGGCGTTGGGCGACCGCGGCCGGCAGCGGGACGCCATGAAAAACGGGCTGTATTCGATTCACGTGAGCTTGCAGGACGGGCGCGTCGGCAAGGGCAGCGGCGTGATCGTTTTTCGCGACGGCAAGATAGTGGGCGGCGACGCCTATCTGTACTATACCGGCATCTATACGGTGAAGGGCGACACCTTCAAGGGCGAGGTGCTGGTCCAGCGCCACACCACGCCCCGCGAGAACGACAATCCGTTGTTCGGCGGCGCCGCTCCCGTCGGCATCGGCGTGTCCGGTACCTTCACCGACACGCGCGGGACCATCAACGGCACCGCGCTGGTCGGCAAAGCGAGCCAGATCTTCAGCGGCACGCTGCTTCGGCTTGCGGATATCGATTAGCTCAGGTCACTCCGCTGTCCGCTCCGGCCAGTCTTCCTGCCGAGGAAGCCGATGGCGATAAACGCCGCTATGACGGCTGCGGCGGCCATCGCGGCACTGCGAATCTCCTGGAACGAGAATCCCAGATTGTAGCGTGCCACGTACCTGATCGCGAGTGCCGCATAGGCTGCGACACAGACCGCGCTGACGATTGTCACGATGTCCAACTTGCTTTCCATATCGCACACCACCATGCCCCCAAGCATGAATAGCTTGATCGGCGGCCAGTTGATGTGAACAGGTTCACATTGTTGCATCTTGGGACAGCACCACGCCCCTCATTCCGCAGCCAGCTCCATCGGCGCGATGCGTGGCAGGATCATCTGGATTCGCGTGCCGCTCCCCGGCTCGGAATCGAGATCGAGCCGGCCGCCGAGGCGGTTGGTCACGATGCTGTAGACGATATGCAGGCCGAGCCCGGTGCCGCCCTGGTCGCGCCGCGTGGTGAAGAACGGATCAAAGG
>Ga0209166_10001942_pt1 | contig 16349 bp, 12 predicted proteins | sample Coa_R1_3_FD_187151 | JGI IMG/M metagenome (GOLD analysis project Ga0209166, IMG submission 187151) | Surface soil microbial communities from Centralia Pennsylvania, which are recovering from an underground coalmine fire - Coalmine... | ecosystem: Environmental > Terrestrial > Soil >... | reverse complement strand
CGTCGACACCGATCCCTACCTCGCCGATCACCTGCTGGACGGCGAACGGCTGTTCCCGGCCGTGCTCGGCATGGAGGCAATGGCTCAGGCCGCGGCGGCGCTCGCGGCGCCCACGGGCGCACTGGTGCTCGAGAACATCGAGTTCCACCGGCCGATCGTGGCCCCGCCCAGCGGCTCGGTCACGATCAGGCTGGCCGCGCTCAACAACGCCGGCAGCGTCGATGTCGTGATACGCAGCAGCGATACCGCCTTCCAGGCCGACCATTTCCGCGCCACGCTGCGCTGGGCGGACACCGGTCCCGAGCCCGTCACCCCACCGGCGGCAGCCGGGTGGCCGCGCATTCCGCTGGAGCCGGGACGAGAGCTCTACGGCGACGTCCTGTTCCAGGGCAAGCGCTTCCAGCGTGTTCTGGCCTACCGGAGCCTGGCGGCCACGTCGTGCGTCGTGGAGGTATCGGCCGCCTCCGCTGGGAACTGGTTCAGCGCGTTCTTCCCCGCTGGCCTGATCCTCGGCGATCCAGGTGTCAGGGACGCGTTCATGCACGCGATCCAGTGCTGCGTACCCAACGCGACACTGCTGCCGGCCGGGGTGGAACGGATCCACCTGAACACGGCGCTTGAACGCACGGAACCGCTGATCCTCGCGGCCGCCGAACGCTATCGCGACGGCGACACGTTCGTCTATGACCTGGAGGTATGGGACAGCGGCGGCCGGCTCACCGAGCGCTGGGAGGGCTTGCGGCTGCAGGCCGTGCGCAAGCAGGACGGCAGCGGACCGTGGGTGCCCGCCCTGCTCGGGCCCTACCTCGAACGTCAGGTGGCCGCGCTGCTGCCGCGCGGGCCGCGGTGCGCGGTCGAGCCTGACGGCCTCGATGCCGTGCAGACCCGGGCCGGCCTGCGCAGGCAGACAGCGTCGGCGGTGCGCCGGATGCTCGGTCCCGGCGCCACCGTCCGCTACCGCCGTGACGGTAAGCCCGAGGTGACCGGAGAGGTCAGCGTCTCCGTCTCGCACGGCGCGGGGATAACGCTCGCGGTCACCGACCCCGGGCCGGTCGGGTGCGACGTGCAGGCCGTGTCGGGGCGTGCGGCCGGCGACTGGCGGCTCCTGCTCGGCGAGGAGCAGCTCGCGCTGGCGGAGCTGATCGGGCGCGAGCGCGGTGAAGAACTGCCGGTGGCCGCGACCCGGGTCTGGGGAGCGCTCGAGTGCCTGCGCAAGGCAGGCCGGGCCGTTGCCGGGCCGATCACGCTGGCCGAGGCCCGCCCGGACAACTGGGTTCTGCTCAGATCCGCGGATGCCCAGATAGCAACGTTCGTGACTCACCTGCGTGATGAGGCAGCGCCAGTGGTCTTCACGATCTTGATGGAAGGTGAGAACTAGCGTGGAAACCTACTACGAGTACCGGCACATCGTCAGCTTCGAGGAAACAAACCTCGTCGGCAACGTGTACTACGTCAACTATCTTCGCTGGCAGGGCCGGTGCAGGGAGATGTTTCTCCTGGAGCAGGCACCGGATGTGCTCGACGAGCTGCGCGGCGATCTCAAGTTGTTCACGCTGCGATCCGAGTGCGAATACCTGGCCGAAATCACGGCTTTCGACGAGCTGTCGGTCAGGATGCGCCTCGAAGAGCTGACGCAGACCCAGATCGCCTTTGCCTTCGACTACGTGCATCTGCGCGACGGCGCCGAATTCCTGGTCGCCCGGGGGAGGCAGCGGGTGGCCTGCATGCGGGGGCCGAACGGCAACACCAGGCCGGCGCACGTACCCGAATCCCTGCGCCGGGCACTGGAAGGGTATTCCATCTGGGCGCCGGGTCCCGGCGCGGCCGACGTGCTGGTGTCCGCCCGGGGGGGAGGACGGGCATGAGCCAGGCCGTGGTGGCGAGGAGCCGGGCGCGGGATCCACTGCGCGAGGCGCTCAGGCGCTTCGCGACCGGCGTCACCGTGCTTTCGGCCGGCCGCGACATGCCCTGCGGCATGACGGCCAACGCGTTCACGTCCGTGTCCTTGTCGCCTCCGCTGGTGCTCGTCTGCGTGAACCGGACGGCCGCCATTCACCAGATGGTGCTTGACGACGGTTCGTTCGCGGTATCCATCCTGTCCGCGCGCCAGGAACATGTGGCCCGCCATTTCGCCAGCCATTCCAGGCCGCGCGGGCCGCAGGAGTTCGACGCCGTCGGCTGGACACCCGGGCCCAGCACCGGCGCACCGCTCATTAACGGCGCACTCGCCTGGATAGAGTGCTCGCTCGCGGCGGCCTACGACGGGGGCGATCACTCCATCTTCCTCGGGTCGGTGCTGGCCAGCAGCAACGGGCCCGCCTGCGATTCCCTCGTGTTCTTCGGTGGGCGCTTTCACTGCCCGGCGCTGAGCCCTCCGGAGACGTTCGTGACCGCCGACCTGGTGAGCGTCCCATGACTACGCAACTGGTGCGGGGCCGGGCCAGGCCGAGCGCGATGCCAGGGCCACCGGCCCGGGCGCTGCCGAAGCTGCTGGATCAGCTCTGGCACGACCGGCTGAGCCTGCTGGCGGACGCCGCGGGCGAGTTCGGCGATGCCGTCAGGTTCCGGATGGGGCCCAAGACCCTCTACTACTTCAACCACCCTGACCACGCCAAGCACGTGCTGGCCGACAACGCGGCCAACTACCACAAGGGAATGGGCCTGACCGAGGCCAGGCGCGTGCTCGGAGACGGCCTGCTGACCAGCGAGGGAGAGCTATGGCGAAAGCAGCGCACCACGATCGGGCCCGCCTTCCGGCGCGACCGCCTCGCTGAGTTCGCCGACCTCATCGCCGGCGAGGCCGGTGCTCTCGTGGACAGGCTGGAAGCCCGCGTCGGCCAGGGCCCGATCGACGTCCTGGCGGAGATGACCCGCCTGACGCTCGGCGTGCTCGGCCGGACGCTCCTTGGCGCCGACCTGACCCGGTTCACCGGGCTGGGCGAGGCGTTCGAGGTGGTCCAGGACCAGGCCATGTTCGAGATGGTGAGCCTGCGGATGCTTCCGGTCTGGCTGCCGCTGCCCCGGCACCGCCGGTTCCGCGCCGCGCTCGCCCACCTCGAAGACATCGCCGCCAAGCTGGTCGCCGAGCGGGAACGGGACGGCGGGAACGGCGGTGGCGACGCCATCTCGCGGCTGCTGGAGGCATACCGGGACGAGCCGGACGAAGCGCTGCGCCGGCGGAGGCTGCGGGACGAACTGCTCACCCTGTTGCTGGCTGGCCACGAGACCACGGCGAGCACGCTCTCCTGGATGTGGTACCTGATCGACGCCCATCCTGAAGTGGCCGAACGTATGCGGGAGGAAGCGGTGGGTGTGCTTGGCGACCGCACTCCCCGTTACGAGCATCTGCACGGCCTGCACTACACGAACATGGTCATCCAGGAGACCATGCGCCTGTACCCACCGGTATGGGCGCTTACCCGCCGGGCCGTCGAGGCGGACGAGATCGGCGGATACCGCGTCCCGGCCGGGGCCGACATCATGATCAGCCCGTACACGCTGCACCGGCATCCGGGCTACTGGCCCGATCCGCAGGGCTTCGACCCGCAACGGTTCGACCCGGCCCGCACCGCGGCTTCGCATCGCTACGCCTACATTCCCTTCGGCGCCGGACCAAGGGTCTGCGTCGGCAGCCATCTCGGGATGATGGAGGCGACGTTCGTCGCGGCCATGGTCGCGCGCAGGTTCCGGCTCGAACTCGTGCCGGGCCGTGCGGTCAAGGCCGAGGCGATGCTGTCGCTGCGCGTCCAGGGCGGCCTGCCCATGCTGGTCCGGCCGGCCGGTGGTGGTTAAACCCCCATCAAATTCATCAAAACGATCATGAGGCGTGGTCCTGGCCTGCGGGAGTCTGGACGGAACCGGTGTCATGAGGCGTGGTGCTGGCCTGGGGCAGTCTTGAAAGCGCCTGTGTTTTGAAGCGGTTTCAGGGCAGCCAGCCGGCGTTATAGGCCTTCCGGACCGCGTCCACCCGGTTGCGCGCATGCAGCTTGGCCACGATGGCCGTCAGGTAGTTGCGCACGGTCCCGACCGACAGGTCCAGAGTGGCCGCGATCTCGGCTGGCTCGGCACCATCTCCGGCCAGGCGCAGAACGGCGAACTCACGCCGCGACAGCGGCATCGCGTCATGATCCCGGGTGGCCGCGGCAATCTCCGGTCCTACCATGCGGCGTCCGGCCGCGACATTGCGTATCGTCTTGGCGAGTTGCCCGGCCGGCGCGTCCTTGAGGAAGAAGCCAGCCACGCCAGGAGCTAACGCCGCACGGGTCGCCGCCGGATGACCCAGGGTCATCAGGACAAGCGTCCGGCACGAGGGCAACTGATCATGAAGCTGCACCGCGGCCGGAAGCCGGTCGTGGCCCGGCCAGTCGATGTCGACCAGTGCTACGTCGGGCCGGTGCAGCAACGCGATCTCCAGTAGTTCATCGTCGTGGCCAGCCTCCGCTACTACTTTCATGTCGGGCTCGCTCTCGATAAGTGCTTTGAGTGCACCACAGATGAGCGGCACGTTTTCCGCCACCAGGACTTTTAGCATCTCGGCTTCTCAGGGGTCGCTTCGCCTACGTCTCTCCCCCGAGCTCGTACCTGGCCGATGGCAAGCCGCTAGCCGGGTGGCTGCCGTGGGCGCATCGAGCCGACCCTTGCTGCGTCCAGAGCGTCGAATGTCGCGGGAGACGTCAGCAGGATATGCAGCAATGACTCCGTCTTTTCGTATATTTCCGCGCGTGTCGGCAAATATCCAAAATCGGGTGCTTTGAGAGTTCTGCGAGTGACCAGCATTTCCGGGCTGTCCAGCCCCGTTTGGGCCGCCCGTTTGGGCCGCCCGATTGGCCGGCCGGTCCTTCAGGCGGCATCCAGAGACGGGTCTCGCGACAGGACGGCGTGCTGGAGGCGCTGCAACTGCGGGGAGGGCTCGACGCCGAGTTCGTCGACGAGCGAGCTGCGCAGCCGCTGGAAGACCTGGAGGGCACGGCCTATCTGCCCAGTCCGGTACAGAGCCGTTATCAGCTGAGCCGTGAAGTTCTCGTTCAATGGATGGCTGGCGACCAGCGCGGTCAGCTCACCGATGATGTCCGCGTGCCGGCCCAGGGCCAGATCCGCGTCGAAGCGGCGGCCGAGCGCGGCAAGCCGCATCTCCTCCAGCGCCATGGCTTCCAGTTCCAGCACCGGCCCCCTGCGGACGTCGACGAGAGCCGGCCCGCGCCATATCGCCAGGGCGCGGCCAAGCAACTCGGCCGCCGCCCGGTAATCACCGCTCTCCGAGGCCTCCCGGCCGATGCGGGCGAGCCGCCGGAAGTCCTCGACGTCGATCCGGGCGGTGGGCGACTCGAGCAGGTAGCCGTTGCGCCGGGTTTGAAGGAGCCACTTCGGGTCCTGGCCCGGGCCCATGGCCACGGCAATACGCCTGCGCGATTCGAGGATGTAGGTCTGGAGTGTGGTGAGAGCACTGGACGGGGGGCTGTTCCCCCACAGTTCCTCCATCAGGGAAGCCACGGTTACCACGCTGCCGGCGTTCACCGCGAGCAGGGCAAGAACCTGCGACGGCTTGGCGGCTTCTGGCATGATGGGGAGCTGGTTGATCCGTACCGAAAATGGGCCGAGCAATTCGATCTGCACGTCCGCCGGTCCAGTGCTCATTCGTCGCCTCCACCACCACCTGTCGGCAAGCCCGCGACTCGAGCATCTGTCTTTGCAGCCAAGGTGTCTAGTTACCTCGTCATGACTATCAGTATGAGAAATTCATGTTGTGCGAGTCCTGCTCGCCCGCGGCCGGGATCAGCTGTACAATTGCCTCCCTCACTATTCGCCACCAGTCCCTAGCAGATAATCACCAAGGGCGCGGTGGCATATCGTAGATTGCTCCACTGGTCCTCGAATCTCATTCGAGCGGGGCAGGCGAGGATTGATTAGCGCTATCGTCCGGGGTGCGGCCAGGCTGCCCGTGCGCGATGGGCTGTGTGCGGTGGGCCCCGTGCGATGGCGCTGACGTGGGCGCTTCGTGCCTGAAAGCTGTGATCACAAGGAGCTGAAGTGACGACACACGCCACCCGCGAGGGAGCCAGGCCGGTGACTCGGCCGACAATTGGCGGCACGTTGCGTAACCGCATTTTTACACCGGATCCGCGGGAGGTCACCTTTGAAAGGCGCGGATTCCGTGCCCCAGGAGGCGTTCAGCAGGCCAATCTCGAAAAGGTTGGCCAAATATTTCTTGAGGGCTTCGGGTATGGTATGACCGGGCGCAACATACCCGACATGGAAGCGTCGCTGGAAACGGTCGAACAACCATTTCGCGGGTTTGCCTATGAAGGCTGCTCGATGGCGCTGGCCGTGCGGGACGCTATTCGGCCCGCCCGGCAGCACTGGATCCGGGATTTTCTCGCCGGGCCGGCCGCGCCGCATACTTATATGGCGCACATCGGGGTCGGCTGGGCGATGGCCCGGCTGCCCGCGCTTCGCTGGCGGGCGATCATGCCGGAGGATGAGGTTCTGCGCTGGCTCGCGCTCGACGGCTACGGCTTCCACCAGGCTTACTTCCACACCAGCCAGTACGTCACCCATCAGCGCCAGGACCGGATCCCACTCTGGCAGCCCGCCAGCTACGCCAGCCGGGCCATCGATCAGGGCATCGGCCGCGCGCTGTGGTTCGTCAACGGCTCCGACGTCCGGGCGGTAGCCAGCATGATCGACGGCTTCGCCGCCTCCAGGCGGGGCGATCTGTGGAGCGGAGCGGCACTGGCCAGCGTGTACGCGGGCGGTGTGGACGCCGGGGATGTCAAGCTGATGGCGGAGCTAGCCGGGGAATACCGGCCCGACGCGGCGCAGGGCGCGGCGTTCGCGGCGAAGGCGCGGCTGCTGGCCGGACTGGTCACCCCGCACACCGAGATGGCGGTGCGGGTGTACTGCGCGATGTCCGTCGAGGAAGCGGCGGCGGTCACCGAGGAAGCGATCGAGGTGCTTCTCGGCCCGGCCGGGCCGGTGCCCGGATACGAGCTGTGGCGGCAGCGGATCAGGAAAGCGTTCGAATAACAGCCTGCTGGGAGAACGACATGCCGACGATCCGTGGCGCGCTGCGCGGGGCCGTGCTGGCCCCGTCGCTGGCGGATGTGACCTTCGCCAAACGCGGGTTCCCTGCCGGGGATCCAGCCGCGACCGAGCAGCTCGAGGCGATCCCGCAGGCTGTGATCTGTGGCTTTGAATGGGGCATCCAGGCGCGCGGTCAATGGGAGGTGGAGCGGCGGCTGAGCCTGGTCGAGCCCGGGTCGCTCGGCTTCGCCTATGAGGGCGCCACGATGGCCTGCACCGTCCTCGACGCGATGGGGCGCCGCGGCCACCGCGCTCGCGACCTGCTGCTCGGGCCGGGCAGGCCGCACATCTTCCTCGCCTACATCGGCATAGGCTTTGCCATGGCGCGGCTGCCAAGGCCGCTGTGGAAGAAGGTCGTCCCAGAGCTTGACGGCTGCGAGTACCACCCGATCATGAGCTGGCTGGCCGTCGACGGCTACGGGTTCGACCGTGCCTACTTCGACACCCGTCGCTGGGTCGACGCGCAGCGGGTCCCCGCGGCCTATCCCTGGGAGGGCTCGCCCGATTACTTCCTCCGTGCGGTCGATCAGGGCATCGGCCGCGCGCTGTGGTTCATCTGCGGCGCGAACGTTCCCGGTGTCGAGGCCGCCGTGGGGCGGTTCGCCAGCGAGCGGCAGGCCGATCTATGGAGCGGCGTCGGGCTGGCGGCGGCGTTCGCCGGCGGCTGCGGGCCTGACGGGCTGGCCGCGTTGCGGCGGGCGGCCGGCGGCTACTGGGCCGAGCTGGCGCTTGGCGTGGTGTTCGCCATGAAGGCACGTTCCTATGCCGGCTTCGTGCCCGGGCACACCGAGGCGGCCTGCGCCGCGCTCGCCGACCTGACTGCCGAGGCGGCGGTCGCCGTAGCCGATGGCACCCGGCCGGCCACCCGCGGCTCTGGCGCACTGCCAGAGTACGAGCAGTGGCGGCGGAACATCCGCACCCGCCTGACGGCGGGCAGGACATCCGCACCCGCCTGACGGCGGGCGGGGGATCCGTGCCTGCCTGATGGCGGGCGGGGGATCTGTGCCTGCTTGATGGCGGGCGGGGGATCTGTGCCTGCTTGATGGCGGGCGGGGGATCTGTGCCTGCTTGATGGCGGGCGGGGCGTCCGTGCCTGTTTGGTGGTGGCCGGGGGTCCGTGCCTGCTTGATGGCGGGCGGGGCGTCCGTGCCTGTTTGGTGGTGGCCGGGGGTCCGTGCCTGGTTGGTGGTGGGCTGGGCATCGGCGCCCGCCTGACAGCCAGATGGGCCGGCACCCCGCGGGGTGCCGGCCCATCTGTGGGGGTCAGCGGCCCAAGGACTGGGCAAACGTCCGCAGGTCGCCTACGAAGAGTTCGGGTTGCTCGAGCGCGGCGAAGTGACCGCCCTTGTCGAATTCTGACCAGTGCGTCAGCGTCGGCAGGATCTTCTCCGCCCACGGCCGGATCGCCCGCACCGCGTCCTTGGGGAACGATGCCACCCCGGCCGGCATCGCCAGCGGCCAGGGGCCGCCCCAGGTGCGGATGAAGTCGGCGTCGAGATGCTCGGACTCGTAGTACAGCTGTGCGCTCGAACCGGCGGTCGCGGTCAGCCAGTAGAGCATGACGTTGGTGAGCAGGTGATCGCGGCTGATCGCGTCTTCCGGCGCATCCGTGGAGTCGGTCCACTCCTTGAACTTCTCGGCGATCCAGGCGAGCTGGCCGGCCGGTGAGTCGGTCAGGCCGTAGGCGAGGGTCTGCGGGCGGGTGCACTGGATCTTCAGCCAGCCCGCGCCGTCCTGCGCGAAGTAACCGGCGAATTGCGCCCGCTCAATGTCGGCCGGGCTCAGCTCGGCCATCAGCGCGCCCATGGCGGCCTGGTCGGACGGGTCGGCTGGCGGGAACGTGGCGAGCATGTTCAAGTGCACGCCGGCGACGTGCTCCGGGTCGGCAAGGCCGAGCCGCAGCGAGATCGGCATTCCCCAGTCACCGCCCTGCACGAGGTAACGGTCATAGCCGAGGGTGCGCATCAGCGTTTTCCACGCCTGCGCAACCCGCTCGGTGTCCCAGCCGGGCTGCCCGGCCGGGCCGGAGAAGGTGTAGCCGGGAATGGAGGGAATGACCACGTGGAACGCGTCGGCGGGGGTGCCGCCGTGCGCGACCGGATTGGTCAGCGGGTCGATGACGTCGATGAACTCCACGAACGATGAGGGCCACCCGTGTGTGAGGATCACCGGCATCGCGTCCGGCTCGGGCGAGCGGACGTGCAGGAAGTGCACCTGTACGCCGTCGATCTCGGTGAGGAACTGCGGGAACTGGTTCAGCCGCGCCTCTGCGGCGCGCCAGTCGTAGGTCGTGCGCCAATACTCGGCCAGCTCCTTGATGTAGCCGAGCGGCACGCCCCGGCTCCAGCCGGCGCCGGGCATCTCATCGGGCCAGCGGGTAGCCGCGAGCCGTTGTTTCAGGTCGTCGAGCTGGGCCTGCGGGATCTCGATCTTGAACGGGCGCATCGGGCACCTCCGGCGTTTCAATCTCTGGCCGCGGCGAGCGGCACGACTGGACTGGACGGGCTCGGCGGGCGGTTGGACTGGCGCAGCACCCGGAGCACTCTGCCTGGCCGCAGCAGCGACGTGGGTTCGTCGATCAGGCCGGCCACCCGCATGAAGGCATTGGTGAGGCTCGGATCGTGCACGGCTGCCTTCTGCAGCCGCGTGATGTAGGCGTTGATCATGCGGACCTTGGCCGAGCGGGGCCCCTCGACGCCCGGGTACCCGAGGTCGGCGATGGCGGCGAACTCCCACGGCGAGTCGATCACGCGGGATATCTCGGCGAAGAACTCGCGCGGGCGGGGCGTCAGGCCCCGTTCCAGGTGACGGCGCAGGGCGAGCGACTGCTGCGCCGAGACCGTCATCCCCTGGGCGTAGACCGGGTTGAAGCTGCACACCGCGTCGCCCATGACCAGGAAGTTCTGAGGGAAGCGGGTGAGCCGCTCATAGCGGCGCCTGACGCTGGCCGGGAATTTGAACGTCACCGGATCGTCGATCGGCTCCGATTCGCGGATGGACAGGTAAATATCCGGGACCGGCAGCGACCTGACATAGGCGAGGAAGCCCTCGGGATCGGCGGGCGGATGGTCGCCGAGCACGCCGGTGAGCGACAGCTCCACCCGGTTGCCCGGGCCGGGCAGCCGGTAGTAGAAGGCGCCGCGCGGGTGCGAGGGCGTGGCGGCCGCGATGATCGCGATTTCGTCGCCGAACGGGTCGCTCGGCACCCGGTAGTGGCGGGTGGTGTAGGCCAGGTCGATCTTCACCCGGTCCTCGGCTGGCCGGGAATAGCCGAGCCGGTCCAGCCAGGCCGGGGTCCGCGAGCCGCGCCCGGTCACATCGATCACCAGGCCGGCCTCGAGCACCTCGGGCTCGCCGCCATCCTTGCGCTGCACGCGCACCCCGGTGACCCGGCTGCCATCCGCCGTGGCCGCCGGATCCAGGATGTCGTAGCCCTCGAGGAAGCGGACATTCGGAATCTTCTGCACCCGGTTGCGCACATGGTGCTCGAGCACCGGGCGGGTGGCCGGCACCGAGATCAGGCCGGAATGCGCCGGGTGCAGCCGCTGGCCGTTGAAATACCAGCGGATGTCGCCGTTGAAATCACCGGGTTCGACGCCCGCTTCGGTCATTTCCTGGGTTATCCGTGGAAACAGTTGCTCAAGGATTAGATGGCCGCGGGCGACGAGCCCATGAGCGTGCCGGCCATGCGGAACACCACGCCGGTAACCGGCTACTCCGTTGAGTTCGTCGCGGTCGACGATAAGCACTTCCCGGTAAAAATCGGAGAGTACCCGGGCGGCCAGCAGGCCGGCCATGCCGCCGCCGAGCAGGACCGCACGTTCTCCGGGTGCCTCACGCATCGCGATCGCCTCCTGATGTGCTGAACTCCAGGCAGGGTCCTGCCCCGGCGAGTCATCGTCGCCTGCTTTGGGTGCGTCCGGCATCTTCTGATTTGCTCCGATGTCCCGCCCTAACAGCGCAATCAGCGAGATGTGGCCGGTAACGAATGGCTGGCACCTTGTCGTTGCGGACAGATCCAACGGAGGGCCTCTGGATACCGCCGGGGCAAGGCCTGCGCAGCGGCTGCTCGGAAAGGTAAATGAGGAACGAGATGGTTTCTAATTCCATCCAGGAGCGCTTCGCCGCTCAGCTCGCCCAGACACCTGACGCGGTGGCCGTGTCGTCCGGTGACGCCCGGCTCACCTATCGCGAGCTGGATGAGCGGGCCAACCGGCTGGGCCGGCGGCTGATCGGTCTGGGCGTGCGGCCGGAGGACCCAGTCGCGCTGCTGCTGGAGCGCTCGATCCACCTACCGGTGGCCGTCCTGGCCACGCTCAAGGCTGGCGGGGTCTACCTGCCCCTGCATGGCGCCTCCCCACAGCAGCGGACGCAGTGGATCATGGACAATGCCGGCCGCCCGGTGCTGCTGGCCGACCAGGTCACCCGCCAGCGCGGCCTGCCGGCCGCCGGGCCGGTCGTCCTCGTCGACTCCGACGAGCAGCAACACGCGCTGCCCGCCACCGATCCCCTGGTCCCGGCCTTGCCCGATGGCCTGGCGCTGGTCATGTACACATCGGGCTCCGAAGGCCAGCCGTCCGGCGTCGGGGTGACCCACCGGGGCGTGCTCCAGGTCGCTCTCGATTCGTGCTGGGACGGTGGCAGGCAGCAGCGCGTCCTGATGCTGGCTCCGCACGCGTTCGCCGTGTCCAGCTACGAGCTGTGGGTACCGCTGCTGCGCGGCGGGCACCTCGTGCTCGCCCCGCCTGGCGACTTCGATGTCGGCTCACTGCGGCGCCTGATCAGCCACGATAAGATCACCGCGCTGCATCTGACCGCCGGGCTGTTCCGGGTGGTGGCCGAGGAGGCACCGGACTGCCTGCGGGGGGTTCGCGAGGTGCTGACCGGCGGGGACGTGATCTCGGCCGCCGCCGTACAGCGGGTACTCGACGTGTGTCCCGGCATCGTGGTGCGCGCGATGTACGGCTCGACCGAGGTCTCGCTGTTCGCCACGAGCTCTCCGATGACCGCGGGCCACCGGATGGGCCGCAGCGTGCCGGTGGGCCGCGCCCAGGACAATGTCCGGCTGCACATCCTCGACGAGCAGCTCAGCCCGGTGCCAGCGGGCACGGTGGGTGAGCTGTACATCGCGGGCGAGCGCCTGGCGCGCGGATATTACCGCCGTCCCGGCCGGACCGCTGAGCGCTACGTCCCCGACCCCTTCGGCGGCCCTGGTGAGCGGATGTACCGCACCGGCGACCTGGTCAAGCTGACCCCGGACGGGCTGATCGACTTCGTCGGCCGGGCGGCCGGCCAGGTGAAGATCCGTGGCTTCCGGGTGGCCGTCGCCGAGGTCGAAACTGCCCTGGCCAGCTACCCGGGGGTGACCCACGCGGTCGTCGTGGCCACCGGCCCCGAGGATGGGGACAAGCGCCTGATCGGCTACATCGTGGCCGCCGGTGGTGACATCGACGTAGCAGCCGTGGCGGCGCACGTCCGGCAGGTGCTGCCCGACTATATGGTGCCGGCGGCATTTGCCGTGATCGACTCGTTGCCGCTGACCCCGAACGGGAAGCTGGACCGCCGGGCACTGCCCGAACCGGAGATCGAGGGTGCGGCTACCTACCGGGCGCCCGAGTCGCCCCGGCAGGCGGCCTTGTGCTCGATGTTCGCCGAAGTGCTCGGCGCGCAGCAGGTGGGGATCGATGACAGCTTCTTCGATCTCAGCGGGCAATCGCTGATGGCCATGCGGCTGATTGAGCAGATCAATTCGGAGCTCGGCGCTGAGTTGCTGATCGCTGACCTGTTCGATGCCCCGACGGTTGCCGATCTGGACCGGCTGCTCGGAGTGAGTCAGCCAAGGACAAAGCTCGTGGCGGCGGTCACCCGGACTCTGGCCGACGGCGGCGTCATGGACGCCTTCGGCGTGGTCGGCAACGGCAACCTCCTGGCGGTGTCCGGGCTCATCGCCGACGGCATCCGCTACGTTCAGGCCCGGCACGAAGGCGGGGCCATGGCCATGGCCGACGCCTACTACCGGGTGACCGGCGAGGTTGCCATCTGCACGACGACCTACGGGCCGGGCCTGACCAACACGGCCACCGCGCTGGCCGAGGCGGCCAAGTACCGCAGCGGCGTGCTCGTGCTGTGCGGCGATGGCCCGGTCGGCCGCGACCGGGCCATCGACATCGAGCAGGCGGAGTTCGCCCGGGCGCTCGGCGTCAGAACCGTGCGGATCGAGGATCCAGCCACCGCCCGCGCCCAGGCCGCCGAGGCGCTGCGGCTGGCCCGCGCGGGTCCCGGGCCCGTGGTGCTGAGTCTGCCGAGCGACCTGCTCCAGGCCGAGGTCCCGGCGGCGCCCAGTCCGGTGAGCGTGCCGCCGCAGAACTGGCGCATCCCATCCGGGGCGGCCGAACTGGGCGCCGCGCTCGGCGCCCTGGCCCGGGCCCGCAGGCCGCTGCTGCTGGCGGGGCTCGGCGCGTGGCGGTCGGGTGCGGCCAAGCCCATCATGGAACTCGGCGACCGGCTTGGCGCGCTGCTGGCGACCACCGTGATGGCGGACGGCCTGTTCAACGGCAGTCCCTGGCAGCTTGGGATCATCGGCGGGTTCGCCACCCCGCCCGCGGCCAGGATCATCAGCGAGGCCGACACGGTCGTCGTCTTCGGTGCCAGCCTGAACGACTTCACGCTGAACGGCGGCAAGGTCCTCCATCCGGACGCGGTGCTGATTCAGGTGGATGTGGCCAGGGCACCGACCATCGACCGGGTCGATCTTTGCATCACCGGCGACGCGTCCGCTGTGGCCAGCACGCTGCTCGACGAGGTGAACGCACGCGACCTGCCGGTATCGCAGTGGCGGGCCGAGGTCGCCGGCGAGATCAAGCAGGCCGGCTGGGCGCACCAGCCCTACGACGACGCGAGCACGGATGACCGGATCGACCCGCGCACGCTGTCTTTGACGCTTGCCGGGCTGCTGCCCGAGGCTCGCACCGTGGTCACCGACGGTGGCCACTTCGTCGCCTGGCCCGCGATGTACTGGCCGGTACCGGACCCATCCGCATATGTGTTCACCGGTGTCGCATTCCAGAGCATCGGGCTCGGCTTCGCCGGCGCCATCGGCGCCGCGGTCGGGCGGGCCGACCGCACGGTCGTGATCGCCCTCGGCGACGGCGGCGCCCTGATGGGGCTGGCCGAACTCGAGACGCTGGTCCGCGTGGCCAAGTCGGCGCTGGTGGTCATCTACGATGACGCGGCATACGGCTCCGAGGTGCACATGTACGGTCCGCTCGGCATCGACATCGGCCCAGCTCTGTTCCGCGACACCGACTTCGCGGGTATCGCACGGGCGCTTGGTGCCTCCGCCGTCACCGTGCGCCGGGTCGATGACCTGGCCGCCGTGACCCGGTGGCAGGAGCAGGGCAGCCGCGGCACCCTCGTGCTCGACTGCAAGGTGGTTCCGCACGTCGTCGCCAGGTACCTGGCCGAGCTGGCCGGCCGCATCCGGACCGGCGCGATGTGACCGGGCAGGCGGACGGCGTGACGGCGCGGCGGCAGACACGGCCGATGACCGGCGCGGAGTACATCGAGAGCCTGCGCGACGGGCGGGCCATCTATCTGTATGGCGAGCGGGTCAAGGACGTGACCGAGCACCCGGCGTTCGCCAACCCGGTCCGGATGACGGCCCGGCTCTATGACGCGCTGCATGATCCGCGCCAGCAGGGGGTGCTGACCGCGCCGACCGACACCGGCAGCGACGGCTACACCCACCGGTTCTTCACCACCCCGCGCAGCGTCGACGACCTGGTGGCCGACCAGCGGGCCATCGCTGCCTGGGCCAGGCTGACCTACGGCTGGATGGGCCGCAGCCCGGACTACAAGGCGTCCTTCCTCGGCACGCTCGGCGCCAACGCCGAGTTCTACGAGCCGTTCGACGGCAACGCGCGGCGCTGGTACCGCGAGTCCCAGGAGAAGGTGCTCTACTGGAACCACGCGATCGTGCATCCGCCGGTCGACCGCAGCCGCCCACCCGATGAGGTCGAGGACGTCTTCGTCCACGCCGAGCGGGAGACCGACGCGGGCCTGGTGGTCAGCGGGGCCAAGGTCGTCGCCACCGGTTCCGCGCTCACCCACTTCAACTTCATCGCGCACTACGGCCTGCCCATCAAGAAACGGCAGTTCGCGCTCGTCGCCACGGTGCCGATGAACGCACCGGGGATGAAGCTGATCTGCCGGCCCTCCTACACCGCCACGTCGGCGGTCATGGGCAGCCCGTTCGACTACCCGCTTTCCTCCCGGCTGGACGAGAACGACACCATTCTGGTGCTCGACAAGGTGCTGATCCCCTGGGAAAACGTCTTCATCTATGGGAGCCTCGGTAAGGTCCAGCAGTTCACCGAGCGATCCGGATTTTTCGAGCGGTTCACATTCCACGGCTGCATCCGCCTCGCGGTCAAGCTTGAATTCATCGCCGGGCTGCTGGCCAAAGCCCTCGAAATCACCGGCACCAAGGATTTCCGCGGCATTCAGTCGCGGCTCGGCGAGGTGCTGGCGTGGCGCAACCTGTTCTGGGCGCTGTCCGACGCGGCCGCCCGCAATCCGGTGCCGTGGAAGAACGGGGCGGTGCTGCCCAACCCGCAGTACGGCATGGCCTACCGCTGGTTCATGCAGATCGGCTACCCGCGGATCAGGGAGATCGTGCTCCAGGACGTCGCCAGCGGGCTGATCTACGTGAATTCCTCGGCCGATGACTTCAGAAACCCGGAAATCCGGCAGTACCTGGACAGGTTCCTGCGCGGGTCGGACGGGATCGGCGCGGTGGAGCGCGTGAAGGTGATGAAACTGCTCTGGGACGCCGTGGGCACCGAATTCGGCGGGCGGCACGAACTCTACGAGCGGAACTACGCGGGCAACCACGAGAACACCCGGGTCGAGCTGCTGTTCGCTCAGCACGCCAGCGGGCAGATCGACGAATACAAAGCATTCGTGGATGACTGCCTCGGCGAATACGACCTGGACGGCTGGACGGCCGGCGATCTGTGCTCGTTCGACGATCTGCGAAAGATCAAGAACAACTTGCTCAACCAATGAATCCGGCGGCTCCCGCCCGCCGCCAAGGCGGTCCCGGCTGCCGGTGTTGGCGGCGGGCGATGTTGGCTTGGGGCGGTGCCGGCGGGCGGTGTCAGCTTGCCGGGTAACGGTGGCGGTAGTCGTCGAGCAGTCGCTGTGCGTCCACGGTGGCCTGGGCAAACCGCTGCTGCGGGGCGGCGTCTGCGGTCAGCACGTCGTGCATG
>Ga0209166_10001940_pt1 | contig 16376 bp, 17 predicted proteins | sample Coa_R1_3_FD_187151 | JGI IMG/M metagenome (GOLD analysis project Ga0209166, IMG submission 187151) | Surface soil microbial communities from Centralia Pennsylvania, which are recovering from an underground coalmine fire - Coalmine... | ecosystem: Environmental > Terrestrial > Soil >... | reverse complement strand
AGCGCGTTGATGTAGTAGGTCAAGCCCTTCGCGTTCTTCCAACTGGATGTGTAGCGCAGTGGGTAGCCGTCCTTCTCCCTCGTCCAGACTTTGAACTGCCTGCCGAACCGATTGGTCAGTTCCAGAACCCAGGCGGGGGAGCCGTTGATCAAAGCCTCGCCGAGGACGTGCGAGCTTGAGCTGCTCTGCCATAACGCCGGATTGATGTCGGCAAACAGTCCCCAGTACGGATCAGCGACCGTGTATCTCTGCCACTCGCTGAAGGTGTTCGCGCGCGTGTAGATGGTCGAGTCGACCATCACGAGATCTCCCCTGCCGTCGATGTCGGGCTCAGGCCCCGAGTTTGGGAACTCATTCCAGGGCTCCAGCTCCAGGGCCGGCCCCTCGATCGTCAATGCACCGTCCAGGTGATAGACCTGCGCACCGATTTGGCCTTGAGCCCTGGGTGCCATTTCGGTGCCAACAATCTGAAACCGTGATGTCTGAATCGAAGATGCGAGCTGCGAAAGCACGTCGGACGCGTTTGGCGCCTTTGCTACCTGGTGCAGAGGTGGTTCAGGAAGAGGCTGTCGGAACTCCGAGGCATCGACCTGGCCAAGGCTCGGCCGATTGACGCCAGGTGGGCTGCAGGCGAGTGAGAGTAAGACGCACAGCATCCCAAGGACCGCCAGCCCGATCTTCATCTGAGGTACAACGGGCGGTCTCGGCTCGCCTTGTGTCTCGACTTGCCCCTCGACCTGAGGATGCTGGCCATGCTGAGTCTCGATTCTGCTCGGAGGTGAGCAGATATCTACTATGTGCTGGCCCTCTTCGACCCGGGCAGGTGGAGCTAAACCGTGTCACAGATGTGTCACGCAGATCACGGAACCAGGGGCGAAACGTACGCAGGGTTCCGGACCGTGAGGCAGTCGCTGGACGTGATCCCGCTGCCGGTCCCGTTTCGCGAAATGCCCTTCGCGAGGACCACGTCAGCGGCGAATTGACAGCCTATGGGCTGGACTTCGGTGGACTCTGGTGGACGAATCACCTGTAATCGCTGTCAGGTTTGAACTCGAAAACGACTCCGGTGGACTCTGGTGGACCTTCTACCGACGGCATGGCATTCAGAAGGTCAGGGGTTCGAATCCCCTCGGGTCCACCAAATTTCGAATACAAAACCCACCGCGCGCAGCGCACCAATCGGCTGGGCGAGGGCGCTTGACAGACTATTTGACAGACTAAATGACAGACATCTCGCACAACGTCGGCTAGCGAGCGACGAACTTCGTTTGAGATCCGTCGGGCAAAACCGATTGAGCCAGTAGCTGGGCGAGCTAACTGACTGAGGGTTTACGAGCTGCTACCTGGCGGGAAGGGAAGGGTCCCAACCGTCCATTGCAAGTACCGAGCGATGGCGGCTTAGTTAGTTCCTAGTGGCGTTTAGCCTCTAACCACGCCTTCCGCGCGGGCCTTCTCCACTGCCTCGGCATCCGCCGTGGTCAGGTATTCGTTCTCAGGGACCTCGCGAATGTCGGCGATATCGCCGATTGGCCTTTCGATCTCGGCTAGGGTGCGGCGGGCCTCGTTCATGACCTTGTACGCGCTGTCCCGCGTGGCCTGCCAGGCCGTGAGTTGATCTTTGCGCGTTTCAGCCTTGACAATGTGCTCGTGCTGCATTGGGGCTACCAAGTCTTCGGTCGCCTGACCGAGCATTCGGTAGCCGTTGCTGCACTCCACCACGCCTCGAAGAAGCGACTCTGTATCTCCATCCAGGATCAGCGCCGCCCGTACTGGTTCCAACTTTTTGTCGGCCTTCGACATCACCTCTCTGACTTCGCCGACAGAATCGCTCGGCCAGAGGAAGAGTCGGTTGGAGGCTTGAAGCAGATCGAATGCCACCTCGACTACGACCAGAAGTCCGCGCCGATTACGCTCCAGCTTGCGATCGCGTAAGGCACGGGCGTCTCGCAGTTTCTCCATCTCACGCTCATGGTTACGCTGACGCCAGCTACCAAGGAGTGCCACTCCCCCCGTGATCACGGTCGCGACGGCCGCGGAGGTGATGATTGTTGTGAGATCAGGCATCGCGACTATCCCGCATCCGCTCGACCTCTTCGGTTGGAACCATCCGCGTCCAGCCTGTCTCTAGCGATCTGAGCTTCCCAGCCGCGATCATCCGCTCGCCTCATCCCTGCCAATGTTCAACCGGGCCGCGACCTCACCGAGGCTCAGCACGTAGACCGCTTCGCTCTTAACCGCGACCGACTCGGCTGATTCTCTCATCGGCACGATATCTCTCCGATTTGGTTCCAGAAACATGACCCGCGTCCCCTTATGCGGACGCGCGTGAGCTTGGTGGAGCATGGAGCAGCGGAAGCCATAACAATCCTCGCCCGTCACCAAGCCCCCGTATCGAGCCGCGACCCATGTGTCGAACCACGCGATGTACTTCTTCTCGTTGGTCTGGCCCTCCGCGCTCTCCATGCCAGCGCAAATGTCCGGCAGTGCGAGCGCCCCGAAAAGGGCGAGGCAAAAGAGTCCGGCGTCGGCAGCGATCAGCACTTCGTCAAATGGGCGGTCCATCACTGCAAGGCAGAGTTATCGCGCTGGTCCGAACTTCGTGACGCAGAACTTCTTGATCTCCGCGATCACTTCTTGTGGCTCGCGCATGCAGCTAGTCGCGTTGAACCTGAGGTACTCGAATCCGAAGCTCTGAAAGTAGCGCTCCTTGTTCTCGTCCCGCTCGCGCCGTGATGGCAAGCCATGGAACTTGTCGCTATCCACTTCGACCATGACCGCTTGATTCGCGCGTCCACCCCAATAGATCAGAAAATCCGGTCCGAGCCAACCCTCGTCGCCCAGGATGACGGCTGGCTGAGGGATGAATTTCCACCCAGCTGCTTTCAGGTAGTCGTAGAGCACGGCTTCGGGCGGGGTTAGCCAGATGACGCTATCGCGTTCTTCGTAGCGGACAAGGTTGCTGTTGAACCGCCCAGGCATGGGCCTACCAGTGTTCTTCGCAACGAAATCGGCCAGTTGATCTGGGACGGTCATAATCCATCGCGGTTCGACATTGGCGTACACCCGCGGCCAGACATCGGAGGCGGCTTCGCGCAGAATCTCGCTGATCGTGTCGGTGCGCGGCTTCCACCACTCCTGGACGTTGAAATCACCAATCTCTGTGGGGCGGTAGATGCGAATCCCCATGTAGTCGTTACCGAAGTCGTCCTTCAGGACGGGACCGATGACGATGTTGCAGTGGGCCAGCACGGCCCAAAGCGCCTCCTGATGGCGACGCACTGCCGAGAGGTAGCCCTGTACGTCCTCGTCGGAAGCGTTTTGATCCTTCTGCCCGGCGTCTGTCACGACCTGAAGACTACCGCCGTCGGCACCAAAGGATGTCCCTCGCGATGGCCCGCCGAAACGGGCTGTTTCGCGGATCGTTGATTGTCATCGCAATAGTCTCCCTGCCAGCGGTGTTGCTGATGTTCACCACTACAGTGGCGGGGCCGCACTAACTGATCGTCAGCGCCGCTTGCGCTTACGTCGCGGGGAAATCGCCCGGTCTATGGACCGGAAGACGGACCCCTCCGCAGACTCGATGGGGTGAATGATCTGGTTCTTGGCTCGGAGTGCCCGCCGAATCGGGCGTGGCGTCACTGCTCGCCTAGCCCTGCGCGCCACGTGACGAACGGGGTGCATCCAGGCGAAGAGGCAGCCGAGGTAACCCAATTAAGCTCGCGGGAAGACTACCGCCAACGGCACCATAAGCTGCGAGCTAGATGGCCGTTGAGTCCAAGTACAAACCGTTCGCCAGTTTCGGGGCGTGGAAGGACCTCGTAATTAGAGGTGCATGGGGTGAGTACCTAGCTGCCCTAGAAGAAGTGCGACAGGTTGCCGATGAACGCGACATAGAGGCAGCCGTCGAGGTTGCCCTCCGATCGGCAGCCCTCGAAACGGGTGCTATCGAGGGACTCTACGCAACGAACCGCGGCGTCACCCGTGCGGTCGCTTTGCAGGGAGCCTTGTGGGAGGCGGAGCTAACGAAGCTCGGTCCTGATGTGGCGCGGCATTTCGACGCGCAGCTTGCCGCTTTCGACCTAGTACTCGACACGGCCACGAAAAAGCACCCGATATCCGAAAAGTGGATTCGCGACCTGCACGCGCAGGTGTGCGCAGCGCAGACGACATACAGGGTTTGGACCGATGTCGGGTGGCAGGAGCGTCCGCTTCACCACGGAGCCTATAAAGCTGAACCGAACAATGTGACGCTCGCCGACCAAAGCGTCCACTGGTATGCCGCCGTGTCGGATGTGGCCCCCGAAGTCGCACGGCTGCTAGACGAACTACGCTCGTCTGCCTTCGAGGGGGCCCACCCGGTGCTCCAGGCCGCATATGCCCACCATGGGTTGACCGCGATTCATCCGTTCGAGGACGGAAACGGTCGAACCGCGCGCGCCTCTGCATCGATGTTCCTGTACCGCGCTGCCGGCGTGCCGTTGGTCATCTTTTCCGATCAGCGATTGCGCTACTTCGATGCGCTGGAATCAGCCGACCGCGATAACCCCCAACCGTTTGCGACGTTCATCGATGAGCGCGCCAGCGACTCGATTGCGCTGGTCACAGACCGCCTTCGCGAGGTCCGAGACCCGCTTGACGCTCGGGCACGAGCACTCAGAGACCTCTTTCGCTCACACGGTGGTCTTACGCACGCAGAGGTCGCAGCGGTGGGTACTCGCCTTTCGGACTTGATCCGCGTTGAATTCGCACAGGTGATAACCGACGCGATACCACAGGGAGATACGTCCACGCGGCTGGAACTAAAAGGCGGTCAATGCTCGTTTTGGGACCTGCCTTACCACTCACTCCCCTCGGGGGGAGCGTTCACGCTGCATCTGATTAGCCGTAACCCGATTGAGCTTGGCGTCGAGATAACGCCATTTCTCGGGGTGGCGAACGATGTTGCCAACCGCGACACCTTCATCGTCATCGATGCGAATCGATCGACAGTGCGCCCTCTCAAGCTGAGGATCGGCGACGTCCACCCTGAGATCACGCAGGCCGCTCGATCACTCATCGACGGCTGGATACGACACAACGCAAACGGCGTCCTAGGTGAATTTCATCGTGCGATTGAAGCGGCCCTGAAGGCTCAGCGGCTTGCGTAACCTAGCCGGTTGGCTCGTACCAAAGGTGGGCCGCAGCGTTCGGGCACTGCTGCTCAGCGGCCGCCCCACAGTGGCGGCAGCGCATCGGAATAGGTCGGTGTGCGTTCGGGCCGTAGCGCTCCCTGATCTGTGTCATCAGATTCCAGGCGTAGCCCTTCCAGCGACCCTGGTCGGCGTCTCCGTTGGCGATCACCACAGGCATCCTAGCGCCAGACTACGAACTCGACCACGGACTCTCGCGACTTACGGACAGGGGCATGACAACCGGCGCAGGGCGCGCTCCCGACATCAATTCACTGACCGCCCATACGAGTGCATCCATCCGGCTCGGGCTCTCATCCACGTCCGGCGCCCAGGTGCAGCATTCGTTTTCTAGAGCTCCGAGCACGCCGACATGGTGAACCTTGTCCTGTTCATACAAAGCCGCGCTGAGCATTGCAACTGCGCCGAACAGCGCCCATGCCATACGCAGGGGCGCCTGCAGCCACGCCGCCAGGATTGCCAACCATCATGAGCAGAAGCGGTCCAGGTCGGTCGTAGCCGCTTCGCACTCCTCACAGTATGCAAGCCGCAAGCGCTTTTAAGGGATCGGCGGCAGGAGCACTTCATTGAAGGTTCCGTCACGACCGACGGTCACGAGCAATGGAGCGTCGTGCTCCGCAGCGTATTCGAGCATCCGTCGCCAAGTGCGCAGCAGCGCCTCCAACATGTCTAGCCGTGTCATATCGGCATGCTGCGCGAAGACGAATAGCCGTAGCTGACTCGCGGCGACCAGTTCGCGCTGCCGACGTTTCCGCCGGATATTCTTGTCGCGCGTGACCGCGATCCAACCACGCGCGCCGACGTCAGGTATCCATGTCTCGTCCGGACAATCCGGCGCGAAGTGATCCTCGAGGTAGGTAAAGCCAACTGCCCCGACGTGGTTGAGAGCCTCAACGACAGCGACCGGAATAGCCCGGTCGACGAAGATCAGGCGGCCGCCCTCGCCCAGCCGCTCACGAATGCGACCGCATCGTTGACCGCTGCCGACGTCAGCCGGTAGGCGGCCGCAACGCCATCGATGTTGTCGCCGGCGTTAACCATCTCTGCGACCACGTCAGCTGGAATGCCGCTCAGTTTGTTGCCGCGTGTGACTGTGGGCCACCCATCGTTCAGCGACGGGTCGAGCACGACGAAGCGACTCTGACCGAGTGGCCACAGTCGGACTGCAAGGCGATCCACATATTCGATTCGTCGAAGACCGTCCTCGATGAACTTCGACCACGTGAGCTGACGAGCTTTCTTGCTCAACTCGACGAGACCGGAGTCCACCGCATCTTCGCCGAGGACACGGTAGAAGATGGCGGCGCCGTCCCAGCGCAACCTCTCGTCGGCTAGCGGAAAGTCGTTCCGAAAGATCTCCCGAGCGCTGGCCGCAGCCTGCCGGATTTGCTGCAGCGAAATCGCTTTGCCGTCCGCTGGACGGCGCATCCGGTTTATGGCCCAAACCTCGATGAGGTGGTGGAACGACAAGTAGAGGTTGCCGCTGGCCAGTCGCCGAGCGGGCTCGCTGACGGGCGGTTGGAAGCTGTCTCCGTATGCGTACCCTTCCACCCATCGGCGCACATCAACCGGCTTGGCGCCCGTGAAGCGTGCGGCATCCGTGAGCGAGTAAAGCGGTACCTCGCGAAGGAGCCGCTTTCCCGGCTGGCTCACAGCGCCCATCCTAGTCTCCTTGCCTCCAAATCATGGCCACTTTAGGGCGCGTCCAGGGGGCTGCGTTGTGACCCTCCCCCGCCGCGAGGGGAGGCCTATCGGCTGCGATCCTCGGAAAGGCTGCGGTCCATCGCATCAGCAGCGTCCCGCATAAGCGAAGGCATTACGTGTGTATACGTGTCCATAGTCACCGAGATTCGACTATGGCCGAGCGTTTCCATCACGACCCTTGGCGAGACACCTTGGGTGAGTAAGAGGCTGGCGCACGAGTGCCTGAGGTCATGAAACCGCATCTGAGGCAAGCGAGCTTTCCGTAGGATCCGGGCGAAAGTCCGCTGAACATTTCGTGCGTCTAATGGTCGACCAGTGGATGACGTGAATACAAAGTCGCCCTCGGTCCATTCGCGCCCAGCGGCTCGTCGCAGATCCGCTTGGGCTGAGCGATGTCGCCTCAATGCTTCGGCAGTGATGATCGGCACGAGGATCGAGCGGCGTCCGCGCCGAGTCTTCGTGTCCGCCAGAACAAATCCACGCCCGGGAATGCGCTGCAGAGATTTATCGATGCGAAGTTGCCGCCGTTCGAAGTCGACACGGTCCCACCGCAATCCGAGTGCCTCTCCTTGGCGGAGGCCTGTGCTGACGGCCAATACGAACAGCGCCTCCATCGGGTCGCCGCGGGCAGCCTCGATCAGCCTCTTGGTTTCGTCCGGTGATAGAACGCGAACATCCCTCGGCTGAAGGCGTGGTGCATCAACCAATGTGGCGACGTTTCGGCCGACCACGCCCCAGCGGACCGCCTTGCCAAGGGCATTACGCAAGACCATGAGGATGTATCGGACTGTCGTTGGCGACAGTCGCTGCTCTGCCTGTTTGTGCCGAACCAGTGCGCCCACGTGGTCCACAGTTAGCTTCTCAAGTGTTACGCGGCCGATTTGCGGCGAGATGTGAAGTCTTACTGCGTCTTGATATGACCGATAGGTTGATGGTCGCAGTGAAGGCTGGACAGCTGCCAACCATCTCTCAAGGAACTGCTCAAGTTGCGGGCTCCGACTCGGTGGAGGCACGCCATCTTCGACATCGTTGACCATGCGGCGAACACGCTCCTCGATGTCCCTTCGAGAGTTTCCGTAGATGGTCTTCGTCCTTCGCCGCCCCTCTTCCCAGCCGAGGTGGACCATCCCGACCCAACGACCATCTGAGCGCCGAAAGACCGAGCCGGCGCCCTTTGCGCGGCGTTTTGCCACCTAAGCGATGCGCGTCTGAGACAGTCGAAGGCGCGACAGCAGACCGCTAGGCGCGGTCGGCTCCCAACGAACTTGGGCATCGATCCACTGCTGAAGCTGCTCACGAGGAACGCGAGTTGCTCGCCCGATGTGCACTGAAGGCAGCTCGTGCGCCGAGAGGAGCTCGAATACCTTCGATCGGCTCAAGCCAAGGGCTTTGGCGACCTCGGATGGTCGCAGCAGCATGCTGGCATCCGACGGTTGGCCGGGAGGCGGGGGGACCCGCACGACGCGCGTCCCCCCTGCACCCCCTCGGCGCCGACCACTGAACTCGGAGGCTGCCTTGACTTGGAGACGAGGCGGCGTCACTGGCGTGACCGAAAACGAGTGATCTGGGACGCTATTCGCTTCTGAGCCGATCGGGCCAGTGGCCCAACGATGCGTCCGGCGGTGCCGAGGACTCTTCCCGTTGGCGCCATCGCCACGGAGGCGCCGGTGAAGCTGCGCGCGACAGTGCCGGCCTGGGTGTGGGCAAAGCGCAGCGCGGAGAAGATGACGAGAGGGGAGAAGGCGGCGATCAGCAGCACCGCCAGGCCCGAGGCCATCCAGTTCTCGGTGGCATCGGTGTCGGTGGGCGAGCTCAGAGCCACAACGACGAGACGAAAGCCGACGTAGACGACGGTGGCGACCACGAACTTGGAAAGGAAAAGGCCGACCAGAAACTCGGCCAGCGTGGTCGCGGCACCGGCTGTCCGCGGCCAGATCGAGAGCACGCACGCCAGGGGCACGAACGTTGTCACGGTCAGGATCAGTGCTGAGCGCACGACCAGTTCGAGATGGACCATCACAGTGAGCGAGCTCACCGCCATCGCAGTGCAGATCAGTCCGAAGGTGCTGACGTGCGGTCCGCCGCCACCGCTCTCGACCACCGCGTTGCTGACGGCGACGCTGTGGATCAGGAGGTCATTGAGCTTGCCGAAGTCAGGCGTCCAGGTGGTGGCGAGGAGCGCCGCGTAGCCGGCCACGTATTTGACCAGTCCGAGACCCGCATAAGCGCCGAAGCAGGCAGCCACCACTCGCGCGATCAGCGCATACCCAGCAGCCAGCGAGCCCGAGACGATGTGCTCGATCAGGGCGAAGGCGACGATGGCGCCGACGAGCAGGAGCGAGATCGCGAGCATGCGGTCGTAGACCGGCGCGATCACACTCAGGTCGGGCTCGCTCGACTGACCCAAGCCAGAGACCAGCCAGCGGATGCTGGCCACCGCGATCGCAGTCGACCAGTTGGCGACGGCGATGACGATGTCGTTGACGAGCTGGGCCGCCTGGGCGGCGTAGTCGCCGCCCATCAGTTGAAGAGCTGCCCAACGTAGTTGGCCGCGGCCACGCCGATGTAGAGCAGGGCGACTGCGAAGACCGAGATGGCGATGCCGCCCTTGGCCCGCTCTCCGAGCTCGCGGTTGGCGGTGAACGACGCCAGCACGAGTGCGATCAGCGAGACGGTGAGCCCGAGGCCCGCCACCAGCATCAGGACTGCGGCCGCGTTGTCGGTGAGGTGGACGAGGCCGTGGTAGACGTTCGGCGGCAGGCCGTTGAAGTCGGGCCGGACGCTGATGTCGCCGAGGATGTGGGTCAAGGCTTGACTCCTTCGCCGGCGATGCCGGCACTCACGGCTGGACGGGAATTGACGAGCTGGCGCCATTCCCGGACCTGGTCCCAGCGCCGGAGCTCGAGCTGCGCGGGCGGCGCGCTGGCGTAGAGCAGCACCGCCTTGGTCAGGCGCCGCAGGTCGTCAGCAGCGACCAGGGGATGGCCCAGGCGCTGCTCCGAGGAGCTGGAGCTGCGCGCATCGCGGTGGCGAGCGCTGTAGATCCGGGTCTCGTTGCCGATGGCGCGGCTGAAGTGCTCGAGGGTTGAGAGGTCGGCTTGCCCGGGCAGCAGGAGTCGCGCTCGGCAGTTGTTCCAGATGGTGCGAGCCTCGTCGCGGCCGTAGCCGGCCTCGACCTGGGCCAGGTCGTGGAAGCAGAGCAGCAGCTGGATGCCTTGGCCGGGGCCGCTGGAGGCGTAGCCGGCAAGCCGTGGGATGCGGGCGAAGTTGGCCGCCTCGTCGAGCGCCAGCAAAAGGCGCGGCTGCAGGACCCCGCCCAGGGCGCGGGCGCGAAGGGTCGCCTTGCGCAGCACGGTAGCGATCAGCGCCGAGAAGAGCGGGCGACATCGCTCCGCCTCTTCGGCCGGCGCGACCAGGTACAGAGTTCCGCCCTCAGCCAGCAGGCGGTCGAGGTCGAGCTGATTTGCCGACGTCGAGGTGGCCTTGCAGATCCGCTCGTCGACCCAGAGCCCAAGACAGGAGCGAGCGGTCGAGGCAATGGAGCCGGCCTCGCGATCTGGGGTCAGGGCGTGGGCGAGAAGTAGGTCTCCAGCGCGCTGGTCAGCGACGACCTGCGAGAGGCTGACGTACTCGGACTGGGCGGTGCGGCTGAGGTGGGTGAGAACAGACGCCATGTCGCCATCGCGCTCGCGCGCGAACACGGTCAGGGCCGTGATCAGGCTGGAGGCGGAGAGATACCAGTGGGCCGCCGAGCCGCGCTTGCCATCGGCGGTGAAGTAGTCTGCGAGCTCGGCCGCGGAACCGCAGTCCGAGACCGACTCGATCGGGTTCCAGGTCGCGGGCTCGAGGCCGAGGCCGCGGATCCACGACCAGTCGCGGTCCAGCGGTGCGAAGACCCACACCGGACCTCTGGCCATCCGGCGATGAGCAGTCAGGCGGACCAGCTCTTCTTTGGTCGAGGTCGCGATCACCGAGCCGGCCCAGCTGAGCAGGGTGGGAACGACCACGGTCGAGGTCTTGCCCGAGCGCTGGACCCCGAGCAAAAGCACGTTGTCCTCCGCTGGCGATTGGACCAGGCGCTGGCCGAACAAGCCGAGGGTGATGCCATCGCCAAAGCTGCGATCGATTCGGGTCACACGGCCGATGCGACGTCGATCGCGGCCATCAGCCCAGCGGCTAGCGCCGTGGCTCTGCGGGGAAGAGACGCTGAGCTGCAACCAGCCGGGCAGCAGGAGTCGCAGTCCCTCGGCGACGACCTCGACCACGAAGTGGGCGACCGCCTTTACGAGCGCGCTCACGCCGTACGCTCCCAGCCCCGGCGCCGGGCTTCCTCTTCGGCCTCGCGCTGCATCCGCTGCTGATAGCACCGGGCAGCCGAGCGCAGCGCCAGGATCGAGCCGCCGCCTGTCGGTGCCCAATCGCGACGCTGGACGCCGCTCGATGCCACGCGGAATCGCGCCAGCGGCGCCACGTGCAGGATCCGGATGCGCCTAGGCCCGGTGACCTTGAGCTGCAGAGCCGGCTGAATCAAATCCCCGCCCCTGGCATCGCTCGCGTTGGCTTTGGCAGCGACCAGCGGTCGCACCCTCTCGCCGCGCTGGCGCTGGATCTCGATACCCAGCGCCTCCTTCATCGCCGCCAAGCGCGCCCGAGTGACGTCGATCCGCGCGAATCCATCGTTCGTCTGGCGCATGCCGGCCAGCACCAGGTGGACGTGGGGATGAGCGGTGTTGCGATGAATCGCGGCCATCCAGCGCAGCCCGCTGGCGCCTGACTCCTGTTCCAGCCGTGCAACCACGGCGCCGGTCAGGCGACGAAGATCGAGGCCCTGCGCACGCTCGGGCGAGATGACCATGCGGTAGACGGCGCGCCGGCGATCCGCCTGGGTCCCGTCGCGGCCGCGATAGAGCTGCGGCCGCGACTCTTCCAATGAGCGGCTAACGAAGACGGCAAATGCCTTCCGCTCCTGGCTGCCCATCGTCCCGTCCGGACCGAAGAGCTCGGCTCGGGCGCTGGCCTGGTCGCGGTAGGCGACGTACTTGAGCAGCCCGGACACCTCCGGCCTGGCGGGCGCGCCGTTTTCTGGCGTGTGGAGATCGCGGTGCTGGACGTAGCGGAGGAATCCGCCGACCGCCTTGCGGACCGCGCCCATAGAACCGACAGGCGTAAAGCGCACCGCCAGGATGCAGCGCTCGGTCATCGGCGGCCCTCGCGCTCACCGCTGAACAGGGCGAGCCGGTCTTCGGCTGCGAGCGAGGCGCGCTGGCCCAGCTCGCGCATCCGGCGCTCGCCCTCGGGCAGGACCGAGGCGACCATGAGCACGGCGTGCTCGGCCGCCAGCAGAGCCGCTAGCGCCGCCGGCGAGTCGCTCGCGCTCCGACCCTCGCCACGCAGTCCGCGGGACAGCAAGAGGCGTGCCGCCTCGCTCGGGCGAAGGCCCTGCTCCGAGCCGAAGGCGACCAGGCCGTCGTGCTGCTCGGGCTCGAGCCGGAGGTTGATCCGTCGGGAGAGTCCCATCACTCCCCTACGTGGGCGGGGAAATGCGTCGGAAACCTTCGAAAGATCGTCGGAATCTAGAAATTGCTCGATTCCGAGTTCAGCTCGGCCCAAAGAAAGTTCCTGAATCCGACGCTTCGGCGGCGTTTGGGTTCGTTGCCACCGACGCTCGACCGACGCTCGGGCGGGCCTAGTCAGCCTCCGAACCTGATAGCGGTCTTATCAAAACGGCACAAAAGGGCCTCCTCGCTGCTCTACCCCAATGAGCGCCCTCAACAGGCGCATCTCACCGAGGAGGCCTGCGAGTGAGCGCGACCAGCCTTGCCAACCAGATCCGAGGAACCCTGGAGGCCCTGCCGGAACTCCGTTCGTTGGCCGAGCGGGCCCGAGAACCCTCGGCTCCGCCCTGGGAGAAGGACGCCTGCCTGCGCGAGGTGGTGCGCGCCTATCGCGCCGACCGGAGCTGGAGCCCACTGCTGCTGGAGCTGCTGGCGCCGGCGATGGCGGCCTGGCTGGCCGGCATCGAACCGGCTCCGCCTGTCATCGACGAGGACGACGTCCGCCAGCAACTGCTGCTGGAGGTCTTGGAGGCCGCCGCCACCATGCCGCTGCAGAACCCGCAATTCCTGGAGCGGGCGATCATCGACCGCGCCAGCCGAGAGGTCGAGCGCTGGCTCTTCTGCGAGGAAGAGCTGATCGACATCACCGAGCCGCTGCCCACGGACGACGACGACGATGGCGATCAGGAGGACGAGCAGTGAGCAGCCTGCTCGCGTCCTACCACCGCGGTCAGATCTGGTTCAGAGAACTGTGGCTGGATCAGCTGCGCTGGCTGATCCCGGTGGATCCGCGGGGAATCGTCCTCTGCTGCGGCAGCGCCGTCCTCTTGGCCATGGGGCTGGTCATCGCCATCGACGGCGACAGCCTCGGCTACCTCTACCTGGGCGGAGCGCTCGTCGGCTTCCTCTTCGCCCAGACCAGAATGCTCCCCGTCTTCGTCTGGCTGGTCTTCGCCGCCGGCGGTTTATGGGCCGTGTCGCTGGGCGGACCGGCCGGCTGGGTGGAGGTGGGATACGGAATCGCCCTCGCCGCGGTCTCTCTGACTCCGGTCGCCGACCCCGACCGCTATCCGCCCATCGGCTCTCCGGCGTTCATTCCTCAGCCCAACCTCAGCCGAATCTCAGCCGCGGCTGAGGTTTCTTCCTCAACCCCGCTGCTCATCACCACCCTGGGTCGCCTGCGCCTGCTGGCCGGCGACCAGGACCTGGCGCCGGCCCTGCTTGACAAGAGGGTTCTCGGCTATCTCTGGTGCTGGCTGCTGGCGGTGGCGATCCGGACCCCGCGCGGATCGATCAGCAGGTCAGAGCTCGCAGCCGAGCTCGCGCCCGGCTCCAATCGACGCACCCAGCTAGAGCGTCTGCGCCGCCAGCTCTGGGATCTCCAGCACAACCTGCCCCGGCCTCTCGGCGCCCTGGTCTGCGCCGAGCGCAGCCTGGTCCGCCTCGACCTCGAAGGCTGCGACTGCGACCTGTTGCGACTCCGAGCGCTCCTTCAGGAGCTGTCCTCCACCGCGCTGCCTTCGGCCGAGAGGAATGTGGAGCTCCAGGCTTCCCTGGACGCCATTTCCAGCGAGCGCTTCCTTCCCGAATTCGACGACCTGGCGCGATCTGCACAGCACAGCCGTGGCGCCGGCATGCAGGCGGTGGCCGACGTACGGACCTGGGCGATGCAGACGCGGATGGATGCAGCCCGCCTGCTTGCCCGCAAATCCCGGCAGCTCACTGCCGCGAAGGAGTGATAACGATGACCAACAAGAAAACCGCATTCTGGCGCCGCCGTCGCTACCAGGCACTGGGCGGGCTCGTCGGCGCGATGATCCTTCTCGGGCTCATCGCCAATGCTTACCTGACCCAGGCAACCGAGCCCGCTTCCGCCGTCAGCCAGTACCTGAGCGCGATCGAGGCCGGCCAGGCCGCGGCGGCATGGGCGTCGGTCCAGATGAGCGCACCATCTTCACCAACTAGCGCAACCCTGGTCGACGAGGCCGGACTCCAGCGCGCCCTCGGCACCGGCGCTCCCGACATCAAGGACTTCGACATCACCGCGACCCACTATCTCGACGCCGACAACACGATGGCCGCCGTCGACGTCACCTACGACACCGGTGCCGGCTCGGCTCAGACCACGTTCCAGGTGGAGCGCAGCGCCGAGAAGCGCTTCGGCTTCTATCCGTATTGGCGCGTCCTGGTCAAGCCCACGATCATCGACCTCACGCTTCCGCCCGCCAGTCTCGGCGTGACGCTCGACGGCCAGCAACTCAACCTTTCGCAACCGACTGCGACGATCGCTGTCTGGCCGTTGCACCATCGGATCACCCTCCTGGCGACGCAGATGCTCGCAGCCCAAGACGTTGCCATCGATGCCTTCGCCCGGAACACCTTGAGCGTTGCCGCCGAACCCAAGCTCACTGCCGCCGGCCAGGCGTCCGCCACTTCCGCGCTCAAAGCCGCGTTTGCACGCTGCGTCGCCCAGACCAGCCTTCAACCCGACGGCTGCCCCCAAAGCTTCGACGATGGATTCGCCACCTCAGGCACCTGGAGCCTGCTCGGCGATCCCTCTCAGGACGTCGTGGTCGCCTTCGACAAGCAGCAAAACCTCACCGCCAGCGGCCACTACCAGATGGTCCTCGCCTACCAGCAGTCAAACGGAACCATGCACGCGGCGGTCGCCGGCGGCTTCGCCGCCGAGCTGGCCCTCGGTCAGTCGGACATGACCGTGGCCTCGCTCGCTTCCGCGACCGACGTTCCGAGCCTCCCCCGGCCGGCGGCCGCCACCGACGACGCGATCAAGGCGGTCGTCTCGAAGGCCATGGCGGCTTGCGCGGCGAGTCGCTCGGCCGATCCACCCGACTGTCCGCAGCAGTTCTTTTTCCCCGACGCCACCATCCTTGGCTGGACGCTCAGCGGCGACCCGCTCGGCGCAGCGACGGTTAGCTTTGACCCCGCCGACGGAGTGTTCACCGTTCACGGCAGATTCGCGATGACCGCCACCTATGAGTTGACTTCGAATCCAGAAACCGAGTCGAGCTCGACAACCTCCTATGACGCGGTCCTGCTTTGGGACGGCCAAGCAATCCAGCTGATCACCATCACCGGCGGTTACGAGTAGCCCTACATCACAGGCACGCAGGGCGGCCGAAAACTGCCGCCCTGCGCTTTGGTATGTCAGGTCATGGTTGCCAGACCGGCAGGTACGACGTGTGATCGGTCGTAATGGCGGTGGCGTTTCCATCCGCAGTCAGCAGATAGATGTCGCCGGCGCCCCCGCCTTGCGTGTCGATCTCGGCAAGGGCCGCTCGTGGATTGCTCGGATCGTCAGCCAGCGTCCCTGTGCTGGAGTCGTTCTGTGAGAAGAGCGGAGGCACCACCAACGCCTTGGTGACGGAGCCACAGGTCACCATCACCGGATCACCGTGGTTGGCGAAATGGAGGTCAGACTTCTTGGGTTGGGCGACGCCGTCGATCAGTGACTCCACCGCCGGCGTCGTCGGTGACCAGCCCGCGGTCTGGTTTCCGGTCGCGTCGAAAGCCGCCACCACGGCATCCTCAGCGATGTAGATCGCGCCGGCAAACCAGAACACTCCCCAGTAGTAGCCAGACTCGGGGATGTAGAGGGACTCCGCGAATGGCTCTCCGGTCGAAACGTCTTGCCATTGGTCGGGTTCGGGGGCAGAAACGGGGGTGTCGGCGCGGGCGCCTCCGGGCTGGCCACCGATCGGGCCGATGTCCAGCGTCCAACCCGTCCAGTTCCCGCCCGGAGCATCGTGCTCGATCAGGGTTGCGATCTGCTTGCCGTCGGGTGAGATGGCGAAGCTATCGATCGCCGTCCCGAAGGACCAGAACGGCGCCGAGCCCGGGTGCACCGCGTAAAGCGTTCCCGCCACCGGCCCGCGAACCCGCGCGTCCTTATATATGAGGGTGCGCCCGT
>Ga0209166_10001939_pt1 | contig 16390 bp, 10 predicted proteins | sample Coa_R1_3_FD_187151 | JGI IMG/M metagenome (GOLD analysis project Ga0209166, IMG submission 187151) | Surface soil microbial communities from Centralia Pennsylvania, which are recovering from an underground coalmine fire - Coalmine... | ecosystem: Environmental > Terrestrial > Soil >... | reverse complement strand
GGTACCGTTGCTCCCTTCCGGGCCTGGCGGGGTTCGCGGGACCTCGTTGCACAGAGCCCGAAGTTCCACGCTCCGGCAGTCGCGCCCCGTTTCCTGAAACTGTGTGCGCAACTGCAGACGAAAAGTCTAGCACAGCGCCGCGAGCGCGGCCAAAGCGTGGCCGATAGTGAATGGATCGTTGTTTGCAGCGTCGTAGAAATTGCCGCAAAATTTTCTCTCCGCTCTTCAAAAATCGAGTACTCTGTTTCTGGACGGTTTTTCCTCCCCGTCCTCCCCGGCAATGCCGGGTCCGCTAGCGCCAGCGGAACACCCCACGAGACGGGGCCGACCTGCACGCACAGTGCAGGCAGGAGGACATTCAATGAAAGCATTTCGCATTTTGTTGGTTTCTGCACTTGCCGTGTCTCTCGCCGCGCCGGCAATTTTGGCCGAGCCCCGCCAGCTTTTGCAGGGAACGCAGATTCATCTGCAGCTGCTTACCGACATCAGCACCGGCGCCGCCAAAGACGGCGATCCCTTCCTGGCCATCGTCACCGAACCGGTCGCCATCGGCGATCAACTCGTGCTTCCCGCGGGAACCCGCGTCAATGGCATCATCACCACCATCAACAAGGCGCGCCGCTTCTCCCTTTTCCGCGGCGAAGCTTATCTGAATCTTTCCTTCCGCTCGGTCGAAGTGGAAAGCCGCCTCATTCCCGTTCAAATGAGTTTGCTCGCGATTCAACAGCCGTCAAAAGAAGGCGATGGCCGCCGGCGCAAAGACGTGAAAATCGCCGAAGGCCAGGTCGTCGAAGAAAAGCACGACGTCAAAGGCGACATCGTCGCCGGCACCATCGGCACGGGCGGCGGCACGCTCGTCGGCGCCGTCTTCAGCCACGCCGTTCGCGGCTTTGGGCTCGGCCTCGCCGGAACCGCCATTTACGTCGTCGCGCGCAAAGGCAAGGAAGTGGACCTGCCCGCCAAGTCCGGCATGCTCGTTCGCATGGACAGCACCATCACCGTGCCCGGCACCACGGCGACGAACGCCGGCTTCACCACTTCGAGCCGCTAATCGCATGAGACGCGAATTTCCGGCGGCGCAAAACGCCGCGCCGCCGCCTACTTTCCATTCGCACATTTTGCTGGCCCGCGGTCACGCCTGTGTTCTCCGCACGGACGACCTTTGCGAAATTTCGTCGTTTGAATGGCCCATGTTCCATGAACCCGATTTTGCGCGGGCGGGTCTAAGTAAGCCCGCGCCGAAGCAGTTGCCGGCCCCACGACAACCCGGCTAGCCAAGTTTCCGCTTCGCGAATTTGTCTTTCGGCCCGCTCATAAAAACAATTTTCTCAATCTTTCGCATCATTTCTTTCGATTGACGCTCCCCGCGCCGTCGCGTTACGCTACCGCCTCATGATTTCCGGTTGTCCACCTCACCATCTTTTGCCGCTCGGTTTTCTCATTACACACTTTGAGGAGATTCATGTCGACTGAACTGCGTAATTTTCTGTCGTTGTCGTACGACGAGCTCGAACAGCTCAACTTAAACGCCAAAGAGCAGCGCAAAAATCGCGTCGCGCCCCACAAAGTGCAGGAAGAGCGCATCAAGTATCTGACCGACGAAAAGCGCATCAAGGCCGTCACCGTCCTTTTCAGCGACCTCGAAGGCCGCTTGCACATGCTCGATTACGACAAAAAATTTCTCGTAAAAAGCTGGGACAACCTGACCTTCGACGGTTCGTCGATTCGCGGATTCACCGCGCAGCGCGAAAGCGACCTCCGCCTGGGCATGGACTGGGGCTCGTTCTATTGGGCGCCGGCCGACATATTCGGTTCGGGAAAGGTTCTCGTTTTTGGCGAAGTGATCGACAAGGACGGTTCGCCGTACAGCGCCGACACGCGCGGCTTGCTGAAAGGTTTTGCCGAAACGCTCCACAAAAAAGAGGGTTACACGCTCAACGCGGCAAACGAAATCGAAGGCTTTCTGTTCAAGGGCGAAAATGCCGAGCGCCATTACCACGAGACGCACAAGTTCGAATACGTGAACACCGGCGGCTACTACCATTCGCTGCCCGGCGATCCGCTGCGCAGCTTTATCGACACCACCGCCGAAGTGCAGCGCTCGATGGGTTTCCAGAACGAAAAAGATCACCCGGAAGTTGCGCCGTCGCAGTTCGAAATCAATTACGGCTACGGCGAAGTCGTCGCCGCCGCCGATCAGATTCAGCTTTACAAATTAATTTGCCGCCAGGTCGCCACGAAAATGGGCTTCACCGCCAGCTTTTTGCCGAAGCCCGTCGTCGGCGTCAATGGCAGCGGCATGCACACCAATGTTTCCATCAGCAAGGGCGGAAAAAATCTTTTCTGGGATCCCAAGGGCGAAGAAAAATTGAGCAAGCTCGGCTGGACCTTCATCGACAGGATTCTTACGCATGGTAACGACATCTGCCTCCTTCTGAATCCCAGCGTGAACGCGTATCGCCGTCTCGATCCCCATTTCGAAGCGCCAAATCAAATCAAGGCTTCGCCCGTCGATCGCGGCTCGATGATCCGCATTCCCATCGGCAACGAGAAAAGCTCGCGCGTCGAAGTTCGCTCCGTCGCGCCGGACGCGAATCCTTATCTCGTTCTGTTTTCCATTTTCAAGACGGGCCTCGAAGGCGACACCGCGAAGATCAAGAATCTTCGCCAGGCCGAGCGGTATTTACCGGACAACATTTACACCGCGCTCGAGAATTTCGAAAAAGCCGACTGGATTTCCAAACTCATCGGCGCGGACGTAAAAGCGCGTTACGCCGACCTCAAGCGCGCTTCCGCGGATCGCTGCCCGCGCGCGCTCGGCACGTTCGTCAAGGCGCCCGAAGTGCAGTACCACCACGAGGTCTACAACCAGTTCCTCTGGAATCTTTTCTAGAATTTGCCGGACGCCTCAAACCGCCGCTTTCACACCAAAACGCCCCGGCCGAACGCCGGGGCGTTTTGCTTTGGCCGAATCCCGCCGCCACATTTAATTGTTTTCTTGCGGCCTCTCTGTCGATAAGATGCCGCCCATGAACTATCCGCCGAATCGCCGCAGTTTCCTCATCGCTTCCGGCCTCACCGCGCTCGCTTCCACCCGTGTTCTCGGCGCAAACGATACGTTGCGCATCGGCGTCATCGGCGCGGGCGGCCGCATGAACGATCTATTGAATGCCGCCGAGAAGGCCGGAAACTTCCCTTTTCAAATTGTTGCCGTCAGCGACGTCTACGGCCCGCGCCGCGATGCCATCAAGGAACGCGCCAAAGGGCTCGCCACGACGCATGCCGATTTTCGCGAAGTGCTCGACCAGCCGCTGGACGCGGTCTTCATCGGCTCGCCCGACCACTGGCACGTTCCCATGGCCGTCGCCGCGCTCGCGGCGGGGAAAGACGTTTACCTCGAAAAACCCGTCACGCACACCATCGAAGAAGGCGCCGCGCTCGTGAACGCGGTCCGCTCGAGCAAACGCATTCTTCAGTGCGGCATGCAGCAGCGCAGTTGGAGCCATTTCCGCGACGCGGTCGAACTCATTCAAGGCGGAAGCATCGGCCGCGTTCCGCAGGTCCGCACCTATTGGTGGCAGAACTATCAGCAGTGGTCGTCCTTCAAACCCGTCGAAATGCAAGCGCTCGATTGGAAGCAATGGCTCGGCAACGCCCCGGCGCAAGCCTTCGCGGAAGAGAAATTTTATCGCTGGCGCTGGTTCTGGAATTTCGGCGGCGGCGCCATGACCGACCTTTGCACCCACTGGATCGACGTCGTTCACTGGGCGATGAAGTCCGATACGCCGCGCCTCGTGCACATGCTCGGCGACAAATACATTTTCGAACAATGGGATTGCCCGGACACGGTGCAAGCCGCTTTCCGATACCCTGGATTCGACGTCGTCTACGAAGGCATGATGGCGTCGTCCATCGACGACGGCGGCCTCGAATTCCGCGGCACCGAGGGCACGCTGAAACTCAATCGCAGCGGATTCAGCCTTCATCGCGAAGGCGCCGGCGCCAAAGAAAATCCCGTCGTCAAAGCCGACAGCTTCCGCGACGGCACCATCTCTCACATGCAGAATTTTTTCGACTGCATCAAAAGCCGCAAGGAGCCGAACGCGCCGGTCGAAACGGGCGTCGCGGCGGCGCGAGCCGGCCAGATCGCCAATCTCGCCTACCAACGCAACGGCACGATCGCCTGGCCGCAGAAATCCTGAACGCAAAACTCGAACGCGAGCGAGGAAAAGGCGCCGTATCTGTTTTTCAGGGGGCAGATGCGGCGCCTATAGGGGGTTCTGGCTAGTGGGTTGTGGAGTTACCTGAGGACCGAGTTGGGGAGCCTTTTCCGCGCAATCGAAACTTCTTCGTTGCGCCAAATTTTGTGATTCGCGCTTTGCCGCCTGCCGCGAACTCGTGCTGCACACCGTAGTAATGCAGAGCGAATGCCAAAGTTGCCGTGCGCTAACCTGTGTGTTTTGTGCCAGTTCGCTTGGCAGGTGGCTTCGCGGATTGAATCAACTACGAACCGCGTTCCGCACTGAAACAATTCCATCGTCTGTTTGCGAATACAGATTCGCCCGAGTGCGGTCAGTGTGCGTGGGCCGAAGGATGCGTCCGCGTATGGGATACGGGCGCGCCCGCTTTATTCTCCGTTCCATCCCGCTTCAAATAGCGATACAGGCTGGTCCGCCCGATTCCCAGAATCTGTGCCGCGCGCAAGCGATTGCCCTTGCACACTTCCAGCACCCGCTGAATGTGTTGCGCGCAGACTTCGTCGAGCGACAGCGGCCTCCAGTCTTCGCCGCCCGCCAGGCCGATGCTTCGTCGCTGCAGTTGTTCGGGCAAATCGGCCAGGTCGATGAATTCGCCGTTCGCCGTGATGCACGCGCTGGAAATTACGTTTTCAAGTTCGCGAACGTTTCCCGGCCAGGGATGTTGCAGCATCGCCGTTTGCGCCCGCCGCGTCAGTCCCGAAATTTTCTTTCCATACGCATCGTTGTATTTCTTCAGGAAAAACTGCATCAGCAGGGGAATGTCTTCGAGCCGCTCCGCCAGCGAAGGAATGCGAATCTGAATCGAGCTCAGCCGGTAGAACAGATCCTCGCGGAATCTTCCCGCAAGCACTTCCGCCCGTAAGTCCCGGTTCGTCGCGGCGATCAGCCGCACATTCACCAGCCGCACTTCCGGAGAGCCGACCCGCTGAATTTCGCGGTTCTGGATCACGCGCAGCAATTTCGCCTGCATCGTCAGCGAAGTTTCGCCGACCTCATCCAGAAACACCGTTCCGCCGTTCGCATACTCGAAAAGACCCGGCCGCGTGTCCGTTGCGCCGGTAAACGACCCGCGCACGTGCCCGAACAGCTGGCTCTCGAGCAAGGTGTCCACCAGCGCCGAACAATTGCAGACCGCCAGCTTTTGCTGGCTTACCGGACTAATCTGATGAATCGCGCGCGCCACCAGCTCCTTTCCCGCTCCGGTCGGTCCGGTCAGCAGCACGTTCGAATAGTGCTTCGCCACTTTCCTGGCGAAATCGAACACTTCCAGCATCGCCGGGCTTTTTCCCACAATCCCGTGAAACTCGAGGTCCCGCAGCAACTGTTCCTCGAGCGCCCTCACCCGCCGCCGCTGGTCGTACAAGGCCGCCGCCTCTTCGAGCACTCGCTTCATCCGTACGCGATCGATCGGCTTTGGCAGAAAATCCGTCGCTCCGCGCCGAATGGCTTCGAGCGCCGATTCCAGTGTGTAGTCTCCCGTCATGATAATCACGTGAACGCCGGGGTCGGCCCGCAGCGCTTCGTCCAGAAACTCATAGCCATTCATTTGCGGCATGTGTACATCGGCAAACACCATTCGGCATCGGCCAGACCGGATCAGCTGCAGCGCTTCCTCCGGGTCTGCCGTGGGAATCGCTTCGTAACCGAGAATTCCCACTTGCTCCGTCAACAGTTCAAGCTGTGCCGAGTCATCATCCAGAATGCACGGTGTGAGCGCCGTCTTCGGCGACACGAGTTCAATCGTCTTCGTAATCGCATGTGCCATACAGAACCACAAGGCACGTTTTTTGCCACTCGTCCCTTTTCCTCAAGACCGCACCCTTCGCCACAAAGTCTTTTTGCAGTGTGTGCCAAATCACTGGAAGCGAACGAGTTACACATCGCACGGCGCACGCACACCTCCAGGCAGCCGCCTCATCCTCGAACTATTATCTGGTCAACGACGGATCGGATTCTTCGCTGTTCCGAAATGGTGCGGAAATACCTCCCGCTTTCCCAGAACGGCAGCCACATCTATTTCTTTTTAGAAAAATCGCGGTGCCAACAGCGTTTGCGCTGCCAGTTCCTGAATCGGCTGGTACACGTAACGGAATATCACAATCGCGATCAGCAACCCGACCATTCCAAAACTTCCGCCGCGCAGCCAATCCAGATACCGCCGCGCCGTCGAATCGCTCATAAAAATCATAATTGCCGAACTTCCGTCGAGCGGCGGGGCCGGCACCAGGTTAAAAAGTCCCAGCAGCAGGTTCAGCGAAAAAAAGATGGTCAGCACTTGAAACAAAAACGGCCCCCAGTTCGGATTTGCAAATAATCCCGCCCGCCTCACCAGTTGGAAGCCCAACGCCGCGAGGAACATCAGCGTGAAATTCGCGGCCGGCCCCGCCATCGCCATCAGCGCGGACTTCTTTGGAAATTTCCACTCCCATTCCCGGTTGAATGGCGCGCTCGCCCAGCCAAAAAGGGAATTGCCGCCCGAGATCAGCACGGAAAGAATCGGCACAAGAACCATTCCATACGGCTCGCGCTGGATGTGCGGCCAGGGATTGAGCGTCACCTGCCCGCCGCGCGCCGCCGTCTCGTCCCCCTGCAATTTCGCCGCCAGCGCGTGGGACGCTTCATGACAGGTCGTGGAAAATAAAAACGCGACGTACCAGATAAAAGCACTGACGATGACTTCCGGCGTGATGTCGAACATGCGGCTCCATTATTCGGATTCTGACCAATCAGGGTAGAGGCACCGCCACGCCTTTGCAAGCCGCCTCGCTCCTCCGGCTCGTTATTCCGGCCACCGCTACCAGAGCAGCTTCAGCCCAAATTGCACCTGCCGTGCGGTTGTCGTCGTGCTCGTAATCACGCCGGCCGTCGGCGAAACGCCGGACGGCGTGAACGCCACTTCATTCGGCATATTGAAATTCGCGCGGTTCAACAAATTAAAAATCTCGGCGCGGAATTGCAGATTCATCCGTTCGTTCAGCCGCGTGTCTTTCATCGTGGAAAAATCCCACGTCGCCAGGCCCGGCCCGCGCAACGTATTCCGTCCCAAATTTCCGTAAAAGCCCGCGTTGGCGGCGTTGTTCGGCGGCGCAAGAAACGCGTTCGGATCAAACCACTTCGCCGCCGTTCCCAAAATCACCGGCCCGGAAAAAGCCGGATTCACAAACGGCCGCACCGGATTTCGCGTGTCGCCATTGTTCGAAGGGTTGTAACTGAGCTGCGGCGTAAACGGAAAGCCGCCCTGCGCCGTCACAATCGAGTTCACGCCCCAGCCGCTCACGATCGCATTTGCGAATCCGGAAAAGCCATTCGCGAATTTCTCTCCCCGGCCAAACGGCAGACGATACGTTCCGTTGATCGCCAGAATCTGTCGTACGTCATAGGTCGCGAGCCCCTTGTCCGCGGCAATGTTAAATGGATTGGCAACCAGCGCCGGGCCGCCGCCCGATGTCGTCGCGTTCAAGGAGTCGCCGTCATCGAGCGCCTTCGAAAACGTATACACGCCCCGCAGCGAAAATCCGCTGCTGAAGCGATGATTCACATCCGCCTGCAGCGCGTGATACGAACTGTCCGCCACCGAATTCCAAGTCCACGTATTGGCAATCGTCGGGTTCGCCCGCACCGCCGTCGGCACAAAGAACGTTCCCGCCGGCACCGGCGTTCCCCCGAGCGCCCCAAACCCCGCCGGATAATTTGCCGGGCAAGCCGGATTGGGACAAATCACCGGCAATGGTTCATTCGTGTCAACGCCAATCAGTTCGTGATACCCGTGCGTGCCGACGTAGCCGACGCTCACCGAAGTTCGCTGCGAAAGTTCGCGCTCGATGCGCAAGGAGTACGAAAGTAACGTTGGCGTCTTCAAGTCCGGCTGCACGCCGCCCGGCACAAGCTTCGCGCTCGCCGGGACGGGTTGCGTCGTATCAATCGGAAAATTCTTCACGGCAAAATTCGCAATGCTGTACGTCGGATTGAACGGCGCATTCTGATCCGCGCGATAGCCAAGCGCATCCTGCAAATCGTTGTACATTCCAAATCCGGCGCGAATCACCGTCTTTCTTCCCAGCGGGCTCCACGCGATTCCAATCCGCGGCTGCGGCAGAAACTTTGCGTTGTTCGTGGAGAATTCCGAGCCGCCCACGTGCGGCGCCGAATTGATCACGCCATTTGTATAAAAATAATTCGCCGCGCGCCCGTGCGCTTCGTTCCACCCGGTCGTGAATTCATCGCGAAGTCCCAGCGTTACCGCGAGGCTCGGCTTCCAGCGAATCACGTCTTCCACGTACCATGCGCCGAAAAGCGATCTCCAGTTCATTTCCGTCGGCGCCGGGTCGAACAAAAAGCTCGACGCCGTCCCCTGCAAAAATGTCTGCAGGCTCGTGAACGTCGCCTGCCCAAACTGGCTCAGCGCAATCGTTTCGTTCGACTGAAACTTCTGCAGCCACGCGCCGAAATTCAATTGGTGCCGGCCGCGCGTCCACGTCAGCCGGTCTTCGAACGTAAACAAATTCCGCACGATCGGAAGGTTGCTGCCGTTGTTGCTTCCCGCCAATCCCAGCGTCGCGGACGGGTTCGAAGCCGCGCTTCCGCCCACCACCACCGCGCCCACCGGGCGCCCCTGCAAAAATCCCGCGACGCTCGCGGCCGGCGATCCCGGCGTCGGCTCACCCGTAAAAAAATAACCCGCGCGAGAAAAGCCGAACCGCGCGTTGTTCAGCAGCGAAGCGGAAAAAACGTGCGTCTCTTCGAGGCTCAGCACCTGCTCGCGCAGCGTCACCACGTCCGCGCTGAAGGGATCGAGCGGCGTCGCCGTAAAGTCATTGCCGTCGTCCACCGTATAAATCACACCGAGTGCATCTTTCTGCGAAAAAATATGATCCACGCGCGCCGTCCCGAAATCTTCGCGAATCGTCTGCAGCGGACTGCTGAATACTTCCGCTATTCCGCAAGCGTTTGACGGCAGCGTCGTCGGAGCTGTGCAAATCCCCGGAAAATCGGGATCCGTCGCCGTTGGCGTCGGCCAGAGGTTCAGCAGCGGTTGCACGCTGAGTACGGCGGCGGAACGCGCCGCCAGGTCCGGCACAAAGGCCGCGGAAGTTTGATGCAAATGCTGCCGGAAGCCTTCGTAATCCGCGAACGCGAAAGTCTTGTCTCTCTGAATCGGCCCGCCCAGTGAACCTCCAAACTGATTCCGCTCGAAGGGCGGTGCCGCTCCTTGATCGAAAAAGTTCGGCGCATCCAGCGCGTTGTTCCGCAAGAATTCAAACAGCGCGCCATGCAGTTGATTGCTTCCCGACTGCGTAACGATCACCACTTGCCCGCCCGGCCGCTTGCCGAATTCCGCGCCGTACGAGTCGCGCTGCACGTTGAACTCGCGCACCGCGTCCACGCCCAGCAGCATCCCGCTCGTTCCGCCCGGCGTCATGTTATTTTCCGCCGCGCCCGTATACTCCACTCCGTTCAGCAAAAACAAATTTTGCTGCGGCCGGTTTCCCGACACCGCAAAATTATTCGCCGTCGTCGAATTCGAAATTCCCGTCCCGCCCGTCTTCTGCGAAGTAAAATTCACAACTCCCGGATTCAACGGCATCAGCAGGTCGTAACTCCGCCCGTTCAGCGGCAAATCCTTTACCTGCCGTTCGCCCACAAGGCCGGAAATATCCGCCGTCGAGGCGCTCACGACCGGTGCATCGCTCTCGACTTCAATCACTTGCTTTACGCCGGCCACATCGAGCGCGAAATCCACTCGCGCTTCCTGTCCCACCACCAGTTGAATTCCCGTTCTCAGCGTGTCTTGAAAAGAGGGCGATTTTATTTTCACTTCGTAATTGCCCACCGGCAGCGAAAGAACCAGGTAATGGCCGGAGCCGTCGCTCACCGTCGTTCGAATCGCACCGGTCTCCTCATTCTTCACGGTCACCGTCGCGGAAGGCACACCCGCTCCGGAATGGTCCGCAATGAAGCCGGAAATGCTCGCGGAGACTTGCGCTTGCATCGCCGGCGCAAGTGCGCTCAGCATCATCGTGCAAAGCAAAAATGCCCGGGCTTGCCCGGCAAAAGATAAGAAAAAATTACGAATCAACTTCATGTGCACACCCCGGCGCGTCGGATCGGCTTTGCGCGGATTTCAGCAGAAAAGCGCAGCGCAACCCGCAAGTTTGGATTAGTTAGTTCAATACGAATCGTACCGTTATGTCAAACCGACTTAATTCGAATGGAAGGTAGGCGAGTTTAACCGGATTCCGCGGCCCAATTCGTCTATCGCGCGCGATCGTGTAGCCGTGATTTGGTTTAATACCGTGTTTTGGTTTGCGGCCGTTCTGGTTTTTTGCCGCGCCGCCGTTCGCAGCCGCCTTACTTTAGGTATGTCTAGGTATGTCGTTCGCGCGTTTCGCAAACCAAAGTCCTGCTACGCCCCTTCCGCCGCTTCGCATCCCCTTGCTCGCGGCGCTTATTTCCGATGAAACACTTTCCGCCAAACATCCGGATAAAACTCGCTGGCGATGTTGTACCCGCTGTTAAAAAGCAGGCTCAATCCCCAGCTTTGGAACACTTGTCCCGGATCGCGATCCCGTTCCGGATAATACGCCGTTGAAATCCCGCTCTGAAAAAGCTGCCCGACCACCTGCGGCGTATTGAACGTCGATCCTCCCGAATCTTTTCTCGTTATCAGTGTTCGCGAAGCCGCGTAGTTCATCCGCGACCAGATCGAGCCACGTTTCTTCCGAAAATATCGCGGATCGGTCTTCAGCAATTCCGGAAAGAATCCATAGATAAAGAAGCACGACGTCACTTGATCCGCTTCCGCCGCCCCGTATCTCTGCGCGTACGGCCCCCATCCCTGTCCATAATGCGGCTGCGCATCAAACGCCTGCGAAAATGCGGCCTGAAACACATTTCCCAAATGCGCCTTAAAATCTTCCGCCTCGTGAAATGCAAACGCGTATTTCTGGCTCGCGCGCAGCGGCGGCGCATTGTCGGGAATTTCAAACGGCGCCAGATTCGGTTTGAAGCCGAGAAAAAGTTCAATCGGCGTTTTCTTGAAGATCTGGTCCGATACGGAACTCTTCTTCTCTTGCGGCGGCGCTGCGCCAACCTGCGGCGCCGGTGCATCCGGCTTTTCTTGCGCCTTCGCGCCTTCGGCGAACGCAGCAATCGCCGCGACCGCAATTGCCACCGCCACCGCCGCCATTCGCATCCATCTCGTTTTCATCGCTTAGCCGTCCTCGACGCACTTGGGAATTGCACCGGGCCTGCAATCCGACCTGCCCCGTGCCATTTCGATGCGTCAACCCGCCACAGTAGTCCGCACAATCTACCGGATGCGCGCCGGCAAACCTAGCGATTTCACTCGCATCTCCGGCAAAAGCCGCTCGCGCCGACACTTTACACAAAAAGAAATGTTGTGTTACTCTGGATGGGTCGAAGATAAGAAGAAAAATTCAGGGGACGACGGAGAGGGAACTTGAGCGCACCGAAAGCCGTGTTGATCGAACAGTTCCGGACTCATGTGAAGGATACCGGCTCGCCGGAAGTGCAAATCGCGCTTCTGAGCGAGAGGATCAACTACTTGACGACGCATCTCAAGTCTCACGTTAAGGACCACGCGTCTCGCCGTGGCTTGATCATGATGGTGAACAAGCGCCGGCGGCTGCTGGACTATCTCAACCGGCGTGACCCGGATCGGTACCGCGAGATTGTTGATCGCCTTAGTCTGCGCAAGTAACTGCTCGAAGTCCGTACAGCAGTATTTGAAGCCAATCAGCCAAATGATAGAAAGCACGGGGTTTGTGTCCTTGTGCGAGAACCGGCTGCACTAACGCCGGGCTGTCTCTTGGTGTGCATAGACTTGACGATTTAACCGCCTCCTTCCTTATCTTCCGCGAACAGGGAACGTTAGCTGGAAATCTTCGCATCGGCTGTCTGTTCTTTAGGAGGTCGGGGCTTTAGCCCCGACGATAAAGCCCGCGGGCAAAAGGCTTTAGCCCCTGAAGAAAGTTTCGAGAGTGCATTGCGAAATGGCTTCCAGCCCGGTCGTACTTTTTGGGGCCTTTGCCTCGCAGTCACGGCGTTGCTTTGCAGCACTCAGTTTGGGACCAAGTTTGGCTCTAAGTTAGGGAATGTCCCGCCAGTCGGGACCAGGGGAAATCATTTATGGCAGAAAATAAGCACATCCCGGCGCCTCATCAGGTGTCGGTCGAAATCGGCGGTCGCGCGCTCATTCTTGAAACCGGTAAAATGGCAAAACAGGCCAACGGCGCCATCGTTGCCAAGTATGGCGACACCGTCGTGTTGAACACCGCCGTCATGGCCAGCAAACCGAACGACCGCGACTTTTTGCCGCTCACCGTCGACTATCGCGAATACACCTACTCCGCCGGCAAAATCCCAGGCGGCTTCTTCAAGCGCGAAGGCCGTCCCACCGAACGCGAAATTCTTGTCTCCCGCTTGACCGACCGCCCCATGCGCCCGCTCTTCCCGGAATCCTGGCGCAATGAAACGCAAATCAACGCCATGGTTCTCTCCGCCGACAGCGAGAACGATCCCGACGTCATTGCCGTCACCGGCGCCGCCGCTGCCGCCTATTGCTCCGATCTTCCCTTTACGACTCCCATCGCCGCCGTTCGCGTCGGCTTGCTCAACGGCCAGCTCGTCGCCAATCCCACCGTCGCCGAACAAAAAACCAGCGCGATGAATATCGTCATCGCCGCTTCGGAACAGGCCATCATGATGGTCGAAGCCGGTTCGCTCGAAGTCAGCGAAGAAACCGTCGTCGAAGCCCTTGAATTCGGCCACGCGCAAATCAAGAAAATCATCGCCGCCATCAAGGAACTTCACGCGCAATTGAAACCGAAAAAAGTCGAAGTCGCACCGTTTCCGTTCGATGATTCGATCTACGCGACCTTGAAAAAGACCATCTCCGCCGACCTCAAGGACGCTCTCAACACCGAAAAGCATCCCAAAAAAGAAAGTTACGCCCTCGTCGACGCTTTGAAGGCCAAGCTCGTCGAAGCCATTCCCGAAGACGACGAAGAGAAAATCACTCTCACCAAGCGCGCCTATGACCGACTCAAGGAAGAAATTTTCCGCGACGAAATTCTGAACGCGCGCCGCCGTCCCGACGGCCGCAAGTTCGACCAAATCCGCAAAATCACCTGCGAGACCACTTTGCTTCCGCGCGTTCACGGCTCCGCCTTGTTCACGCGCGGCGAAACGCAAGCCCTCGCCACCCTCACCCTCGGCACCAAGGAAGACCATCAGCGCCTCGATCTTCTCTTCGCGCAAGACACTTTCAAGCGCTTCATGCTCCACTACAATTTTCCGTCGTTCAGCGTCGGCGAAGTAAAACCGAATCGCGGACCCGGCCGTCGTGAAATCGGCCACGGCGCCCTCGCCGAACGCGCTTTGACCAGCCTCCTTCCGCCCGAAACCGAATTTCCGTACGCCATGCGCCTCGTCAGCGACATTCTCGAATCCAACGGCTCCTCTTCCATGGCCACCGTTTGCGGCGGCTCTCTTGCCATGATGGACGCCGGTGTTCCGCTCAAGTCTCCCTGCGCGGGCATCGCCATGGGCCTCGTCGTCGGCGACAACAATAAATACTCCATCCTCACCGACATCGCGGGCGCCGAAGATCATTACGGCGACATGGACTTCAAAGTCGCCGGCACGCGCTCCGGCATCACCGCTCTCCAAATGGACATCAAGGTCACCGGCATCGGCATTCCGATGATGCGCGAAGCCCTCGCGCAGGCGAAAAAAGCCCGCCTCGAAATTTTGGACACCATGGACGCCACGCTCAGCGAACCGCGCGCGACGATTTCCGCGTACGCGCCGCGCCTCTTCAAGCTCAGCATTCCGACCGATAAAATCCGCGACCTCATCGGTCCGGGCGGCAAGAAAATCAAATCCATCATCGAGCAGACCGGCGTCAAGATCGACGTCCACGAAGACGGCACCGTGCACATCTTCGCCACCAGCGGTTCCGGCGGCGATGCCGCCTTGCAAATGGTCCGCGACGTCACTGCCAGCGCCGAAATGGGCAAAACGTACCTCGGCAAAGTCGTTCGCCTCGCCGAATTCGGCGCTTTCGTCGAACTCTTTCCCGGCACCGATGGCTTGCTCCACATCAGCGAAATCGCCGAACACCGCGTCCGCGACGTCCGCGACGAACTGAAACTCGGCGACCAGGTCATGGTCAAGGTGCTTGCCATCGAGGGCAACAAAGTTCGCCTCTCGCGCAAAGCCCTCATCAAGGAAGCCCGCGAAAAGCAGGCCCTCAAGCAACAAGCCGCCGCCGGCGCTTCCGGCCCGTCCGACGCTCCTCCGGCCGCAGCCGAATAACGACAACCAAATCAAACGCAACAAGGCCCGCGATATCATCGCGGGCCTTTCATTTCTCTTCGAAGAAATCGTTTACAGGGAGTTGGCGGCAGGTGCCATGCACGCGCCGCAAAGTTTCGCTCGTGGAGTGCGCAATGGTCTCCCGCAACGTTTGCAAGGCGGCCCATACAGCGACAGCCGGTGATGCCAAATCGGATTGGGCTTTTGGAGTTTTTCTCCAGTCAGAATTTCGTATTCTCGGAGGACGTCGGTGAACTCACTCCATATGTCTGTTGTTCGAGGAAGACGCTTGGACATCACGCGTCGAAATTCCTCGTCGTCGAGCATCGGCACTTCTTCCTTGCAGCGCCAGCACCACAGATATTTCATTGCTTTCGAGTTTCCGGCGTGTAGTGCTCATGCAAATACTGCGCAATCTTCTCCGCGTCCGCTTCCGGAATCGTCGCGCCAAATGTCTTCACCATCTTTTGCACTTCCGCATCCCACGTCGCCGCCGGCAGCGGCGGCTGCATCGTGATGTACCGCGCCGTATGGCAACTGCCGCAATAAATCTGTGTCTCCGCTCGCCCCGCGCCTTCGGCAAGTCCCACTTCAAACGTCGGATAGCTCGCCACGCCGTAGCGCGAGTCATCAGTCAACTCTCGTGCCGCCGGCTGCGACACCTTTCCAAGATTCTGTGCCGCATACGAACCCAATTGGTGCTGCGCGACGGCAACACCGCCCGCGACGGCGGTTCCCACCACCAATCCGGCAAAAAGTCTGCGAAGTTTCATCGCCCCTCTCCTCACTCCGCCGCCCCCACTACCATCTCCTGCCGTTCAATCCGGTTCCACAGATATCCCGCCGGATTCCAAACCCCCTCGTCCGGCTGCACATTTCCTTTCTCATCCGTCGCGCGCACCGCAATCGCGTATTTCCCCGCCGTTTTCGGCGTCCACGTCATATCCCACGTTCGAAACGAATACGCGCCGAAATCTTCGCCCAGCTGCGCGGCCTTCCACGTCTTCATTTCATCGTCGGAAATTTCCACTTTCGTCACGCGGCCGTATCCGCTGAACGCAATCCCGCGCAGCGTCACGCTCATTCCCGCCGGAATTTTTCCGCTTCCATCCGGCGAAACCAGAAACGATCGCACCGGCATCCGCCCAATCGGCACCGTCTTCACTCCGCCGGCCTTCATCGCTTCCGGCGTCGTCGTCCCGCGCGGCGTATCCGGAATCCGGTACGCCGTCTTCATCCAGAAATTTTCATCCGCTTTGTCCAGCACACGTATCCACGTCAGGCACTTCATCCAGTACGTCGCGAAATAGCCCGGCACCACCAGCCGCACCGGGAATCCATTCAACATCGGCAGCGGCTCGCCGTTCATCGCATAAGCCACCAGGCATTCATCAATCACCGGATTGTCCAAATCCAGTGACTTCATAAACGCGCTCGATCCCATTCCCTCCGGTCCCTCGCCTTGTTCCAATCCTTGCAGTTGCACTTGCACCGAACCGCTCTTCATTCCCGCCGCATTCAGCAAATCCCTCAGTTTCACTCCCGTCCACCGCGCATTGCCCATCGCGCCGTTGCCCCATTGCCCGCCCGCCACGCGCGGTTGCAGCCGGCTCCGGCTGTTTCCCGAACACTGGTTCGCCGCCGCCATCGTCTCCGCACGGAATTTCCGCAACAAATCGCCCATCGAAAACGCCTGCGGCGACGAAACATTCCCCTCGACGTGCAACCGCCACGATTTCAAATCCACCGCATTGTGAATGCGGTCCAGGTGCCATCGCACATAAAACGCCTCA
>Ga0209166_10001938_pt1 | contig 16394 bp, 18 predicted proteins | sample Coa_R1_3_FD_187151 | JGI IMG/M metagenome (GOLD analysis project Ga0209166, IMG submission 187151) | Surface soil microbial communities from Centralia Pennsylvania, which are recovering from an underground coalmine fire - Coalmine... | ecosystem: Environmental > Terrestrial > Soil >... | reverse complement strand
CCGTCTTTCTTGATCACCATGTAGGGAATTTCGTCGATGCGCTCGTAGGTGGTGAAGCGCTTCTCGCACTTCAGGCACTCGCGGCGGCGGCGGATGGATTCGCCTTCCTTGCTCTCGCGCGAGTCCACAACTTTGTCATTCACAAATCCGCAGAAAGGACATTTCATGGTGAGGAAACGAAGTTTTATTGTAAATCATCCCGCTGTTATGGCGTTTTGAAGGCCTCGTTTGAGTGTGTGGGCGAGACGCCCACACGACAGCCGGCGGGACGCCGGCGCTACGTTAGTGCGCTCTCTTCTGTCTTCTGGGCTTCGCGGGTGAGCTGGGCAAATGAAATGTGTTCAAGGTGGGCATAGATCAGCCCCAGCGGGACCACAGACATGAACGTCGCCAGCCACAGCAGGATGCCGCAGCTCACCGCCATTTCAGTGGGGATCTGATAAAAATAGGTCAGCGCGGTGATGGTCATGAACTGCGAACCGCCTCCCACAACCGGCAGTTGCAGGACGCCTCCAGCGACGCTGAAGCCCATCAGCAGGATGGAATGGGTCCAGGTCAACTGATTGAGCGGCTCAGGATAAGCATGTGTGATCAGAAAATAGCTGAGGGAGATGAGAATCCAGATGCTCAAGGAGAGGGCGGTGCAGGCAAAGAAGGAACCAACGTCGCTAAGCGTATTGAGTCCCTCGCCAAAGGCCTCCACCTTGCTCGCCAGCCGATCTGTAATGGCAGGGAAGCGGTGGAATGTGGCCTTTATCCATTGCACGATGCGGGCATAGTAACGCCGCACCAGAAAGGCGAAGACAATGCCGGCCAGCACAAAAAGCACTAGCGCAATACCGATCTGCGGCAATCGCTCATAGTGCTCCAGATGTTTGACCGAGCGGGAAGAAAACAGGGCGAATGACACCAGGATTGCGACGGCGCCCATATCAAAGATGCGCTCGACGGTCCAGACCGCTAACTGGGATGAAAGGGTAAGCTTGGTTTTGCGAGCGATCAGATAAGGGCGCAGGAGCTCTCCCAGACGTCCAAACAGGGCCAGCCCGGTAAAGCCAATGAATTGCGTGCCCACCAGGTCGCGGGCCCGAACCTTGCGCACCGGTTTTAGAAAAATTGCCCAGCGCAGCGCGCGCACTCCATCTGCCAGGTAAACCAGGAGAACGCCGATGGCGACCTTGCCCCACTGTACACCTTCCGTCTGGTCGGCGAATTCCTCCCAGTCGAATTTTCTCCAGTGTTGTACCTGCACATAAACCAGAAAGGCCAGCACAGCGGCGATCAGAACCAGGAGCAAGACCTGTTTTTTATTCATGGGGGGAGGGAATCTTAGCTCCTAATCGGAAGCCGGCTGCGCATCGGCAGTGTTGGAGCTATCGGAAGCGCTCACAGGATGGCTGGCCCTTGGTTTTGCAGCACGCGGCGGCGTCGCTGCCTGCGCCGTGGCCGCAAACTGGGCCAGCTTCTTGCGGTTAAAATCTGCGATGATGCGCGAAACGTAGGCATAGGTCTCGCGATATGGGGGCACGCCCTTATATTTTTCCACACGCTCCGGCCCGGCATTGTAAGCCGCCAGGGCTTTGATCAGATCATTGTTGTAGCGCTGCAGCAGTTCATGCAGGTACTGCGTGCCACCCTCGACATTGGCGGCGGGATCCATGGAGTCAGCGACTCCCAGCTTGGAGGCGGTGGCCGGCATGAGCTGCATCAATCCACGGGCGCCCTTGCGGGAAACGGCCTTGGGATTGAACCCACTCTCGGCGCGGATGACACTCTGGATCAGATCGGCGTCAACCCCGTGCTTCTGGCTGGCGGCGTAGACAAAATCCTGGATCGTAGCCCCTTGCGGAGCAGCTAACTGTGAAGCAGCAGGCTGCGCAGCGGCGGGCTGCGGCGACGGAGGAGAAGGGGAGTCATCATGCTCGATGGAAGCAATCTGGCCGGTGGGCACATCAATGTAGCCGGATTGCGGGCTGGCATCAAGGTACAGACGGGTGACGTCTCCCAAGGACTCACGCCGCTCGTGGCGAATAGAGAAGCCATTCTGCAGCACGGCAAGATCGGCCGCAAACGCCGGCAGGGCCAGCAGCAAACAAACGCCTGCAACGAATTTTCTACCCAGGTTCAATCTATCAAAGGCCTTTTAATGCAAAATTCCTTCAATGACGGCGGCCACGCCGCACTGATCATTGGATAGTGTAACCTGCCAGCCGTTTTGCTTCAGTTCGGGGCAGGCATTCTCCATGATAACGGCATGTCCGGCAAATTCAAGCATTTCCACATCATTATAGTTATCACCGATGGCCATGACCTCGTCGGGTCCCAGTCCCTTGAAGGCGGCCCAGCGCTTCAAGGCATGTCCTTTGGAACAGTCGCGGTTGAGGACGTCGAGAATACACAGGTCACGGGCATCGTACTGCGTCTTCAGGATGGTGGTTTGAGCCCGTATGGCCGGATCTGTGAGCAAGCTCTCGGCCTGCTGCATCAGCGCGATAGGGCCGCAAAACATAGCCTGCACCGGATCGGTGATCAGAGCATCTTCGATCGGGCGGACGAATTCAATGTACTCCATGTTCCGCTCCAGCCATACCCGGATGCTGCGTGACATTGCTTCCAATTCTTCAATCACGATCGCGCCCCTGACATCGACATCGAAGGTCAAGACCAGTTGGCCGCGAAAGGCATTCATATGGGCAATCAAAGCCCGTGCCGAGCCGGACGGCAGCAGGTCGCGATGAAAAAGCTCTCCCTGCGTAGATCGCGTCACCGCGCCATTGGAGCTGATGACCCAATGATCAAATCCCAGCATCGCTGCTACGGACATGGCATAGCGATGGCGGCGTCCGGTAACCAGTATTACCTCGACCCCAGACTCGTGCGCGTCCCGCAAGGCCTGCAAGTTAGCGGGAGGGAGTTGGTGCCGTGAGTCGAGAAGGGTGCCGTCAATATCAATGGCAAGCAGCTTGATGCCTGGGTTCACTGTGTTTCATTTTACACCGGCTTTGGAAGACAGTTGCCAGTTGCCAGTAGCCGGTTGCCAGTAGAAGCTGCTAGCTACTAGCTTCTAGTAGCTGTGACTAATTGTGGTTAATGACGAATTCTGACTGATGACCTGCAAGATCCCTCGACAGAATGTTACTGAAGTCTGAGCTTAGCTCCTGCGAGCTTGGAGCTGAGAGCCAGGAGCTGGCTTTTATGCTATATTCCCATGCGTTCCCCGCATGTCATTCCTACCGTTCACACTGATTCTGCAGGCCTTGGCGATCCTTCACTTCATCAAGCGAAGGCCAGATATGTATTGGCTTTTCATCATTATCTTTTTGGGGCCTCTGGGAGCGCTGGTGTACCTGGCAGTGGAAGCCTTGCCTGATCTGCGTCTTAATCACTCCTTCCAGTGGGTGCAGCGGCGTAAACGACTCAACCAGCTGGAAACCGCTGTGCTGGATAATCCTTCGGCGGGGAACTACGAAGAACTGGGCGAAATCTATAGCGAGCAGAAGAACTACGCCCGGGCCCGCGAGTGCTTCGATAAAGCCATCACTCCGCGTACTGATATGCCCAGTCCGTTCTATGGAAGGGCGCAGAGCGAATTACAGTTAGGGGATTATCCCGCTGCCGTAGCCGATCTGGAACGCGTGTTCGCCTACGATCCCAAATACGATTACTCGCGCGCCGCAGGTTTGCTGGCGCATGCCTACGCGCAATTAGGGAACCAGGAAAAAGCCGCCCGCCTCTTTCAGCAGGTCATAGAAGGCTCAACTCTTTCCGAAACGCAATACAACTATGCCGCTTTCTTGAAGCAGCAGGGCAAGACGCAGGAAGCCAGAGAGATGGTCCGCAGAATTCTGAATAAGAAGGCCACCCTACCCGGTTACCTGAAGCGCCGCGAGCGCCCCTGGTTCCGCCGCGCCGAAGCCCTGCTCAAACAACTACCGGCCTCCTGATCTGATGAGCAGCAAATATTTACGCTCGCTTGGAATAGGGTTTCTCATTACAGGAATAGTTTTCATTCTTGCGATCTGCGGACTTTCCATCGCTCCCCGCTTTAAGAAGATTGAGCATCGGGAGGCTGCCTATGCAAGATCAGTTGAGACGGTTTTGCCGGTCCCGATGGAAAAACTTGCGGCGCAGATTCGTTCAAAGCAGTTTTTGCAGGGAACCCCCTATGAAGGCTTCCATGTGTTTTCTGCTGCCGATCGTATCTTTCCTGACGTCTTTCAGCTCCGTGCTTTTGCCGCGTCTGATCCTGAGCTTGAGCATTACGTAAACTTGCCTGATTCAGCCAGGAAAAACGATTTCTATCTGGCGACGTTTCTGGATACATACTGGCCGTCAACATATTTTTACAACGGAACACCGGCCAAATTTAAGTGCAAATTCATCCTCCATCTTGAGCCGGCCGGCGATCAGACCAGGATTCAGGTTCTTGAATACCAGCCTGAGATATGGGTGGGCGAGGAATTTGTGATGCTGGGCCATCACGGTCCTGATTTCTATTACGATATTCGCTTTGTCGAACCAACCGCCCAGGACCGAACCAAGTTATTAGACCGCCTTATTTCAACCGGCAATTTGTGATCGTTCGTGACGCATTGTTATGGCGTCTGGATTTTGACGAATGCACCGTGCGATTCTATATCTATCAACAGGCCCATCATGTCTAAAATCACTTTTTTCGAATGCTCGAAGTGCGGTGAAAAAATTCCGGCAGGGAAGCCTGCCACGGTGTGTCCGAAAGATGGCGGAGTGCTCTATGCCCGCTACGATCTGGATGCGATCAAAAAGACATTTACCCCTGCCGCCCTGGTTGGACGCAGAGGCGACCTCTGGCGCTATGCTGAGGTCTTGCCTGACGCCGAACCAGTAAGCTTGGGCGAGGGCTTTACTCCCATGCTATCCAGCCGGGAACACAAGAATGTTTATGTGAAGGATGAAGGATTGAACCCCACCGGCAGCTTCAAAGCCCGGGGCTTGTGCGTGGCTGTGGCCATGGCCAAGGCCTATGGCATCAAGAAAGTCGCAGTGCCCTCTGCGGGCAACGCCGCCAGCGCTTTGGCAGCCTATGCCGCTGCGGCAGGGATTGAGGCGCACATCTTTATGCCCCGGGATGTCCCCCGCGCCAACCTGGTGGAGTGCCAGTCCTACGGAGCGAAAGTCACGCTGGTTGATGGATTGATCAGCGATTGTGCTCGCATCGTGAGTGAGCGCAAGCAGGCAGAAGGCTGGTTTGACATCTCGACTCTGAAAGAGCCCTTCCGGGTGGAAGGCAAGAAGACCATGGGATACGAAGTTGCCGAGCAGTTGGGATGGAAGCTGCCAGATGCCATCATCTATCCGACGGGCGGTGGCGTGGGACTGATTGGCATGTGGAAGGCGTTTGAAGAGATGGAAGCCCTGGGCTGGATAGGCGCAGAGCGTCCTAAGATGATCGTTGTACAATCAAGCGGTTGCGCGCCTGTAGTTAAAGCATTTGATGAGCATAAGGCAAGCGCAGAAGCCTGGGCCAATGCCGACACCCTAGCCGCCGGACTGCGTGTCCCCAAGCCCTACGGCGACTACATCATTCTCGACATACTGAAGAAGTCCGGGGGTACGGCGGTTGCTGCCAGCGATGCCGAGATCTTCGAGGCAGTCCAGCACTGGGCGCGGATTGAAGGCGTGTTCGCTGCGCCGGAAGGGGCTGCGTCTCTGGTGGCTTATCAGAAGCTGCGGGCTAAAAACTTCCTCACCGAAAAGGATGTTACTGTGCTCTTTAACACCGGCTCTGGCTTGAAGTACATCGATGTGATTGCGGATGCCCAAAAAGACGCGAAAAAATCAGCCACAACCCAGCCTGCCTCGCGCAACATCGGCGGAATCATTGGGCCTTACTGACTTAGATTACCACTTATGAATCACCGTAGAGACGTAGCTTGCTACGTCTCTGCTGAAGTTCTTCCGTGCTGTGTGGCCATCCCTATATTGATTGTCCGTATCCCACATAGATATAGGAGTACCTTATGCGTTCGCGTGCGAACTTCAAGTCACATCCCTTGCACCCCATGTTGGTGGTTTTTCCCATCGGACTATGGGTCTTCAGCTTTGTCTTCGATCTTCTTGGCCGCATGAGCGGCAACGGTCTTCTCTGGGCGGCGGGTTTCTACTGCGTCGTTGCCGGATGCGTGATGGCGGCATTAGCCGCCATCCCCGGGGCGATTGATCTGTTTTTGGCCGTGCCACCCTCCTCCAGCGCCCGGCAGCGGGGATACATTCATGGCCTGCTCAACTCGGCGGCGCTGCTGCTTTTCATCGCCATTGGGGTTCACCGCGGCGGTTCCACCGCCATGCCCGATAACCTGTCTTTATTTCTCTCCGCCCTTGGCGTGCTGGGGATTGCCATCTCCGGATGGCTGGGCGGCACGCTGGTTTATCGCAACCAGATTGGCGTTGACCACCGCTACGCCGGCGCCGGGCAGTTTAAGGAACGCACAATTGATAGCTGGCAGCGGCCAGCGGCTCATTTCAGCGAGTTGGCCGACGGACAGATGATGCTGGTCAAGATCGCCGGCGAGCGGGTGGTATTGGCCCGCTGCCGGGATGGGATGTTCGCCTTCTCCGACCACTGCACCCATAAAGGCGGGCCGCTCTCTGACGGAGCACTGGTCGGCTGTATGGTGCAGTGTCCGTGGCACGGATCGCAGTTCGACGTAGCCACTGGCCGCGTGGTTGCCGGACCAGCACAGCAAAAAATCGAGACCTATACCACCGAGGTCCGCAATGGCGAGGTGTACATTATTCGCAGCAAGGGAGAGGTCAAGAAGGCGGCTTAGAGAAAAACAGCTCTTAGCTTTTAGCCTTTAGCTCTTAGCTTAACCACAAAGGACACAAAGGAACACTCACAAAGGGCACAAAGGAAGGCAAGAAAATTTCTTTTGCATTTTGTCATTCTGAGCGCCTTTTTTGGCGCGAAGAATCTTGCGTTTTTCTTGCTCGGACGATACTACTTTAGGTGCAAAAAACTAAACTGAGCTAAGAGCTAAAAGCTAAGAGCTAAGAGCTATTTCTGATCCAGCAACCGCTTGGTCTCGAGCAAAACGTTTCCCGTCACTTCCAGGCTGCGAGGGCTGAGCTTGTCCATGGTATCTTCCGGCGTGTGCCAGAAGACGTTGTTATAGCCGTAGGTGAAATCAATCAGGTCAGCCACCGGCACGCCGGCTTTGGCAAAGGGAATGTGGTCGTCTCCGATGGCCGTGGTGTTGGCGAAGAAATATGATTGGAGTCCGAGATTGCTGGCGGCTTGCATTACCAGATCTTCCAGCCAAGGAGTGGAGTTCTCATCGCGCAGAATGTCGAGGTCTTTGTCGCCGATCATGTCTGCCAGCAGGAAAGCTCTAAGCTTCCTGACGGTGCCATCGGCGCTCCACTTTTCCGCGAGGTGGCGGCTGCCATAAACACTGTCTGTATCGGACCATTGCTTGACCGCCTCTTCGCCATCCAGGAACACCAGCCACACGCTGTAACTCGGCAGTTTACCCTGGCTGTGAAGCTGGTTCCCTAATTCCAGCAGCAGGCCCGTACTGGAGCCGCCATCGTTGGCGCCGACGAAGTTCTTCAGGGGGAGCACGGTGTCGTAATGCGATGCCATCACTACCACCCCGTCTTTGCTGCCGGGATACTCGGCGATAAAGTTTCGCATGGGAAAGGGACCGGCCGGAGTTTGCGCTGTGAAGGCATCTTCCTGAACGCTGGCCGCTGTTTTTTTCAAGTGCTGGCGCAAGTATTCTTCGAGCCGCCGGTGTGCCTGGCTGCCGATGGGGCGCGGCCCCATGGCCACGATCTCGCGCGTGTATTGCATGGCCCGCGCGGCGTTGACGCGCGGAGCAACGCTCTGCGGAGCGGCATTTTGCGGTGCGGGCTTCTCTGGGGCAAGGTTCTGCGCAACAGCAGGTGGGGAAGCGGAGCCCTCTGGAGTTGCGGCCGCCTGGTTCGGCACGGCTGGTTCATGTTTTTGCGCGGAAGGCGGCTGCGTACAGGCGCTACACACCAGCGTCAGAACCAGGCCCAGCGCCAAACAAATATTGCCCGGTCTCATGACTGTTGCGCGCGCGCCTTCCTCCGCGAAGGATGCACCAGCCAAGCTATGCCTATGCTCAATACATAGAGCGCAATCATGGGCGCTGCAAAAATGCACATGTTCAGGATGTCAGTGGTGGGGGTAAGCACAGCCGCGATGATGAAGATAATCAGGATAGAGTACCGCAGGTTACGCCACAGCCACTTGGCGCTCACAATTCCCATCAACGCCAGGAAGAAGATCAGGATGGGCATCTCGAAGATTACACCCAATCCCAGAATGATAGTCAGGAACAAACTGGTGTATTCGGTGACGGTAATCATGGGAGTGAACTGATTCCCATAGCTGATGAGAAACTTCAGCGCCTGGGGGAATACCATCTTGTAGCCAAAGAATCCGCCACACAGGAAGAGCGCAACGGTGGAGAACATGAAGGGGAAAACGTAACGCTTCTCGTGGCGATAGAGCCCCGGGGAGATGAATAGCCACACGTTATACAACACAAACGGAGAGGCAAAAAAAATCCCGGCCACCAGCCCGGTTTTCATATAAAGATTAAAAGGATCGGTGGGGTTGGTATACACCAGGGTTTGAGGCAGTTTGTTGTCACGCAACGCGTCAATCACGGGCTTCTGCACGTAAGCGAAGATGCGGTCGGCGTATCCCCAGCAAAAGAAGAAAAAGACCCCGACCCACACAATGGACCAGATAATCCGCCGGCGCAGCTCTTCCAGGTGCTCGATCAGCGACATGGACTTCATCTGCTCCATGCGCGAGGGAGAAGAGGAGTTTTCTTCCATCAATTCAGGCATGAGTTTCCTGGGAGGCGCCGGCCCCGTTAACCGAGGGAGCTGAGGTAGCCTCGCCGCTGGAGGTCACGGTGCCAGTAGGGGCCTGGGTGGGAGGCTGAATCGTATTGGTGGTCTCTGCCGGCAGCAATTTGTTGCTCTCTTCTTCCAGACGGCGGACTTCGCTCTCGATCTGGGAGGTGAATTCGTTTTTAGCGCGCTTAAATTCGGCCAGGGCCTTGCCGATCATGCGGCCCAACTCAGGCAGCTTGCGCGGGCCAAGCAATATCAGCGCCAGCAGAAAGATAAAAAGAAGTTCAGACTCCATAGATCACAGTTAAGATTCAATAATATCAGTTACTGACCCGTAAAGGACTGATAACGACGCATATAGTCGCGCGGCGCAGCCTGCCAGCAGGGAACTGCATCTGAACCAAGGACGGTTATGCCGCTCTATTTGGATGACGTTTCCTGGCGCGTGACGTCAAAAAACAAAGAAAAACAAGAGAAAGTTCACGAAAAAACTGTGAAATTCCCATGTTATACTGCATACAAAACCAACTTAAGGCTATCGGCAAATTCCAAGCCCCGATAGTCGTATAGGAAGTACATGATGGCTCGTGTTTCTCGTCACTCTTTGCGCTCTCTCCTCTTAGTTTCTTTTGTCATTTTAACCTGCGGCTTTCTGGGAGCAGTTTTTGGCCAGAAAATCGGCACAGACTCGGACCTGTCAGACAACACCGGCCTGAACGAAAGTCTGCGCAGCTTCTCGCAGGTCTACACCGTGGTCGAGCAGAACTATGCCGACCAGGTCGATCCTGAGAAGGCCATCTATAACGGCGCCATCCCGGGGATGCTGCGCGTGCTTGATCCGCACTCTAATTTCTTTGATCCCAAATCGTACTCCCTGTTGCGCGAGGAGCAACGCGGCAAATACTACGGCGTGGGCATGCAGGTTGGTCCGAGGAACAATAAAGTCATCGTAATTGCGCCCTTCGTGGGCACCCCGGCCTATCGCGCCGGCATACGTCCGGGCGACGTGATTATCGCTGTGGACGGTAAGCCCACCGACAACATGAGCACGAGCGACGTGGCCGACCTGCTGAAGGGGCCCAAAGGGACACAGGTAAAAATCACGGTCCTGCGCGAAGGCACTGACAAGCCGCTGGAATTCAAGGTTATCCGTGATGAGATTCCCCGCTACAGTGTGGATCTGCATTTTTTGATTCGCCCGGGCATCGGTTACATGCATGTATCCGGCTTCCAGGAAACCACCGAACACGAGGTGAGCGACGCGCTGGATGAGTTCGGGGATATCAAAGGGCTGATTCTGGATTTGCGGCAAAACCCCGGCGGGCTGCTGAGCGAAGGAGTAGGAGTTGCCGACAAGTTCCTGCGCAAAGGGCAAGTCATCGTTTCCCATCATGGCCGCTCTTCACCGGAAAAAATTTATCGCGCCGCCCACGGTAATGGAGGCAAAGAATATCCCCTGGTGGTGCTGGTCAATCGCGGCACCGCTTCGGCGGCGGAGATTGTTTCCGGCGCCATCCAAGACCACGACCGCGGACTGATTGTGGGTGAAACCACCTTCGGCAAGGGCCTGGTGCAGACCGTGTATCCGCTCTCGGAGAACACCGGGTTGGCGCTGACCACGGCCAAGTACTACACGCCCAGCGGCCGCCTGATTCAGCGCGATTACAACGGCGTATCGCTCTACGATTACTATTACAATACCGACAAAGACAGCGCTAATACCGCCAACAAAGAAGTGAAGCTCACCGACAGCGGCCGCACCGTGTACGGCGGCGGCGGCATTACCCCAGACGTAAAAATCGAAACTCCCAAGTCAACCCTATTCCAGGACACTCTGTTGCAGCATTATGCTTTCTTTAATTTCGCGAAACATTACCTGATCGGAAAGCATATTAACCAGGACTTTCAGGTGGATGACAACGTCATGCAAGACTTCCGCCACTTCCTCGATGACCAGAAAATAACCTTCAATGAAGCCGATCTCGTGAACGAGCAGGACTGGGTGAAGGCGAATATTAAGAGTGAGTTATTCATCTCTGAGTTTGGCCAGCAGGAAGGGCTGAAGGTGCATGCCGAGGACGATCCTGAGATACTGAAGGCGCTGGAGCTGCTGCCCAAGGCCAAGGAGCTGGCGGAAAATGCCCGTAAGATTATCGCAGACCGAAACACTGCCCACCCGCCAACCCAGTAAGCTGGCGTTGGGACTGGTAAGAATGAAAGCCCGCTGCGGCGGGCTTTATTTTTTAGAAGAAGAGTATGTTATGGCGGCGGAACAGAGTGAATGGAGACAGTCGCTGGAGGGTTGCGGAACCCTTCGATAATCAGCCACGCCGAGAGCCGGTGATCATCAGGCCTGCGCCAGCAACGATCAGCACGGCGCTTATAATCGGAGAAACTTTTTCGTTATTTCGCGTCTGCACTGCAATATTGATGTCTCCAGCTTTGAACCCATGGGTTTCTCGTCGCGGTATGGGAACGAAAAGAGAAACAACCCCCAAGATCAAGATGATGAGCCCTACCGCAAAAATAATTTTCATGCTGTTTGGCCTGCCTATTGACGAAGATAAAACTCTAAGACGAAGGAGAGCTAGCGATGCAGTATAGCAGAATCCTGCTTGTCCTGATTTTGAGCGTGGGCAGTGTCGTTGCCGTCAGCTACAGCCCGCAGCAGCCCTCACCTGGGAGCAACCAGCGGCGTCTCCCCATGATGTGTGAGCACGCTGCTCCTCCGCGGGGCACACATTGGGCCTGTAACGATGCTAACGACCCGTGCAACTGCCGGCTGGAAAGCGATACCCCGGGCAAGCAGCCGCTGGAGGACGACGATGGAGCGGTGATCGGCAAACCGGCGACAGGGGAGGCTGCGGCGAAAATTTCTGCCGAAGATTTTTACAGGATCATGAACACAGTTGCCCAAAGCCGGAGCGGAGGCAATGCCTCCAAAGCGGCGGATATGTTTGCCGAAGATGCCGTTTACAGCAATCCTGCGGGCGAACAAACCCGCAAAGGCCGGGCTGCTATCGCCAAGTTGTTTGGCGGCAGCAAGGGACCGGCCAGGGCCATAGAAATACAATGGCATCATCTTCTTTTTAATGAACAGGAGCAGATCGGAGCGGGAGAGTTTACCCAGGAAGGCCACCGCCGTTTCCATGGCATGGTGATCGTGAAGATAAAAAATGGCAAGATATCCAACTGGCGCGAATACGAGCTTCCCTCCAACCAGAGCTGGGAGAAGTTTACGGATGAAAACCAGTTCTAAAAGCGGGTTTCCACGCGAGCGTTAGAAGCGAAAATAAATGTGAGAATTCCCTGAAGCTGCGATTTAGGGGTACAGTTCTTTGGAGTCCTTCGACTCGGCGCAAGCGCCTCGCTCAGGATGACAGTTTCTAAAATTTTGAATGATATCAACAGAGCCAAACATCCCTCTAAGAATCCAACAAACCAAGACCAGACAAAATACCGTCGAAGTTAGGATTTTTATGCGGTTGACCCACACAAACCCCAGACCGTAAGATTCCCTCACGAATGTATAACGCAGGTGCGCAGGTCGGTCCTTATACCGTAGTGGAAAAGTTAGGAGCCGGAGGCATGGGAGAGGTCTACCGTGCCCGCGACACCCTGCTGCATCGCGATGTGGCGCTCAAGGTGCTCCTTCCCATATTTGCCAGTGATCCTGACCGGCTGCAGCGGTTCAAGCAAGAGGCCCTTGCCACAGGAAAACTCAACCATCCTAATATCGTTGGTATCTATGCCTTCGGCGAGCATGAAGGCTCGCCCTACATGGTCTCTGAACTGCTGGAAGGGCAGACCCTGCGCCACGTCTTAAGTACCGCGCGGCTGTCGATGCGCAAAACTTTGCAATATGCCGTGCAGATGGCCCGCGGACTTTCGGCTGCACATGCCCAGTCCATTGTGCATCGTGATCTGAAACCGGAAAACCTCTTTATCACCAAAGACGGAATCCTGAAGATTCTGGATTTTGGCATCGCCAAACTGGCTGCGCCCGAGGCGCGAGTCGGCGAGACCCAGGCCTATCAGAAGTCCACCGGAACCGGTGTGGTCATGGGCACACCTGGTTACATGTCACCGGAACAAGTACGCGGCCAGATCACCGACTCCCGTTCTGACATTTTTGCATTTGGGGCGATCCTGTATGAGATGCTGGCGGGCAGGCCGGCTTTTCTGGGCGACACGCCGACAGATTTAATTGCGGCCATTCTCCGCGACGATCCTTCGGAAATAGAGATGGGGCAGTCTGTGCCCAGCCTGGAAGCCATCATTCGGCATTGCCTGGAAAAAAATCCCGAAGAGCGTCTGCAATCGGCGCGCGACGTTGCTTTCACCCTGCAAGATTTATTGACCGCCATTCAGACCGAGCGGCGCAGGCCGGCCACCGCTACACAGTTCCTTCGCTGGCCCTGGCCTCTCTATGCGCTCTTGCTTATCACTATTGCCGCGTCCATGGGTATTGCCTGGGACAGGTATTCCACGCGGCCGCTGAAAAAAGGCCCGTTGCCGGTGGCCACACTGCAGGAGAGCCGGCTGACGCCCGACTTTCAGCAGGTTACCTTCCGCCGCGGAACGATTCACAACGCGCGATTTGCTCCCGATGCAAGCTCCATTATTTACGGAGGCGCGCTGAATGGGGAGGGGCTGGCGCTGTTTATCTCGCGCGCGGGAGGAATTGAGGACAGGTCGCTGGATCTTTCGCAGGCCGATATTTTTGCCGTCTCGGCGAAAGACAACGCGCTGGTTGTGTTTCCGCAAAGGAACAAAACTTTGGCGCAGGTCCCGTTGTCGGGCGGGACACCGCATGAGATTGAGCAGGGAGTCGATGACGCCGACTGGACATCCGACGAGAGCGATATTGCCGTGGTCCGCAAAAAGGACGCACGGAGCCAGATTGAATTTCCCATCGGGCACGTGCTGTACGCAACCGCAGGAAGCATATCCCATTTGCGTTTTTCGCCGGATGGCAAGCTCATGGCATTCCTGGAGCATCCCAGCCTTCTGGATAGCGGCGGTACGGTGGCAATTATCGATCGTGACGGCAATAGAATGCCTCTTTCAGAAAATTGGGCGAGCGTGCAAGGGCTGGCGTGGTCACCACACGGAAATGAAGTATGGTTTACCGCAGCGAAAAGCGGCATGAACCGCCAGCTTTGGGCGGCTTCGCTCACCGGACACCTGCGCCAATTACTGACTACCCCCGATGTTCTTACCTTGCAGGATGTTTCCGGCGACCAGGTCCTGCTGAAGCAGGAGAATGCGAACGGCGAAGTGATGGGACTGCTGGCCGGCGCCAAAAACGAGAGAGATTTTTCCTGGCTCGATTTTTCTTCTGCAGCCGACCTCGCTCCTGACGGCAAAAAAATACTGCTGAATGAAACCGGCCAGGCCGGAGGCATCCGCTCGGCAGTTTACTTACGCAACGCGGACGGTGCGCCGCCTGTCCGGCTGGGAGACGGCGAAGCCCTGGCGCTCTCGCCTGACGGCCAATGGGCGCTCGCCCGGCTGCACGATTCCTCTGACAGGCTGATCCTGTTGCCAACCAACCTGGGGCGGCCCAAAGAGATCAAAAACGACAATATTGTTGCCTACCACGCGGCCCGGTGGCTGCCGGATAGCAAACAACTGGTTTTTGCCGGGAATCAGCCGGGTCATGGGACCCAGCTTTATCTGCAGTCCATCGAAGACGGCAAGCCACAAGCAATCACGCCTGAGGACATGGACCTGGGCAACGGCAGCTTTGCCGTCTCTCCCGATGGCAAGAGCGTAGCCGCGAAGTTTGCCGCCGATGAGAAGATCTATATCTATTCGCTCAGCGGGGGAAACCCTCACGTTGTTAATGGAACTACGTCTGCGGATGGCCTGGTGGCATGGAGCCGGGACGGCCGTGAGCTCTATTTGCGGGACGGCAAGCATCCGGAGAAGATTGACCGCCTGGAGATCGCCAGCGGCCGCCGCCGGCAGCTAAGAGTGTTGAACACGCCTGCGGGTGCGGAGGATTCCATCAATTCTGTGCTCGTTACCTCAGACGCCAAATGGTATGCCTACAACGCCACCCAAACCCGGTCAAATCTTTTTGTAGTGAAAAACTTACAGTAGTAAATTGTAGTGAAAAATTTACAGTAGTAAGGATGAGCAGCCGCGGAGAGCTTCCTGTGGTCAGAATGCAATGCTTTAGTGAAATCCGTAATCCACCCACGCCGGTCACGAGTCCAAGTACCTGATTTCAATCTTTGAAAAGACAACCCGATTTTAGTGTAGTTCCTCCAACTCCGTAATATTTTCGGGATTGCATATGGCCCAACAGTTCAAGCCCGGTGAGGTAGTTCCACACAGCGCGGTTTACTGGGTCATCCACAAAGAACATCGCCCGGCCCATCTCAATGAACTGCGGGCTGGTGAAATGTTTCCGCGTTGCAGGAAATGTAAAGATGAGGTGCGCTTTGAAGTTCTGTCCGATGCAAATAACTACACAGTGATCAAACCGCCCACGCAATGAAAAGCGGCGGAATGCTCTTGCAACGATACTCAAAATCGGTTGCTACTCCACGTAGAAGAGCAGCAGCAGCCCTAGTCCGCAGATAAAAAAGCTGTAAAGGTGCAACCGCAGCCAGTTCTGAATTGATTTCCCGCTGTTGGCCGCTTGCGTAACTCCTACGGCAACGCCCATAGTTCCCATTGCCAAATGCTGCAAATGGACGATGTGCGCATGTTCTCCCTGATGAAAGAGCAGGAAAGATCCGGCGACAATCATGGTGCCGGAAAAAACGTATCCCCAGGCTTTGTGGGTCAACTTCCCCATGCGCCGCAGCAATTCAATAGTGGCCAGCGCAAGAGCGAACAGGGCAAAGAATTTGTGCTGAATGGCTTCCGGATCCCGCGCCAGCGGTATAGGGCCATCGGGCCAGGTGCCGGGATCGGCCCAGCCGATAATGGCAATGCCCATGGCAAACAGCAGCCCCGGCCAGATGTAGCGTATCCAGCCTGCCTTCTCGCCCTTGGATTCTTCCGCAAACGAGACCAGGGCGAGCCCAATGACTGCAACACCGGCTATATGGTGATTGCGGATCGATTCCGGGTCGGCGGCTTTTGTTAGATTATGCTGGAACCGGCCGCAGAAAATCTGCCAGCGATTCTTGACCGGTTGCAGGGATTGCAAGAAAAAACTGCCCGCAGCATACATCCGCTGCAGCGCCAAAAGCACTGAAACTATCGCGGCCTGAAGTTGGACCATGCGTAACTTGCCTCACAAAGGGTAGTTTTTCCGCTTTCAGTTATTAAATCGTGTGAGGGGGCATTTTGTCCAGTAGAGAAGCATTCTGCTTCAATCTATTCTTTTTATAAGATGCATAATCTTCGAAGGTCCCAGACCATTTTAAGGACTACTGTATCTCGCAGTTAGTGTCGCCCCTCCGGGGCTCGAACTTTGTTTTCCAGCTTCCCAGCGCTTCCGCGCTGGGCTAACTCATTCCGCGCCCTCCGGCGCTAGAACGTTGCAAAAACGAGATACA
>Ga0209166_10001937_pt1 | contig 16406 bp, 16 predicted proteins | sample Coa_R1_3_FD_187151 | JGI IMG/M metagenome (GOLD analysis project Ga0209166, IMG submission 187151) | Surface soil microbial communities from Centralia Pennsylvania, which are recovering from an underground coalmine fire - Coalmine... | ecosystem: Environmental > Terrestrial > Soil >... | reverse complement strand
CAGATGCGCACGGCGCTCTGAAGCTCCTGGCGGACCATTTCCGCGTGCACCGAGGGTCCAGGGTTCGCGCCGGCGAAACCGCTGGCTCCCCCCGGAGAGCCAAGGGCGCGGACCGTGCCGGTGCGCTGGGGTTGGCCCGAGGATCCGTTGGCCTTTCCGCGCTCGGGCCGCGTAGCGGGCCGCTTCTCGGAATAATTTCGCGGGGAACCCGCGTCCTTCTCCGGTACAGGATAACTAAAGTTCTTTTGGGACTGTTCTAGGCGCCGGGATTCTGGCGCCTGGGCGCTATATTTTGTCGGGAAGGCTACCGCCTCCGACAGCAGGGCCCTGCGGGCGGCCATCGCCTCGCGGATCGCGGCGTCGACCGCCTCCAGCTCGTCGAGGCGGGCCATCAGCGGGCGAAGGTCGTAGGCCTCAAGACCGGCCGGCCGGTTGGCGCGATTGTAGTCGCGCACCATGAAGCCGGCCGCCTCCAGGCCACGCCGATTGGTCCGGGCCTGGCTCTCGCTGCAGCCGAGGTATTCGGCGATCAGGCCCGTGGACGGCCAGACGCAGGCGATGTCCTGCTCCAGGCGGTCCTGGTTGAGGTGCTCGACATACAGCAGCAGCGTCAGGCGCTGCGGTGTCGTCAGCATCGGCGTGCCCTTGAGCACGGCGGCGGCCACGCGGGCGATGGAGTCGCCCGGCCGCCAGCGCCAGGCCTCGGCCTTCGCACAGACTTCCTCGAAGTTGTCTGCGCGCTTGGCGAAGCCGGGCCGCCATTCCACGGAATGTGCGGTTTGCATGATGTCCCTTCGGGTCGGGACGAGGCCGATTCACGGGCTGAAACCGGCAGGAATTCGGGACAAAGGGGTCCCGTCCGGTCCTTGACGACGTGAAAAACGCCCCCTAGTTTGGACCGGTTGATTTGCCGCCTCTCACAACGGCGCCTGCGATATCCGAGAGCCTCCAGCGCCAACTGGGGGCTTTCGCCGTTTTAGGGTCTCGTCTTAGGTCACGGATCAAATCCTGGCTGATCCCGGCCAAGGCCGGGCGTTGACGCCCAGGCGAGGCCTAGGCGCTTGGATCGCGGGCGCGATCGCGCCCGGTCGAGAGGGGTCAGGGGGAGGGCATGGGGTCGTCCTTTCCCAGGACGAGGTCCGCGCCGGCGTGTGTCGTTCGACGGCCGCAGGGAAGCGTTTGGGGTCTTGACGCCAAAAACGAAACGCCTAGCCTGTCCCCATCAAACGCCGCCACCACGCGACTTGATCGAATTTCACGAGAGCCTCCGATTGCCGTCGGGGGCTTTCGCCGTTTTGGGCCTCATCTCGCTAAGTCATCGGTCTCTCCAAGGCGCGCCGCGTCGCGCGCGGCACGCGCGATTCGGCATGGTGGAGCCTGGGATGAGTCTGCCCGCCGCCAAAGGGCGCCCCATGCGCCAAAACCTCTGAAAAGGCGCACGCGGCGCGACTCTATGATCTTGCTGCGAATCGAGAATCGAGGGCCCGGCCAAGGCGGGCTGACCTCAGGCTTTTGGCTCCTGAGGCGGGTTGGCTTTGCGCCAGGCCTGGAAGCCGCGATCGGCCTCGATGAAGGCCGCGAGGATGTGCTGGATGAGGGGCTCGGGCTCGACCGGATGGCCGTTGGTCGCCGCGTAGGCGCGCTGATAGTCGGCCAAGTCGATGGCGGCCTTGCCCTTCAGGCGCAGGCGCACGTCGAGCAGCTTTTCTTCCAGGTCGATCTTGGGGAGCGCGAGGGTCGGGGTCGCCGCCTTGGCCATGTCAGCCTCCATCGTGGGGGGAAAGGGTTCGCTGGACCGCTGCGCAGGCAAAGTCGGTCAGCTTCAGGTTCAGCGGCTCCAGTCGCGCGCGGATCCGGGCGCACAGCGCCTCCGGCAACCGCAGCGTCACCCGGGCCTTGGCGCCGCGCACCGCGGCGAAGACGACCGGCTGGCCCGCGTCTAGGTCCTCCAGGAGCGCGGTGAAGGCCCGAGCATAGAGGTCCTGAATGGCCCCACGCGGCGGCGACCCCGTTGCCGAGCCACCTGCCACGGCGGCCATCTGCTCGTGCAGGCCCACAGGCAGGACGAGCCCTAGTTTGCAGCTGCGCGATGTCATCGGCCGGCCTCAGGGGTAGGGCGCCAGGATCATGTCCTTGTTGACCAGGACGCGGAGCGGCCAGCCGGCGCGCACCTTGATGGTCGGCTGGCGATTGAGGTCCCGCGACGTGATCTGCTGACCCACCTGCTGGGCGCCGGTGGAGATGCCGGACGAGGCGCTGTTCAGCACCAGCTCGCCGGAGCTGCGGGCGCTGGCGTCCTGCGCTGAGGCGGCGCCGACGCTGAAGACGGTGGAGAGCAGGATGCCGCGCGCCAGCTGCCAGAAATGGCCGTCGACCTGGTCCTTGAGGCCGGCGGCGCCCGTGAGGTCGCCGCCGCTCATCGAGCCGATGTTGATGGAGCGGCCGTCGGGCATGATGATCCGGTTCCAGGCGATCAGGGCCCGCTCCTGGCCGTAGGCGATCTGGCTGTCGTAGCGGCCGATGAGCCGCGAGCCCTGTGGGATCAGGACGGTGCGGCCCGTGGCGTGATCGTAGATCGGCTCGGTGACCTGGGCGATCACCTCGCCCGGCAGATCGGAATTGAGGGCGGTGATCAGGGCGGCCGGAATGACCGTGCCGGCCTTGACCTCCCAAGGGCTGGCCGGCGGCCGCAGCGGCGTGGCGAGGTAGTCCTCCGTTCGGGCCGTGGCCAGGAACTGCGCCTTGCCGCCCTGGCCGTTGGCCGGTTGAACGTCGGGCGCGGGTGTGACCGGCGCCGCGCCAGGCTGCGCCTCGGCGAGGTTCACTGGCGCGGCCGCCTCAGGCGCCCCGCCGCCGGCCTGCGCCTGGGCCGCGAAGAACGGCCCCGAGCCGCGCGCGGCGACGGCCTGGTCGCGCGCCTGCTGCACGGCGGGATCCACCCGGGTCTGGGCGGCGGGCGCTGCGCCGGCGCCCACGCCCCCTGCTGCGCCGGGCGGCGGCAGGGTCGCGATCCCGGGGGCGTCGGCCGCCCGCACGGCGGGATCGCTGTAGCCGGCGGCGTAGCGGGTGGCGAAGGCGGGCGTGGTGGGGGCGGTATCCGCCGTGGTCTGGGCGGCGCTCTGCTTGGGCGCCGGCCGATTGGCGCCGCCGAAGCCGATGTAGAATCCCGCCGCCACGATCGCGGCCAGGGCGCCGGCGCCGGCCACCAGGTAGCGGCGATTCCAGCGGGTGACGGGCAGGCGCGGCGCGGCCAGCACGCTCTCGGCCGAGGCCTTGGTCGAGGACGGCGCCTCGCCGATTGGACGGTCCGGCGGAAGGTAGGTCATCGGCCTACCCCTTCCGCGCCGTGCGGGTGATCCGCACGACCTGCTGGGGCTTTTCGCCCAGCCGCAGCTCCGCGACATCGACCAGCCGGTCGACCACATAGTAGCCGTTGAGGAAGCGGTAGTTGACCAGCTGGGCCGTCCCGCCCGGGCCAACCAGGAACAGGGGCGGGGCGTCGGTCGCCGCCATGTTCACCGGGAACTGGATGTAGGTCTTCAGCCCGTCGTCGAACACCCGCAGCGGCTGCCAGCGCGGCGCCTTCATGTGGATGGCCTCGACCTTGTAGTCGAAGTGCAGCTGGTCGATCGCCAGCGTCGGGGCCACCACGCTCTGCGCCTGGGCGGCCTGGGCCGCGGCCAGGGCCTGCATCTGCTCCTGCGGGTAGTTCCAGCTGATCGCGCTGGTGTAGGTCCCGCCCTCGCGGCTGACCGCCTCCAGCAGGTAGGTCCGCTGGTCGGTCGTCAGCACCACATTGGTCTTCAGGCCGCCGCGGATCGGCTTGATCAGCACCACCACCTGCTGGTTGGCGCCGGTGCCCTGGACGGTCTCGCCCAGCACCCAGCGCACCGTGTCGCCAGCGGCCTTGGCGATCAGCTTCTCGCCGGGCCGCAGCAGCACCGTGGTCAGGAACCGGGGGCTGGTCTGCAGCGTGTAAATCCGCCCCGCCTCATAGTCGTAGAACAGGACCGCATTGATGTAGGCGTCGGGGGTGGCGTAGGCCCGCGCGCCGGCGTTGGCCGCGGTTACCGCCGCATAGCCGGGCGGCGGCGGGCCGCGCCGGATCCGATGGACGCGGGGGCTGGGCGCCGTGGGTGTGATCGGGGCGACGGCCGGCGCCGTCGCCGGCGCGCGGGCAGGGGGCGGGTTGGGTGTCAGCGCCGAGGGTGTCTGGGCCGAGGCGTCGCCGACGATGGCCAGGGCGGCCGCCACGCAAAGGCTTTGCGTCAGGCGCGCAGGAATCTTGCGGGTGAGGCTCATAGCTCGCGACTCCACTGGAAGGCGGTGATGAAGACGCCGAGCGGATTGGCCCTGAGGTCTGCCTCGTTTTTCGGCGGGTCGATCTTGGTGGTGAACAGGCCGGTCCAGTTGACGGTGCTGGAGCTGACCCCCTGGTCGAAGGTCGTCTCGCGCCACTGCACCTGATAGGTGGCCGGGCTGCGCTGGAGAACAGAGACGACCTCGACGCTGACCGCCTGGCTGCCGGCGTTGGCGAAGGGATCGTGGGTCTTGGCGTAGTCGTTGAGCTGGCCAATGGCCGGCCCGACCACGAACCGATAGGCGCCGGTCCAGTTGTCCCGGATGACGATGGGGTCGATGCTCTTTGACCGCGTCCGCGTCACCCAATCTGCCAGGAAATAGCCGACCTCGGCGGAGGAGGGGGTGTAGGCCCGTCCAGCCATCTCGATCCGGCCCGGTCGGCCGTATTTGTCGATCGGCACGACATAGGTGGCGATGCGGGTGTTGCTGCCCTGGTAGATCAGGCCGCCGACTGCCAAGGCCGCCACGGCCCAGCCGGCGAAGGCCATCAGGCGCCAGTTGCGGGCCTGGATCACCGGCGCGCCGATGCGGCGGTCCCACTCCTGGCTCGCCCGCTGATAGGGCGTCTCGACCGGCGCCGAGCTGCCGTAGTGGTCGTTGGGGCGTCGGAAGGGGTTCATCGTGTCAGGTCCTCTAGGTCCCGGCGCCAGGCGGGGGCTCGTCTGGGCGGATCGGCGTGGCGCTCATGCCCGCGCCGCTTTCCTCGCCCTGGGCGGCCGTGGCCGCCGCCGTCTGCGCGGCCGCCGCCAGGCCGCTGCGCCGCGCCTCGGCGCGCGCCACCGTGTCGGCCGGCGAGGGCGGGGGTGGAGCGTCGTCGTCGGACCCGCCTTCAGCGACGCCGCCGCCGAACATGCGGCCGCCCGCCGAGCGCAGGCTCGAGACGGCCGAGGAGACCGGGGCGCGCGCGAAGTCGGCCGGACCGGGTCCGCCGCTGCCGGCCGGCGTCGGCCCAGACCCTCCGCCGGAGGGGATCGCGCCCGCGGCGCTGCGCGCGGCGGCGACCTGGCCGCCGCCCGCCGCCCACCCGGACGCGACAGCGCCGCCAACGGCGCGCATGGCCAGGCCCGCGCCGGCGACGCCGGCCGCGACGCCCGCGGCGCCCATCAAGGCTCCGCCGGCGTTCAGCTGCGGGCCGCCGGAGATCAGGGCCGCGGCGATGGCCGGGATCTTTAGCGCCAGCATGACCATGACGACGGCGGCCAGCAGCAGGCCGACGTCCTCGCCGATGCCGGGGTCCGGGGAGACGGTGTAGTTGTCGAACACCGTGGTCCCCAGGCTGACCACGATCGCCAGGGCCATCAGCTTGATCCCGACCGAGACCACGTAGCCGATCGCCCGCTCGCTCATGAACGAGGTCTGGGTCAGCACCCCGAAGGGGACGGTGACGAAGGCCACGAGGGTGACGATGTGGAATTCGATGATCGTGACGACGATCTCGACCGCCAGGATCACGAAGGCGATCAGGATGCCGATGGCGGCGACGATGGCCATGGCCACCACGTCGATGTGGGCAAAGAACTCGATGGGGCCAGGCGAGATCTTCTTCACGTACTGCATCAGCCCGGCGATCACCTTGATCCCGGCCATGACGATCTGGGACGGCGAGGTGGTGAAGGTCGAGACCGACATGCCCCCGCCGCCGGCCTTCAGGCCCAGGGCGGCAAACCCGTTGACCACGGTCTTGGTCAGGGTCGGCCACTGCGCCACCAGGAAGGCGAAGAACCCTACCAGCAGGATCTTGCGCACCAGCGAGGCCAGGACGTTCTGGTTCTCGTCGATCGCCCACATCAGGGCGGTGATCACGATCGAGATCACCACCAGGCTGGCCAGCGTCGCCGACACGTCGCCCTGGATCAGCCCGAACCCCGCGTCGACCTGGGTGCGGAACTTGTTGAGGAAGTCGTCGAGGACGGCGGGATCGGCGGTCGCCACGGCTCGGCCCCTCTACAGCTTGCCGGGGTCGGCGACGCGCGGGGCCGGCTTGGCGACGTCGTAGAACTTCGAGGCATGGGCGTCGGCGTCGGCCGATTGGGCGTTGACGCAATTGGGCGTGGCGGCGAGGCGGCCGGGATCGTTCTGGCAGGCCGCCAGCTGCGTCGCCCGCTCGGCGTCATGCTGGGCGAAGTAGGCCTTGTCGTGGGTCGGGGCCGGCTGGGAGCAGGCGGCCAGGGCTGCGGCGGCTAGGCCGAGCGTGAGGACGAGACGGGCGCGCATCACAGCTTGTCCGGGTTCTGAACGCGGCTCGCCGGCGGCGTGGTGGCCCAGAAGCGCTGGCTGTCCGCCTCGCCGGTCGCCTGGGATGCCTGGGCCTGGGCGGCGAGCGTCTGCTCGGCCCGCGCCTGGGTGATCAGCAGGTTCTGCAGCTGGGTGAGCTGGGCGGTAACCGTGGCCAGCAGCTGGTTGGTCGCCTGGATCGCCGAGGTCTGGCCCGCGGCGCCCTGGGAGGCGCTGACCGCGCTGGCCACCTGGGCCGAGGTGATCGGCTGGCCCTGGGCGATGGCGTTCTGCATCTGCAACGCCTGCTGCAGGGCCAGCGCATTGTTCTGACGCCAGGTCCCGAGGGACGCCTGGGTGGTGGCAAGGCTCGCGCCCGGCATGGTCGAGGGGTAGAGCGTGGCATATTGCTGGGCGACGTTCTGGGCGCCGTAGCCGATGCCCTGGGCCTGCTGCAGGATGCCCGTCGCCTGGCTGGCGATCTGCGCGATCGGCCCGGTGACGTCGGTCTGCAGCTTCTGCAGCATGGCGGCCTGGTTGGTGAGCTGAGACTCCAGGCGCTGGATCTGGGTGAGGCTGTTGGAGACCTGCTGCTCGGCCTGCAGGATCGCCTTGACGTCGATCACCGCCATCTGGGCGTGGGCGACCGGCGGGGGCGCCGACACCGTCAGGACGAGCGCCAGCGCGAGGCCGGCGGAGCTGAAATACCTACGCATGGGTGGGGGTCTCCCGGGTTGACGACAAGGGGGGCGGCCAGAGCGCGGCGGCCTCGGCGCGGATGAAGACCCGCTCGGTGCGGCGGCGGAAAATCCAGGCGGCGGCGAAGCCGGCGAACCCGAGCAGCATCAGCGCCAGGTTCTGATGCAGGGGCGTGGCGAACACCGCCGCGAACCCCGGAGCGGCCAGGGCCAGGAACAGGAAGCGCCGCCGGCGCGGGCTGACGATCCAGCGGTGCGGCAGACGGGCCGCCAGGCGCGTGAGACGCGCGAACTCCAGGCTGGAGAGCGGCGGCTCAAGAGCGGCGGGGCAGGTCGGGTGAGGCTCCATCACGCCACCCTCGCGGACGGTGACGCGGCGGCGCGGGCGAGATAGTCGGCGACCTCGGGCAGGCCCTGCACCCGGTAGAAGGCCTCGGCGAAGCCGTCCCGGCCGGCCTGGGCCAAGGCCGCGCTGATCCGCTGCTGGTCGCCGGGCGATGAGGCGCCGACGGCGGCGAGAGTCACCGGCCCGAGGCCCAGCTCGAACAGGCGGTTGCCGGCGCTCGACTGGTAGTAATATTCCCGCTTCGGGGTCGCCCCGCCGACAATGCGCAGCTGCTGGTCGTTGAGCCCGAAGGCGGCATAGAGGTCGGCGATCTGCGGCGTGGCCGCGTCGGGGTTCGGCAGGAAGACCCGGGTCGGGCAGCTTTCGATCAGGGCTGGCGCGATGGTGGAGCGGGCGATGTCCGCCAGGCTCTGGGTGGCGAAGACGACCGCGACGTTGAACTTGCGCAGGGTCTTCAGCCATTCGCGGATCTTGGCCGCGAATGAGCCCTGGTCGAGGAAGAGCCAGGCCTCGTCAAGGACCAGCAGGGTCGGCCGCCCGTCGAAGCGCTGCTCCAGGGTGCGGAAAATGTAGGTCAGGACCGGCGCGAGGGCGGCCTTGTTGTTGATCAGCTCGGCCATCTCGAAGGTCTGCCATCGGGCCGACACCCGGGCGTTGTCCTGGGCGTCCAGCAGATGGCCGTGGGGACCGGCGAGCGTGTAGGGCAGCAGCGCCGACTTGACGGTCTGATCCTGAATGGTCGCGGCCAGCAGGGTCAGGGTGCGCTGCTCGCGCGGACCGGCCGCCAGGTTGCGCAGGCCGCTCCAGATCTCGTCCTTGATGGCCGGCGTGATCGCCACGCCCTCGGCGGCGACAATGTCCTGCACCCACTCCTGGGCCCAGGTCTTGTCCTCGGCGCTCTCCAGGTCGGCCAGCGGCTGGAAGGCCAGGTCGGTCTGGTCGCCGCCCAGGACGAAGAACTGGCCGCCGGCCAGCAGGGTGGCGGCGCGCGAGCTGGCCCCTTTGTCGAAATAGAAGATCTGCGCCTCGGGATAGCGCAGCCACTGCATGGCGATCGTGTTGAGCAGCACGGACTTGCCGGCGCCGGTCGGGCCGACGACCATCGCGTGGCCGACATCCCCCTGGTGCAGGTCGAACCGGAACGGTGTCGTCCCCGCCGTGCGGGTGACCATGAGCGGCGGCTGTGCGCCGGGGTGGCCGCGCTTGGCGCATTCGGCCGACAGGTGGGCGTTGCGCGACGGCCCCGGCCAGATGGCCGACATCGGGATCATGTCGCAGAGGTTCAGCGAGGAGACGAGGGGCCGGCGCAGGTCCGCGTAGGCCTGACCCGGCAGGCTGCCCAGCCACGCCTCCACCGCGTTGACGTCCTCGACCTTGCAGACGAAGCCGACCCGGTTGATGGCGCTTTCCACCTCGCGGACCCGGTCGGCGAGCCGGTCCGGATCGCGGTCCATCAGGGTCACGGTCGGAGTGAAATAGCCGATCGAGGCATAGTCGCCGCCGAGGATCGCCAGCGCCGCGTCGGCGTCATTGGTCTTGGCCGTGGCGTCGGGGTCCTCGAGCAGCGAGGGCTCGTGGGTGATCGCCTCCTTCAGCAGCGCCATCACACCCTTGCGCTTGGCGAACCAGCGCTTGCGGACGGTGGACACCGCCTTGCGGGCGTCCTCCTTGTCGAGCGGCATGAACCGGCAGGTCCAGCGATAGCTGACCCCGAGCTCGTTCAGCCGGTCGAGCAGGCCCGGCGAGGACGAGGTGGGGTAGGCGCGCACCGAGATGGTGCGGACGTACTGCCCGCCCAGGCGCGGCAGCAGCCCGCCCTGGAAGTCGTCATCGCACAGGAAGGCGTCCAGATAGGCCGGCGTGTCGGGGGTGCGGACATAGTGGCGCTTGGTCGAGATGCAGCCGTGAAGATAGGTCAGGGTCTCGTCGTCATCGAGCTCGCGGACCTCCGGCATGATGGCGCCGAGGATGTCGGCGATCTGGCGCACCGAGGCCAGGAAGCCGCCCAGGGCGGCGCGATACATACCCGCCGCGCCGCGCCCCGACGGCGCGTTCTCCAGCATCAGGCTCTCCGCCGTCGAGATCGCCTCCTCGGGCGGCAGGAAGGTGAAGGTCAGGAAGTAGCGGCTCTCGAAATGGCGCTCCTCGGCCTCGAAGGCGCCGCGGCGCTCGTCGTCGATCAGGGCCGAAACCGGGTCGGGAAAGGTGCTGGAGGCATAGTCCTGCGAGGAGGCGCGCAAGGCCTCGACGTGCAGGCACCAGCGCGAGCCCAGGCGGCGCAGAGCGTTGTTGAGTTGGGCGCGGGTGGCGACCAGCCCAGCGTCGGTAGCGCTGGCCAGATCGGGGCCGCGAAAGGCCAGGGTCTTCTGGAAGCTGCCGTCCTTGTTGAGGACCAGGCCCGGCCCGATCAGCGCCACCCAGGGCAGGTGATCGAAGAGTCGTTCAGCCTTGGCGCGGTACTCGCGGAGATAAAGCATGACCCTGGGACCTCACGTCTGCCGGCCGAGCGCACAGGTGGCGAAGGCGAACGCGAAACAGGCGACGGCGGCCGTCACGGCGGCGGTGCTGGCGAGGCGGCCGCGCGCCAGGGCCGGCCAGGTCGGAAAGCCGGTTAGCGGCGCCCAGACGAGCGCGGCGGCCATGGCGATGGCGCCGGCCGGCGAGGTCAGGGCGTGTGCGACCGCGCCCACGGTCAGGCGTCCCAGTAGGGCTTTTGGCGGATGTGCCGCTTCAGGGCGTCGAAGAAATAGGGGTCGCGCTTGTTCAGCCAGTAGCAGGCGGTATGGACCGCCAAGCCCAGCGGCAGGCCGATTGCAGGGACCTGGAGGCCCAGCGCCAGGACGGCGGTCAGGGTGCCGTTCAGCACGGCGATCATGCGGGGCACGCCGGCGATCGTCACCGGTTCAGACAGGGAGCTGTGAAAGCCAATTTCGAAGCCTTCGATCTGAGAGACGGCCATCTCAGAACACCGCGCCGGACGTCAGGTTGAAGAAGCTGGAGATGAAGGTCGTGGCGGTGAAGGCGATCGCGAGCCCGAAGACGATGCCGATGCCCTTGCGCATGGCGGAGCCGCCTTCGGCGAAGGCGAAGCCCAGGCCGGTGATGACGATGGCGATGATGCCGATGGCCTTGGCCACGGGACCGGACAGCGAATCCTGCACGGTCTGGAGCGGGGTCTCCCAGGGCATGGCCGTGCCGCCGGTCGTGCCGGCGAGGGCCGGGGAGGCGAGGATCAAAGCCGCGGCGACCACCACAATGGGGCCGGCGGCGGCGCGTATATGGCGATGGGCGCGAGCCCAGCGGGCGCGGGACATGGGAGCCTCCAGGTCAGGCCCGGCATTCGCGGGCCACCGAACCTCACTCCGCCACTCGCGCGGGTCAAGTGCCGTTATTGCTATTTCGGCGCATCATGCGCGTTTATATCTGTTTTGGTGTTCGCGGCTGTTTCGCCGGCGCGTCCGGCCTCCGGCAGGACCAGCCAGAGCAGCTGGCCGACCAGGTCTGACTGTGACGCCGGCGTGAGCATCCGCAACTCCGCCGCCGCAAAGGTCGAGAACTGAATGCGGCTGGTGAACATCGGGCGAAGCGGGGCCTGGTCCGGGATCAGGTCCCGCAGGACGGAAGCCAGGTCGAGGATGCTGGGTTCGCCCAGGGCCAAGCTGGCGGCGTGAAGGCAAGCGCCGGCGAGGACCAGGACCGCCAAGGTCGAGTTCGCGAGACCTGGCGGGGCATTGGCGAGGAATTCCCGGGCGACGCGCCGGGCGGCGAGGACGTCCCCAGCGGCGCCGAGCGCCAAGGGCTCGTCGGGAAAGCACTCGAACGAACGAACTGACACCAAGCACCCATGCGCCGTTACCGGGTGTGGTGGCGGGGCGGCACGGACACGCTTTTGCGCGTTCCATGCACCTGCCCCTTTGGCGCACCTGTTGTCGGGTCCTTACGGTCCAGCAACCACCAGATGAGTCTGACGGGCGGCGGGCAGGATCGCAATACGGCGGAAATTCTAGGGTATAAATACCCTAGAGGATCTTCGAGATCCGAGGCCGACCATGATCTACGGCGCTCGGCCGGGGATCAGGCGGGTACGTATCGCCTTCGCCACGGCCTGGGCGCGATTGCGAACCCCGAGGCGGGCGCAGGCGTGGGTGACGTAGTGGTCGACCGTCCGCTTCGACAAGCCAAGAGCCGCGGCGATCTCCACGGAAGTCTCGCCGGCGGCAATCCGCGTCAGGCATTCGAGCTGCCTGGGGGTGAGCTGGATTGGCGAAGGGGCCCGCTTATCCACGGCGGACCAGACGCAGCGGCGCCACCCTGTTGAAGCCGTTCGCAACGCCGCCCAGATGCCGTCCCCCTCATACCCGCCTCGCTTGCAGGTCTTGATTGCTATTCCGTCGGCAAGTCTTTTCGCCGGATCGCGAGCCCTTTGTGGCCCCGAAATCCGTGAGAATTGCGCGACAACCTGACGTATATTTCCCATCCTATTTGAGGGTTACGGCCGAGCTTCGCAAGGGGGCGGCGAGCTGCCGCAGTTCAGCTAGCAGTTGTGCCGCTTCGAGAGTGGCCGGCGCCCCAATCGCCGAACGTCCCGCCGGTGGCGAGCGTTCAGAGCGAAGGCGCAGCCAGCGGCGCTTGGTGGGGCCGCATGGCCGCGACGTCGGCGTCCATGCCTCACACCGTCGTGTCAAAGCGATGGTCTGACCGCTCCTTCGCGGCGACTATAGCCGGAACGCTCTTGCTCGCACCTCCAGCACGGTCGCTGCATCGCGCTCTATTCGCGGCACCGCCTGAACGATTAGACGGCGCGACCGATCGGTTCGGAGGCCGAAGTATTCACAGCAGCTATTTGAGTGTGAATGATCGAGACGGCCGTTCCAGGTCTAGTGTCGGCGACTTGGACGCGAGCGTGCAATTGTCGCGCGAGCGCCTCGACAATGCTGCTGCCCAAACCGGGGGTCGTGCCCACCCCCTCCGGGTGCATGCCGACCCCGTCGTCATTGACCGCCAGCGTCCAGTTGGGTCCATGAGACTGATAGTCGACCGTGATCTTGCCGGCTTTGCCGTCCGGGAAGGCATGTTTCAGCGCGTTGATCACAAGCTCGGTGACAATCAGACCGAGGCTGACGGAAGCATCGGCAGCCACGCTGCTTGAGTCTCCGGTCACTTCGATCGACTGCTTTTTGTGATCGCGGATCATCGAGGCGCCGAGGCTCTGGCAAAGCTGAGTGAAGTAAGGGCGAAGCTCGACATCGAACTTGCCCGACGACGCGAGCTGCCTTTGCACCGTGGCGATTGACATGACCCGGTTGTGCGCGTCGGTCAGGTGGGTGCGCGTTTCCTCGGACTGCACTGTCCGAGCGCTCTGCAACAGCACGCTGGCTATGATCTGCAAGCTGTTGGCGACCCGGTGCTGTATCTCTTCGAGAAGGACCGCACGCTCTCGTAGCAGATCGTCCTTGAGCTTCTCCGCTGCGCGCGCGTCGGTGACGTCGCAAACCGTCACAAGAAGCCGGGCGACGTCGGCATCGCCGTAATCGAGCTTTTCAGCCTTGATCACCAGACGGCGGATCTCGCCCTCGTGCGCCGTCAGGTCCATTTCATAGGCGTCGATCGCAGCGTGGCCGGAGGCTGTCGCGCTGAGCAGGGACCGCAGCTTGGGCAGATCCCATTCACCAGCGCCGAGATCAAAGATCGAGTGGCCCCGAGCGCCGGCCGTTTCGACACCAAAAGCGCGGCCGAACGAATTACTTGCCGCGATCACTTCCAGGTCACCGTCCAGTAGGAGCAGGGGCGCATCCGAAGATGCGATCACCGCCAAAATCAGGTTCTCAGCCACGCTGGGCAAGGTGGGTACTCGGACGGTCATAGAGACCCTTCCTCTGCCGACCGGAGGCTCGCGGAGCGAAAGCCATCCCCGGCAACTGTCGGCAGGCCCGTGTCCAAGTTGACAGGGAGGGAATGTCGGCGAGTGCACCTTAGCACGGTTGTTGCGACGCAACGAGGAAATGGCGAAGCCTAAGGATCGGCGGGCGGCAATGCTCACGAGAGGGGTCGGCTATCGAGGAGCGATCACAACTGCTAAGTTTGTACGGGACGGTCGCAGACCGCGTCCCGACAGGGAAGCCATGCCGGATACTGTTTCCATTGAAGTTCTTCCGGTCGAAGGGGGCTGGAGCGTCCGCTGCAGTGCGAGCGGAGAATCCCTGTTGTTCTTTTCCGGCGCGAAGGCTGAGGAGAGCGCGCGTCTGCTCGCAGCAAAGCTATCTGGGTCCGGCGGACCTTGTGAGGTGATCGTTCGTGATCGGCATGGTGGTGTTGTCGGCGCGAGCCGATATGCACGCGGTCAAAGACTTCCAGGTTAAGCGACCGCTTCGATGCGGCATGCGCTCCCGCACTATCGACGTGGCCCATAATCCGAGGCGGCCAGACGGCTAGATTTTATCGCCATAGTCATTTCTCCTTCTGATAACGCATTTCGATGGTCGTTGCCTATCTATATGTTTTCATGGAGAAAAGATTTATCTATTTCCGATAAGATATATTAGACGCGAAATATGTGTAGCGCCCATTTAGTAATGTCGCACCGTGCCATTTAGAGATGTCACCCTCTCTCGCGTTTGCGCGGGAGGCCCTCCGGATGACGTTGCATTTCATGAGCGACAAGGAGCTGGCGCGGCTTGAGGTTCTCCGCGATCTGGCGAGCGGTCGCTTGACCGTCGCGGCGGCCAGCGAGCTGTTGGGATTGGAGCGCCGGCAGGTTCAGCGCCTGTCGAAGGCCTACCAAGAGCAAGGCGCGACCGCCCTTATCTCCAAGAAGCGTGGCCGTGCGAGCAACCGGCAGACCCCGCCCAGCCTGAAGGCGCAGGCCTTGGAGGTCATCCGCGAGAAGTATGCGGACTTTGGACCCACCTTGGCGGCGGAGAAGCTCCGCGAGCTTCACGGGATTTACATCGGCCGCGAGACGCTGCGGCTGTGGATGCTCGACGCCGGCCTCTGGGCGGATCGCGTGAAGCGCCGCGGACGGGTTTACCAGCCGCGCTATCGGCGGGAGTGCGTCGGCGAGCTGGTCCAGGTCGACGGCTCGGAGCACTGGTGGTTCGAGGATCGCGGCCCGCAATGCACCCTGCTCGTCTTCATCGACGACGCCACCAGCCGCCTGATGCACCTGCAGTTCGTCCAGTCGGAGTCGACCTTCGCCTACTTCAACGCCACGCAGCGGTATCTGGAGCAGCATGGCAAGCCCGTGGCCTTCTACACCGACAAGCACGCGGTGTTCCGGGTGAACAAGCCCAGCGGCCTGCACGGCGACGGCATGACCCAGTTCGGCCGCGCCTTGAAGGCGCTGAGCATCGAGATCATCTACGCCAACTCCAGCCAGGCCAAGGGTCGCGTCGAGCGCGCCAACAAGACCCTGCAGGATCGGCTGGTGAAGGAGCTCAGGCTTGCCGGCGTCAGCTCGATGGAGGAAGGCAACGCCTTCCTGCCGAGCTTCATGGCCGACTACAACGCCCGCTTCGCCAAGGCGCCGTTTAACGACAAGGACCTGCACCGACCCATGCAGCCCAGGGACCGGCTGGACGAAGCCTTCACCTGGCGCGCCGAGCGGACGCTGTCGCAGTCCCTCACCCTCCAGTACGACAACATCCTCTTCATGATCGAACCGTCCGAGTTCGCCCAGGCCGCTATCGGCCGTCGGGTCGAGGTCGTGGACTTCCCAGATGGCCGGCTGGAGGTCCGTTACAAGGGCCGCAGCATGCCCTACCGGACATTCGACAAGCTGCGGCGTGTCACCGAGACGGCCGTGCTCGAGAACAAGCGCCTCGGCGGACTTCTCACGCTGATCCGCGAGAGCCAGAAGTCCGAGCCGCCAGGCATGCGCACCAGCAGAGGCCCGAAGAGACGCGATCAGACTGGGCATATGTTTGAGGTCGGCTAAGCTAGCGAGCACAGGACCAAGGGAGTCCACGAATGCTCGCAACAATCGCTGTCGGCCTCACGCTGATGTCATCGGCTGGCAAATTGGACACCCCCCAAGTCCTTGAACCGGAGGCAGCGTGCCGGCTCGCAAAGCGGACCAGATTTCCAAGCGGGCGAATATATTCGATAGCGGGGGTGTACGCATCAGACGGGATGCATCTCTCTGAGTTTGAACTCCCGGCGTGCGATATGACTCTTAGAACCGTTATTGGCGACGACGCGCGCGCCACGATTGCCGCGTTTCACGATACCTTTAGAGAAAAATGTGGCGGTAATCTAATGGGAGATCATTTTTCTGGCACGTTCACAGGTACGATTACCAGAAAGAGCGCGCACGTATTTGGAATGTCTCGGCCAATGCCCGTCAATTTCTTTGTCGTGAATACGATCCAGACCAAAGACGGAGAAAATCCCGTCGTCTGCCCGAAGTAATTTGCCTTCTGCTCTTAATTGGCGGCCAGGGCCGCAGACACGTGACTTTCTACGTGCCTCGCACGCCTGACGGCGCACTCGGAAAACAAAGGACGAAGCTGAACGGCCGGTGCGGAGGGCAGCGGTCGGGCTCTGCGCGGCCCGAGGGCTCCGCGCCCGCCCGCTGCCCTCACCTATCCGCTGGTGACATTTCTATCTGGCGCCCAGCGCGACATCTCTAACCGGCGTAGACAATATGTGTAGATCACCGATAGAGATATCGGAACCCTGAACAGCCATTGGAGGCACTGCCCGAGACATCAGAATAGATGCTCTGCGGTGTTGGACCGGGTGATTAAATTAAATTTAGCTGACGCGTCTGTCGCGGCGCGGTCAAAGAG
>Ga0209166_10001936_pt1 | contig 16413 bp, 8 predicted proteins | sample Coa_R1_3_FD_187151 | JGI IMG/M metagenome (GOLD analysis project Ga0209166, IMG submission 187151) | Surface soil microbial communities from Centralia Pennsylvania, which are recovering from an underground coalmine fire - Coalmine... | ecosystem: Environmental > Terrestrial > Soil > Unclassified... | reverse complement strand
CCCTGAGGGGCAAAAGGGTACTGGTGACAGCAAGTGATGGCAGGAGCAGCCACCTTGTTTTTTTCGCACCGTTCATCCATGCACCAGGATATCGAAGACTCGCTCGATTCAAATTAAGCGCTCGCGTCAACAAAAACGGGGAGCCGGTGAAGGCTCCCCGTCGGGGTGGTGGGGTGTCCGTACTTCCTGTTAGAAAGAGAATCGCAGCCCAAAGGTCAGGAGCCGCATTGATGTGTTGTTTTCGATGTTGGTAATCCGCCCGGCATCGCCAAGGCATTCGATGCAAGTATTGCCTTGGGTGTAGTTGAAGCCCAGGACGGGATGGTTAAAGATATTATTGGCATCCATGCGGAACTCGGCTTTGTACCGCTCCGTAATGCGGAAGTTCTTCGCTAGCGATAGATTGGAAGTAAATAGATGCGGTCCGCGGAATGAGTCGTACCCTCTATTTCCGATTGTGCCGCAAGCCGGGCGTGAGAACCCCGGCGTGGTCGGCCTTACCTGAGCGCATTGGTTGGGGTCGGGTGTGCATGTACCTGGGAGAAATATGCTGAGCCCCGGGGCAGCTTGTGGGCCAGTTGGTCCGTTACAAGTAGTCGTCTCAGGAGTGAACCAAGTGAGGAACCCATTCGCGTCCCGCTTCGCGCCCAGCTTAAGTGAACCAGGGGCAATGTTGGGACGACAGATGCTGACATCCTCATCCTGACTGCACTCACTATAACTTGGGGTCCATGGCAAACCGCCGCTCCAGTCGGTAATACTGGTTAGTCGCCAGCCACCAACGACATAATCCATCAGCGTGTTGGCATCACTCATGTACTTCTTGCCCTTGCCGAACGGCAGCTCGTAGAGAATGTTCGTTACCCATGCGTGATTGCGGTTAATGTTCATGGGGCCATACGCAAACTTGGGATCGATGCCGAAGTAGTTGTTGTCATAGAATCTCGCCATGGACCAGGTGTAGTGGGAAACGAACTGCAGGCCTTGGGAGATTCTCTTTTCCGCCTTGATCTGCAACGCATTGTACTTGCTGCTCGCATCCATCCCGAAGTAGTTCCCCATGTCTGACGAGCAACACGTCAGAGTTTTGCCCGTCGACGGATCGATGAGCCCCGGATAAGTGAATCTGTTGAAGAAGGGACGAAAGTTGTCCGGAGTCGCAGTGCCGAACCCGGCGATGCTTCTCTCATTGGCATTGTATGTCGGCCCGTCGCCGGCGAATCCGTGTGTACCCTTGTTCCCGATGTAGGCTACTTCCACGGTCATTGTGGATGTCAATTGGTGCTCGACGGTGGCATTCCACATATCTATGGCCGCTATCCGTTGTTTGGTCGGGCGAATCCTCGGATCTACGCTATTGTCAAATCCCCGCAGCGGAATCGTGCCGTCTGGGAGAGGGGTTGGGAACGAAGCGGGTGGCGGGCCGGTGGCAGAATCCATCTGGTACACCGCGACGTTATCGTTGATGGCTGCAGAATTAACGTCATGGGCACTGATTGCCTGGTGAACGAGGACAGGCAGGTTTTGCGTCACAGCATGGCCAAAGTTCGAGCCGAATACTCCGATGTCGAAACTGCGCCCGTAGCCGATGCGTACGACTGTTTTCGGCTTCAGTTGGTATGCAATGCCGACTCGCGGCCCGAATGCGCCGAGATACTGACCGATGTTGCCGTTCAATCCGTACGGGCCAAAACCGGCCACTCGGATGACGCCTTGTTCGAGGTTTGCAAAACCTCCATTACCCTTGGCGTTGACGGATTCAGGAAAGTAGTCCTCCCACCGCATACCGTAGGTGAAAGTCAATTTGTTAGTCATGCGGAACTTATCCTGAGCATAGAGGAAGAATCGTTTCTGGCTCTCTTTCGCACTTTGGCTCACGCTGGCAAAGCGCTCAAAGTGCGTAACTTCGCCTAAGAGGAATGAGGCCAGGTCCAAGCCGCCTGTGTTGCTACCCGTAACTGGATCGAACAGCGAGGTTGCTTTGTGGTTAAACGCGAGTTGTCCTGTGCGATTGGCGTCGCTCGGGAAACGAAAGTTATTTGCAAAACGAAGGTCCGCCCCAAACTTCATTTCGTGATTGCCGCTAATTTTGGTCCAGTTATTTACGAATTGGTACTGATGTTCCTTCTCGATCAGCGGGCAGTTGCATCGTGAAGGATCTAGACCATCGCCAAAATTAGTCAGAGTGCCGTCAAACTGGAAAACTGGGAGGCCACCGGTAGACGTATCGCTAGTGTTTAGTCCGTTCAGCCCCAATGCTTGCGCAGCTGCGACGTTCGCGTCCGGTTTAATGGAATGCGGATTGTATTGGAACCATCCAAAGCGGAAGTCGGTGAGCAGCGTGGAACTGATGGCCTTGTCAAACCCTGCTGCCAAGCTGTGATTGTGGATGTTGGAGCTGCCGCTCAGTCCTCCGATTCCGGTCCCCTGGCCGCCCAGCCCGAGACCCAGAATGGGTTGGCCAGTAAGGCTGTAAAAGGCCCGAGTGTAGCGGCCAAAGATGTGTAAATTTCCGGGGGCTTGATAGTCGCCTCGGGCGTCGAATGAGTTGCCGTGAAATGGGCCGGAGCCGTTCCCAAAGAAGTTAAAAGCCTCCACGTTACCGTTCGCCGGCTGGGGAAAGAGTTTCAATAGCTTTACCGCTACTGGAGAAAGCCGACCCACAGGGATCAAGTTGCCTGGGAAGGCTGTTCGGTTCGCCCCCGTGTTGGGGTCACCTGTGGCTGGGTCATACACGACGCCGTTGCTCTTCGAATATCCCGTGAGGTACTCACTTAGGTCACAGAAGCCCGTCGACGCTGTGCAAGTGCTAAGTACCTTGGAAGTAGGAATCGTTATACTATCGGTAACGCCGTTCGCCTGCCTCGTTCCTTGATAATCAGCAAAGAAGAACAGTTTGTTCTTCATGACCGGCCCACCTACGGAACCTCCAAACTGATTCCACTTTGCAGAAGGGAGGGGTCCGGGTGCCTGGGTAAATGGGTTGCGAGCCTGTGTAGCATCGGAGTTCCGAAACCAGAAGGCGCTCCCATGGAAGTCGTTAGTGCCCGATTTAGTCGACGCGACCACCAAGCCAGCAATGGATTTGCCAAACTCAGCGTCGTAGTCGGACACCGTGATCTTAGCCTCCTCTACGGAGTCCAAGTTTGGATTGATGATGATAATGCCAAGGATTGGGTCTTGATTGTCGGTTCCATCCAGTTCGTAGCCCGTGCCGCTGAAGTGCTGGCCTTGGACGAAAGTCTGCTGCGAACCTTGAGGATTCTCCGTGGCGGCGTGGCTCCAGCCGATTTGTTGAGTGCCGGGAGCGGAGAGCAACAGCGACTGAAAGTTGCGATTAACCAAGGGCAGTTTTTCGACGTAGTCAGAACTGAAATCGAGGGAGACATCAGCTCGGTCAGTCTTCAGCTGCGGAACTTCCGCAGTCACTTCCACGGATTGAGTCACGGCTCCAACTTGAAGCTGGGCATCGACTCGGGAGTTCGTGTCAACTTGCACGATAACGCTCGGCACATCGTAAGCCTTGAAGCCCGAAGCCTCGACGTGGACTTTATACGTATCAGGAATCAAGTGGATCACCGAATAATTCCCGGCGTCATTCGTTGTCGTTTCTTGGCTGGTGTTCTTAGTGGTTGAAGTTACCGTGACCTTTGCTCCTGCCACGGCATTTCCCTGCGGGTCCGTCACTGTCCCGTCGATACTGCCGTACACCGCCTGACCCGAAGCGGTTGTGGTGCACAACAAGAATGCCAAACAGCAGAATAAAAGCAGTCCCAAACTAACTTGCCTTCTCATTACACCCCTCCTGAACACTCGCAATCCTGCAAAGGTTTGAAATTGAATGCAATTGCAATTGCCTGCCTCAGAGCTGCTGATTCACTGCATAACCGGTTGCCAGACACGAAAAAACATTACGAAGCTCAGCCCCTGCAAAGGGCACACCCAGAGCCTCTCAAAATGAAATTAGCTTTAACGGCAACCTGTCGAACCGATGCGTTCGCAGTGAACAGCCCCCAAACTCCTCGACCCATGCCAACAACAATTCGCCGCGCCCTGCATTACGATCGGGAGAGCATCTCAGTTGGATGAGAAAAGACTTTCCCGTGCACCCAAGATTGGGCCCGACGAGCAATTGTGATGGCTTCTATCAGTTTTTTGCGCAACCGGTATAGTCTCTAGGGGTCTGATACGGTTACGCGCGCCAAGTTGCGAGCCTTCAATAAGGTACGAACGTTGTTACTCATGTAGTGTTACAATGTCGAGGCCGGGGTGGTGGTAGAAGTGACGGACAAGGCTCATTACCGCGGGCAGATCGAAAAACTTCTTAACAGCCATGCCTTGCACGGCTCGGAGTCTTTGTGCAAGTTGCTGCGCTATTTGGCCGACCAGGCTTTAGAACATCCCGGCGCATCTCCCAAGGAATATCAAATTGCGACGGAGGTTTTTGGGCGGCCGAGTAATTTTGACCCTCACCTGGATTCGACGGTTCGCGTGCAGGCCGGGCGCCTTCGCGGCAAATTAGCCGAATACTACGCAACAGAAGGAGCCGAGGACGCGGTCGTGGTGGACTTCCCACGGGGAACCTACGCCCTCACGTTTCACGAGCGCGCTGGGGGCTCTGGGCGAAACCATGGAGCAACGTCCCATGACTCAGCTCTGGAAGGATCCCAAACCAGCCGGACGTGGCTGGTGGCAGTCATACTTTTGTCCGTAATCCTCTCCGCTGTCGTCGCAGTCACCATGGACCGCTTCCTGAACCGCCGCACCGCTGAAGCACGGCTCGACACGGAAAGCACGGAGGTACCGACCGTTCTGCGCGTTTTCTGGAAAGGCTTTCTTACCGCGCCTCAAGAGCCCTGGGTGATTTTCAGCAATGCCGCTTTCGTGGGCCGGCCTGACAGCGGAATGCGCTACTACAAGTCCTCCCGTGACGGGCAAGCGCACATTCTCGATCACTACACAGGAGTGGGAGAAGTTCTGGCGGTACACGCTCTTGACAACGTTTTTGTGAAGCTGCACCAGCCGATTCGCGTGAAACGAGGAAGCTTATTTTCCCTGGACGACGCGAAAAACAATGATCTCATTTTTATTGGATCGCCGTCGGAAAATCTTACGCTCCTGGAGATTCCAAGCACCAAGGAATTTGTCTTTCGGCAGATTGCTTCCGGCCCTCGCGCCGGAAACGTCGAAATCGTCAATGTTCACCCCGGGGCGGACGAGCCAAAGTCGTTTCTGGCCACTCCTTCGGATGAGACGCTTGCAGACGACTATTCTGTTGTTGCGCTCGTGAAGGGGCTGAACCCCGCGCGGTCGGAACTGATTCTTGCCGGAACTACCACAATTGGGACACAGGCTGCTGTCGAGTATGTTTGCCAGCCGGACTACCTCCAGCAACTACTTCTTCGGCTGTCCGTCTCCAATTCCGGTGAATTGAAACCCTTTGAAGCAGTGATCCACGTGAAAGTCACGCGCGGAGTACCCGTAGGGTCGGAACTCGTCGCACTGCGTAAAGAGCCTACTTAGAATTCTCTCGAATTTGAAAAGCCCTTAGGGTGTCGGAGCCTTCAGCTTAGGATCGAGTTGAGCCGCTGCCTTGAATTCTTTGGCCGCGCCTTCTTTGTTGCCTTTTCTCTGTAAAGCCAAACCGAGCTGGTAATGCGCGGGAGCGTAACTAGGCACGGATTGGATTGCAGAACGGAATTGCGAAATCGCACCGTCGATGTCCCCGGCGTTCAACAGGCGTTTTCCTGAGTTTGTGGCAAAGAGCGCCGCTTGCTCGCTGGTCTTTTGCTTCGCGATTTCCGCGCCCGTGCGGCTTTCCACGGCGGCGCCTTCGTTGTCGCCGAGTTGCCGCAGCACCGTCGCCAGCGTCGTGTGCGCGCCCGCAAACTCCGGCTGCAGGCGAATCGCTTCGCGCAGAGCCTTTGCGGCCTCCGGCAAATCCCCTTTTTGCTTCAACACCGTGCCTAAGGTGTAGTACGCCTCCGCGTAATCCGGCTTGGCGTAAATCGCAGCGGTCAGCTCTTCGGCAGCTGCTGCAAAGTCACCTTGCTGCCACAGAGTGACGCCGAGCGTGTAGTGTGCATCGGCCTGCTTTGGATCCAGTTCCGCAGCCTTGCGGAATTCCGCGATGGCTTCGGGCAGTTTGTCCTTTAATTTAAGCGACAAGCCGAGATCGTAATGCAGCGTGGCGTCTTGCGGCGATAGCTTCAGCGCTTGCTGAAAATTGGCCATGGCGGAATCGAAATCCGCCACTTGCAAATAGGCGGCTCCAAGGTTCCCGATATACCCGGTGTCTCCGGGCTGCAAGCGAATGGCGGCCTGAAATTCGCTGACCGCGCCTTGCGCATCTCCACTCTGCAAGTACGCCAGCCCCAGATTGTTGTGAATATCCGGATTGTCCGGCTGCGATTTCAATGCTTGGCGAAAAGCGGCGACGGCCTGCTCCGTTTCGCCTTGGTGTTGAAGCAGCAGGCCCAAGCTATTTTGGGCATCTGGATAATTTGGATTCAGCTTCACGCTGGCTTGCAGTTCGTCAATCGCCGCGACTGCCTTGTCTTGTGACTTCAACACCTGCGCGTAGTAGTAGTGGGCGCCGGGATCCGAAGGGTCGAGTTGCACCGTAGCGTGTAGATGTTCCGTGGCTAGGGTCATTGATTTTTCTTGATACAGCAAAACGCCAAGATGGAAGTGCGCCTTTGCGAAATTGGGCTGTAGCCGGAGCGCCTCGGAGAATTCTGTTTCCGCGTTTTGGATGTCTGATTTCTGCACAAGAACGGTTCCAAGATCGTCGTGCAGCTCCGCTCGCTGGGGCTCCAGTTCGATGCCGCGGCGAAATTCTATGATTGCACTATCAAAGTCTTTGGAGAAATCAAGCACTCGGCCCAATGTTCGATGTGTCTCTGAATCGCTCGGGGCCAAATGCACGGCTTCCTGGGCCTCGCGCAGCGCAGTTGCTAGGTCTCCCTTGCGGATAAGAGCATTCGCGAGGTTGATATGCGCCTGCACAAAATCCGACTTCAGTTTCAAGGCGCTTTGAAATTGTTTGATCGCGGAATCCAAATCATTTTGAGCGAGCAAGACCCAGCCCAGGGAGTTGTGCCCTTCGGGACTCTGGGGTGCGAGACGAACCACCTTTTCGAAAGCGGCGCGCGCGGAATCCAAGTCGCCCTTTTGCAACGCGGTCATGCCTTGCTTGTAAAGTGCAGTTACTTTGGACGCAGATTCGGCCGAGGATGCCGAATTGGCTGTTTGTCCGCCGCAGGTCTTGACTGTAACGAACGAACACAAAAGGAAAAGCGCGCAGCACTGAACCAAACGCGCATGGCGCCAAACCGCAGTCGATTTCAATGGAGGCTTGTTCATTGTCCCAGCGATAAAAATCCTAGCATGATTGCAGAAGGTCATTCTGCGTCGGACCGATCGATTCGCATTTTCCGCAGAGTTGACCGCATTCGAGCCGCACCTTACTATTCTGAAGGCTTGATGACTCCCCATTTCTCTTCACTACGGTCGCTTCTTTTCCTGGGGTTTTGCTGCCTCTTCCTGCAATTCGGCGAATTGGCGCCGCAAAGACCGGACCAGGCTCAGACCAAAGCTTCCGCGCCCATCGTGCACTTTACGGACGTCGCCGCGAAGGCAGGGCTCACCGCTCCGGTCGTTTTCGGCGGAGAAACCACAAAAAAGTACATTATCGAAACCACCGGCACGGGCGTCGCCATTTTTGATTACGACAACGACGGCTGGCCCGACATTTTCATTGTAAATGGCACGAAGCTGGAAGGTTTTCCCAATGGCAAGGCGCCGACCAGCCATCTGTATCACAACAACCACGACGGTACCTTCACCGACGTCACGGAAAAAGCGGGCGTGACGCATACGGGCTGGGGCCAGGGCGTTTGCGTGGGCGATTACGACAACGACGGATTCGAGGACCTCTACGTAACCTATTACGGAAAAAATGTTTTGTACCACAACAACGGCAACGGCACTTTCACAGATGTCAGTGAAAAAGCGGGAGTCGCCGGCAACGGCAAGAATTGGGGCACGGGTTGCGCGTTCGTGGATTACGATCGCGACGGCAAGGTGGATTTAATGGTCGCGAATTACGTGGACTATGATTCCGCCACGGCTTTTGCTCCTGGAGACCAACCCTCGTGCATGTGGAAGGGTGTTCCGGTGATGTGCGGGCCGCGCGGACTGCCGTGGGGCAAAAACATTTTGTATCACAATCGCGGAGACGGCACGTTTGAGGATGTAACGAAGAAAGCGAAGGTTGACCAAACCAACGGCCACTACGCCTTCAGTGTTTCCACGCTGGATTACGACGACGACGGCTGGCCGGATATTTTTGTCGCGTGCGACAGCACCGCCAGCATTCTCTATCACAACAATCGCGATGGCACGTTCGCCGACGTTGCGGTTATTTCCGGAGCCGCGTTCAACGACGATGGCCGCGAACAAGCGGGCATGGGCTCGACGGTCGCCGATTACGACGGCGATGGCAGGCTAGACATTTTCAAGACCAATTTTTCTGATGATACTTCCACGCTCTTGCACAACAATGGCGACGGCACGTTTGACGACAAGACTTTTCCGGCGGGCTTCGGTTTAAACACGCAATACCTTGGCTGGGGCACGATGTTTCTCGACGTGGACAACGACGGCTGGCCGGATCTCCTGCTTGTGAACGGCCACGTCTACCCTGAAGTCGACAGCCAGCACCTGGGCAGCAGTTTTCTGGAGCCGAAAATTGTTTATCACAACAACGGCAACGGCACGTTTACGGATATTTCCGCCAGCGCCGGCCCGGCAATTAAGGCGGAAAGCTCTGCACGCGGGCTGGCGGTCGGCGATCTGTGGAATGACGGGCGCATGTCCGCGGTGATCAGCAACATGAGCGCCCTGCCGATGTTGTTGGTCAATGATTTGCGGAACGGGAACCACTGGATCGCTTTTCGAACCGTGGGAACGAAATCCAATCGCGATGGCATCGGAGCCAAAATCAGCATGAAAGTTGGCCCTCGCACTCTTGTGGACGAAGTGAGGAGCGGTTCGAGCTACGACTCGAATAACGACATGCGCGTGCACTTTGGCCTTGGCGCCGCGACAAAGATGGAGTGGGTACAAGTTCGCTGGCCTAGTGGATTGGTGGAACGCTTTGAAAATCTGGCTGTGGATTCCATTCACACGCTCAAGGAAGGATCGGGAACTAGACCGGAAAAGAAGCCCTGACTTGAGACTCGGGAAGGAGAAAGTTCACATGTTCAGAATCTGCTTGGCTGTCGCCGCTGTCTCCACTTGTGTTTTCGCGGTGACGGCTGCTCAGGAACGCCAGGGCAGCGCCACGCCGCGCGGAAGCCGCATTCCTGTTGGCGGCGCGGAATTGTATTCCCGGGAAATTGGACATGGCACGGCGATCATCGTTCTCCATGGCGGACCTGACTTTGATCACAGCTATCTTGTGCCTGACTTGGACCGTCTCGCCGATTCGTACCGTCTCATCTGCTACGACCAGCGCGGTCGGGGCCGATCGGCAGACGGTGTGAAGCCAGAGGATGTGACACTCGCATCGGACATCGCTGATATCAAAGACTGCGGACATTTCACGTATATGGAATGCCCGGCCGCTGTTCGCGAACAAATTGATGCTTTCTTTCGTGGTAAATGAGGTACTCACGTGTGTGGTGAGATGATCCCGAAGTAGAAATTCTCATTTGAAAGAGGCTTCAGCCACTCCCACGTATTTGTCCGCACCACCGTAATAAAAGAGCCAGCGGTCCTTCATTCGAGCCATACCTTCTACAAAGATGACGTTGGGGACCTGGCCGACTTTTTCCCATTCTTTTTGCGGTGCGAAAATCGGAGTGTCGGAACGATAGAGGACTTTTCGAGGATCGTGGGAATCGAAGATGGCAACGCCCGTTCGATACACGAGCTGGTCGTCGGCGCCGTTGTAAATGAGGACGATTCCGCTTGAGGTGAGAGTCGGCGGCGGGCCGGGCTCAACCACTCGAGAATCAAATCTGCCAGGAAGCTTGGGCAGAACCGGCGTTTCTGTCGCCTCTGTCCAATGAATGAAGTCGGTCGAGTAAGACAAGCCCATTTGGTCCGTTTTGTCGGCGGCGGAGCCGAGCCAATACATCCAGTACCTGCCATCGATCTTTTCCGGCACAATCGCGCCGGACTTCGTCCAGCCTTTGTTCCAGTTTCCTTTGTAGGCCGGGAGAATCACGCCTTTGTGCTCCCAGTGGACGAGGTCGCGCGAAGTGGCGAGGCAAAGCTGCGCGTCTTTCTTGTTGTAGGCCGTGTAGGTAAGGTAGTACGTATCGCCAAACTTCTGCAGGCGCGGATCCTCCACGCCGCCATCTTTTTCATAGTCGGCTTCAGGCGCAAGCACCGGTTCCGGCCGCCGTGCGAAGTGAATCCCATCTTTGCTTTCGGCGTAACCCAAACGAGAAGTCCCCGAGGTGTCTTGCGCGCGGTAGAGCATCACGACCTTGCCGTTGTGAAGAACGACGGCAGGATTGAAGGTGCCCGCGGATTCCCACGTTGTGCCTTGGGGAGAAACTATAGGCGTTTCAGAGGCGCGAGCCCACAAACCGAAGGGGAGGTTGAAGGTTTGGTCAGCCCGACCTATAAACGCGACCGCCACGGCAGCCGATAGAACGACAACGAACGCGAGTGCCGCGGAGGTTTTTAGCTTCATCACTCGGAGAGTCTAGCACTAATCTATTCGGATTCTTTGTCGGGGGAAGAGCTGCCTCACTCGCACCGCAACGCGATCATGGGATCGACTTTCGTGGCCCGCCGCGCTGGGATGTAACACGCAGCCACACCAACAGCCCCCAGCACCAAGGCTATGAAGACGTACGTCAATGGATCGCTGGGGCGCACACCGAACAGCAGTCCGGAGAGCAATGGTGTCAAAGCCGCAGCTATCCCGAGTCCCGCGAGGACGCCCGCGACAACAGGCAAGCCGCTTTGCCGCAGCACCATCTTTCCTACATCCGCGGAATTTGCGCCGACCGCGATGCGAATGGCAATCTCCCTCTTCCGCTCCGCCACGGAATACGAAGTCACTCCGTAGATGCCAATGCATGCCAGGAAGAGCGCCAGCGCTCCGAGCGCCCCGGCAAGCACCGTGACGAACCGCGTTTGCGCGCGCGCCTTATCAACATAATCCGTCTGCGGCAGCAGATTCGAAATGGGCATATCCTTGTCGAGTTTTCTGACGGTCTGCAGCGCGTAGGCTCGGAATGTCTCGACCGGCTCGGTCGTTCGAACCAGGATGGAATAGACCGGGCGCGGCGCGAGCGGCACCGGCAAGTAGACTTGTCCCCGCCCTTTGCTCGTCAAAGTGTGCGATTGAATGTGCTTCACAACCCCGAGCACAACTACGGACTCGCGTTCAAACTGAAATGGACCCCCGGGTGAATCCTCCACGCTTATTTTCTTGCCTAGCGCATCCTGTCCCGGCCAGAGTTGCTCAGCGACGGCGTCATCCACAACGGCGACATGCAGGTGCGCGGCGTCATCTGTATCTTCGAATTCCCGACCCTCCAGCATCGTCGCACCGAGGCTTCGGAAATATCCCGGCAGCGTCGAGCGATGGTCCGCCATGATAGTGTTTTGCTGCTCGGCTGGCGCGCCATCCGCCCAATAGTAGCTGTACCAATTTCCCTTGCCTTCATCGAGCGGCAGATGCGAAACGCCGCCGACGGCTTGCGTTCCAGGCAGCGCCGCGAGGTTGCTCCGCAATTCCTTCAGAAAGTTCGTGATGGAGTCGACCGTTCGGTATCGCTGGCCGGAAAACGCCAATTGAAACGTCAGGACATTTTCCGGATGAAAACCGGGGTCCACTCGCAACAGGCTCGCGAACGTTCGAACCATCAGGCCCGTGCCCACAAGGAGAATGCAGCCGAGCGCCACTTCGCTGGCAATCAGCAACTCGCGCAGCCACGGTTTTCCCGCGGTGGACGTTTTTCCACTTTCTTTGAGAACTTCAACCAAGTCTCCGCGTGCCACGGACAACGCAGGAGCCAGGCCAAACAAAATGCCCGTCAGGATTGAAATCACCAGCGTGAATGCCAGCACCCACCCATCGAGCCGCACCGCGATCAACCGCGAGATTCCTTCCGGCTGGAGCGCGAGAATCCATTTCAGCGCCGCCCATCCAATTCCCAGCGCAACCGCTCCGCCAAGGCATCCGAGCAAAAGGTTTTCCGTTAGAAGCTGACGCACGATGCGCGCTCTTTCCGCACCCATGGCTGCGCGAAGGGCCGTTTCGTGCCTTCGCCCTCCGGACCGCCCCAGCAGCAAATTCGCGACGTTCGCACAAGTCACTAGCAGCACCAATCCCACCGCGGCAAAGAGCGAAAGCAGCGCAGGCCGTACCAGTCTTACGTCGTCGGCCTGAAGCGAAGCTACCGTCAAGTGCAGTGATTGGTTGGCGTATTCTTTCGCCTCGCCGCGAAGCTGCGCGGCAATCGGTTCCGCTTCGCTTTGCGCCTGCGCCACCGTCATGCCTGGACGCAACCTGCCGACCATTCTCAAAAAGCCAACGTCGCGAGGGCGTTTCTCGAGGTCATCCAGAAAAGGAATAAACACTTGTACATCGGCCACGACGCCGCTGCCGTCCGGGAACAGCAGTTTGAAATCCTGTGGCAACACGCCAATTATCGTGAAGTCATTTCCATTGAGCCGTGTCGTCTGCCCGATGATGTCTGGATTCGAGCCGAAGGCCCGTCGCCACAGGCCGTCCGTCAAAATGATCAGTGGAGCCGCGCCGCTGCGGTCTTCGCCCGGTCCGAAGAAACGCCCGAGTTGTGGCTTTTCCGCGAGTAGGGGTAGAAAATTTGCCGTTGTGAACGCTAGACGTACCTGCTCCGGCTCTGCTGTTCCAGTGATAGTGCCGGTGGTCGCCCAGATTCCACCAATCTCGTCGAACGCGCGCATGCGCTTGCGCAGCTCCATCATCTCTGGCCCGGACGCTGGCCCGCGCGTCTCTTTGCCCCATTGCGACCAAATCAGGGTCAGCCGGCTTGCGTTGGGATAAGGGAGCGGTTGCAACAGCACTGCGTTCACTACGCTGAAGATGGCCGTGTTCGCGCCGATACCAAGCGCCAACGTAAAAACCGCCACGGCTGTGAATCCGGGAGAGCGGCGGAGCATGCGCGCGCCAAATCGTATGTCGGTCCAAACTGTTTCGAGCCAGAAGCCGCCGCGCTCTTCGCGGCATTCTTCTTTGAATTTTTCGTGCGCGCCGAATTCGATGCGTGCTCGCCGCTCTGCCTCTGTGCGGGTCAGCCCTTTGCGCTCCAAATCCTCCACGCGATTTTGCACGTGCGCCCGCAACTCTTCGTCGGTATCGGTTTCCACGCGCGTACGGCGAAACAGTGAAGAGACCACGGAACGAAGCAAAGAGAAAAGCTTCATGTTTCCTCCGCGCGAGCCTGAGATTCTTACTCGTAACGCAATGCCACCATAGGATCAACGCGCATCGCCCTCCGCGCGGGCACATAGCACGCCAGGAGCGCAACGAACATGAGAAGCGCAGCAACAGCGGTAAAGGTCATCGGATCGTGCGCCGTCACGCCAAACAGCAGGCTGGTCATCAAGCGCGTCAACGCGAAAGCCGCGCACACGCCGATCGCCACGCCGACCAGAGCCATCTTCGCCGCCTCGCGCAGCACCATCTGCAGCACGTTTCCCTTTTGTGCCCCCAGCGCGAAGCGAATTCCAATTTCGCGCTGCCGTTGTGACACCGTATAAGAGATCACACCATAAATGCCGATGAGACCCAGCACCAGCGCCATGGCCCCGGCGATTCCCAGCATCACCAGCGTGAATGAAGTGCGCGCTACTGATTTGTCGTAGACTTCCTGCATCGTCCGCACGGACGCGAGCGGCAAATTTGCATTCACCGACCACACCGCTTGACGAACCTCGCTGAGAAACGCTTGTGTCCCCGCCCGCTCAGTTCGTATCGAAAAGGTCGCCGTCCGAACCGTCTGCGGGGCCTTAGCGCCAAAAAGATATTCCGTCATGGGAGGCCAATAGACGATTTCCGGCGCCTTCTCCTGTACGCCTTTCTCGCGAACGTCCTGGATCACCCCAATCACTTCGCGCCACGGCATGCTGGGAAACTCTCGCAGTTGCTTGCCCACGGCGGCTGACGGCGAGCCCCACGTCTCTCGCGCCAAATTCTCCGAAACCATGATCACGGGTCGCAATCCATACACGTCGTCCCAAGTAAATTCCCGCCCCACAATTAACCGTGTGCCAGCCGTCTGCAAAAAGCCGGGCGAAATGTATTTGTACAACCGCAGCGGGGGTATAACGCCTTCGGGGTATGTCTTGTCTTTTGCGAAGATGCAGTCCCAACCCGCGTCGAATCCTTCCATCGGCATGTCGCTCACAAAACCCGTGGCCTTCACTCCGGGAATTGCCGCGAGCTTGTCGAGGATTCCCTGCTGCATTCGCAGGACCCGTTCCGGCTCCTGTACCAGAGAATCCGGAATCGCAATTCGCATCAGTTGCAGGTGCGGCGCGTCTGCGAATCCCGGCTCAACCGTTCGTAAGGCCTGGAACGTGCGGATCATCAGGCCGGCGCTGACGAGCAACACGAGCGCCAAGGCCACTTGGCCTATAACCAGAAGATTGCGAGCGCGGTGGCGCTCCCGGCTCGTGCTCGTCGTCCGGCCAATGCTCTTAAGAGCCAGCGCAGTTCTTGGCCCGGCGTATTTCAGTGCGGGAATCAAACCGAACAAAAGACTCGAGGCGAGAGAAAGAAGCAGCGTGAATCCCAGCGTCCGGTCATCCACTGAAATCTCGCTCAGGCGAGGCAAATTTGCAGGTCCCAGTGCAACCAGGAAGCGCACTCCGTTGTAAGCGACCACAACGCCAAGCACACCGCCCGTCAACCCCAGTATCAGGCTTTCCACCAGAAGTCCGCGGACCGTTCGTCCCCATCCGGCGCCAAGCGCGGCGCGAACCGCCAGCTCCTGCTGCCGCGCCTCCACCCTGACCAGCAGCAAATTCGTCACGTTCGCGCACGCAATCAGCATCACCAGCCCGATGGTTCCCATCACTACCCACAGCGCTTCGCTGATGTTGCCGATCACCTCCTGTTTCAACGGCCGAATCATCGGCGTGATTTTCCACGTTTCGTAAATATGGGGATTCGATCCGGGCCCGTTGGTAAAGGAGTCCATCCAAATCGGCAACATGCGGGTCAAGTCCGCATTGGCTTGCGCAATGGTAGCGCCGGTCTTCAGCCGGGCGATTCCGTGAAATCCGAATCCCGCCAGAATCAATTTGCCGCGATCGAATGCGAGCGGCACGATCAGATCAAAATCAGTATCGGTGATGTGGAACCCTTGGGGCATAACGCCCACGATTTCGCGGGGACGCGAGTCAACCGTGATACTCCGCGCTACTACGGAGCGGTCGCCACCGAATCGCCGCTGCCAATATCCGTAGCTCAGCATCACACGCTGTGGGCCGCGTGGAACCTGATCCTCACTTGAGAGCCAGCGGCCTACTTCCGGGGGAATGCCGAGCGCCTGGAGCACGCCGTCGCTCACGTCCACCACGCGCACCTGTTCCGGCTCGGCCAAGCCCGTGACATTGGCCGTATCGGGGACCCAAACGCCCAAGGATTGGAACGTGTGGTTTTGCTCGGTGTATGTGACATACATGGACGGCGAGAGCAGCAGCCCGCTTTCGAAATCCGCTAGCCCGGTCGCTCCCGGAGCCACCTGGTGTAGGGCCACTAGTTCCTCGGGCTTCGGATATTTCAGGGGCTTCAGCAGCACGCTATTCACCACGCTGAATACCGCCGCGTTGGCTCCTATCCCAATGGCAATCGTCAACAAGGCGACGGCGGTGAAGCCGGGAGACTTTCGCAGCATCCGCAGACCAAAGCGCAAGTCTTGTAACAGCGTGTGCAGAAAATGAGCGCCAGTGGCTTCGCGGCATTCTTCTTTGAATTTTTCGTGAGCGCCGAATTCGATGCGCGCCCGCCGCTCGGCTTCCGCCCGCGTCAGCCCAGAACGCTCCAAGTCGTCCGTACGGTTCTGCACGTGGGCTCGCAACTCTTCATCGGTATCGTTCTCAACGTCCGCGCGATGAAACACCGCTGAGACGACTGAACGTAGCGTAGATAGCAGGCTCATACTTCCTCCGGTCGCGTGCTAAGGGCGGACGCAATCGCGGCAGCAAGGCGGTTCCAGCCGTCGGCTTCCTCCCGCAGGCGCTTGCGCCCCGCGGAAGTCAGCTCATAAAACTTAGCGCGCCGGTTGTTGTCGGAGGTGCCCCAGCTTGCTTTGAGCAAGCCCTGGCGCACGAGCCGGAACAACGCTGGATACAACGCGCCTTGCTCAATCAGGAGCGCGCCTTGGGAGATTTGCT
>Ga0209166_10001934_pt1 | contig 16432 bp, 14 predicted proteins | sample Coa_R1_3_FD_187151 | JGI IMG/M metagenome (GOLD analysis project Ga0209166, IMG submission 187151) | Surface soil microbial communities from Centralia Pennsylvania, which are recovering from an underground coalmine fire - Coalmine... | ecosystem: Environmental > Terrestrial > Soil >... | reverse complement strand
AGGGCGGCATCTTCCCCGACCTGCGGGCGCAGTCGGCGCATTACATGGCCAGCCTGGGCTTTCCTGGCTTTGGCATCGGCGGGCTGGCCGTGGGCGAGAGCAAGGCGCAGATGCACGCTACGCTGGAGGTGATGGACGCCGAGCTGCCGCCCGACCGCCCGCGCTACCTGATGGGCGTGGGCTCGCCCGAGGACCTGGTGAACGGCGTGCGCCGCGGGGTGGATATCTTTGATTGCGTGCTGCCCACCCGCCTGGCGCGCAACCACGCCGCCCTCACGCGCACTGGCCGGCTGAACCTGCGCAACGCCGCCTATGCCCGCGACCCCCAGCCGGTGGAGCCCGGCTGTGACTGCTACTGCTGCGCCAACTTCAGCCGCGCCTACGTGCGCCACCTGGCCGCCGCCGACGAGATCCTGGGCGCGGTGCTGCTGTCGCTGCACAACCTGCACCTGCTGCTGAGCCTCACGCGCGAGATGCGCGCGGCCGTGCTGGCCGGCACGTTTGAGGCCTACGCGGATGAGTTCCTGGCCAAATACCCCGCCAGGGCTGAGCCCACTTCTGTGGAGTCTGTGAAGGATATATGATCGAGATCATTCTGCCGCTGGTTCTGCCCGACAAATGCGTCCTGCAATTTGATGGCCGCGTGCTGGAGCTCTTCAGCCCAAGCTGGGAGTCGAAGAGCCACCGCTACCATGTGGCCACCATCTCATCAATTGAAATCCTGACCGACAAGAAGGGGGCGGTCTCGCTGAAAGTCCAGGGTACTTCCGGCTACGCCGACCAGGTGCCCATCTCGCCCGCCGCGCTGGCCGACACCCACCGGCTGTTGGGTGAGGTGCAGCGGGCCATGGCCCCATATCGCTAGTCGCCCGCTGCCGCTGGCTTTCCACCATCCGCGGCCCACCTATCCGGTTCGCCTCCTTTTCTCACACACTCTCTATGACCATCATCCAATCCATCATCCTCGGCATCGTGCAAGGCCTGACCGAATTCATCCCCATCTCGTCCTCGGCGCACCTGATCATCGTGCCCTGGCTATTCGGCTGGAACGACCCGGCCCTCACCAGCCTGCCCTTTGACGTGGCGCTGCACCTGGGCACGCTGGTGGCCGTGCTGGCGTTCTTCGCCGCCGACTGGGTGCGGCTATTCCGCGCCGGCCTGGCCAGCCTGGTCGAGCGCAAGATCGGCGCTGACCCCGACCGGCGCCTGGCCTGGTTCCTGGTCGTCGGCTGCATCCCGGGCGGCATCGTCGGCGTGCTGGCCGAATCCAAGATCAACGATCTGTTCCACGCGCCCGGCACGCCCATCGCGCCGCTGGCCATGATCATCATGGCCATCATCATCGCCGTGCTGGGCGCGCTGCTGGGGCTGGCCGACCGGCTGGCCACCCACGCGCGCACGATGACCCAGATGACCTGGCGCGACTCGATCGTGATCGGGCTGGCGCAGGCGCTGGCCGTTTTCCCGGGCGTGTCGCGCTCGGGCAGCACCATCACCGCCGGCCTAGGGCTGGGCCTGGAGCGGCCGGCCGCGGCCCGCTTCTCCTTCTTACTGTCGGCGCCCATCATCGCCGGCGCCGGCCTGAAGAGCCTGTTCGAAATCTACCAGGGCGCCCGCAGCGGCGCCATCACCTCCGCCGACCTGCTGCTGTTCCCCATCGGCTTCATCGCCGCCGCCGTCAGCGGCTACCTGTGCATCAAGTACCTGCTGCGATATCTCCAGTCGCACTCCACCTTCGCCTTCGTCATCTATCGCTGGGCGCTGGCGCTGTTGGTCATTGTCGTGGCCGTGGTCAGAGGCTGACCCGAATGGATCAATCGACGCGCGCCCTGCTGGATAACCTGCGCTCCGACGACGCCAACGCGCGCTACGCCGCCTACATGGCACTGCTGGCGGCCACCGAACAGCCGGTGGACTGGGCTTACGAGGCCTGGGATGAGCTGCTGGCCATGACCCGCGACGCCAACAACCACCGGCGGGCCATTGCCACCCAGTTGCTGTGCAACCTGGCCCTGAGCGACCCGCGCCAGCGGATGCTCAAAGACTTTGATAAAGTGCTGGCCGTCACCCACGACAAAATGTTCGTCACAGCCCGGCACACCCTGCAGGCGCTGTGGAAGGTGGGCACGGCCGGCCCCAAGCAAAAGAAGCTGGTGATCGACCGGCTGGCCGGGCGCTTCGCGGAGTGCGCCGTCGAGAAGAACTGCACGCTCATCCGCTACGATATCATTGTCGACCTGCGCCACCTGTATGACGCCGCCCCGGATGAGAAGATCAGGCGCAAGTCGCTGGAGCTGATCGAGACCGAGCCGGACCTCAAGTACCGCAAGAAGTATGCGACCGTCTGGAAGCACTGAGGCGCCCTGGCGGGGTGCATACGCGCTTTCCGGCCAGCGACTGTCGCGCGTTGACGGATTAGCCGACCTCCACTGCCCTGAGGCACCCCTCTTCTGAGCGTTCACTCCGCGCAGGAGACGCGTCCCACGAAGCAACGCGGAGCGGTGAGGGGCTTGGGGCATCAATTTGAAGTTACGGTCTCACGGGCTGGCAGACCTATCCCCCCGGCCCCCTTCCCTTAACGGGAAGGGGGAGCAGAGCCGTCGTCGCACGAATGAGACTGCATTTTCCATCGTCGCCTGATGAGAAGGGGGAGCAAAGCAGCCTTTGCACAGATTGGCGCCTGGCCTGGCGTTGCACTGGCGCGCTGCAACCCGGCCCGATGGCCGCCGGTGGCCAGATATGTCCAATGTCTGGCCTTCTCCCCCCTTCCTTTAAGGGAAGGGGGGCCGGGGGGGATAGGTCTGCCAACCCGCCGGCAGCTCGCGGATCAATAACATCGCCACCCCTGCTGCTGTCGGCATCTCCTTACAAACTTCTTCTCGTCGTATTCATCTGCGCCCTCACCGCCGCCTGCGCCTCGCCCACCCTCGCCCCGCGGCCCACGCCCGCCCTGGTCCGCGTCGCCGTCACCGACCTCACCCAGCCGCTGCTGCTGGACCTGGCCGCGGCCTACGCCGCGGTCAACCCGGACGTGGTCTTTGCCCCAAGCCTGGCGCCGCCCAATGACCTGGGCACGATGCTCGCCAGCGGCCAGGCCGACCTGGACCTGACCACCGCGCCCGACCCGCGCCTGTTCGCCACGCCCATCGGCTACGTGCCATTCACGGTTGTGGTCCATCCCGGCAACCCGCTGGCCCAGCTCAGCCTGGCGCAGGCGCAGGGCTTGCTGTCGGGCCGGCTGAACGATTGGGGCCAGGTGGGCGGGCCGGCCGGAGCGGTGCAGGTGGTCACTCGCGGCGCCGGCACCAGCGCGGACCGAGCCCTGGCCGCCACCGCCATGGGGCCCATCACGCCCACGGCCAGCGCGCGATCTAGCATGGGCTGGGTCGTGGCGCCCACCTGGGCGGCCATGCGCCAGCTCGTCGGCCAGAACCCGAGCGCGATCGGCTATTTGATTGGCCCTGAAATGGACGGAACGGTCAAAGCGTTGCCGCTGGTAGATGCGAACGGCGCGCCGGTGCCGCTGCGCCTGCTGGTCGTGGCCCAGGCCGCCACCGACCCCACCGGCCCGGCCCGCGACTTCTTGGCCTGGGCGCAGAGCCCGGCGGGGCAAGCCGCCGTTGCCCCGCGCAATGGGGCCTTGCAACCTTAAGGCCATCCGGCGCGTCGGGCGGCAAAACCAACGTCCGGTATTCCCCCAGCCACTCCACGATCACCGCCAGGGTGCCGGTCACCCGCCAGCCGCTGGCCGCGACCGGCGCCGCCAGGCGCGCGATTAAAATCGTCTAGACCTGCATCTTGTTGCCGCAGTTGGGGCAGAATTTGGCGCCCTTGGCGTCGGTGCCGCAGTTGGGGCACAGGGTCGAGGCGGCCGCCGCCGTTCGCTGCATCTGGTTGCCGCAGTTGGGGCAGAACTTGGCGCCGTGCGTCTCGGCGCCGCACTTGGGGCAGGCGTCCGCCGCCGGCTGCACCATGGCCGTGCCGCAGTTGGGGCAGAACTTCGTGCCGGGCGCGGCCAAGGTGCCATCTTTCGGGCAACGGGCGGCGCTGGTGGTGGCGCGCTTGGCCGCGTCGGCCGCGCGCTGCACTGCGTCCGTCACGCCGAAGGCGCCGGCCAGCCCCTTCAGCATGTTGCCGGCCTGCTCGGCCTGCGCCTGCGCGATCTGGTTGCGCCGCGGGCTGTCGTCGCTGCAAAAGCCGCTCTGCTCGTCCCAGTCGGACAGGCAGACCACCTTCTTGCAGGTCGGGCACTCGCGGAAGTTGCTCTTCACCTGGCCCCAGGCCGCGTCCATCTGCTGCGGGTTCAGCGTGCGGATGTAGCGCGGGTCTTGCCCGGTGACGTTATTGGCCACCGCGCCGCCCACCAGCGGGATGTTGCGCAGCAGGCCGCCCATTGCCTGCCGGCCAATGTCATTGGCGATGGTGTTTTTGACATCGGGCTGGCTGCGAAACTCCCGCGAGCACTTGTCACAATAAAAGATGGCATACGGGCCGGCGCCGTCGTTGTTCACGTTGTAGCGCGGCATTCGACTGGGGGTGGCCATGATCCCTTCCTTTCGACAACAGTCCAACTATCCGAGCGCGAACCAGCCTGGCGAATATGATAGGCCCCGACCGGCGGCGCGTCAATATGGCCAGGCCATGGGGGTGCATTTCAAGACAGGGGCATTCTGTCTACCGGCCAACGCGAGCTGTCAACCACCTGCACCCATCCATTTTGGGTGTGAGCGCGAACGCATGGGCTCTATAGAACGTGCCTGGCGGCGCGCGAAGGGCCTCGGCCAGGTGTACCCACCGCCGAGGCCCTTCGCGCGCCGCCGAGCTCTTGAGTAGCGGCGACCGGGTGCTGCGCTCACACCCAAAACGGATGGGTGCAGGTGGCGACAGTCTTAGGGCGACGTTCTGCCCCCCCGGGTGAAACGTGCCCAGGCCATTGCGGATGTCGTGGCTAACGCGGATTCTGGGATTGCAGACAGACGCAGCCGCCACGCTGATGGTTTTTTCTCCGCGCTGCACTTGCACCTGCGCTGCGCCCAGCGTACTGCGGGGCTGGGTGCAGCGCAGGTGCAAGTGTCCGCGTACTGAGTCCCTTAGGGCACGAAGGTCATTCTCCAATCCACCGTGCCCGAGAAGCTGTAAGAGGTCGGCGCGTTCGGCTGACCACTCGCACCAGGATCGCACGGCACCAGGCCCGGGCTTTTGGGGTCTTGCTGGCAATTGTCGGTATAGTTCGCGGTGCCTTCAGCCGTCACAATGCCATCCTTCTCGGTCACCGGAGCGCTGCCATCGATCTGGAGCGTTCGGACGATAAAGAATCCCTTCGGGTAGCCCGCTTCCTTAATATTCATTTTGATCGACCAGCTGACATTCCCGCTGTTGGCATCCCACGTTCCGCTGGATGAACCATTCCAGGTCATCTTGACGCTCTGGATGGCGCCCTGGCAGACCCCCGTCAGTGTCCCGTCGGGCGCTACGGTCAAGGGCGGCACCGGAGAATTTCCCGTGTCGGGCACGGCACCGGTGAAGCACCAGTTGGGCGGGCCCAACTTTCCGGGCGCGCTGGTGTTCTTGAACCCAAGGTAGGTCAGGTTGGCCTTGGTGAACTGATCGGGCTTGGGCGCCGGCGCTTCGCCAGTGGCGTTGGCCGTGAGCGGCGGGATGGCGTCGACGATCTGCGCGCTGACGGCGTTCGCGATAGCCTCGACGGCGCTGGAGGGGATCTCGGGGCAGCACGCCTCCAGGTCGCTCGTGATCTTCGCTGCGATCTTCTCCTGCAGCTTATCGCGGGCGAGCTGCTCGCCGGCGTTCAGCGGGTTGTTGTAGAGGTCCTGAGCGAACTGCGCCCACTTGGCGCCCTTCTCGGCCAGATCGTAGCCCTTAGTCAGGTTGGGCGATAGGTTGCCCAGCGCCGTCTTGATGACTTCCACCTGCAGCTCCACGCCCTTGGTGACCAGCTCACCGCCTTCCTTGTGGACCACCTGGCCGACGGTATCGCCGGCCTGTTGGGCCGCGGCCCCGAACGCGGGGGCGTTGCGCAGATCGGACTCGATCTGCGCCGCGTTGTTATCCAGTTTGCCGGTCGCCAACTGCGCCAACAGGTCGTCAAAGTCCTGGGCGTCGCTCTTGAAGCCGGCGCGCAGCGCATCAAACGCGTCTGCCTTGTCGCCGGGGCTCAAGGTGCTGCCGATGTCAATGATCCGCTGGCGGGCCCGCTTGCCGGTGTCGCGGGCGTAGCCGAAGAAGCCCAGCAAAGCGTCTTTTAGGCCCGGCGCTGGGCGCGCGGCGAGCGCCGCCAGCCGGCTGGCCGCGCTCGGGTGCCTGAAGGCGGCCGGCGCCTGGGCCTGCAGTGTATCGGCAGCGGCCAGCACCGCCTGCTCCTGGCTGCTGATCTCGGCGTTATGCGCCACAAGCTGGTTGAGGTCGTCCTGGGTGGGCTGGACGGCTTTGGAGAAAAGCGGTTGGGTGAACCCGGCCGAGAGCGCCGCGTACGCGTCCAGCTTGGTCAGCTCGGCCTCCACCAGGAATTTGCCCAGCGTGTTCAACAGGCTGGCCTGTTTGGCATCGGCCTTGCCGCCCGCGCCCGCGACCGAGGCCGGCAGCGGCACCGGTTTGCCGGCGTTGACGTTGATCGCGCCCAGCGACAGGACCATCCCCTGATCGTCCACCACGTCCACAAAGTAGCGGCCAGCGGGCGGCGTGAACGGCGTCTGCGCTGGGTTGTCCAGGTAGCCCACCAGGCTCGGCTGGCTGCCGTCCAGGCGGACGGCGATGGCCAGCAAATCGTGGGCGTTGGCCGCGCCGGTGCCCTGAGCGGCCGGCGTAGCAGCCGGCGCGGTGGCATTCGGGCCAGCGGTGCCGGCGGCGGGCGTGGCCTGTGGCTGCCGCGTCGCGCCGCCTGGCAAGGGCAGATTACTGCATGCCAACGCCGCCACCAGCAGAGCGAGAAACGCGAACCGAACCGGTGCCGAACCGAGTTTCATGGATGCCTCCAGCCTGTCAAGTTGGCAGCGTGCTCCGCGGATGAGGCGCGTAATTCTAGTTAGGACAGGCAGGTTGTCAATCGCGGCGACTATCAGATGGATGCATCTGCCGTTGGTGGTCAACTGCCGGGGCAAGGCACCCGGCCGCCGGGTGGTAGGTTTTTCGGGCGCTTGTGGCCGGTTGCTTTGCCTGGGCGGCCAAAAAATGCGCATGCGCCCGGCCATTGCGGCTTGGCTGCATTTCCATTTCATGACTGCTTGTCGGCCAACATGGCCGGCGACAGGCATTCTCGTCTGACTGGCCTCCTGCCTTCCGCCTCCTGCCTCCTGCTTCCAGCCTCCTACTTTCTGCCTCCTGCCTTCTGCCGACTGCCTCCTGTCTTCCACCCCGCTCGCGCTTCTACCATCACTTGGTATACTTCAGCCTGCCGGGCTGCGCCGCGCGCAGCACTCACTTAGCCAGGAAAGAGCGATGACCGGTCTCACTCTTCGCGATGCCCGTGACGCGGATCAGGCCGCTATCCGCGAAATCACCCTTGCCGCCTACCAGGAATACGCACTCGTCCGGCCGGAGATGTGGGACGTCTACCGGCAGGATATGCTGCGCACCCTGGCCGATATTGGGCCGGCGGAACAGATTGTGGCTGAGCTGGACGGCGCCCTGGTTGGCACCGTCCTATTGGTCCCGGCCGATGCGCCAGCCGGCGGCCCGGCGGGCGCCCGTGTCCGCCGTCCCTGGCCGGAGATCCGCCTGCTGGCGGTGGCGCCCGCTGCCCGCGGGCGCGGCATCGGCGCGGCGCTGGTGCAGGAGTGTCTGCGCCGGGTGCGCCAGGCCGGCCTGTCGGCCATCACCCTGCACACCACCGATATGATGGCGGTGGCCCAGGCCATGTACCTGCGCATGGGCTTTGTGCCGGCGCCCGAGCTCGACTTTCAGCCCGCGCCTGGCTTTCTCGTCAAAGGCTATCGCCTCCAGCTCGAGCCGCCGGCTGCCTAGCAGCCGGTTTTGGTCTACTGCCCGGCCGCCAGCGCGCCGGCCACGCTGGCCAGCACGCTCTGCGCCCCGGGCGAAAGCACGTCCGGCTCCCACACTTCCAGGAACTGGGCGTGCGCGTCCACCCCGCGCTGGAGCGACTCGCGCAGCGCCGTCGGGCCGTCCGGGTCGCCCATGTCGCTGGGGTGCAGCATGGCCGAGGTGACGAGCTGGTAGCCGATCACCACCTTGCCGCCATAGCTCTTGACGACCTCATACGCTCCGCTGGTGGACTTGTTGTCCTTGGCCGCCGTCAACCCATTCTCCTGCAGCACAAACTGCTTGGGATAGTGGTCGGCCCCCAGCGCCACGATGGCGGTGGTCACCCGCTGGCTTTCGGCGTGGGCCACGCCCACCGGGCTGCCGTTTTCGCAGCGGGTGCCGGCGGCGATAGGAAGCGGCGGATAGAGCGCGATCGAAAAGTACTGCCGCGGAAAAATCTGCGCGTAGCGGGCAAAGACCTGCTGCCACGCGCCCATCAGCCGGTCGCTGGTGTAGCCCAGCCTGATCCACGTGCACAGGTCGGCCGGCGCGTTCGGCAGCGACATCTCCGCCGTCACCGACGTGGGGCCATCCGCCGCGATCTTGAGAAATGACGGGCGGTTCTGATAGCGCGCGCTGACGGCCTGCAGCAGCGCGAACCAGCGGTCCAGGTAGGTCTGGTCCCACGGCAGCGGCAGCGGCAGCTCCTGGCCCTTGCCCGGGCCATAGATCACGCTAAAGGTGCCGGTCTGCACGCCCTGCAGCGCCCAGGCCGGCGTGCCAAAGCCGGGGATCAGGATCAGCTCCACCCACTTGCCGTTCTTCTCGGCGCTGTCGAATACCGTATCGAGCTTGGTCCACACAAAATTGCCCGCGCTGGGCTCGATATCGGCCCACGAGGTGCGAAAGGTGATGCCAGAGATGGTGGGGTTGGCGTAAGTCCGCTCGTCGAACAGCGCGCCGGCAAACAGGCTGCCCGACTGCGCCGCCGGTTCAAAATTGTTGACCGCGGTCAGCCCGGTGGGGCGCGTAAATCGGCTGGCGGCCGGCGGTGTGGCAGTTGTCGAGGCGGTCGAGGGTGTGGCGACTATTTGGGCCGTACCCGTCGGCGGGCCGATCGAGGGTGTTGTCTGCGGCGGCGCGGAGGTGGTCAGCGCCGCCGCTGGGGTGGCGGGCGCGGCGCCGCTGGTGGCGGTTGGCGCAATCGGGCTGCTCGCCGCGACGCGCGTCGCGGCGGGCAAGGTAACCGGTGCGCAGGCCATGGGCGCGGCCAGCGCCAGAACCAGGATGGCTAATGGGATCTGCCGCTTCATGAGCCCTGCTTGTGTGCCATGCCTCCTGTCCAGTCGCAGGATAGATTCTACTGCTACTTCTTTGCTGGGGCCTGTAAAGGCCCACACGCCGGCAGGGCAATCGCGTCTTCCGCAGATGGCATGGAAGAATCCCCCGAAAAAAGGGAGTCAGGCCCGAAGCGGAACTTCGGGCCTGACTCCCTTTTTTCGGGAACTTTTCTACGATGACGATGCAAGACGCGATTGCCCTGCACGCGCCGGCATATTCTGGTCCCTACACCGATTCGGCATTGGCCGTCGCGGTCGTCTGGCGCGCCCAGCCGGCCGCAATAAAGGCCACGGTCACCAGCAGATGGATGACCGCGAACACCAGCGCCAGCTGCCGCGCGCCGCTGAACAGCCCCCAGATATCCAGCGCGGCGGCCAGTCCGAACCCTACGATGTTCGCCATGACGATGGCATTGCGCGCCGTCGACGGCTCCGCGTCGCGCGCCATCCAGTTCATCAGCGCAATCCCGGCAAACGTGCTGCCAAACACCCGCAGGTAGGCGATCAGCGCGGCCGAGGCCGCGGCTGGCACCGCGCCGATGCCAATCGCCTGGGGCGCCAACATGAACCCGAGCGCCAGCACTGCCATGTAAATCGCCGAAACGGTGAGCACAGCCTTGAGTTTCATGAGTGGGTCTCCTGTCGCTAGATGCCTCGCTGGTTGATTGACCTCACTCTAGCCGCGTTGGCCGCCGGCCGCATAGGGAGTTTTCCTTATTTGGCCCTTGGTCATCCGCGCCTCGCTTGTGGCATAATCTCAACTGGTTTCGCGTTTACCTATGCCCCAAGGACCGGTGCCTATGTCACTCCCGATTACCGAAAACTTCCACGATCTCTTTACCCGCCCCATTCTCTGCGCCCTGACCACGATCAACCCCGACGGCCAGCCGCACACCGTGCCGGTCTGGTGCGATTTTGACGGCGAGCATGTGCGCGTGAACGCGCCGGCCGCCACCCAGAAGGCCCGCAACCTGAAGCGCAACCCCAAGCTCTCGCTGCTGGTGATCGATCCGCAGCTGAACTATCACTGGATCGAGATCCAGGGGCACGTCGGCCAGATGCTGGACGAGGCCCATGGCGCGCGCGACCACATCAACCAGCTCTCGGCGAAGTACACCGGCAATCCCGTCTACCAGGCCTACGGTGCCAGCGGCATCAACCGCCAGATGTACATCATCGAAGCCGACAAGATCCACGGCCGCTAGCGCCCTGCGGGCACGGCCTGCGCCGCGCCGGCCGTGAGCGGCGTGCTGTCATGCTGAGCATTTGTTGTCACGCTAAGCAAGTACTGTCACGCAGAGTATGGACTGTCACGCTGTGCAGTTGCTGTCACGACCTGCACCCATCACTTTTGGGTGTGAGGGCGAATGCGCATACTCGATAGCAAAAGCATGGTCGCGCCCGAAGCGCCTCGGGTGGTTTAACACTCGCCCAGTTCTGAGCAACGCAACCGCGCGGACCTGTGACACAAAAATCAGCGGTGCGCGAAAGGCCTCGGCCAGGTGTTCCCACCGCCGAGGCCCTTCGCGCGCCGCCGAGTAAGTTCTATCGAGCCCGCGCGTTCGCGCTCAGGGCGATAGATTGCCCATGGGGGCGACAGAGTGCCCCTGTTTTGAAACGCGCCCAGTGCAGGGTCAGACCAAAGCCGCCGCGCGGCCGGCGCCTATGGCCCTCTCGTCACCGGCCGGCACAGGCTGCTGGCGGTCACCAGCGACCGCGCCATCTCCTGCCCGTTCTTATCCAGTGCCGCCACCTGGAAGTAGCACTCCTCGGGCGGCAGGCCGCGCAGCACCGACTGCGTCTCAAAGTCGGTCTTTGGCTTCTGATCGATCAGGCGCAGCGTCTGCGGCGACGTGCCCGCAAACACCTTGTAACCGGCTACTTCGGTGGCCCCGTTCCACGAGTAGCCCAGCGTCGTGCCGCTCGCGTCCACCCTGGCGGCCAGCGCCGGCAGCGTCTGCGGAAAGCCATGCCACGGGAACCGGAAGGCGCGGTAGCTGACAAACGGCTGGTCGAACGCCAGGTCGAACAGGATCTGCCCCTCCGGCCCGATCTCGGTCAGCGTGTCATACGTATATTGCTTAAGCTGCGACGGCGCGCCCCAATCTAAGAACGTGTTTCCGTCCGGCAGCCGCTGCGTGTCGCCCATGAAGGTGGCGAACACCGGCGGCGTGTGGCTGTAGCTCCACACCTGCGTTGCGGTCTTGTTGGCCTCATCCACTTTGTACTCCAGGCCCATGGAGGCCGCCGGCGCCTGCGCGCTGCCCTGGTTGTCGAACACGGTGATGTCCCCGTTCGGCAGCTGGCGCACGTCGTGCTGGAAGGCGAACGGCTGGCCGCCGATTAATTGCAGCGTGGCGCCCTTGCCGCCCAGCCGCCACATCACGTCCCCGGTCTGCAGGTTGATCTTGGTGATCTCGCTCTGGTTGCGGCTGGAGAGCAGCAGGTTGCCATCGTTGGCCAGCGCCAGCGCGTTGCCGTGCACCAGGTCAATCTGCGGGTCGGTCAGGCTGACCGTCGTGTCCGAATAAGCAAAGTGGTCCCAGCTGCGCCACTCAAAGATCACATTCTTTGAGGGGTCCATCTCCTGCAGCACCAGCCCGGTGACGGTGGCCGTGGGAACGCCGCCCGCCACCACCTGGCTCATGTCCACCGCCTCCTCGTCATAAGCCATCAGCAGGGCGTTGCCGTTTGGCAGCAGCTGAAAATCGTGCAGGTCGGCGACGTAGCCATCGCCCGCCTGGTAGCTGCCGACGACCTGGTAGCTGGAATTCATCAGGAAGTATGTCCACTGCCGCTGGTCGTAGTACGACAGCAGCCCGTTCGGCTGCACCTTAAAGTCATAGGCGGCCTGGTCAGTCGCCATCGACTTGTAATAAACGATCTGGCCCTGGTTGTTCAGGATCAGCAGGTACGAGCCCACCGTCGACTTGGTCCAAAAGAAGGGCGCCACCAGGATATCGCCCTCGCCGTTGTCGGGCGCGATGCCGGTGACGGTGTAGTGCGGGATGTCTTGCGGCAAGGTCAGGAAATCGGGGAAGGCGCTGGCCACGCTGTTGGTGGGCACGGCCGAGCTGCCCAATGAGCCTGGCCGCTGGTTGGTGGCCACGCTGAAGGTGTAGGAGAGCGGCGCGTAGCTGGTTTCGAGGTCCGTGGGCAGGCGCCTGGTGCCGATGGTCACCTGCTCGCCCGGCGTGAAGGCGTCGTTGGGCTTGAAGATCACGGTCTTGTGATCGTCGGCCAGGATGGTCTGGCCGTCATGCGGGCCGCTCTGGGACCCCTGCACGCTGAACTGCACCTGGGCGACATCCTGCGCGTTCAGCTGCGGCCCGTAGCGCACCGCAATCGCGGCGCCGGTAGAGACATATTGAGCGTTCTCGAGCGGTGAATAGTACTGGGGTAAGCTCAGCGGGATGTTGACGGTTGGCGTGACGACCTGGGTAGGTCGTGGCGTAGCCGGCGGAACGACGGTGCTGCAAGCAACAGCCATCCCCGCGGTCAACACAGCAACCCCTGTCGCCAACCACCTGGTAGCTTTCATAATGTGACGCGGCCTCCACCGCCCACCCGCGCGAAGGTGTTGCCGCTAGATCATATCAATGAATGTCGGCTGAGGTTAACTTTCTCTTAAAACGTTTAGGAAAGAGGGACTTCGAACAGCGTCACCTGCATGCCGTCCGGGTCCTGCACGCGCGCGTTGCGGTCGCCCCACGGCGTGACCACCGGCGCGTGAACGATCACCGCGCCGTGGGCGGTCAGGCGCGCCAGGGCCGCGTCCAGGTCGGGCACCTGCAAGGCCAGCCGCACCGCCCCACTCACGCGCCGGCCCACTTCAATCGCGTCCACCGTGTTGGCCTGCTGCTCGTCAAACAGCTCCAGGGTGCCCGTCCCCAGTGGGAGCAGCACGGCCCGACCCTGCTCGTTGGTCCACACCGCCTCGGGTTCCAGCCCCAGCCCGTCGCAATAAAAATGCATCAGGCGGTCATGGTCCTCGGTCGTCAGCGACACGCGCAGCTGCAGTACCGGTCGATCAGTCATTGGTTTTCCTTTCGACATTGTTGGGGAGATTTGCGCGAGAGATGGATAGGCGGTGAGCGCGGCTCACCGCCTATCCATCTCTCGGGGTCATCACGGCCTGGGTCGCCTGGCCCAGAATCTCCCAGATCGTCCCCACCCAATCCCGGTGCTCCGGCTTCATTAGCACCGAGCGCAGGCAGGTTAGGGTGTCGCCGTCGGCCTGCATCCCGGCCGGCAGGTCAAAGAAGGCCACCGGCAGGTTGGCCAGCGCCAGGTAAAGCTGGCGCTGCTCGGCCTCAACGAAAATCCGGCGCGCCATGTCGGAGGCCTGGCTCACGCGCGCCGCCCGCGGCGCCCAGACCACAATGTCCAGCTCTGGCGCGCAGGCGGTGACAAAGCGCTCGTCGGCGCTCAGCCGCGCAAACAGGTCCAGCGCGGCCGCCCGCGAGCTTTCCAGGCCGCGCGCAAACTCGCCCCCGGCGGCCAGCGGCAGCAGTTGCTGCGTGGCCCACAACCCCACCGCCGCCGCGCCGGCCCGCGAGCACTCCAGGCTGATCTCGCCCAGGTGCAGCTCGTTCGAGCTGAAGTAGGTATAGGGCGAGTCGTGCTTGTAGAAACGTCCCAGGCTGGGGTCTTTGAACAGCACGCAGCCGCAGCCATAGGGCTGCAGGCCGTGCTTGTGCGGGTCCACCACGATCGAATCCACCTCCGGCAGCAGGTCATAGGCGCGCCGCGTTTCGGCCGTCAGGTTGCCGGCCAGGCGGAAGTAGCCGCCATAGGCCGCATCGGCGTGCAGGCGGAAACCGTACTGCTCGCGCAGGGCCAGCAGCTCGGGCAGCGGGTCGATCGACCCGGTGGCGGTGGTGCCAATCGTCGCCACCACCGTGCCCACGCCGCCCTGGTCCAGCCGGCGCCGCAGCGCCGCCAGGTCGAGCCGCGCCCGCCGGTCGCACGGGATGGCTTCAAAGGGCAGGCGCAGCACGGCGCTCAGCCGGCTGTGCGTGTAGTGCGCCTGGGTCGAGGCCAGGATGGCGCCGGCCGGGTTCAGGCAGCCGGCGATCCACAGCGCCTCCAGATTGGCCATGGTGCCGCCGCTGGTCAGGTGTCCCAGGTGGGCCTGCCAGCCAAACATGGCCGCGATCTCGGCCACAGCCTCTTTTTCCATGTGTGAGCTGGCCCGCCCGCCGTCGAGCGCGTGGTTGTTCGGGTTGAGCCAGAGTGCCAGCATGGCCGCCAGCCGCGCCACGGGGTGGGGGGGCTTGAGCATCTGCCCGGCATACAGCGGGTGAAAGTAGGGATAGTTGTCCTGCAGGCGCTCGGCCACCTGCAGCAGCACGCGCTCCAGGCCGGGGCTGGCGGGGGCCGGGGCTCCGGCCGGCGGCAGGCTGGCAAAGCCCGCCTCCAGCCGCTCCAGCGCCTCCCGCAGCAAGGGCAGCGAGTCCTTGTCCAAGATCGAGCTCGTCTGGTTATCCACGGGGTGCCTTTCTCTAATTCTGGTCTAATTTGACAAATTTACTCAGAAGTTGTATTCTTTACTCGAAAGTTAGATAACTTACCCTAGAGTTAAATCGTATGCCAAAAGTGCACGAGAAGCAACTACAGAGACGCAAGCAAGAAACACTCGACATCGCCGGGCGCATGCTCATCGAGCGCGGCTACGCCAACCTGAATATGGACGAGCTGGCCGAAGCAGCGGGGATCTCCAAGCCCACGCTCTACCAGTATTTCACCAGCAAAGACGAGCTGATCGCCCAGGCCATGGTGCGCAACTTCCAAAATCTGGAGCTCTACCTCTCCCAGCAGGCCGACCAATCGCCGCTGGATCAGCTGGAGCACTTCCTGCGCTTTACCCTCAAGGCCCGCTACGAGCACCGCGGCGCCGCGGCCGGCGCCGTGGCGCAAGAAGACGCCGCCACCATGCGCTCGATCGTGCGCTTTCACCCGGACGTGGTGCAGCGGCTGGCCTCGATCAAAGGCATGTTGGAGCAGGTGGTCAGGCAGGCTCAGCAGCTCGGCCAGATCGACCCGGCCCTGCCGGCCTGGCTGGTGGTCAACACGCTGTTCAGCTTACAGCGGGTGATCAGCAACCCTTTTACCAAGGACAGCGCGCCCCGCTCGGATGAGGAGCTGGCCGCGGCGGTGGAGCACATCATCCGCATCTTCAAGCAGGGCGTCACCTGCAGCCCGCGCGCCGAGAAGCCGTTACCGTTAGCCGAACTGATAGGAACACAATCCGCATGACACGCATCGCCAAATACCTCAAGCCTTTTATTCCCTTATTGCTGCTGGCGGTCCTCCTGCTGCTGGTGCAGGCCATCAGCGACCTGTCGCTGCCCGATTATCTGTCGCAGATCGTCAACATCGGCATCCAGCAGGGCGGGGTGCAAAACGCGGTGGCCCAGGCCGTGCGCCAGAGCGAGATGAACCGGCTGACGCTCTTTATGACTCCCGCCGACAAGGCCGAAGTGCTCAGCCAGTACACCCTGGTCGACCGCAATTCGCCGGCCTACGCCCAAGACGTAAAGACCTACCCGGCGCTGGCCAATGAGCCGGTGTACGTGCTCAACCCCATCGCGCCGGCCGAGGTTGACCGGCTGAACCCCATCCTGGGCCGCGCCTGGCTGGCGGTGTATGGCATTGAGCAGGTGATGGCCGACCCGACCAAGGCGGCGGCGCTGGGGGCGGGCAGCGGTTTCGACCTCTCCAAGCTGCCCAAGGGCGCCGACCCGTTCGCGGTGCTGGCGCAGCTGCCCCAGCAGACGCGCGCCCAGCTGCTGGCCACGCTGACCACGAAGTTTAGCGCGCTAGGCGCCAGCCAGGTGAACCAGGCCGCCACCGTGGCCGTGCGGGCGGAATATGCCGCGCTGGGCATGGATACGGGCGCGCTCCAGACCAACGCCATCCTGCGCATCGGCCTGGTGATGCTGCTGTTCTCGCTGCTGTCGGGCGCCTGCACCATCGCGGTGGGCTACTACTCGGCTCGCATCGCCGCCGGGCTGGCGCGCGACCTGCGCCGCTACATCTTTCGCAAGGTGGAAAGCTTCTCCAACGCCGAGTTTGACAAGTTCTCCACCTCGTCG
>Ga0209166_10001933_pt1 | contig 16433 bp, 14 predicted proteins | sample Coa_R1_3_FD_187151 | JGI IMG/M metagenome (GOLD analysis project Ga0209166, IMG submission 187151) | Surface soil microbial communities from Centralia Pennsylvania, which are recovering from an underground coalmine fire - Coalmine... | ecosystem: Environmental > Terrestrial > Soil >... | reverse complement strand
AGTCGTGGTTCTGGCGCAAGCGCGCCAGCATTCACGAAAAAGCCAAGCAGTTCGAGCCCATCCCCAACGGCTTCCGCATGAGCCCGCACTCCCCGAGCACCAATAGCGCGCCGTATCAGTTGCTAAAGAAGATTACAGGCGAGCCGGTGACAACGACCATCGATTTCGTGCTGCCGAACCTGCGTACGGAGATCGATCAAAGCGGCAAGCTATGGTTTTCCAGCCGCGCGACCGTCACGCCGGTTCGCCGCGACCTGTGCCGCATTGATTTCGTCGCTGCGTGGAACCTGCCTATCCCCGTTTTTCTGTTCCGGCCGTTTGCCAAGACGTTTCTGCGCCAGGACCAGGAAACCATGATCCAGCAGGCCGAAGGGCTGAAGCACAACCCGCGGCTGATGCTGATTGACGATGCCGACCGCCAAGCGAAATGGTATTTCGCGTTAAAAGCCAACCTGCTGGAGTCCCGCCGCACGGGCGCCCCAATGGTTCATCCAATGGACGGTCCTGTAACCCTCCACTGGCGCTCCTGAAACTGCCTCCCCTACTAATTGTCGGCCCAATTGCTTCTTCGGCTGAGCTGCAAGCAGCTACCGCACGCGGGAGAGGTCGAACGGAGCTTGGATGTGCTGGCCGTCCGCGGTGAAAACCTCAACGGTGGCATCCGAGGAATCAACATCGCTCGCATCATATTCGAGCCAGACCTGCCATCCGATGAAGCAGCAACCATACCCGTGATAGGAGCCGTGGCCGCTTGACGCGCTGTTATTGAGCGATGCTGGCGTCAGAAAAGGGGAATAGAAGAAATCCGAGAACGGGACATGACCTGAGGAGGGCCAGCCCGCGGGGACGATTTGGATTCTGATGGGTTCGATCCACTCGTTCTTTTGAGAAAGCCCGGCACGGAAATCGCGAGAGTAATCCGGGCGCGGCTCCGAAGAGCCACTCTTGGGAGATTCGAGCAGGCGTCCGGAACGGTAGAGCTCGAAAGCGCCGTAGGTCGAAGTGAAGTCAATACGGATGCGCACGAAAAGAGAGTCCGAAGTAGCGTGATAATCCTTGGTGGCTTGCTGGGCGCTGTAGCCAACGCTGTGGAGCCGGGAGCGTTCGACAAGTTGCGAATAAGGACTGTAAAGCTCCACCTCCGAAACGTAAGGTCCGGACTTAGGCGCGGGAAGCATCTTCAGATAGGAAAGAAAAGCTCTCGCGGTGGCTTCATCGTTGCGCTGGCCAAGAAAATACGCGTCGCGTATGTCTTCATCAGAAAGTGGCGATTGAAACGCGGACGAAAGCGGCACGAAGAGAAGGGCCGCGGTGAAAACAGCAAGGCAGGAACGTAGGGATGAGGGCATGACGCACCTCCCTGGCAATCGGACAAAGGCAATCTTAGCGCAGTTTCACTCCGGTGCGCATGGCGTTTTGTATTGCAAAAGAAGCGGAACCGTTGCGAAATCAACGAAGCGACGAGAGGTCGAAATCCACGGAAACGGGGTCGCCTTCGCGGGGAGTGACCTCCACGCCCGCAGAGTCGGACTTGAATGCCATCGCGGGAAACTGAAAGTACACGATGGCGCCGGTGAGAATGCAACCACCCTCGGAGCACGAGTACTGCGGCTCGCCGGAGATGTCCTCGGTCGTAATCTCTTCGTCGCCGTCGAAGACGCGGTACTTGAAAGCGCGCCAGAATTCCGGGGAACGCTGCTGAATAGCGGTCGGAGAGCCCGAGCGGGAATGTGTCGGCGTAGCGATCATGGCGCCGTAGGACTGCGTGAGCTGAATCTCCACCTGAATTTCGACGGTTTCGTCATGCGCTTTGTGATCGAGAGCCGCGCGCTGGGCGCTGTAGTCGGGTTGCCGGCTGGAGTATCGGACGAGAAGCGCGAAGGGCGTGAAGAAAGTGACGGAAGCAATATGCGGTCCGGTTTTGGGAGGGGGAAGCAGCTTCGTGTACTTGTTCAGGAAGGCGTACATTGACTCGTCGCGACGCTGCCCAAGGAAGTACGCTTCCCGGACGGCCTGGTCCGAGAGAGGGGTGTTAAAGGCGAGGGAACACGGCGCCAGGAGCAGCGCTGAAGCAAAGAACGCAAGGCACGGGCGAAAGGATGAGGGCACGGGTCACCTCTCTAGGCATTAGACGCAGAAAGAGGATAAGGCGGTTACCTCGGCTCAGCGGATATGACCACCTGACAGATGCCTACTCGGGGACTCCGTCATTGATTTGAGCGCAATCCATGCGGAGCGTGCCGTTGTCGTTGAAAAGCAAGCCGCGGAACCGCAGGACGCTCCCGACGCCAATTGATGTGGAGTTAAGGAGCTGAGTGTTTGCGTCCGCGTACACCATGACAGTGGCTGGGTTTGGAAGGCGGTTCGCGGGGGGCAAAGGGGGCTGAAGTATGGGGATCAAATCGTAATCCGCAAGTGCGACGGTATAGACGTTGAAGCCCCCAACGGTCGAGACAACGGTGACTGTCCCATTCAGGGTTTGCGGCATCAGAGTGATTGTTGTGGCAGTCGCGAATGATGTCCCGCTGGCAGGCAACCCAGTCGAAAAGGCGGAAAGGTTCTGTCCTGCGAAAATACTGGAGCCGCTAAAGGAAGCCGCAAAGGGAAGGCTCTGCAAGTTCCCTAACTGTTGTGAGACCGAGAAGATCGTGTTGGTGTCATAAGCCAACAACCCATCGCAACGGATAGAGGAACTGGGATAGGTGGTGCAACCAACCCCTTCGAGCATGAAGGTTACAAACTGTCCCGGTTGGGAAGCGGGACTCTGAAAGGGGCCAATGATGGTAGAAGGAGCCGCCAGATCATCCACTTCGATGCGTGTAGCCAGCAGAGAAGCGTCGGGCTGGCTTGCTAGATCCATGTTCACTAGCGTGCCGGATGCGAGCGTCGAAAATCCGGCCACGCCCTGGTACAGGGTGCTGTTGTCAGACTTTACGTTCAAGGAGAAGCCACTGCCTGTTTTCACTGTCAATCCGTTGCCTGCTGAGTCGATGGCCGTAATCTGAGCGTCGATTCCTGTGATCTTGCCATTTTGATTGTTAGTGGACAGCGACGAGATTGGAATCGATGCAAGCGTAAACACCGGAGATATGGTGTAAGTGGCGGAAGCCCCCATCCCATTTAGCGTGTAAGACTGCGGCACCTGTAGGTTCAGCGACAGGGCCATTGGGGAGCTGCTAATTGTGATTGGATTGGGCAAATTCACGGTTGTGTTGCCTGTGCCTTGCCCACAGAGCCCCTCGGCGTAGGTTGAAATCGTGAGACCGCCCGTCGAATCATCGAAGGCATTTGTAAAGTCGCAATAGCCTGCAGTCACGGAGGCCGTCGAATAGGTACCCTGAGGAACGCTAACAGTAACGAGTGGTTCAGAAACCCCGTTCAAATGCATGAACTCCGTGGCACCAGCGGCGCCCGGTCCTAAATTCGCATTAGTGTAAAGCGTTGCAGAATGGCCCGCTTTGTCGGCAAGTGTGATGCTAACAATGGACAACTGGAATTGCATAAGCCTGTCGTTTGCCGTACTGGAAAGGAGAAGGGCCACAGCTGTTGGGTTCGGTGGTGGCGGCGGGTTCATGGACATACCGGTAGAACAACCGGAAGCCACGAAGACTGCGAGAACGAAAGCCAAAAACGCCGGAAAGTGCGAGCGAAACGAACCGGAGAAAGAACGGAAGAACAGGATCGACGAGAACATGGGGCCCCCTGTAAAAAAGCTTCGATATCTGGAACGTCTTTAGCCGATCATTTGGGTACAACCCGCAAGGCTTATTTTTGTTTCTTAGACAGAGCTGCTAACACCAGGTAATCACCCTAATTTCGTAGAGGGGCTGACCCGAGGCGCGTTTTTCTTTCTTCAGGACTAAATGCGGCGTGGCGTGTTGGGGAAGTCAAGCCAGACTTTGACGCCGCAGAAGTGCGAGCCTTCGGTGCAGATAGGCGTGGTGATGCCAGCCCGTAGATGGCAGGGCGGACCGATGTAGCGGGCGAGTTCGGGATGGACTTCACGAAGCTGGGCAATTTCGTCCATCGAAGCTCGAAAAATCTCTTCCTGCGCGTTGAAGCAGGTGCGCATGGTCCATTTGTGGAGAAGATGGAGGAGCGAGCCCGATTCGTAGAGGCGAATGGTTTTGGCGTTGGGGAGAACGTAAAGCGCAATCTCGAGCGGCACGCCCCGATCGAGAAGCTGACTCTTAGCGGACCAGGCGTCGTGCATGGCGCGTTCGTAAGTTTCCTTGGCCCGCGGATTCGCGGCCAGAAGCATGGGCGTGATGTAATCAGGTTCGCGCGTGTCGGCGAGCGTGAGCAGCGGGCGCGAGCCGGGGACCATGCGGTGGCGCTGGTCCTGGCTATCGGCGGTGTGGCTGATCTTTTTCGCGAAAGTGTAGTTCGCATGCTGGAGCGCGCGCATCATCGGTGCATGGACACCGACGTTGAGCGTTTCGAGGCGATAAAGATTGCGCGCGGGATTGAGCAGGCGATCGAGGGCCTCGGCGTCGGAGCATTGTGATGCGGTAAGACCCGCGACGGCGCGGTAGGATTCAGCGATGATGCGGAGGGCGTTGGGCGAATAATCCACGAGGCGGGAAGTTTTGCCGTTCAGTTGCGCGTCGAATTCGCGCGCGAAAGATTCGCCCGCGGATGCCGCAGGTTGCGAAGCATTTTCACGCGCGCTCGCAAAGCGATCGGCCCATTCCGGAAGCTCTTCGAGCGGCTCTGTGCCGAATCGCTCGAAGAACTGGGGGTCAATCGTTTTCACCTGCAAAACCATTTCGCCGATGATGGCGCGAGCCTCACTCGGCGTGTCGGAAGCGGAACACATCCGCCACAAGCGGTGCAGAACGATGCCGGAGAGTGTGTGCACCATAGTAGTGAAGGCGGCCACGGGCAGAACGTAGCGCGCTATTTCGATGGCGCGCTTTTCCGCGGAACGCTCGATTTTCTGCAGCCGCTTGGGATGCGACATCGGGCTGACATGCCAGATGTCGTTGAGAATATTGCGCGCGTCGCCGATCAAGAGCGCGGAAAGTTCGCGGTAGTAATTCCAGGCCCGCGCAATGGATTGCTCGTAGATTTCTTTGCTTTTTTCGTCGAAGAAGAGCGAGACGGGAGGCACGTAGGCTTGCGCACGGTCGAGCCGGACGTAGCGCTGGCTTTGTTGCTCGGAATTGTAGAAAGGATGCGCGTGAAGAAAGGACCAGACGAATTGGCGGCTGACGTTTTCCAGGCCAAATTCGAAATGCGCATGCTGATAAACCGTGTGATGGCCGCTGTAAAACGTTGCGGCGCCGATGTTGAGTCGCTGCTTGTCCGTGATTTCTTCGGGCGTGATGAGGCGCGGGGCGTAGCACGTGCGCGCGGCGGCGATGGCCGAATCGAAAGGATGCGCGAAAGCATTCCGGAGGGTGACGCGGGGCGAGCCGGAATCGACGTGCTCGCCGGGATGCGAGCTGTCGAACATGCGAGATTGGGTGGCCACGTTGGGAAGTTATTCTACACGCGCGGAGATGAACAAGAAATTCGAAAAACGAAACTCGAAATTCGCGCGAGGAACCAGATTAGCACCACAGACGAATTTCGCGTTTCCGAATTTCGAGTTTCGAGGGTACCCGCTACTTCTTGGCAGCGCTGGCTTTGGAAGCGGCGTCGGCGTATTTTTTGGTGAAGCGCTCAACGCGGCCGGCGGTGTCCACCAGCTTCTGCTTGCCAGTGAAGAAGGGGTGGCAATTCGAGCAGATTTCCACGCGCAGCATGTCGCCCTTTATGGTCGAGCGCGTCTGAAACGTGTGGCCGCAGGCGCAGTGCACCGTCACGGGGTGATAATCGGGATGAATACCGGGTTTCATGGGGCTGCCTTTCGTCGCGTCCGGTCTGCACGGCCAACCCCGCAAAGCCAGGGGATACAGCCGCGTCGCTAGGTCGCGAGCAATTCTTAATCATACGCGAAGAGTCAAATTTCGCAAAATGCGATAGATTTGGGCCCGTTTTTGAATGTGCTGGGGAGGGTGAGATGCGTAGGCCTTGGATAGCCGTTGTGGCAGTGGCGGGTTTGGGTGGCGCTCGAATCAATGCGCGAAGTTCGAATGCAGACCAGCGTAGGGAGATTGATGCGTTCAACAAGAAATTCACGGAATTGCATTTGAAGATGGATACGCCGGGAATCATGGCCATGTGGGCGGACGATGGTGTGGATTTGATGCAAGGCGAGGCGCCGATTGCCGGGAGAAAAACCATCACAGCATGGGTTGAAAACGCTTTGTCGAAGAGTCCTGGGTACAAAGTCGCGAAAGAAGAGATGGAATTTCACGATATTCAAGTGTGTGGAGATTGGGCCTCGGAATGGGTGACAGAACATCAGGGGGCAAAAGCGCCGGAAGGAAAGCCCGACTTCGACGGGCACGGGAAGACGGCGCTTGTACTGCATCGCGAGCCTGGCGGCGAGTGGAAGATCAAACAGGAAATGTGGAACGCCTCGCCCAAGCCTTGAAGCCGAGAGAGGTTTCGCGGGGTCAAATGCGTTTACCACAGAATTGGGGGCGCTAGTCTTCCTCAAACTGCCAGCGCGTGACGGCGTCGACGAAATTTTCCGCATGTTCGTCCTGAGCAAAAGCCACTTGCGGCTGGACGCGAAAAACGCAGCCATCGGAAGCCGTGAGAATCGGCTCGACGTCGCCGCCATATTTGGCGTTATAGATTTTCGCGAGTTGCTTCCAGACGGAACGATCAGTGATTTCCTCTGCCGTGCCCTCAAGGATGATCGCTTCGTCGGCGTCTTCGGTGCCAATCACGACGTGTGGCTGCGCAGCGATATTTTTTGCCTTGCGCGTGCGCGGCCCAGTGCTGAACCAGAAAGCATCCTGCCACCAAATGCCCCAGACGATCATGAGGTGCGGGCGGCGGTCGGGCCGCGTGGTGGCAATCCAATAGTTATGTGATTTTTCAACATGCTCGAGTGCCCAGGACCAGGGTTTGAGGCTCGAAGTGTCTTCGGCCGATTTCGAGAGCGCATCGGGCCAATAAGGGCGGCTGGCTCTTGGTTCGTGCATATGAATCCTTTCTTGGCGCACAACGGGCCGAATTGTAGCAGGGGCGGGAGAATCGGCGGAGCCTAATCCTCAACCAAGGGAGAGACTGGAGATCAGAGACCAGGGAGCAGAGGAAAAAAACATACTGAAGAAAAATTGCGATGACGCATCACGGTTTATAAATCAAGTCAAAAAGCTAGGAAACAAACGAACAGCCCACGCGCGTGCCGCCTTGCGCCGTCTGCTGCTTCCATACGGGCTTCAGGTTGACACGCACCGGAGGAAGAATCGGAACGTGCAGCACGGCAAACAAATTTTCCGAAACTTCTTCCTGTGAATCGAATTCAATAGCCACGCCGCCAAACCCCAAGTCGAGAACGCGCGCGCGCTTTCCGCCTGGCTCGCCGAGGACCGCGTACGCGTTTGTGCCGGCCATGGAAACTCGCTCCGCTTTGCGCTGAACCGCGAACATTGGCGCCGGTGCGGGAACTACTTGTGCCGAAGGGGGAGCTGCGGTGACAGAGGCATGGACCTCTCGATTGTCTTCCGTCTTCTCCGGCGGACGTTTAGTTTCAATCGAAATCGGCGGAGCGAAGGGGCCAGGGGTCTCTCCCGGCCTAGCAACAGTGGAAACCGTCTCTTGGGACGAAGCAGTTTCTGTCCGCCTTGCGCCGTTAACAGTCTTCTTGTGGTTGTCGTGCTTTTGCCGGTAAAGCCGCTCGTCCGCAATGCGGATGAGCTGATCCGCTTGCTCTGCATCTTGCGGAAAAATTGCGGCGCCATGATCCATGCTGACGGCAACTTCAAGCTGGAGGGGCTTGATCATTTCTGCAAAAACGGTTTCAACGCGCCGGCTGAGGGCAAGAGCCTGCTGCGAGTCGGTTTGCGGCAAGAGCAGAGCGAACTCATCACCACCGATGCGGAACGCGGAGTCGGAAGTACGCAACGCTTTCTTAAGTGTGGCAGCTGTGGCGCGCAAGACTTCGTCGCCGCGCGGGTGGCCGTGCTTGTCATTCACTTCTTTGAAACGATGAAGATCGAGGATGACCAGGCTGAGCGGCTGGGTGTAGCGGCGGGCGCGATTCAATTCCTTTTCGAACGATTCTCCGAAAAGCCGGCGATTGTAGAGACCGGTGAGCGGATCGGTGACCGCGTTTAATTCGAGTTTTTTGAGATCTTCATGTTCGATGATGATTGGCACGCGAAGGAAACCAGAGGATGCGAGCACATCCATGAGTGCAGCCTTGAAAGCAATCGGTCGGCCCGCTTGATCCGCCATCGCGCGGCGTCGCGTGAGCGTTTCGTCCCAAACCTGGACGCACTCCGTTTCGCGCAGCTCCACGTGAGTGATCGTGCGCAAAAAGCGCTGCAGAAATTGTCCGCGTGCAGGTAGATCAAGACTCTCGAGCGTGTCCGCCAACAACTCGAGATACGTATCCTCAACCGGCAAACGCGGGGGCGCAAGGGCACCGGGGCTGGGCATATCCGGAATAAACCTAACCTCTGCCTATCCCCGCGGGGTTTGGGGCAAGCATGTAGATTGTTCTGCAACTCATTTGGAGCAACCAAGAGGCCATTCGTACTGGACCTCGGTCACCCTCGATCGAGCTGACCTCCCAGAAGCGGCTGCATGGTAGTACAAAACAAAGCAAAAAACGATGCAAAATGAAGAAAATCTGGGCGCTTTTGTGAACGGTGTAACAAAACTACCCAGTCTGACTGAGCGATTACTCGAGGGGATGGATGAACTGTAAGCCGAAGAGTCGCATATCTCCTGCCATGTTCTGCCGTAATACTCGTGCCAGGATGGGAGGGGTCTCACTGGGAACAAGGCTGTTCGAGGCAGGGGAGGGGGCTGGGATGGTCAATTGCACTGTCTGATTCGCCCGGAGAATATGTTGAGAAGTAATGCAAGCCCCGAAAGCGCTGATATTAAGGGTTTTGGTAAGCTCGATAAACTCGGTTCCGGAGGCATCCGTACCGCGAACAAACACGGGAATCTGCAAACGAATGCGGGGCGAGTGCCGTGTTGAAGGAACCTCCAAGCCCTTTTTCTCCTGAACCGTCCTGGTCGACACTGATTCCCCCGGGTAGTACTACGGACATAGTACGGGATTGTTGCATCTTGATTGCCAGATAAAACAATCCAGACTCAATATAACCATTTTAGAATTAGTGACTTGCAGCGGAGGTTTTTGGGAAAATCTTTGCCACACAGTCCCGTGCATTTGAAAATCCACTGGATTTCCGCAAATGTGCAAATGGAACGCTTTTACCATTGACTCTGTGGGGCAACAGTCTGTAAGGTTGAGCATCTGCCAACGGGAAAATATTTACCACACCCCATGGAGGACAGGACTAGTACATGAGCGGAAGGATAGCCATGCCCCCCGTGGCAGAAGAGCGCAGCCGCAGGTCCCTTCCGTTAGAGTGGGTAAGCCGGCTCCTCGATACTCTTGAAAAACCATTAATCGTGACGGATCGCAGCGGGAGCCCCCTGCTCATCAACGCGCGCGCCCGCCAATTCCTTGAAGCGCAGGGATTCAAGGAAGCTGACGAGCCTAATCTCTTTAGCGATTTGCTAAAGCTGGATTCCGCCAAAATATTCGGCCAAGTGGAACAGGGAGAACACGAAGTCGGTGTTCGCATTGGAGCCGCTGAGAATAGTGCTGCGGCACATATCCAGTGGATGCCGGAGTCGGATTGGCTGGTGGTGGAAATCGAAAGTAGAGCAGCGAAGTATGCTGACGCCGATTCTGCAACGCAGCTTACCGTGCAAGAGTTGTTGCAGGAACGCGAAATCACTTACAGAAACCTGCTCGCGGCGTACCTAAAATTGCAGGAAGTGAATCGCCAGAAGACCGTTTTTCTCGCGTCGGCCGCTCATGAGTTGAAAACGCCGCTTGCTGTGATCAAGGGTTATTACGATTTGCTGCTTGCAGGTTCCCTCGGACGCCTGACGGACAAGCAGCGGGACATCCTGGAAGAATCCAAAGAAAGCTGCGAGCGATTGGTTCGGCTGGTTTCCATGTTCCTGAACTATTCGGCGCTGGAAAGCGGCAAGCTGGTCTTGCAACTCCGAGAAAACGACTTGCGCGATTGCCTCGATGAACTCTCGAAACGGTGGTCGGAAGCCTTTCAGCGCAAGGGAGTGCGGTTGGAAGCGAACATCGATCCTTCCATAGCGACATTTCGCTTCGACTATCAGAAGGTTCAGCAGGTTGCGGCGAATTTGCTCGATAATGCGCTGAAGCACACGCCAAGCGGCGGCACCGTCACGATGAAAGCAGGCCCGCATTTCTGGGAGCGCCGCGTGGCAAGCGTGGCTCCCGTTGAAGAGCGGCGCAGATTTCGCCTGCCAAGACCGAACAGCGTCGAAGTCAGCGTGAAGGATTCCGGCACCGGCATCCCGGCCGAGCACCATCAGGAAATCTTTGAGGATTTCGTGAGAGTGGACCGCAATACCTCCGGAATGGGGCTTGGTTTGGCGATTGCGAAACGTCTTATCCAGGCGCATCGAGGGAAAATCTGGGTGGAAAGTGATCCCAGCGGTGGAAGCCGCTTCACATTTTTGCTCCCGATGGACCAGGGGTGACGCAGGAAGATTTCGCGGAAGAAAGGGAAGAGCCAATGGCCGAAAAAGAAAAAATTCTGGTGGTGGATGACGAGCCGAGCATTCGAAAGTACCTGCAAACCCTTTTGGAGGTGGATGGGTTCGACGTGGAGGCCGTCAGTTCCGGCAGGGACGCCCTGAACAAAGTAAAGAAGGGCGAACGCCCCGACTTCATCATCCTGGACGTGCTCATGCCCGAGATGAACGGCATCGATACGTTGAAGGAGCTGATGGAGATCGACCGCAGCCTGAACGTGATCATGCTGTCGTGTTCGAATGAAGTGGGAACGGTTGTGGAGGCCATTCGCATCGGCGCGCACGATTACCTGACGAAACCCTTCGAAAAAACAGAGCTGGATGCCGCGATGTTGAAGTCGCGCCAGAAGAAGCAACTCGCGACGGAGAATCAAGCGCTGCGGGATTATTGCGATCAGGTGACGGAGGACTTGAGTTTCCTGGCAGCGAGTCCGCAAATGGTCCGCATCCGCCAACAGATCCTGCAAATCGCGCCGGTTGACGTGCCGGTGTTTATTTGCGGGGAAAGCGGTGTGGGCAAAGAAGTGGTATCGCGCATGATCCACCTGCGCTCGAAGCGGCGCAACCAGCCTTTTGTGAAAGTGAACTGCGCAGCGCTGCCGGGTGAACTGCTGGAATCGGAACTCTTCGGATTCGAACAGGGAGCTTTTACCGGCGCGGTGCGAAGCAAGCCTGGCAAGTTCGAGATGGCCAACAAAGGCACGATTTTCCTCGACGAAATCGCGGAGATGAGTACGCACCTCCAGGCGAAGCTCTTGCACGTCTTGCAAGATCATCAGTATTCCAGATTGGGCGGACGCCACATGGTGGAGACGGATGTGCGCGTATTGGCCGCTACCAACGTGGACGTGCACGAAGCCATGAAAACGGGGCGCTTCCGCGAAGATTTGTATTACCGCTTGAACGTGTTGTCCATCAACGTGCCACCGCTGCGGGAGCGCACCGCGGAAATACCGCTTCTATTCCAGCATTTCCTCCAAAAGTACAGCGAAAAATATGGCAAGCCTGGACAACCGCCTTCCAAGCACCTGATGGATGCGGCATTGAATTATCCGTGGCCCGGAAATTTGCGCGAACTCGAGAATTTCGTGAAGCGCTATGTGATTCTCGAGGACGACGAAGGCAGCCTGCGCGAATTGGTGGAGATGTCTTCCACCCGGCAGCGCACTTCGCCTCGCGAAGAGCCGGCCCCTCCGAAGGAGCAAGGGCTCAAGGCCCTGGTGCGCGGCTTGAAGGATGAGGCCGAGATGGAAGCGATTGCCGACGCGTTGGAAAAGACGCGTTGGTGCCGCAAGGACGCCGCCAAGATGCTGGGAATCAGTTATAAGGCTTTGCTTTACAAGATGCGGCAGTTCAATCTGGATACTCCACGGTCCCGGAAGTCGGCGTCAGCGGCCGAAGAAACATCAACGGTAGGGACGAGGAACGATTAGCGATCCGCATAGAAGCAAGATTCACAGCGAGCCGCGAAGAAACGACAAAAACAAGAAAAGCCTATACTCTGAAGGGATATTTGCGTTATCTTGTCCCGTGCCAGAATCCAACGCATACTCTGAACCAAGCAAAGGGGAATTGGTTCGAGGTCCAGGCAAGCGGCATTCGGAACTCTAGCATTTCAGGCTCAGTCCAAAGAAGGGAACGCGGCCAGGACGATCAGCCGCGGCGTGTACGCAAAATGGGGGGCATTACGGAGCGTCGTACGAGTCGACGCTATGATCTGTCTTTGCCGGTTCTTGTTCGCGTCCCCACAGAGAAATTGGTTGATTCGCAAAAGGCCAAGACTCGCGACATTTCCCCGCGAGGCCTTTATTTCGTCATGGATCGAGAGCCACAAACGGGCTCGCGCCTCGACCTGGTTCTGACTTTGCCAACAGAAGTAACGAGGGGTACGGAAGTGCTGGTACACGCATTGGGGAAAGTCTTGCGCGTCGAGCCTCGAATCGAGGACGGCAACACGCGCATGGGCGTGGCCGCGATCATCGAGAGATACGATATTGTCCGGGAAGAAGCCGCGCAGGCATAAGCCTGAGACTAAGACCTAACACCTCCATCCTCCAAGTCTCGCAAGGTAGGTTCTTCCATCTCGTCGGAGCGTACCCTTTCCGGTTCCACTTTCGTTTGGAACCTGTCTTGCTTCTTAGGACAAATAGGCCTACTATGCGGCCAAATCAGCCTGCGGAGGCGTCCCATGCGAGTTGGCGACTTGATCGGGTCCCGCAAAGAAATCTATACAGTTTCCGAACAAGCGAGCGTTCACGAAGTAGCGCAGTATCTGCGCGCAAAGCAAGTGCGCACGGTCGGCGTCCTGGGTGCCACTGGAAAGCTCACGGGCGTCATTTCCCAGAGCGATATTTCCGACAAAGTCGCAGCGGAAAACAAGTGCCCTGCTTGGATGAAAGCCGCAGATATCATGACCCGGGAACTGGTTACCGTGACGGCGGAGAAGACCCTCGACGAATGCCTATTGCTGATGGAGCAGAACAGCATCTTCCACCTGATCGTGCTGGATCAACTGGGAGAGTTCCGGGGAATGCTCTCCGTCAAGGACATCCTGAGAGTCGTGGCTTCCGATGAAAAAGCCCGCGCCGACCTGCTGGAAGCCTTCATTTTCCCGCCAAGGTAGCTGGCTTAGCTCCCGCAGAGCACAGCAAAAATGAGAAAACTGTTTTCGTCAGTGGGACAAGTTTTTACTACTTGGGATATGCGAAATCAGTGCTTTTTCCTCGATCAGTACTACAACCAAGCCTCTTGCAGCTAACCTAACCCATTGTAAATAAATAGCTTAGCCTTAAATCTCAGAATCGATTCACCGATGCCGTGGCCTTCTCCGATGGCCAGTCGTGTGCTTTCCATTCTCCCGCCGAATCATCTGCAAACATGTCAGCCGAAAGACGAACGAAAAGCCCGGGCCCAGAGTTGGCCAATGTCCTGCCGCCTGAAGAGATTCTGTTCGGGCGTTCCGAGGCTATGAAACAGGTCCGGAAGCGGGCCACCAAAATCGCCGGAACGAACATTCCAGTCTTGCTGTACGGCCCAAAGGGGAGCGGCAAGGAGGTTCTTGCCCGCTGGATTCACAACCGTTCGAGTGTATCGGGTGGCCAATTCGTCAAGGTCAATTGCGCGGCTATCCCCGGCACCCTGCTGGAGAGCGAACTGTTCGGATTCGAAAAGGGCGCTTTCACCGGAGCCCACGCAACAAAGCCGGGTCGTGTGGAACTGGCACACAACGGCACTCTGTTTCTCGATGGCATCGCCGACCTCGATCTCGCATCCCAAAGCAAGCTCTTACAGTTCTTGCAGGACGGCCGCTTTTCACGCATCGGTGACGAACAGGAGAGATTGGTCGAAACTAGGCTGATGTGCGCCACCGACAAGAATCTGGAAGAGGAAATCGCGCAGGGAAAGTTCCGCGCGGATTTATACTATCGCATTAATGTCGTCTGTCTCAGGCTTCCCGCACTGCGCGACCGGCGCGAAGATATTCCCCTGATGGCCGAGTATTTTCTCGCGCGCTCCCAGCAACAGTTCCAGGCCCATGCGGAGCCGCTCACCATGGAGACGCTGCATTACATGCAATGCCTGGACTGGCCAGGGAACATCCGCGAACTTTCAAATGGCATCGCGCGCCACGTGGTCATCGGCCCTGAGGCGTCAATCCTGGAAGATTCCGTACGTCCCGCGAATCCGCCTGCGCCCCCGGCGCCGTCAAAAAATGGAATAGTGCCTCTCAAGAGCGTTTGTAAAGAAGCCATACGCGCCAGTGAAAAGAACATTATCCTGGAGGCGTTGCGCGCCAATCGTTGGAACCGCAGGAAAGCGGCTCAGGAGCTGAAAATCAGTTACAGGCTGCTCATTTATAAGATTCGCGACGCCGGTCTGATCACGAAGCAGAAAAATTCTGTTGCGTCGCGGCAAGAGGCCAGGCCGTCGCCTTCCGGGGCGGACTGACCGAGTTCCGCAGGAATGTTCTTTCCTTTAAATTTCCTTCTCTAAATTCTCCTTTCAAACAGTTTCGGCTGCATTTCAGCCATCACGGCTTTCTACTGTCCTTCTGTCCTTGTCAGATGGACTCCTCGTCCTTGTAGACATTCGGTGCCTGTCCGAAAGACAGTGCTCGTTAAGTACGCAGCCAACGTTCGTTCCATGACCCAAAACTGTTCCTCACACCAGTAGTTCTATAACCCTCCCTCTCTCTACCATCACTGTCGAAGAAAGCTAGGGCGTTTTCTCGATCAGCGACTTCAGCGGCCCCCACCCCCGCTTCTGACTGCTAGCTGGCACCAGCCCAGAGGAAAATAATGAATTCCAAGAGAAGTCAGAGCGCTACACGTGTCTTTGCACGCGCCCTCCAACTCGTTTTCTTGATTTTGTTGGGGCTGGCCCCGTTGGTTCTGGTCGGCTGCGCCGGATTCGTCAGCGGCGCGAACACTACCACCCCGCCGCCAACGACGGTGAACATCACCAACGTTCAGACCATTTCCACTACAACCTCCAGCACTCAGGTTGTCTGGACGACGGACGTTGCCTCCAACTCCGTCGTGAGTTATGGGACCACCACTTCTTACGGTTCGAACACGCCGGTTGATCCCAACATGGTTACCAGTCACCAGGTAACCGTCTCCGCCCTGTCCGCTGGAACCACCTATTACTTCCAGGTGCAGTCGGCGGATTCCAAGAACAATAACGGGAAAAGCGGCGGCCACAAATTCGCAACGGTCGGCGTTAACATCTCTGGCACGATTAGCCCGTCGAAGGGCGGAGCGGGAGCGACGGTTACGTTGAGCGGCGCCACGAGCGCCACCACAACGGCCAACGGCTCTGGCGCATACACCTTCTCAGGATTGGCGAGCGGGTCGTACGGAGTTACGCCTAGCAACCCGGGTTATACCTTCTCTCCGGCGAGCCAGAATGTGACTGCGGGCACGTCCGACGTCACCGGAGTGAATTTCACGGCCACTGGAAACGTGGTGGCTCCATCCATCACCACACAGCCGGCCAGCCAGACCGTCACCGCAGGCCAGACCGCGGCGTTCACAGTGGTCGTTACGGGCACGGCTCCGCTGACCTATCAGTGGCAGAAGAACGGCGCAAACATCACAGGTGCCACTTCTTCAACCTACACCACGCCAGCGGCCACGACTTCGGACAACGGCTCCGCCTTTGTGGTTGTTGTGAGCAACAGCGCAGGAACGGCCACGAGCAACGCGGCGACCTTAACCGTCAATCCGGCGCCGGTCGCTCCGGCGATCACCACACAGCCGTTGAATCAAACGGTAACAGCTGGACAAACGGCGACATTTACTGTGACCGCCACGGGTACCGCCCCGCTCAGCTATCAATGGCAGAAGAATGGTGCAAACATCTCAGGCGCCACTTCTTCGAGTTACACCACGCCGGCCACGACCTCTTCAGATAGTGGCTCGGCCTTTGTCGTTGTCGTGAGCAATTCAGCTGGGTCAGCAACAAGTAACGCGGCCACGCTAACGGTGAACCCTGCTCCTGTGGCACCAGCCATCACCACGCAGCCAGCGAATCAGACCGTGACGGCAGGTCAGACCGCAACGTTCACAGTGGTCGCGAGTGGGACCGCACCGCTGAGCTATCAGTGGCAGAAGAACGGCGCGAACATTACAGGCGCGACTTCGGCAAGTTACACCACGCCAGCCACAACCACCTCTGACGGCGGATCCACTTTCAAGGTTGTCGTCAGCAACACCGCTGGCACGGCAACGAGCAACGCGGCTACGCTGACCGTGAATGCG
>Ga0209166_10001931_pt1 | contig 16444 bp, 9 predicted proteins | sample Coa_R1_3_FD_187151 | JGI IMG/M metagenome (GOLD analysis project Ga0209166, IMG submission 187151) | Surface soil microbial communities from Centralia Pennsylvania, which are recovering from an underground coalmine fire - Coalmine... | ecosystem: Environmental > Terrestrial > Soil > Unclassified... | reverse complement strand
ATGCGTCCTTCGCGCAACGCATCCTGGCCCTGCTTGACGGCATCGGCCAGCGCGCTGTTGTCCTGCTGGTTCACCTGCACCAGTGCGGCGCGCAGCGCCGGGTGCTGGCGCAGGAGCGCTTCAATCTCGCCGAGCTCGATGCGGTAGCCGTGGATCTTGACCTGGTGATCGGTGCGGCCCAGGAACTCGATCGTACCGTCGGGCCGCCAGCGCACCTGGTCGCCGGTCCGATAGATCCGCGCCCCCGGCACGGAACTGAAAGGATCGGGAACGAACCGCTCGGCGCTCAGATCCGGGCGGCCCCGGTAGCCGCGGGCCAGCCCCGCGCCGCCAATATAGAGCTCGCCGAGGACGCCGATCGGCACCGGTTGGCCGTCGGCGTCGAGAATATAGACCTGGGTATTGGCCAGTGGGCGCCCGATCGGCACCGGCCCCGCCGCGTCCGTCAGGCAGCGGGCGGTCGACCAGATCGTCGTCTCGGTGGGGCCGTAGAGATTCCAGACCGCGTGGGCTCGCGCGCGCAGCGCCGTGGCGAGGGGCGCGGGCAGGGCCTCGCCGCCGCAGAGCACGGTGAGCCCGGGGTCGCCGGTCCAGCCCGCCTCGACCAGCAGCTGCCAGGTGGCGGGGGTGGCTTGCATCAGCGTGACTCGCTCCTGGCCCAACAGCGTGCGGATCTCGTCAGTTGCCAGGCCCACCGGGCCCAGCAGCACCTGGCCCCCCGCGATCAGGGGCAAATAGAGCTCCAGGCCGGCGATATCGAAGGAGAGCGAGGTGACGGCCAGCAGCACATCGCCGGCGGTCACGGCCAGTTGGTCCTGCAGCGCCAGGAGGAGATTGAGCAGGCCGCCGTGCGTGACCTGGACGGCTTTCGGGCGCCCGGTCGACCCGGAGGTGTAGATCATGTAGGCCAGGTTGGGGGGCTGCAGCCCCGGGTCGGGATCGGTCGTCGGCTCGGCGGTCAGGTCCAGGGTGTCGAGGCAGAGGGGCGGGGCGGGCAGCGGGGGGCAGGTGGCCAGCAACGATTCCTCGGTCAGCAGGAGGGATACCTGGGAGTCGTCGAGCATATAGGCCAGCCGTTGGGGCGGATACGTGGGATCGAGGGGCAGATACACGCCCCCCGCCTTGAGGATGCCCAGCAGCCCGACGAGCAGGTCGAGCGAACGGTGCAGGCAGATGGCGACCGGGACCTCGGGGCCGACGCCGTGCCGGCGCAGGTGGTGGGCCAGCTGATTGGCCCGGCCGTTGAGCTGCGCATAGGTCAGCACCTGGCCACCGCACCGGGCGGCGATCGCCGCCGGCGTGCGCGCGGCCTGGGCGGCGACCCGCTGCGGCAGCAGCTGATCGGTGGCATACGCCGTCGCCGTCGCGTTCCACTCGACCAGGACCCGTTGGCGCGCGGCCGCAAAAAAGAAGGGCAGGCCGGCGACGCGCGCCTGGGGGGTGGCCCCAATGCTTTCGAGCAAGGTTTGGAAATGTTGGACCAGGCGCGCAATCGTCGACTCGTCGAAGAGGTCGGCATTATAGTGCAAGGTACCGTAGAGGGCCCCGCGCGCCTCGATGAGGCGCAAGGTCAGGTCGAAGGGCAGCTCCTGGATGGGCGCCGCGATCGATTCCAGCTGCAGCCCCCCCCAGCCGACCCGCGCCCGCGGATCGCCGCCGAGAATCTGGTATAGCCCCGGGTCGATGCCGGGCGGCGGCCGGTTCAGATCGAACATGACGTCGAAGAGCGGTGAGCGCCCGGGCTCGCGCTCAGGCTGGAGCCGCTCGACCAGCACGGGGAAGGGGTACTCCTGATGCGCCCGGGCGCCGGCCACGGTTTGCCGGATGCGCTGGAGCACCGCGGTGAACGGCGGGTTGGCCGCGAGGTCGGCCCGGATGACGAGCGGGTTGATAAAATAGCCCACCGTGCCGCGAAATTCCGGGCGGCTGCGGCCTCCACTGGGCGACCCCAGGAGGAACTCGGTCTGGCTGCTATAGCGGTACAGCAGCACGGCAAAGGCCGCCAGCAGGGTCATATACAGGGTCGCGCCCTCGGCGGCGGCGACCGCCTGGAGCTGCCCGGTTAATTCTTCGGGGAGCTGAAAGAAGTACGTGGTGCCCTGGCTGGCGCGCGTGGGCGAGCGGGGCCGGTCGGTGGGCAAATTCAACGCCGGGGGCCGGCCCGCCAGCTGCTGCGCCCAATATGTTTCCAGCGGCGCCCGCCCGGCGCTGGTCAGCAACGTCGCCTGCGCCGCGACATACTCGGCGTACGGCCGGCCAGGCGGCGGCAACGCGGCGGGGGTGCCGGTACGGATCGCCGCATAGAGCACGCCGAGCTCCTGGACCATCAGCATCAAGGACCAGAGGTCGAGGACGATGTGATGGGCCGTGAGGACCAGGAGATAGTCGTCCGCCCCCTGGCGGAAGAGGGTGATACGGAAGACCGGGCCCTGCTCCAGGTCGAACGGCGCCGTGTATTCCGCCCGCACCTGATCCAGCACGGCGTCTCGACTCGCCCGGGTGGCGTCGACTTCCCGGAAGGCCACGGGCCACTCCGGGTGGATCCATTGCCGGGGCGTGCCGTCCTGGGTCAGAAAGGTCGTCCGCAGCAGGGCATGCCGATCGACGAGGGCTTGCGCGGCCTGGTGTAAGGCCGCCGGGTCCACATCCGCGCGGATGCGGGCTGCGAAGGTGACGTTGTAGGCGGTGTCGGTGGGCGCCAACTGGTAGAGAAACCAGAGGGCTTGCTGGCCATACGAGAGCGGATATAGCGATTGGAGGGCCATGCCTTCTTCTTTAATGGTGCCAAGTTTGCCAGCGATGGAGATGCGGCCGGAAGGTTGCCAACAGACCCCCTGGGGCGAGTCCGGGGCCGCGCGCGAGCAGGGTGGCGCCGATTCCCACAGAAGGACCAGGTGGACTGCCGCATTATAGCATATCTCCCTTGGAGTGCCCAACGGCAGGTAGGTGCGTAGGTGTGGTCCTACTTCCTAACTTAGGCCATTGCAAATTTAGCAAAGTGTGCTATAATTACTTGAGGAACCCCTACCAAAATTCTGATCCAGGCTTTTCACAGGGAAAGTCATACCTTCGTCTCAACACACAAGTAACCAAATGGGTTGGTCAATAACCTATGGGATCTGATGTTTTCCAACATACCCAATTTTCGCAAGACGACGTAGCGGAGCTGGTACATCGCCTGACATATATCGCCTCTGAATATCAGAAGGATTGGGAACAACTCTATTCTCAGGGACTTCTAACAGAAATTGATACGCGGAAAATACAAAATCAAGTTGAAGTTACTAAGAAAGCTCTTTTCCAAACTATTTCAGCCACGTATTTCCCAGATGATGTACGCTCTACGCTGATCAATCGATTTGTGTCAGATTTCCAACAATCTATAGAAACGATTATTTACCAAGCAATTGCAAGACAGAATATTGAACGGGCTATTGCATACAAATTGGATAAAATTGATGAAGTTATAATAGAAGCTATACGCAGTCGCCGTACAGAAGGGCGATTAGCTGACCGTCACGAGTACGAAATCAGGGGTTTTATGAGAGGTGCACGTGTTTTCCTAATTCAAAGTAGTGTAAGAAGCAACCAGGGTTGGCTCAAATCTCAACAAGCGCCCCCTGATGAACTAATAAAGAACTACCAAGAACAAGTGACTAAGCTTCTACAGCAGAGATCTCCAGAGATCTCACCTACACCAAGATCTTAAAAGTTGGCTAACAATCATAGTGAAAAACCTATTAAGCAGATTTTAGAGCTTGATTACAATTGAAAAGAGGGAAAAGATGAACGGTGGTCCTATAATTCCGAGAAATACACCATTTCCCCTACAAATAAGGGATATTTCAGCTAATAGAACAATCACTGGCATTGTTACGACCGCAGTTGTTGATGCCCTTCTCAGTATACCACAGGCAGGTATCGCTGCCGTCATGATATCGTTTGAGCAGATGAGCGCTGATATCGAGGTGGAATTTCATCGGGTGTCTGTCGAGAAACGTGTGCGGAAGCAGGTAATTTCGGCTGATACCTACGTAGCAGCCATGTACCGCGTGTCACAAAGCAACTACCCTCCCGATATAGAGACACTGATGATACAACAACTCGCAAATCAGTTAAAAACTGCCATAACCGGGTCTTTTCTTTAATTTTGCGGATGGCCGCTTAAGGATTCATTAGCAGGAGGCGGGCAATGATAAACAAGCCACAAGGGGGATGGCTGGTCCCCAAGACCAAGACTATTACCAGTTTGGCGACTAGGTCAGATAACGCAATAGCTCGAGTGACTGGCAGTCTTGTTCAAGCAGCCGCTGAAGTGGATATTGCGTTGCACTACGCCAAAGTCTGGGGTGATGCTAACATTGCCCAAGCTGATATCATAATCCAATTCGATCTGCTCAGAAAACGTCGGTAAGCTTCGGTATATCCCAATACACAAAACGGGTTGGACGAAATCCAACCCGTTTTGTGTATTGGGATGTCTGCTTATCTACTCCCCATGCTCAGGGAGGCAAAGAAGGAGCAAAAACCCAAGATTATTATTACAGCCAATACAGATAAAACGCCTCTACTTGTATCATCATTCCAGGCTATAGGTAAATATAGAGCACCTATTATGATGGTACCGATGATCAAAGCGCCGAAACGTTGATCCCCCCAAAAAATAAACAGCAAAAAAGTGGCGATTGCTATTCCCACTTGAAAATAAAACCGCCAAAAATCTCCTGCTGCATTCTCCCCGTTAGTTCTTAAGTTGTAATAAGCAATAATAAAATAGGCAAGAACTCCAGTTAATGAACTCGGAAGTGGCGAGTTCCGAAGTCCTGTGTATATTATCTCAAGAAATCCCACCATCACTACCAAGACAGCAAGACTCACTAACAACAAGATAGGTAAAATACTCAATTCTGAACCTCACAGATATTTGTTTTTAGTGTTCTATGTGGAGGTATTCACACAGCACAAAATAGGGTTTGTGCCTGGAGATCTATGCTGAGTGTGCTTTGGTTACCTCTAGTATAGCACATATATCAATTAGCGACCCAGTGCGCCAGGCAACCCTTGAGGATAGTGCTGCTTACCCCAATACGTACCTAATGGAGTCAAAAGCACTTCATAAGGGCTGCCAGCATTTTCGGGATGAAGCTGGAGTACTGCACGCTCAAAATATTGCACAACATAAGATTTCCCGTCCGAAGTCGATTCTTCTAAGAAACGCGCAGAAATTGGATATCCGAACTGGTCTAGTCCACCATGAGCATTCCAATATTCCAAAAACTTTCCACAAATTTGCAGGTTTGTTTGAGGAAATGGCTTGCAGGCTTCGTCGCGTGTTGGACCAATAGTAGCAATAGCCATAGGGACTACTGATATAGTAGCAATAGCCGTAGGAACTACTGATAAGGTTGGGGCTGCTGATAAGGTTGGGGGAGTATCCACTGGCTGGAACGGAATTAGATTTCGTGGAACCAGAACTATTCCCAATCCGATAACTACAATAATGCTGAACGTAACTAAAGCAATCCGTGAGATGCGAGAGCGAAGCAGTTCCGGCCATCTTACGGGCATAGATTTTGGGCTGTTGGGTCGCAGAGTACGTTTTCGTTTTGAGTCAGTAGGTCGAGGATTAGGAGCCGACCACAGCTTGGAGATGCCGAACCAATGGTCCGGTGTTCGTTTTGGGCCGCTGGACTTGGGAGTAAGCACAGGTTCTGGATTGGGTGGTTGGTAGGATGGTACAGGTGGGAGTCCTGGTCTACCAAATCGCGCTAGTGTCGGTTGTTCTGAGGCAAAGGGAGGGGCTGGTGTAGGCGAGAGTTCTGAGCTACCAGGCCGCGCGGCTGATGCAGGTGGAAGTTGTGGAGCGTGCGGTTGCCCGGTTGGTGCGGGTGGGCGGTCCGGTATTCCAGGTCTCGTAGCTGCCGGTTGTTCTGCGGCGATTGGGAAGGTTGGCGCAGGCGGGAATTCTAGGCTGCCAGGCCGCGCGGCTGGTGCAGTTGGTGCAGGCGGAATTTGTGGAACGCGCGGCTGCCAAGTCGATACGGGTGGGCGGTCTGGTGTCCCAGGTTGTGCGGCTGCCGGTTGCTGTGGGACGAGCGGGCGGGAGGTTGGCGCAGGCGGGAATTCTGGACTGCCCGGCCACGTGGTAGGCCCAGGCAGAACTTGTGGAACGTGCGGTTGGGGAGCCGACGGGGGTGGGAGTTCCGGGACACGAGGCTGGGGGCCTGCTGCCGGCTCTGGGGTGAGGTCCCGATGGGCCGGTGTCGGCGGGAATGGCGCAGCATATGGTCGGGGAGCCGGCTCAGATGTGGTGGCTGGGAACGAGAAGTAGAGTAACGAAGCATCGTCAGTAAACGAGCGGTTCTGAAAAGTTTTTACAAGATTTTCCGCATACTCAGGGCTGATACCGTTTTGCACAATCCCTGGATCAATACCATCGCTCGCTACAAAAATCTGCCGAATATCGCAAGTATCTATCCATTTGATGTGTGGTGTGGTAGTGCATCCACGAACTGTAGTCCAACGTTCGAGATCATTTTGCATTGTTTTAGTGTTCAATAAGCCTCGGTTTTTTTGGTCGAATACTTGTCCTAAAACATTCCCCAACCAAACAAAAATACTCCGCCCATTTAATCGAAAATCTAAACATCCACAGAAAAAAACTGCCTGGCTACCATTACGCTGTTTATTAAGCATTACCTCCTTTAGTAAGGGATTTATACGATCTAAATCAATATGGTGCCTAGCAACTAGTTGTTGCCCCTCTTGCACCCAGCTATCTAGATATGAGCGAAGGCGTTCTTCTGTTAACGCTTGGGCAGTGTATGGATCTTCAATCCACGCATTCAGCCCAGCTACTAATCTTTCAGCCAGGAAATTGGAGGCAATATAGCTTAGATATGCTTGCGATGCCCCGTCACATACGGCAAAAGAAAGGATTTCGCCGGTAGAGTTTGCTTGCCAAATGATTGCATCTTCATTGAGACTTCCCTGCTCTAAATCTTCACCCGCCTTTTGTTTGTAGAAACAGCTAGCTATTACATCATGTCCTAACGAGACGTGGATTTTATGTGTATTCGAAATAGTGGGGGCAGTACGAAACGGAGTAGGTAATGCCTCGTTTTTATCGGTCATCTCTATAACCTAACTTGGTCTTTCAACCATACCAGAGGATCCAGTAACCGCTAATGCGGTTTTGATTAATTCTGGGTTGGTTCCTGGGAACAGCAATCGCACACCTGGTTGAATTTGGCTAAAACCTGCATATTGGATCGCACGGATATAGGGTTCGGGAATCACGGAAGACATATGAAACAGGCCGATAGCATACTGGTCTTGTAGATCTTGAGGTGTACGGACTCCCTGCCAAGTCTGAATATCGGTTATATCAGTACGCAATGCGGAGTCTCTTACGAAGATATTTTCAATCAGTACTGGACCATCCCCTGTTGCATATGATTTAATCCGATCAACTATAGCATTTGGAGGGCCACCCACGTTGCATTCCCCATCCGTTAAATGGCAGACAAGTGGCGCCGGCCATGTTGAAGGAAGATTCGGCAAGCTCTTTTGTAATAGATTATCGACAGTTTGGAATCCTAATGCCGTATTCGTATTGCCTTCTGGTGTAAAGAGTGGTACACCCAAGTCGGCTAACTTATCGAGCGGAACAAATCCGTTAAACGGATCATGAATTTGCTCATTATATCCCAAAACAGCAATTCTAAAACGTGGACTGATTTTAGGTTGCCCCCCTATGACTTTGGTAGACATGGCTATCATTTGAAGAATAACTTGTGTTAGAGCTTGATGAACCACTACCATGCGACTTTGCCCGTAACAATTAACGGTCATTGATTGGCTACTATCTATCAAGAAAATAACATGTGCTGGAGTTGTAGCCGTCGCTTTAGCTTCGTAGTTCATAGAAATTCTCCTCTAGCTTTGAGCTTTAGCTACATCACAAATAGGTTTAACCGTTATAGGGTAAAACTGGCATTACATTGTATTCATGGCGACGGGGCGGTGTGTTCAACCAGTGCCACTTTTACCCTGGCGGTTAAACCTAATGTGGAACAAACAAAATCCACCATCCGAGTAGTCCTAGAACCATGAGTGCGAACAAGATCATGCACCCTATTGTGGGCGGAGTTGGCTGCGACGCTACTGGGTGAGGTGTATCTGGATTTACCACTGCTGCACTTGATGGAGATGGTTGGGTCTGAGGACCAGCCGCTTGACCATTCACGAGCGGAGGGGAAGCAATTGCTAGTGCAGGGCCACTTGGTTGACCTGACAAATTGGCTAGATCATGTTTGACAGCGGACCAGTTTATTTGGAATGCATCTCGATAGTCAAGAGGAATCGCCTTCCAGTGCTGGGCTTCTGCTAAGGCTCTGCGCCAATCCTGAATGCTGGGGCATACCTCTGTGGAATGGGCATTCCATGCTTTTCGGAATAATGATCCAAGCTTACTATCCAGCTGATCCAAAAATTCCTGGAGTTCCAAGTATCGGGCAGAACTGAGATCGTTATATTCTGCTTCTGAAAAGAAACTTTCCCCAGAACTACGATTTTGTATTTGGGCATTACGCCAGCCCAATAACTCTGCTACCAATATGGCTGTTGCGAAACGATCACCACTCGCTTTCCACTGATTTTGTGTACCCCTCCTATAGCCAGGTGTCCCAGTAGGTAAGCCTGCTGGGACAGGCGCATCAGGCCAATAAACCTCATCGAAATCGATAAGCGTAGTTTGAGGGTTTTGGAGATCAACTATAACATTGTTGCTACCTAAATCACAGTGGGCGGTATGATTACGCTCAAGCACCGTTAGTGAAACTAAAAGATCATAGGCAAGCTTCCAACTTGTTGAGTCGTTAATTGGAAACTGAGTTCGAGAATCGAGAACAGACGACCAAGTCATTCCACCTATCCAAGGCATTAAGCTCGCATACTCTAGATCAGGATAATGTGCAAGATCATTGGGATGGGATTGCGGAGTAAAATAGGTTAGCTGGCACGCCTCGAAACCACGAACGTTGGATAACTGTGCCAAAAGCGCCCGATTTCGGATCAGAGCGGGTTTACGAAACGGTGGACGCATAACTTTGAGAGCAAGGAGTGTATTAGTGCTTGTGTCTCTTAGCTGAAAAACCTCAGCTCTAGCTCCATGTATTATGCGTAGAGCAGGGGGAGTGGCAGCTAATTTACCAACGTTAAGCGGCTGGACTTGGTAATCACGACCAGCTAAAGTTATTATTTCATTACCATTAGGATTAAACACTCAATAGCCTCATGGTAGGTATCAGTAAATACATTTATCAAATGCTCCATTTACAACTCTACTGCGGCCTCTCCCCCCAAGAGGCATGTCTGGATTTCTGCTAGCTTGGCTATCACGCCTTGAAGTGTATAAAGTGGGACTTTCGCTCGTGCTGCTCAACCACTGCCTGTTTTGTGTCTGAATCAGGTAGCGCAAGCGAAAGGCCTATAAAGATCACCTGCCTTGATCTCTTTGTATCATTCTAGCCGATGTATCACGCATCGTCAACACCAAAATCCTACAACTTAGACGGGGGTTTTGGTGTTCCAGGCGACGAGATAGCTCTACTTGGCAAACCAGTGGGCGACCTACCAGGCGGTGGCTCGTCCCCCTCTCCGGCGCGGGCCGGCCCTGACAACCCGCTATAGCAGCGGATTAAGGGAGCCAAAACACGCCGGGTAGGGAGTGATCCAGGCTGGCCTGGCTGGCCAGCGAGCCGGGTCAGGGTTACGCCGGGCGGCTGATCATCCGCTGCGATCTGGAGAGCATAATCCTGTATGGATCGCGGAGCGACGCCCCCTGCCCGGCGCATAACCTGGGCCCCTTGAGCAGGTGGTGGGCGGGCGCGTTGCCGAGGGCGGTGGCGTGGCTGAAGATATCTAAACCCCGGCAGACCACCAGGCCCCAGCCAGCCGCGCGATCCAGGCCTACGAACAGGATGCTGCTCATAGGCCAGGTAGGGGCGATGTAGCGTCAGGGGCTATTCATTGTCGGCGGCTCGCCCGGTAGCCTGGTCACCAGGACCTGCGCCCCACCGGAGCGTAGGCATGAATCTACGGTTGGGGAGCGGCTACTGATTCCTCTCCCCGGAGGGGAGAGGTTAGGTGAGGGGGGAAAGCCGCCCCATCGACCCCTCTGCTTCCGACAATGAATAGCCCCTGGATGTAGCGTGCGCCTGATTGACTACTGCGCAGCCCGCGGGGTATAATATGGCTAGCAATGACGGGTTTTCTTCTCTGCGCCCCCAACTCATCGATCCCGCCACCTCGCTTTGCTGAACTGTTGTCTACGCCGCAGGAGGTCCGCTCATGGATTGGCTCCAGCTGTCACACCAGGCGCTAAATTACCTGCCGTCGGTGGTGATGCTACTGGTTATCACCGGCTATCTCCTCAGCAGCCCGCATAAATCCCGCTCCACCTGGCTGCTGGGCGGCTATTTGGCCATGCTGACGCTCAATTCGCTCGGCTTTTTCCTGCGCTGGGCCGTCTATGCGCCGCTGTCGGCGTACACCGAGATCCTGACCACCGGCTCGCTGTTCCTCAGCTTCGTGTTCTTGATCCAGTTCGCCTACGCTTTCCCCCGCCCGCATGACCGCTGGGAGTCGCGGATCGTGCTGGTGATCTCGGCCGGGCTCGCTTTGGTTTATCTCGGCTATCGGGTCGCAGTGGCCCTGGTCAGCGAGCCGCTGGTGCAAGCCAGCACTGATCGCTTCCAGTTATATTACCTGCTGGGCGCGAACCCCACTGTCGATCAAGTGGTCCAAACTATTGCCAGCGGCACCCCCTGGTTCACCAATCTTTCGTATTTGTGGGCGATCGTGGTCTTGTTCCGCCAGGCGGTGCGCCTTTCCGAGGAACGCGGCCCGGCCGCGGGGCTGCGCGGGCGCCTGGGCCGCCTGCTAGGGACCCTCGTGCGCCCGATCGGTCGAGAGGCCCGGGCGGCCCAGGCCTTCGGCCTGTTTGTCATCGCCCTGATGATCATGTCGGCCACCTTCGCCGGGCCGTCCGGACTCTTCGCCAGCCTGCTGCCCGCTATTGCCACCCTGCTGCCCACCGGCACCTACCAGAGCCTCCTGCTGCTCATCAACCTGGTCTTCGCCCTCGTCTATATCGACAATTCCCCGGAGCCGTCCAGCTTCCGGGTCAAGCTGGTCGGCATGTCGCTGGTGACCATCCTGGTGGCCCTGGGCCTGGTCAGCACATCCACGCTCGATCTGCAGGAAACGGCCTACGATCAGCAACGGCTGGCCGAGGTCGCCAACGTCCAGAACCTGCTGCAGACCGGGAAGCTGACCAATGTCCCCCCCGCGGTTGCCTATATCGCCAGCCGGCCCCTGGCTGGGGGCACCTACGCGGCCAGCTATACGCCCGTCTACACGCACGATACCCAGTTTCGCGCCCAGAACCTGATCGCCAACGACGCGCAGTTCAAAGCCTATTTCACGACCTGGAACGCCGTAGCCCTGATCCGGCAAAAGCCCGACCTCACCGTCGCCGACGCGCGCAAACAGGCGGCCGCCGCCCTGGAGAAGAAAGCCCCGGTCCAGGGGAAGCGCAGCTACCGCAGTGGCTATAGCATCCCCACGCCCTACGTGACCTACAGTTTTGCCGTCAGCCCCACGCTGTACGAAGTGGGTTACAGTTATCCCGCGTATCGCAGCTTTATCGAGCAGACGACGGACCCCCTGGCGCTGTATATCCTCGGGGCGACCGGCCTGATCTTGCTGATCTTCCCGCTGTTCTTCGGCGCCAGCCTGGTGCGCCCGCTGAATAAGCTCCGGGACGGCGTGACCCGCGTCAACGCCGGCGACCTGAGCGTGGTGGTGCCGGTGCAAGTCGAGGACGAGATCGGCTTCCTGTCGCGCTCGTTCAACGGCATGGTCGCCTCGTTGCACACGGCCAACGAGAAGCTCCAGAGCTATGCCGACGATCTGCGCGCGGCCAACGAGCAGCTGCAGGTCTACGCCACCGATCTGCAGACCAAGAACGAAGAGCTGAAGCAGCTCGACAAGCTCAAGGATGACTTCCTGGCCAATACCTCGCACGAGCTGCGCACGCCGCTCAACGGCATCATCGGCATTGCCGAGTCGCTCATCGACGGCGTCGCCGGGCCGCTGAACCCGGGCCAGCTCCAGAACCTGAGCCTGGTGGCCTCCAGCGGCCGGCGCCTGTCCAGCCTGGTCAACGACATCCTCGACTTTTCCAAGATGCGCGAGCACGACCTGGTGTTGCAGAGCAAGCCGCTGAACATGTATCGCCTCGCCGACGAGGTGCTGACGCTCTCTCGGGCGCTGCTGGGCGGCAAGCCGGTCGAATTGCGCAACGAGATCGACCCGGCGGTCCCCGCCGTGGAAGCCGATGAGAACCGGGTGCAGCAGATCCTCTATAATCTGGTCGGCAACGGGGTGAAGTTCACGGCGCAGGGCAGCGTGACGCTGACGGCGGCCGTGGCCGATGGCCGCCTGGCGATCACGGTGGCCGACACCGGGATCGGCATCCCGGCCGATAAGCTGGACCGTATCTTTGGCGCCTTCGAGCAGGCCGACGGCTCGACGGCCCGTGAGTACGGCGGCACCGGGCTGGGCCTGGCCGTGACCAAGCAGCTGGTCGAGCTCCATGGCGGGCAGGTGCTCGTCGAGTCCACGCCGGGCCAGGGCTCGCGCTTCACCTTTACCTTGCCGCTGTCCGACGGCGTGGCCGCGCCCGTCTCGGTCGGGCCGGCGGATCAACAGGTCGCCAAGATCCGCGATCTGGAGCCGGTCCTGGGCCCGACCCGCGAGCTGGTCGTCGCGGCCGAGGCGGCCCCCGCGGAGACCCCGACGCGCGCGGCGGCGCCGGCCGCGACCACGGTGGCGGTGGCGGTGGCCCCGGCGCCAGCAGCCCCGGACGGCGCCGACGATATGTTCAACATCCTGGTGGTCGACGACGAGCCGGTGAACCTGCAGGTGCTCGCCAACCACCTGGCCTTGCAGCGCTATACCGTGACCCAGGCCAGCAACGGCCCCGAAGCCCTGGCCGCGATCAGCAACGGCCTGAAGCCGGACCTGGTGCTGCTCGACATCATGATGCCGCGCATGTCCGGCTACGAGGTCTGCGAGCGCCTGCGCGAAAGCTTCCCGCCCAACGAGCTGCCGGTGATCATGCTGACGGCGAAAAACCAGGTCGCCGACCTGGTCGAAGGCTTTGGCTCGGGGGCGAACGATTACCTGACCAAGCCCTTTTCCAAGACGGAGCTGCTGGCGCGTATGCAAACCCATCTCCGCCTGGCCAAGATCAACGTCGCCTATGGGCGCTTCGTGCCCACCGAGTTTCTCCACCTGCTGGGCCAGGAAAGCATCGTCGACGTCCGGCTGGGCGACCAGGTGCAGCTGGAGATGACGGTCTTGTTTGCCGATATCCGCGCCTTCAACACGTTGTCCGCTCGCATGAGCCCCGAGGAGAACTTCCTGTTCCTCAACAGCTATCTCAGCCAGGTGAGCCCGGTGATCCGCGAGTATGGCGGCTTTATCGACAAATATATCGGCGATACGATCATGGCCCTCTTCCCCCGCGGGGTGGACCAGGCGCTGCAGGCCGCGGTCGCCATGCGCCAGGCCGTGATCCGCTTCAATGCGCGCCGGCGCGCGGCGGGCCAGCCGACGATCCGCGTCGGCATCGGCCTGCACACTGGCCGCCTGATGCTCGGCACGGTCGGCGAATCGGCGCGCATGGACAGCACGGTGGTCTCGGCCGCGGTCAACACGGCCGCGCGCCTGGAAGCGCTGACCGCCCGCTATGATGCGGGCCTGATCATCAGCGAGGCGTCGGTGCGCGGGCTCGCGACCCCGGAGGCCTATGCGCTGCGCTCGCTGGGCTTTGTGCAGACCACCGGGAAGCAGGACACGCTCACCATCTACGAAGTCCTGGACGGCGAGGGGGCCGAGATCCGCGCCCGCAAAGCCCAAACGAAAGCCGTCTTTGAAGCCGGGCTGCAGAGCTATCAAAACGGCGCCTTCGCGGACGCCTGCGAGCGCTTTACGGAGGTCATCCGCGCCAACCCGGCGGACGGGCCGGCGCGCCTGTTTATGCAGCGCGCGGCCACCCTCTGGGCGCAAGGCGCCCCGGCAGACTGGTCGGGCGCCGAGATCCTGGAGGCCGAAGAATAGGCCGGCCGGCCCAATCGCGCCGCGCGCTTACGTGGATTCGGGGGGGTCGTCCATCTGCTGGCGCAGGCTCAGCGGGCGCATATCCGTCCAAACGGTGGCGATGTAGGCCAGGCATTCGGCTTTGGTCCCCGTTTTGCCGTCGTCGCGCCAGCCGAGCGGATTCTCCCGCTCGGCCGGCCAGATCGAATACTGCTCTTCGTGGTTGACGACCACCTTATAGATCGTCGGATCGTCCTCGTCGGGGGGATTCATTACGGCTCCTTCCGGCCTCCCGGCCTCACATCCTCGGCGGCCCGCCGTTCTACGGTCCACCTGCCTGCGTTATTATAGCACCTTGCCGGAGGCCCCCGCCATGCCCGATGAAGCTCAATTGCACGCCGCGATCGCCGCGCTCGCGGCCCAGCGCGCCGTGCTGGGCGATGCCGTCGTGGAGGCTAGCATCGCCGCCCTCCAGGCCCAACTCGCCACCCTGCCCCCCGCCGTCGGCCCGTCCGGTCCGCCCGACCAACGCAAACTCGTCACCGTCCTCTTCGCCGACGTGGCGGGGTTCACCGCCTGGGCCGCTCAGCACGATGCCGAGGATGTCCATGCCCTCATGAACTCCCTCTGGGCGCGCCTCGATGCCATCCTACTGGACCACGGGGGCCATATTGACAAGCATATCGGCGATGCCGTGATGGCGATCTTCGGCACGCCGGTGGCCCATGAGGACGATGCGGCGCGGGCCTGTCGGGCGGCCCTGGCGCTGCAGGCGACGTTCACGACCTGGGCCGCCGCGCCGGGGCAGCCGGCCGTGGCGCTACGGATCGGGATCCACAGCGGACCGGTAGTGCTGGGGACGGTGGGCGCGGGGGCCGAGTTCACGGCGATGGGCGACACGGTCAATCTCGCGAGTCGCTTAGAGCACAGCGCGCCGGTGGGCGGGGTGCTGATTTCGCAGGCGACCTACCGGCAGGTGCGCGGGCAATTCGATGTGGTCGCCCAACCCCCCTTGACGGTGAAAGGCAAGCCGGCCCCCCTCCAGACCTACTATCTGGAACGCGCCCGGCCCCGCCCGTTCCAGGTCGGGACCCGCGGCGTGGACGGCATGGCGACCCTGATGATCGGGCGCGACGCGGAGCTAGCCGCCTTGCAAACCGCGTTCCGGGCGGTGGTGGCCCCGGGCGGGCAGGCCCAGGCGGTAACGATCTGGGGTGAGGCGGGCCTGGGCAAGACCCGGCTGCTGACCGAGTTCCTGCATTGGGTCGACCTCCAGCCGGAGCGGGTCTGGTACCTGCGGGGCACCGGGCAGGAGGCGACCGCCGGGGTGCCCTACAACGTCCTGCGCGACCTGATCACGCAGCGTTTTGCCATCGCCGAGAGCGATCCCCTGACGGTGGCCCGGGCCAAGTTGGACACGGCGGTGGCGGCGATCCTCGGTGCCGCCGGGGCCGAAGCCGCCGCCTTTATCGGCCACCTGATCGGCCTGGACTATCACACCCACCCCTCTCTGCGGGGTATCCTGGACGATCCGCGGCAGATCCGGGGCCGGGCGTTCCACGCGCTGGCCCGGCTGGTGGGGGCGCAGGCGGCGCACCAGCCGATCCTGCTGGTGGGGGAGGATCTGCACTGGGCCGACAGTGGGTCCTTAGAGGGGTTGGAGTATCTGCTGCGCGAGTGCCGCGCCGTGCCCCTGCTGCTGATCGGGGCGGCGCGCCCCGATCTGGCGGCGCAGCACGTGACCTGGAAGAGGGCGGGCGATCTGCATCTGGAACCGTTGGGCACCGCTGCGGAGCGGCAGTTGGTGCGGGCGTTGTTGGGGCGGCTGCCCGTGATCCCGCCGGAGTTAGAAGATCTGGTGGTGGCGCGCGCGGGGGGCAACCCGTTCTATGCCGAAGAGATCGTCAATATGCTGGTGGACGAGGGCGTGCTGCGGGCGGGCGACGCGGCCTGGCGGGTCGTGAGCGCGCAGGTGCCGACACGGGCGGTGCCGGCGACGCTGGTCGAAGTGATCCAGGCGCGCGTGGATCGGCTATCGGCAGCCGAGCAGGCGGTGGTGCGGCGCGCGGCGGTGGTCGGCATGACGTTCTGGGACGGGGTGGTGGCCCATCTCGGGGGGGCCGCCGCTGCCGGGGGGGCAGTGCTGGAGCGGTTGCAGGGGCGGGCGTGGGTGTACCCGCTGCCCGCGACGGCGTTCGCCGGGGAGCGCGAATATCAGTTCAAGCACGCGGTGCTCCAGGCGGTGGTGTACGAAGGGGTCTTGAAACGGGAGCGC
>Ga0209166_10001930_pt1 | contig 16450 bp, 16 predicted proteins | sample Coa_R1_3_FD_187151 | JGI IMG/M metagenome (GOLD analysis project Ga0209166, IMG submission 187151) | Surface soil microbial communities from Centralia Pennsylvania, which are recovering from an underground coalmine fire - Coalmine... | ecosystem: Environmental > Terrestrial > Soil >... | reverse complement strand
CGGTCCACCACTGTGAGGAAGGTGGTGTCATTGCCCACGCGGGCGCCGGCGCTCGGGTCGCAATTGGCGTGGTCCGGGTCGATGAGTTTCGCGCGCGCGGCGGCGTGCTCCTTCGAAAGCAGCGCCGCTATCGGCAATTTCTGGCCGCGTGGTTCGCCGATGTATTTTTTCAGATCGGCGTAGGCCAGTTTTTTCGCTTCAATCATGGCGTGCAGGGCGTTTGTGGAGCCGGAGGCGTAGTCCTTTTGCTGGCCCAGGGGAAACGTCTCCATGATGTTGAGCATTTCGAGCGCGGCGAGTCCCTGGCCGTTTGGCGGCAACTCGTAGACGGTCCAGTCGCGATAGGCAGTTGAGATCGGCTCGACCCACTCGCTGGAAAACTCCGCCAGATCCTGTGGGGTCATCACGCCGCCGTGGCGCTCAATGGTTTCCAGAATTTTTTTCGAGATTTCGCCCTTGTAAAACGCGTCGCGCCCGCGGGCCGCAATCTGCTGCAGCGACCAGGCGAGGTCCGGGTTGGCGAAAATATCGCCTGCTTTCGGCGGGCGATCCTGAGGCAGATATAGTTTTGCGGCCGCGTCGTCGCCGCGCAGATAGTCCGTGGCGCCGCTCCAATACATTGCCACCCATTCGGTTACGGGAAAACCGCTGCGTGCGGTTTGAATGGCCGGAGCCAGGTCGTCGCTCAATTTCTTGCGACCGAATTTATCCGCAAGTTTTTGCCAGCCGTCCACGGTGCCTGGGACCGTGATGGTATTGACGCCGCTCTGGGGCATGTCCCGCAGGCCTTTTTTCTTCAGGAGCTCCGGAGTCAGGTTTTTGGGAGCCCAGCCGCTGGCATTCAGACCGTAGAGCTTGTTGGCTTTCGCGTCGTAGACAATCGCAAACAGGTCGCCACCTATCCCGTTCATCATTGGGGAGACCACGCCCATCATCGCGTTCGTGGCGATGGCCGCGTCCACGGCGTTTCCGCCGTGCTCGAGGATGCGCACTCCCGCCTGCGCGGCCAGCGGTGATTCCGCGGCCACGATTCCCTGCCGCGAAATCACCATCGAGCGCGCTTGCGAACGGTCTTGCGCAACAGCGTTCAGTCCGAATGTAGATTCCATCACCAACACCATCCATGCGCCCCAGGCGATTCTGCGTTTCACAAAGCCTCTCCGCACCGGTATTTTACAGTTATCTCAAATATTCCGGAATCAGACGCCGCCCGCCAACTTTATCCTGCGCCCCGCTGCGCGGCAAGTCGGATTCCCTTCCTTTTCAAAACGTTTGCGCAATTTTACTCGCGTCGCCAGTTGGCCGTGCGGGCGGCTTCCGCTAGAATGGGCCGGTGCCTGAATTGACCCCTTCTTCAGCGAAACCGGCGGCCGTGGACGACTTCAGCGCACGTGTCGAGTCCCTGTTTGCAGCCCGCAATGCCGATCCTTTCGGCCTGCTGGGGCCGCATCCGGTGGATTCGCCGCAGGGGCGGCTGTGGTCCATCCGCGCGTTTCAGCCTCGCGCCGTCGAAGCGCAAATTATTCTCCCGGGCCAGGCCAGTCCCATTCGCATGCGGCGTCTTCGCGACACCGGGTTTTATGAAGCTACCTTACCCACTCCCAGCGACGTTGCTCCCGCGCCGTCCAGCTATCGCCTCCGGTTCCGCAATGAGTACGGCGATACCTGGGAAGCTCACGACACTTACGCCTTCCCGTATCTCCTGACCGAGTTCGATCTTTATCTGATGGGCGAAGGCCGCCACTACGACACCTACGAAAAGCTTGGCGCCCATGTGAAAACGCTCGAAGGCGTCACCGGCGTGCACTTCGCCGTGTGGGCTCCGAATGCACGGCGCGTCAGCGTTGTGGGCGATTTTAACGGTTGGGATGGCCGGATTAATCCCATGCGCTCGCGCGGCAATTCCGGCGTCTGGGAACTATTCGTTCCTGAGTTCGATGAAGGTGTCATCTACAAATACGAAATCGTCGGGCCGCAAAATAATATTCTTCCGCTGAAGGCCGATCCTTACGGATTCCGCTCGGAGCTCCGGCCAAACACCGGCTCGGTCGTCGCGCGTCTTGACAAGCATTCGTGGAACGATGCGGACTGGCTGCAACATCGTTCCGCCAGAAACTGGCTCGAGCAGCCCATTTCCGTTTACGAAGTGCACCTCGGCTCCTGGCGGCGCATGCCCGAGGAAAACAATCGCTGGCTGAGCTATCGCGAGCTTGCCGACCAGCTGATTCCTTACGTTAAGGAACTCGGCTACACGCACATCGAGCTTCTCCCCATCATGGAGCATCCCTACGACGGCTCGTGGGGCTATCAGACGCTCGGCTACTTCGCCGCCACCAGCCGCTACGGCTCTCCCACTGACTTCATGGAATTCGTCGACCGCTGCCACCAGGCCGGCCTCGGCGTATTCCTCGACTGGACACCCGCGCATTTTCCGCGCGACACACACGGCCTCGCGCAGTTCGACGGCACGCATCTCTACGAGCATTCCGATCCCCGCCAGGGGTCGCACCCCGATTGGGGCACGCTGGTTTATAACTACGGCCGCAACGAAGTGGTGAACTTCCTGATTTCCAACGCGCTGTTCTGGTTGGGCAAATATCACATTGACGGCCTGCGCGTGGATGCTGTCGCCTCGATGTTGTATCTTGACTATTCGCGCCAGCCCGGCGAGTGGATTCCCAATCGTTACGGCGGCCGCGAAAATCTCGACGCCATCGATTTTATAAAGCGTCTCAACGAAGTAGTCCACAACCGTTTTCCCGGTGTTCTCACTATCGCGGAAGAATCCACGGCGTGGCCCGGTGTTTCACGACCGACGTATCTCGGCGGCCTCGGCTTCAGCCTGAAGTGGAACATGGGCTGGATGAACGACACGCTGAATTATTTTTCGAAAGACTCCATCTACCGCCGTTACGAGCACAACAAGCTCACGTTTTCGTTGCTTTACGCCTTCAGCGAAAATTTCATGCTGCCCTTTTCGCATGATGAGGTCGTTCACGGCAAAAGTTCCCTGCTCCACAAAATGCCCGGCGACATGTGGCAGCAGTTCGCGAATCTCCGCCTGCTCCTCGCCTATCAGTACGCGCACCCCGGCAAGAAGCTGCTGTTCATGGGCCAGGAAATCGCCCCGCGCGACGAATGGAACGAAACCCGCAGCCTGGATTGGCATTTGCTGCAGCACGAATCGCACCGCGGCATTCAGCGCCTGGTCGCCGACCTCAACAAAGTGCTGGCCAGCGAACCCGCGCTGTACCAGGTTGATTTCGAGTGGCAGGGCTTCGAATGGGTTGACGCCAATGACTCGGACAACAGCGTCTACTCGTTTATCCGGCGCGGCAAGAATCCCGATGACATGCTGATCGTGATCCTGAACGCCACGCCCGTGGTGCGCTATGGCTATCACATCGGCGTTCCGCGTCCCGGGCATTACGAAGAAGTTCTCAACACGGACGCGGCCACCTATGGCGGCTCCAACGTCGGCAACCTTGGCGGCATGAACGCCGGGGAACACGCGTGGCAGGGCCGCCGCTATTCGCTGGCGCTCACCCTGCCGCCGCTCGCCGCCGTCTTTCTGAAGTGGCGTTCCACCTGATGGCGATGCAACCCTCCGCCTTAAGGTAAACTCTATACTGATAGAAACGATCCCTTAGTGAGGTTTGTCGTGCCAGTGACAACTAGAAAATTTACTTACGGTTCGTCATTCCTACTCGCCGGCCTTCTCTCTCTCGGGCTGGCCATCGTTGTGCCAGGGCAGGATCCCGGCCCTCTCCCTCATCCCGCTTCCCCGCGCACCCAGGCTCCGCCGCCTCCTCCGCCGCCACCTGCTTCTCAGAATCAAACCTATCACTCGGCGCCGCCGCCGCAGTCAATCCATTCGCCCGGCGACAGCCCAATTTTGAACGAGCCGCCGAAGCAGCCTGTGGACCAGATCATCAAGCGCTTCTCGGAGCGCGAATCGGAATTCAAGCTCGAGCGCAGCAACTATACCTACACCCAGACCTTTTCGATTCAAACCATCGACGACGATGATCGCCCCGATGGCGAATACCGCATGACCAGTGAGATTGTCTTCACCCCGGACGGCAAGCGCTTTGAGAAGGTTACGTTTGCGCCGCCCGACACGCTGCAGCGGATCCAGTTGAGCGAGCAGGACCTCGACGACGTGCGCAACGTCCAGCCGTTTGTGTTGAACAGCGAAGACCTGCCCAAATACAACGTTACCTACGTCGGGCGGCAACAGGTGGACGAACTTTCCTGCTACATTTTCGATGTTGCCCCGAAGACCATCGAGAAAAAGCAACGGTATTTTCAAGGCCGAGTCTGGGTGGACGACAACGACCTGCAGATCGTTATGTCCGACGGCAAAGCGGTTCCGGACATCATCAACAAGAACAACGAAAACGTTTTTCCTCGGTTTCGCACTTACCGGCAGAACATCGAGAAGGGTTTCTGGTTTCCGGTATACACCCGCGCCGACGACTATCTCCATTTCCGTTCGGGCGACGTGCATATTCGCATGACCATTCGCTATTCCAACTACAAGCGCTACGGCAGCACGGTCAAAGTGGGCTCGGCTACGGAGATCAAAGAACCTCACTGACCGTATACCTGCACGGCATCCAAAAAGTTGCTGCAACAGCTGGAGTTGTGTTGTTTTCTGACAGGGTGGGTTTACGCCCGCGGCCGCCCCACAAAATTCCATTTGCCCCAGGCGAACGATTCCTGCTCGGGCTGAAAATAACGTCCCGCTAATTGCGAAATCTCCTGCGGGCGGCCCAGCCAGTTCTCGTAGGTCTGCCGCTCGTTCTCAATCATCGTGGCGAGCGCATCCAATTTCACGGACAGGCGGCGAGCCAGCAGATTCTCCGCCACTCCGTGCACCGCGCGAAGAAAGGGGGTCAGCCACGGCTCGACGAACACCACTCGCCCGTCGGGTCGCAGCACCCGCCCCAGTTCCGCGAAAACGCGTTCCAGATCGTCCGGCAGCACCGGCAAGTGGTGCAATCCCCCCTGTACAATCGCGGCGCCCTTGCTCTTATCCGCAAACGGCAGTTCACGGCAGTCCCCCGTATAACAGCGCGCTTCTCCCGCATACTCGGCCAGCAACCGCGGAGACAGGTCCACCCCTTCGATATTCCGGAATCCGAGCCTGGCCAGTGCGTGTAATCCATTTCCGCGCCCGCAGAACAGCTCCACGACGCTTGTTTCGCGCGGCCATTCGTCTACTCCCAGCCGGCGCAATCTTTCCGTGAATTTCCGGATCTCTTCCTCCGGCGTTTCAAACCGCAAGTACGCCGCTTCCCACGGATCGATTCCCTGCTTGGCCGCATTTTGCGCTGAATCTGTCATCGAGCCCCAGTGTTCCCCTGCATGGCGTGTGCTAAAGTTCTAACCGGGAAATGCCGCATCGCAGGTTCCCACACACTTGGTTTTATGGCGAAATGGATTCTCTCACACGAAATGCGGAAAAGCCCGCAGGCCTTGCCAATTCGATGACTTCCTCGCCTCAATCCTGGCCCCTGTCCTGGATCGCGCGCAGCCATCACGCCCTGGTTTTTGGCCGCCGTACCCGGGTTCTTGCGGATGCACTGGCCCCGCTGATTCCTGCTGAGGCCCGCAGTGTCCTGGATATCGGTTGCGGCGACGGCACGATTGCCGGCCTGCTCGCGGAGCGCCGGCCCGATCTCGCCATCGAAGGCGTGGAAGTAATTCCTCGCCCATCCTGCCAAATCCCTTGCCGTGCATTCGATGGGACGCAACTGCCGTTTGCCGATCGTTCGTTTGACGTCTGCCTCTTTGTCGATGTGCTGCACCACACTACCGACGTCACACAGCTCCTGCGGGAAGCCGCGCGCGTCTCGCGCTCATGTGTCGTCCTGAAAGACCACCTGAGTGAGAATTCCTTTGACCACGCAACATTGCGCGCCATGGACTGGGTGGGCAACCGCCCCCACGGCGTCACGCTGACTTACAACTACCAAAGCTTGAGCCAATGGCGGCAGCACTTCGCGGCATGCGAGTTGCAACCTGCGCAACTTTCCACCGCGCTGCCTCTCTACCCATTCCCGTTTTCCTTGTTGTTCGGCCGCAAGCTCCACTTCGTCGCCCAACTCAAGAAATTGTGAATCGTAACCTGTCGTGCAGGCCTGATGGTTTTCGTTGCCCTGGCGCACTTTTGCCGATGCAGGGAAAAACCTCACCCCCAGACGGGCGAGCTACCGGAAAGACGGCACACTCGGAGGGCTCGACTTCACGTCCCAAACGCCGGGAATTGTCCTCTCGCACTTTGGGCAAGCCCCCTTCTTTATCCGATTCTCCATCACATCGTGCCACGATCGCCGGATCAACACTTCTTCACAGCCGGGACAATACGTATTCGCCCCTTCGCTGTAAATGTTTCCCTCATATACAAAATGAAGCCCCGCCTTCCGCGCAATCTCCCGGGCCCGGTGCAGCGTTTCGGGCGGCGTCGGCGGCTTGTCCCGCAGCTTGAAATCCGGGTGAAACGCCGTAAAGTGCAGCGGCACATCCGGCCCGAGATGAGTCAACACCCAATCCGCCAATTTCTGCGTCTCCGCCGGGTCATCGTTGAGGGCGGGAATCATCAGATTGGTAAGCTCAAACCATACGTTCGTTTCGTTTTTGAGCCACTCCAGGGTCTTCAACACCGGTTCCAGATGGGTCAGCGTAATCTTTCCGTAAAATCCCTCGGTGAACGCTTTCAGATCCACATTCGCGGCGTCCACATGATCGTAAATGTCGTGAAAGGCTTCGTAGGTGATGTAGCCGTTCGTCACCATCACTGTCTTCAAGCCGTAACTCTTCGCCGCGCGGCAGATATCAATCACGTATTCGCCCCAGATCGTCGGCTCGTTGTAGGTAAACGCGATCGAGCCGCACCCGTATTTCAATGCGAGCAACGGCACTTCCTCCGGCGGAACGTGCTGCGAGCGCACCTGGTCCTGATGCGATTTCGAAATATCCCAGTTCTGGCAGAAAAAACACCCCATGTTGCAGCCGGCCGTGCCCATGCTGAACACGCGGGTTCCGGGCAAAAAATGATTCAGCGGCTTTTTCTCGATGGGGTCAACCTGCAGCGCGGCCGGCGCTCCGTACCCGAGGTTATAAAGCTTGCCGTCCTGATTGATGCGGATGAAACAGAATCCCGATTGCCCGGGATGAATGTGGCAATGCCTGGGGCACAGAAAACAATGCACGCGCCCGCCGTCTTCGGGTTCCCACCAGCGCGCTTCGTGCAGCGCTTCCGTCTTCTGGAGGACCTTCAGATCGGTCATGATCCTCCTCCTGTAAACAGTATACTCCTCGCCAAAGCACACGAAGAGCATTGGGGCGCTCACGTCACCAATTTGTTGAATCGGGTTTTACCTTCAGGCGTGCCGGCGCTGCACGCGGCGGCGTTGGGCGGACCAGTCCGCAAAGCGTTGCAGCTGGTCGCGGTACTTCCAGGTCAATTGAAGAAATTTCCCCGCGGTCAAGTGCTCCGCTTCTTTGCCGAGAAACGTCTCAAATCGCCATTGCAAGTACGGGCTGTCCCATGGCCGCAACCGGTAGCCCCGAGCCACAATCCAGTAAAGCCGAAGCGTCTTAAACATCGGGCTTGCCTTTCTTATCCGAACAGCTATCCGCCGAGCGGGGCGGAAAGATGTTCATGCACCAACAGCCAGTTCTTCCCCTTTTTCTCCCAGATTCCCGTATACCGCACGGGTGTATCGATCGTCCTGCCATCCTTCATTTTCGCAGAAAAGTGCATCGGCACCGTGGTCCACGCGATGTTTCCGTGCCGGGTCACCTTTAATTCTTTTCCCGCAGTCAGCGAGCCGCTTACCATCTGATCCAGCAGTTCTTTCCGTACGCCCGTGTCATACGCTTTCCAGCCGCTGTAGGAAAACGGCGCCAGATCGTAAAAAATCAGCCCGTCCTCTTTCACGTAATATTTCGCCGCGTTGTTCGGGTCGCCCGAGCTCCACGCCGCGCAGTACCCGTCAATCAACTTGCGGAAGGTCGCATCGTCGGTGGCTCGCTGTTGCGCCCGCGCGCCGGCAAACGTCAGCAGGCCGCCGAACAAGGCAATCAGCACATAGAGGATCCAGTGATTTCCCGGTTTGCTGGTGCGCCCTCCCGAATCTGGAGTTCCCGGCATCCAAACCTCACAAGGTTAAATTTTTCGGCCAAACGGAGCCTGGCTGAGCAGAGTGGAAGTACCTTAGACACATTATGGAGACAATTCAAGCGGAAATTGCGAAGTGGGGAAAAATTACGCGGCCAGGCGCTTTACCCAAATACGGGTCGTTGCCGGTTTGCCAAGATGCATAGTGTGCCCGCCCGCACGGACGGTGATCGTTTCATCGTACTCGCGCTTCAGGACTTCCACCTTCGTCGCCGGCAGCAACCGCAAGCCTTCCAGAAATTCCAGGAACCCCTCGTCTTTTTCGTAGACGCACATGATCTCGGCCCTCTCGCTGGCCTTTAACTCGGAAAGCAGCACGCCGCCTTGCTTGCGGAGTTGAGCAATTCCGCCGTTCATCGGGACGCCATGCGGGCAGGTCTTCCGCGCCGCAAATCTCTTGAGCAGAAGGGCCTCAACCTCCGGCGAAATCGCGTGCTCCATCCGCTCCGCCTCGGCGTGCGCCTTCGACCACGACAATCCGATGACTTCCGTCAGCAGCATTTCCGCCAATTGATGCCGCAGCATCAGGTGCTGGGCGTTTTTTCTGCCCTTGGCGGTCAGGTGGATACGCCCGCCACGCTCGATTTTCACGTGGCCGTCGCGGGTCATGCGCTTCAGCGCCGCCGTCACCGCGGGCGGCGTCACGTTCAATTCTTCCGCCAGCCGCGCGCTGATCGGCACCTGGTTTTCTTCCAGCATCTCCCAGAGAGCCTTCAGGTAATCTTCCTGCGATACGCTGGTCTGCGCACGTCGCACTTCGTCTCCTCTGATTGCCCTAAACTGCCGCGCGCTGCTTTTCCCGCAAGCGCCGCGCCAGGTCCTTCACACGCCCCTGGATCTGCTCCAAAATTCTCTGATAAGTGGCCTCATCCGCGCCATAGGGATCTGAAACTTCCCACTCCTCGACCTGCTCGAACTTCTCCAACGCCTGTGGCCGCGCATAGCCGCTCAGATTGACCACAAGGTCGATTTCCTGGGATGCAATTTCCCGTAGCCCCTTGGAACGCAATCCGTTCGCGGAATAGCCATTCCGCCCGAGAGTGGCCTGCGTCATCTCAGGGATCATGCCCATCGGATAAAGTCCCGCGCTCAATGATTCGATTACGTCACCGGCGTCTTTCCTGGCAATGGCCTCGCCCATCGGGCTGCGGCAAGCATTGCCGATGCACACAAACAGTACCCGTGTTTTCCCCTGGTCGCCCATTTTTCTCGGAGTCGGAGCAAATTGCAATCCGGCCGTTACCGCGACACGGTGGCCCTCGCGTTGCCCTTCGCCGCCAGAGCCAAAAAGTGCTCGTGCACAGTCGTGTCGTCGGTCAATTCCGGATGAAATGTCGCCGCCAGCACATTCCCCTTTTCCACCAGCGCCGCCTTCCCCGCGTGACGGGCCAGCACGGCAATGTCCTGGCCAACGTCCTCAATAATCGGCCCGCGGATAAACACCATCTCCAGCGGCTCTTTCTTCAATGCGCTGGACTCGAAAAACACGTCGCTCGCCAGTTGCCGCCCGTAGCCGTTCCGCAAAACGGTCATGTCCAGCAAGCCGAGCGATTCCTGCGGCGGGTTCTCCACCTTTGTGGCCAGCAGAATCGCCCCCGCGCAGGTGCCGAAAATCGCGCCACCGGCCCTTGAAAACTTTCGAATGGCGTCGAACAACCCCTCTTCCTTCAGGAATTGCAGTTGCGTCGTGGATTCTCCGCCGGGCAGCACGATCCCGTCGCATCCCATCAAATCCTGAACGGTGCGCACTTCCACGGTCTCCGCGCCCAACTCCCGCAGCATCGCCGCGTGCGCCGCAAAATCACCTTGTATCGCCACGATTCCGATCTTCACGGATCCCTTCTTTTTTCCTGCTTCATTCGAATGACGCGGCCGGGCGCACGCGGTTTTCGGCGCACTCCACCCGGCCGTTTTCTTCCACGAATCAATCTTGCTGCTGCCTTTGGCGCGATGTTTCAAAGCCCACCTTACCAGCCGCGCGTGGAGAGCATGTCTTTCTCTTCCAGTTGCCGCACGTCGATTCCGGGCATCGCTTCGCCCAGTTCCTCGCATGCTTCCAGAATTGCCTTCGGGTCTTCGAAGTGCGTGGTCGCCTTCACGATGGCTTTTGCGCGCGCATCCGGGTCGCTGCTCTTGAAGATGCCCGAGCCGACGAACACGGCCTCCGCGCCCAGCTTCCGTACCAGAGCCGCGTCCGCAGGAGTAGCAATGCCGCCGGCCGAAAAATTCGGCACCGGCAGCTTGCCGGTTTTCGCGATTTCGCGAATCAGGTCCAGCGGGGCGCCGATCTCCTTCGCCACGCGCATCAACTCGTCATCGCGCAGCGTCGTCAGCCGCTTCATTTCGGAAACGATCGTGCGCATGTGCCGCACCGCTTCCACCACGTTGCCGGAGCCGGCCTCGCCCTTCGTGCGAATCATCGCCGCGCCTTCCGCGATGCGCCGCACCGCTTCGCCCAGGTTCCGCGCGCCGCACACAAACGGCACGCGGTAATCGTGCTTCCAGATGTGATTCTCTTCATCCGCGGGCGTCAGCACTTCGCTCTCGTCGATGAAGTCCACTTCCAGCGCCTGCAGCACTTCCGCTTCGGAAAAATGCCCGATGCGCACCTTGGCCATCACGGGAATGGTCACCGTCTTCATAATTTCGCGGATCACCTTGATCGAGGCCATCCGCGCCACGCCGCCTTCCTTGCGGATATCCGACGGCACCCGCTCCAGCGCCATGACCGCGCAAGCGCCCGCCTTTTCCGCGATGCGCGCCTGGTCGGCATTCGTGACGTCCATGATCACGCCGCCTTTTAGCATCTCCGCCAGACCGACCTTCACCCGCCATTCGTTCGAACCCTTGGCCTTGCCGCCATGACCGTTGCCGCTGCCGTTTGGTTTCTTTACTTGCATGTTCCTTCTCCTCTGAAAAATTTGGGAATCCTCAAACTTTTTCTTGGGCCGCGCGAACCCGTTCGAAGTGCTCTTTGTCAATGGCCACGAAGCGCGCGGTGCCGCGCGCCAGGAGGTTGCCTTCAGTGTCGCGAATCTCCCCCACACGAAAGCGGTTGCGGCCCTTCTCTTCTTCCTGCCAGCCTTCCACCACAATCTCCCTGTCGACGGGGACCGGTTTCCGGTATTCGACATTGATCTCTGCCGTCACTGCTTTCTCTTCGGTCAATTTCGAGAGTTTCCCCATCGCTTCGTCGAGTACTACCGCGATGATTCCGCCGTGCGCGAAGCCAGCGCCGCCTGCGTAATTCGCTCCCAGCACAAAGCGGCCGCGGATACGCTTGGCGTCAAAGTCGAGATCGAACACCAGCCGCATACCGGCCTCATTGTTGCCGCCGCACCCAAAGCACCGGTTGGCTTCCTGCGTCTCAAGTTTGAGGAATTTTGCCATTTTCAAACCAATGCCACGTGCGCGCGTTCGGCTCGCCGCGTGCCACGCTGCCGTTTGCGCATCTCGCTTTTCAGAAGTTCCGCCAGCGTCGCCACGCCGCGCGCCAGTTCCTTTTCATTCAGGCTCGCAAATCCCAGCCGCAGCGTGTTGGGCATCGGCGATTGCACGTAAAAGTATCTGCCCGGCGCGAAGAGCACACCGCGTTCCCGCGCGTGAATCATCAGTTCGCTGGCGTCGAATCCCGGCGGCAATTCCAGCCACAGGCACATCCCGCCCTCGGGTTTCGTCCAGCGCACGCCCTCCGGCATTTGCCGGCGCAACGCCTCATCCACCGCGCGCAACCGGTCCGCATACACCTTGCGCATCTTCGACAGATGCTTCTGAAACAGACCTCGCTTCAGGAATTCCGCGAGGGTTGCCTGCGCCAGTTGATCCGTGTGCAGGTCGGTCATCTGTTTAACGATGCGCAGCCGTTCGATGGCCGGCGCCGGCGCCACGATCCATCCCACGCGCAACCCTGGGAAGGCCACCTTCGCGAAACTGTCAATGTGGATCACCAGATTCCCACGGTCCAGTTGCTTCAGGGAGGGAATGCGCTCCTCCTGCGTGTTCAACCGCGCGTAAATGTGGTCTTCCACCACCGGCACCTGGTACCGCCCGGCCATTTCCATCATCCGCCGGCGGGAAGCCAGCGGCATAGAAGTTCCCGTCGGATTCTGAAAGTCCGGTGTCAGCACCAGAAGTTTCACGCGATTTGCCGCCAGCGTGGCCTCCAGCGCTTCGAGATCAATCCCCAGTGCACTTCCCGGTTCCGCGTGCGTCCGCACCGGCACGCCAAGGCACCGCGCCCGCACTCCATGAAACACCATCGAAGCGCCGGGGTAGGTGGGATTTTCCATCACCACCGTATCGCCGGGGCGCACAAACGCCTTCGCGATCAAATCCAGCGCCTGCTGGCAGCCGTCCGTGACCAGCAGCGTTTCGTCTTTCGCGGGAATTCCGTCCTGCCGCAGTAGTTCAAGCAATGCTTCCTTCAAAGGAGCGTAGCCGTCGGAAGCGCCGAGGTTCAGGATGTCGTGGCCTTCGCGACGCAGCGCCGCTTGTGAACACGCCTGCAACTCTTCCACTGGGAAAAATTCCGGATCGGGCCGGGCCATCACAAAGGACAATGAGTTCACCGGAGCCTCGGCCGTCAGCCGGCTCAAAATCTCTTCGCTGCGCTCATCGGCGAAAAGAAGTTCCCAGCGCAGGCCGTCGCCATTCGACAAACTTGCCGGCGCCGGTGGGGTGATCTTCAGTCCATTTCCATTGTTGCGAATAAACGTGCCGCGGCCCACATGTCCCTGGATCAGTCCTTCCGATTCCAGTTCGGCGTAGGCGTTCGCGACCGTCGTGCGATGCACTCCCAGCAACTGCGCCAGTTCCCGGCTGGCGGGAATGCGGTCACCGGGGCGCAAATCGCCCGCATGAACCAGGGAGCGCAACTGATCGCGCAGTTGAATGTAGAGGGGAATGTGACTTTCGGGCTGAAGGTGTAATGGCAGCATTGTCTCTCACCCCAGCCTAATTCTACCAGAAATTGGCCTAGTAAAAGAGCCAATTTGTCTTCCGCAAACGCCTCAGTCCGGCCGAATCTCGCCCACCCCGTTACTCTCCCCCGCCTGCAAATCGCGAATGCACAATTTCGCCCAGTCTTTGGCGTCGCACTGGTAGATCTCCTTCAAGGGCAAATCCTCGTCCTGCACCTCGTAGAAACCGGATTGCATGTCCTCGCTGTCATCCGTCGAAGAGACCACCACCGGACTGCCCTCCCTCACCCGCAAGCGAAATTGTTTTGTTGCCGGCTCATAATTCGAATACAGGAAACAGTGTCCCACGCACGCCCGATCCACCACGTGCAGCGTCACCATCCGATAATTCGCCGGCTCAAAAATCGTTGCAATCACGCGCGTCCCCGGCGGCAATTCCCGCGTGATCCTCTCCGCGTTTTCCTCCATTTGATTCGCCAGCCGAGTGTCCCGATAAACAAAGGTGAAATACAGCGCCGCGCACCCGGCGAGCGCAAAGAAATGCCACCTCCGCGGCCGCAACGTCCCCAGCCAGCAGAAAGTGAAGATGGCGCTGATCAGGGTCAACCGCGTCACGAGCAGCCCGATCCATCCCGCATTCTGGTCGGGCCGCAAATTTTCCGGCAGCAGCGACGTCAGGCAAAACGCCACCGCATAAAATTCCAGGAACAGCCGCCGCTCTTTACTATTCGCTCTCCCTTGTCGCCACGGAAGCAAATCCAACAAGGTCGCCGCCGCCACAAACACAATCATCGCCAGCGCCATATATTGCGTCGCCGGACGGAAGACCCAGAACTGGTCCGCTCCATTCCATTGAAAGAACGGCTTGTCCGGCCAATCGGGCTGAAATTCCGGATGCCGCGCCAGAACCCACCGCACCAGCAGTCCAATTCCAACCGCCGCTGCCGGAGGAAACCACTCCGCCCAGCCCCGCACGCGCGGCCAGAGCAGGCGGTACGCCCCAGCCGCCACCAGCCACAAAAATCCCAGGGGATGCGCCAGCAGCGTAAGGGGCGCCAAGAGGACTGCAAGCAAAATTCCTCGCCGCCCGCCGTGCCAAAGCGCCGCCAGTCCAAAGCAAGCCAGCCCCAACGACAGGTAGTAGTTCATGAACCCCATGTAAAACACATACCCGTAGGCGAGCATCGCCAATCCGGGCGCCAACAACCAGGGCCGCTGCCGCGTCGCCACACTGATCAGCGTGAACACGCCCCAGAAAAACACCAGCACGCAAGCCGAAACTGCGAGCTTTTCCGCGGCGCCGAATCCAAAAACTTTGCCCAAGTGCAGCAACATCAGGTCAAAGACCACATTCTGCCACTGCCACACCAGGTGTACTCCAGGCGCCTTGCCCTCCCCAACCAATTGCGCCAGCCAGGCGTTGTAGACGTGGCTCGCCAAATCTCCCGCCTGGATGTGCCGCTGCCAGAAACACGGAATCAGCATCGCCGCCGAGACCAGCAACACCAATCCCAACTCCGTTTTTCGCCGGATTTTGAAAGGGGAAATTTCTTCCACCCGTGACAAAGCTTCACCACGAAGCTCGCCGGTCACATCCGCCTCAGTTCGCATGCGCCGTATTGTATCGTTTCCCGGCGTCCAGCCAAAAATGGGCGCGCCTGGGTAGGTTGCACTTGTAGTGGCCGGTCTTAAGACCGGCCACTACAAAACTCCGGATGTTTTGGTGAAATGAATCGGGAGGGAAAGCCGGAAGGGCGTAATCCGCCGCCGACCGCTACCGCATCGGCTGCGCTTCGCCCAGCTTCTTCAACCGGTCGCGCAATTTCCTCTGCAACGGGTTCGGCGTGTTCGGATTAAACGCCACCAGGTACCAGAGCGGCTGCGTCTTGTCCTTGCTGAGATACGTAAGCGTGTTGGCATCGGCATTCGGGTGCCGCGCCACGTTCTCTCGAATGGCGCCGTATGGATGCTTCGCCAGCTTGTTCAAGGTCTTCGCATTCGTCCGCGGATGCTCGCTGATCAGCCGCAGCATGTAATAGTCTTCTTCCGGAGCCTGTTTCACCAGCTTCTCCAGCATTTCCGGCTTGGCTTCCGCGCTCAGCACCAGCCCAATTTTCTCGTCCCACGCCGTATTGATCTGGTTCAGTTCCCGCGTCCGCGCGTGGATCAACTCTTCCAGGATGCGCCTCTCCTGCTGCATCCGCGCGATCGGCAACGAAGTGCCTTCCAGCGAATCCAGCACCCGCAAAAGGTGCTGGCGTTCCCCGAACACGATCTGCGAAGTGCGATCGCTTCGCCCGTTTTCCTTTTCTTTGTGCTGCACAAGGTCCGAACGTCGCATGTTTGGATGCTCCCAATTCCCACCGGGCCTGTCACCGAAAGGAACGAATTCTTTGCCGGCCTGCTTTTGAAGGCTCATTAAATGGCGCTGCTTTCTGGTCCTGGCTGTGGCTCAATTGGATTATCTTCCGGCGCTGCGGTAGGGTAAAGATTCGCGCCTCGGCCCTGTGCCCGATGTGCAACGCCCGTCAAATCGCAGGAATTGGGACGAGTGTGGCCCGCAAGAAAGGTAGCTTATATGTCGGCTTTCAAGGAGCACCACGACGAACTCGAGCACTTCGAACAGCGCTTCGGGCGCGATCGCGGACGCCTGGCCGTCTCGCTTGACCGCATCACCAACGCCCTGGTCCTCGTCGGCCAGCACGGGGTCTATTGCACCAGCCTGCGCAACCCCACCGTTCCCGCCATGGACCTGCGAATGGTCACCCAGGAACTCACCCACGCCAAAGAGCTCATCCAATCCGTGATGGAAGAGCTCCGCAAATTGCGCGAAGCCAACTAGCAGTCCCTCCGACTGTGTCGGGCCTGACCGCCGCGGCGCGCGGGCCGCACTCACCGTTTCTCCACCGGAATCACAAACTTCAGCGCCGTGTGCGTCGCACTGAATCCCACCACCTTTACATCTTTCAGACCCGCCTTGCGTCCTGCGGCAATCACGTCCAATTCCGTGATGCTTTTCTGCTCCTTCGGATAGACCACCCACAGCGCTGCGCTTCCCTTCATCTTCACCGCAATCTTTTTTACTTCTGCCAATCCCTCGCGCGTTTCGACTCCCAAGAAAATCCATCCAATCCCATTCGCGATCTTTCCCTCCTCCACTGGCGACTTCTGCCTCTTCAATTTTCTTAAGAATTCCTCGTCCAGCTTTCCGAACACCACCGCCGGCTCTCCTGCCTTCACTCCCAGCTTCTCCACCACTGACTTCGGATTCGAAATCTTCTGTCGCCACTTTTCCGCCCGGTCGCCCAGCTCAAAAATCACCAATCCCTCGTCTGTGTTCAGC
>Ga0209166_10001928_pt1 | contig 16463 bp, 14 predicted proteins | sample Coa_R1_3_FD_187151 | JGI IMG/M metagenome (GOLD analysis project Ga0209166, IMG submission 187151) | Surface soil microbial communities from Centralia Pennsylvania, which are recovering from an underground coalmine fire - Coalmine... | ecosystem: Environmental > Terrestrial > Soil >... | reverse complement strand
CCGTAATTGTTTCCACCGAGCCCAGCGGACGAAGAAAACCGATGAGCACCTGGTCGCGCTGCAAGAGCGGGACGTCGGCCTTGCCGGTTTTATCGTTGGAGCCGTAGCACAGCACTTGGGTGATGATGTTGGCGGTGCGAAATACATCCGCGCGTTGCGGGAGAATCTTCGCGCCTTTGGCAACGTAGTCAGCGTCGGGATAGCCGGCCTCGAAGCCGGCGCCCGCTTCGACCACCACTTCCAAGCCGGCCTTGGCCAGGTTGGGAATTACGGCGGGCACCAGCGCCACGCGCCGCTCCCCCGGAAAGGTTTCGCGGGGAACACCAACAATCATGTGGCTTCCTCCGGAGGAGTGGGGGTGAAAATCTCGAAGCTAGAAATATTCATGGAAGATCTCGCGCTAAGCATCGCAAAGTGCATTCACATGGTCTCGCGGAACGGCAGTTCAGCCACAAAGAATACACGGAGACGGGCAGGATGTCAGGTCGTTTTGCAGCGCTTCCGGAACAACGATGAAAGTCCCAAACGCAGGGGAACGCGGGGATTTATCGTTTGGCGCGCGAAAGAACAATCGCGGTTGCGAGCACAAGGAATTCTTGCACACTAGTCGATATGGCCACAATGAGCATGACTGGAACGCTAGAAGACGCGCCGGCACAGACCGAAGTGCGTTCTTACCGGATGCTGTATCTGCTGTTGTTTTCAGTAGGATTTGCGCTGCGATTCGGGGTGGTGTTGTGGAAGAAAAGTTATATCTTCCCGGCCGGATGGATTTTCGAGAACCTTAGCATAGCCACGAACCTGGCCACCGGGCACGGCTTCAGTTCGCCGTTTGGCCTGGATACCGGACCGTCGGCGTGGATCGCGCCGGTGTATCCATTTTTCCTAGCGACGGTCTTTAAGCTGTTTGGCCTCTTTTCCATAACTTCCATCGGGGTGATCTACGCGGTTCAGTGCCTGATGGCCGGGGGCACCGGGGTGGCGATTCATGCCCTGGGGCGGAGAACGGTGGGCGCCCAGATTGGCTGGTGGGCCGCGTGGATTTGGACCTTGAGTCCGTTTTTCTTTCGATGGCCGACCACGTGGATTTGGGATTTTACGATCAGCGCCCTGCTGATGACGGTCCTGCTGATCCTGACGCTGGACCTTGGGGAAAAAGGAAGCACGAAGGTGTGGCTCGAATTCGGAGGGTTGTGGGGATTTGCGGCGCTTACGAATCCGGCACTGATCAGCGTTATGCCATTCACCATGGCGTACGCAGGCTACAAGAATCGCCTAGCAGGACGCAGGTGGCGGCGCAATGTGACTTTGGCAGCGACGCTATTTGCCGCCATCATTACGCCGTGGCTGATCCGTAATCGAGTGGTCTTCGGGCATTTTGTCTTTTTGCGAAGCAACTACTGGTTCGAATTTCATCTGGGCAACTACCACTTCAGCAACGGCATGGGATTTTCCGGCAAGCATCCCACGCACAATCCTCGTGAGATGCGGCACTATATGGCGGCCGGCGAGCAGGGGTATATCCAGTGGGCGAAAAACGACGCGCTGCAATTTGTGCGGGAATATCCCGGCGAGTTCTGGGATCTAACGATTCACCGGGTGTGGTGGTTCTGGAGTGGCAGGCCGCTGGACTTTGAAGCCGGGCATTATTGGAAACCATGGGAGTATTGGCCGCTTTCGTGCACTGGGTGGCTCGGCTTGTTATTCGTGCTCACGCGACGGCCGCGTGGCTGGGTGCCGTTGGCGGTGCCGATGTTTATTTATCCGATTCCCTACTATCTGTCGTACTGCTCGAGCAAATACCGGCACGCGATCGAGCCGGAACTGGTATTGCTGTCGGTTTACCTGGCGTATGTAATCTGGGGCGAGATCCGGGCTATCGCCAATCGCCGCTCAGGACCCACGCCGCGTGAGTTGGAAGCGCCGGCGTAATGCTATAGCTTCTCCCGTCCGATTACGGTGTGCTGCGCTCAGGCCATGGGGCGGGCCTCGATGGCCTAAGTGCGATCGGTTGAGTGTGCGGTGACGCGGGTGCTATTCTGGCGGATATGCCGGACCCGGTCACTTCCGCGCCGGACGCGGCGGCCGCCGCACCCGCGGAACATTCACGCCGCCAGTTGGAAGCATTGCTCGAGGTTAGCGAAGCGATTGCGCAACAGCGGGACCTTCCGGCGCTATTCCACGATTTGGCGACGCGGCTGCATTCGGTAGTGGACTTCGATTTTCTTACGCTGATCCTCCACGATCCCACACGAAACGTGATGCGGCTGCATATTCTGGAGACGGAGCATCCGACCGACGCGCCGATTGGGAAGGACCTGCCGGTCGATGGGCATCCCTCGGGATGGGTGTGGCAAAGGCAAGAGGCGTTCGTGGTGAACGACACGCAGGAAGAACTCAGATATCCCGAGTACATGGCGGCGCTGCGAGAAAAGGGGGTGCGGGCGTTTGCGCTGGTGCCGCTGACGACGGCGCAACGGCGGGTGGGCGCAATGGGATTTGGACGCATGGTGCCCGACGGAGTGCAGGAGCTGCCGTTCATGCAGCGGGTGGCGAGCCAGGTGGCGGTGGCGGTGGACAATGCGCTGAACCTGGAATCGTCGCAAGCGTATCAGCGGCAACTGGCGCAGGAGCGGGATCGGCTGCGCGTGTTGCTGGATTTGAATAATGTGCTGGTGACCAGCCGGGAGCTGCCGGAACTGTTCCGGGGAATCGTCGCCACGCTGCAGCGGGTCATTCGTCACGATTACACCAGCCTGGCGCTGCTCGACCCCATGACCGGGCTGCTGAAAATTTATGCACTGGATTTTCCGGGACATCAAGGGTTGCTGAAACCGGAAACGGTGATTCCGCGCGATGCTTCGCCTGCGGGCCAGGCTATCGCGGAGGGGCGTCCGTTGGTGGCGCGAGGCGCGGAGCTGGACGCGTACCCCAGCGAAATCGTGCGGATGCTGCGCGCGGAGGGATTGCAGATGATCTGCTGCATTCCGCTGACCAACCGCGCGCGGGCATTTGGAACGCTGAACCTGGCCAGCCGGAGCACGGAGGCGTTCAGCCCGCGGGATATCGAATTTGTGCAGCAGGTTGCCGCGCAAATAGCGATCGCGGTGGAAAATGCGCTGGCGTTTAAAGAAATCGATTCGCTTAAAGATAAGTTGGCGGTGGAGAAGCTGTATCTGGAGGAAGAGATTCGGACGGAGTTCAATTTCGAGGAGATCATTGGAGAAAGCGCGGCTCTGAAGAAAACGCTGGCGCAGGTGGAGCTGGTGGCGCCGGCCGGAACGACCGCACTGATCCTGGGAGAAACGGGAACAGGAAAGGAGCTTATTGCGCGAGCGATTCACAATCTAAGCGGGCGGCGGGAACGCACGTTTGTGAAGATCAATTGCGCGGCGATTCCGGCGGGTCTGCTGGAGTCGGAGCTGTTCGGACACGAGCGCGGCGCATTCACCGGAGCGGTCAACCAAAAAATCGGACGCTTCGAGCTGGCGGATCGCGGAACGCTTTTTTTGGACGAGGTGGGGGACATTCCGCTGGAATTGCAGCCGAAACTACTGCGTGTATTGCAGGAACAGGAATTCGAGCGGCTCGGCAGCAACCGTACGCAGCGCGTAGATGTACGGTTGGTGGCGGCAACGAACGGGGACCTCTCCAAGCTGGTAGCGGAGAAAGCATTCCGCAGCGACTTGTATTACAGGCTGAACGTTTTTCCAATTCAGATTCCGGCGTTACGCGAGCGGCGAGAGGACATCCCCCTGCTGGTGCGCTACTTTGTACAGAAGTTCAGCCGGCGGCAAAACAAAGTGGTGCAGTATGTGCCAGCGGACGCGATGGATGCCCTGGTCCATTACGGCTGGCCGGGGAACGTGCGGGAGCTGGAGAATTATGTGGAACGAGCGGTGCTGCTCTCGCCGGGCAAAGAACTACGGGTGCCCATGTCGGAGTTGCGGGCATCCGCGGGCAATCCGGACAACTCCGCAGCCGGCACTATGATCGGTGCGTTCGTGCCGGCGGCGCCTGCTATTGCCACGCTGGAGGAGGCGGAGCGACAGCATATTTTGCGGGCGCTGCGGCAGACGGAATGGCGGATTGCAGGGCAGAAAGGGGCGGCGGCGGTGTTGGGGATGAAAAGGACCACTTTGCAGGCGCGCATGCGGAAACTGGGGATCCGGCGGCCGGTTTGAGAGAGTTAAGAATAAGGATAACGGAGGGACGCACGGGTCGCTGAGACTCGCGGAGAAACAAAGAAGGTTTACGACAGAGATCACAGAGACGACTTTGGCCGGGCCGAAAACCGGCCGTCTACATTTTGGATTGAACTAAATTTCGGCGATTAGTTCGATTTCCACGCAGGAGCCGAGCGGGACTTGCGCGACGCCGAAGGCGCTGCGGGCGTGGGGGCCGCGTTCGCCGAAAATCTCCACGAATAGTTCGGACGCGCCGTTAGCGACCAGATGCTGCTCGGTGAAGTCGGGGGTGCTGTTTACCAGCACGAGCAGCTTGACGATGCGGCGAACGCTATTCAGATCGCCTATGGCGGCTTGCAGAGTTGCCAACAGATCGATGGCGATGGATTGCGCGGCTTGCCGGCCGTCGGCGGTGGTCAGGTCCGCACCCAGCTTGCCGGCCCAGGGTTTGCCGTCCTTCCTGGCGATGTGCCCGGAGATAAAGAGGAGATTGCCGGAGCGGACGAAAGGGACGAACGCAGCGACCGGCGGGTCCAGCCGCGGAAGGTGGATATTGCGTGCTTTCAGGCGTTCGTAAACGGACATATGCGCTCCTAGCCGGGGGCCCCGGTTTGGCTGACCGCCGGCGTTGAAATCGTGTCGAAGCGAACTGCCGCGGTATTTCCGCCGCAGAGCAGGATACCAACGCGTTCGCCGGGGGCGGGGCGGTAACGGCGGGATAACAAGGCGGCGAAGGCTGCTGCGCCTCCGGGTTCGGTGACCGCGCGCAGCGTGCTCCAGAGCGTCTGTTGTGCCTGTACGATTTGCTCGTCACTGACAAGGAGGACTCTCTCCACATATTTTTGCGCGATAGGAAACATGAGATCGCCAACACGCTTGGGCGCCAGCGAATCCGCGGCGACACCACCGGCCGGGCTGTCGACGGGGCGGCCGGCACGCAGCGCATTGTGCAGAGTGGGTGCGGCTTCGGGTTCCACGCCGATCAGCTTGCTTTGGCCGGCGTACCACGCAGCCATGCCGCCAAGGAGGCCACCGCCGCCGACGGCGACGAGCAAGGTGTCCAGCTGCGGAGATTGCTGTTCCCATTCCAGGGCCAGCGTGCCTTGACCGAGAAGAGTCTCCCGCTGATCGTAAGCGTGGATGCGCAGAGCGCCGGATTGCGCTGCCCAGATCTCGCTGGCAGCAAGGGCGTCGGCATAACGATCGCCGACGATGATCAGCTCTGCGCCCGAGCGGCGGATGCGCTCTATTTTTTCCAGAGAGGCGACGCTGGGGACAAAGATCTTCGCGGGGACGCGCAGTTTCCCGGCGGCGTAGGCTACGGCGACTCCATGATTGCCACCGGAGGCGGCGACCACGCCTGCCGGGGGGACTTGGCGAGTGAGCAGATTGGCAAAGGCGCCGCGGGCCTTGAACGAACCGGCGTGCTGCAGGAATTCCAGTTTAAAGATGAGGCTGGTAGAATCCAAGCCGAAATCGGCTGCGGAGGTTTCGAGGACGGGCGTGCGGCGGATGTGGGGCCTGATGGTTTTTTCGACAGCGGCTATGCGATCGCGGTCTATCTGCATGGTGGTCATGGCAGTTCTGCCGGTTTACAGCCGGCAAAGCCGGGGTGCAGCGATGCTGGGCCCCTACCCGAGGTATTATATTTAGGGATTTGGCTAAGTGTCTATATGAATCTTGAGCTGGCTTTGCGGGCGCTGTCCAGTGCTCGCAGGCTGCGGATACTGGACTGGCTACGCAGCCCGCGGCGTCATTTTCCGCCGCAGGTGGACGGCGACTTGCAACGCGACGGCGTTTGCGGGCTGCTAATCGCGCGCAAGCTGCGAATTACGCAACCGACCGCCAGCGAGCACTTGAAAATACTGCAACAGGCGGGACTTATTCGGGGCAAGCGCATCAAACAATGGACGTTTTACAAGCGGGACGAAGCACAGATTCGCGCTATAAAGAAAGCATTTTCCAAAAAGGTGTAGGAGACGCGAGGGCCGCTGTTGGAACAGTTGAGGCGACAAACGTAGCTGGGGAAGTGTTGAGGAGATCCGATGCAATATCGGCGGTTTGGGCGGACGGGCTGGAATGTAAGCGAGATCGGATACGGCATGTGGGGCATGGCCGGATGGACCGGTTCGGAAGATGCGGAGTCGCTGGCAGCGCTGCAGCGGGCGGTGGACCTGGGATTCAATTTTTTTGATACCGCTTGGGCTTACGGCGATGGGCACAGCGAGCAGTTGCTGGGAAGAGTGCTGCGTGCGAATGCGGGTAAGAGGCTTTACACCGCCACCAAGGTTCCACCGAAAAATCGCAAATGGCCAGCGCGGGGGGAATATTCGCTGGATGACTGCTACCCCCCGGAGTATATCGAGGAGTACGTGGAGAAGAGCCTGGCGAATTTGGGCGTGAAGACAGTGGACCTGATTCAACTGCATACCTGGGAAGACCATTGGCTGGACGACAAGCGGCTGCTGCCGGCGATCGAGAAATTGCGCCGGACCGATAAGGTTCGGGCGGTTGGACTGAGCCTGAACCGTTGGGAGCCGTGGAACGGAGTGCGGGCGGTGCGCAACGGGGTGGCGGATGCGGTGCAGGTGATTTACAACATTTTCGACCAGAATCCGGAGGATGAGTTATTTCCGGTGTGCCGGGAGAAAGATGTGGCGGTGATTGCGCGGGTGCCGTTCGACGAAGGATCGCTGACCGGATCGCTGACGCTGGACAGCAAGTGGCCGGCGGGCGATTGGCGGAACACCTACTTTGTGGCTGAAAATTTGAAGGCTACGGTGGCGAAGGTGGATGAATTGAAGAAGATACGTCGCGGCGGGATCAGCATGGCGGAAATGGCGCTGCGGTTCATCCTGAAGAACAAGGATGTGAGCACGATTATTCCGGGGATGCGCAAGATTGCGAATGTAGAAGCGAATGTGGGGGCTAGCGATCGAGGCGTGCTACCTGAGCCGTTGCAGGCAGAATTGCAGAAGCACCGCTGGGACCGGACTCCGACCAAATGGTCGCAGTGAGAATCCTGGCATTCCCTAACATCAGGCGGTTTGTTTTAGGGCGCGTTCGACGAGGGTGAGGCAGCGCTCGGCTTGCTCGCGGAGAAGACCGTCTTCTTCGTCGCGATCCTTGCGGATGGTAAGAAGTTCGTCGGCAATGGCGAGGGCGGCAAGGACCGCGACTTTTTGGGTGTCGACGGTGGAGGTGACGTCGGCGATGGCGCTCATTTTTTCGTCGACGTAAGCGGCTAGTTTCTGGACGTAGCGCTCTTCCAACTCGCCGCGAATGGTGTAGGTCTGGCCGAAGATCTGGACTTTTACGGCATTCATTGCGAAGAGACTATCACATCAGATTCCTATTGTGCCTGAGGTTGTCGATCTAGCGCCCGGGCTACAGCAAGGGCGCGCCCGCGAAAGTCCGCGGCCGCCACCTTGCATTTCCTTCGGCCTGCGACCAGGGATCCCTGGCGACATCAGGTGGCTCGGAGGCGGGCACCCAATTGTCTTTCCAGGGCGGCGACGATGCGGGTGGAGAAGCCGGTTAGTTGAGCTTCGGTTAAGGTGCTTTCGCGACTTTGAAAGATCACGCGAATTAGCAGCGAGTATTGGCCAGCGGGGACATTTTTGCCGCGGAAGAGATCGATGGCTTCAACGGAGACGATTTCGCCGATTTGCAGAGCGCGAATGGCGGCGGTGACGGCAGAGAAATAAGTTTCGTCGGCGAGCAGCAGGGAGAAATCGCGCTCGACGGCGGGGAAGCGCGGGATGGGCTGGTAGCGTCGCGATTCGGCGGTGGCGCGGATGGCGGCGTAGAGCGGGTCGAGCTGAAGCTCGGCGAGGAAGATGGGCTGGCGGAGCTTGAGTTGATCGGCGACGCGGCGGGAGAGTTCGCCGGCTTCGCCGATCGGTTGGGAGCCGGCTACCGCGATGTGGCTGGGTGAGGCTGCAGAAAGCGGTTCGCTCGCTGCGCTCGGAATGACAGTGAGGAAAACGCAGCCGCGGCGTGCGGAATTCAGCCAAGCTGGCGCGCCATGGGCGGCGACGCCACTTGCGCCGGCGGACCAGTCGAGACCGCCAGCGAGCTCGCCGATTGCATCGAGGTCGCCTTTCAGGTCGGCAAAGGAAAATTCGCGGGGGTCGTCATGCAGACCTTTTTCGCGGACCAGACCTGTGGCGCCCAGAGTCAGCACCGCAGTTTCGACAGAATCAGCGCCGTCAAGACTGTAACGGCGGCCAATTTCGAAGAGGCGGAGATTGCGCTGGCCGCGATTGAGATTCCATTCGAGGGCGGCAGCCACGGTGACCAGGCCAGTGGACTTGAGGACGCCCGCTTCTTCGGAAAGCGGATTCGCGAGAACGGCGGGATGAGCGTTGGGGAGGCGGAATAACGCGTCGCGCTCTTCGGCAACGTGGGGAATGGTGAGAATTTCGCGGTAGCCGAGGCCGATGAGGCGTTCGCGGAGGCGCGTTTCGGCGGCATAGTGTGGCAGGCGCGCGGCCCCCTGGCGGGCGGCGGGCAAGCGCGGAGGAAATTTGTCCAGGCCGTAGATGCGGGCGACCTCTTCGATAAGATCGATTTCGCGTTCGACTTCGGCGCGCCAAGACGGCTGTGTGCATTCCCAAGTGGCGAGGAGGGAGCCTTCGGCGCCGCGATTCTGGTCTACGCGCACCGGAGCAAAGCCGATAGCGCTTAGGCTGGACTCGATTTGCTTGTCGGGAACGTCGGCACCCATGACACGGAGAAACTCGGCGCGGGTGAGCAGAATTTTCTTAGGAGTGCGCTTGCCGGGATAAGCATCGACGACTCCGGAAAGGAGTTCGCCGCCAGCGAGCTGCAGAATAAGTTCGGCGCAACGGCGCGAAGCGAGTTCGGCCATTTCAGGGTCGGCGCCGCGGCCGAAGCGGGTGGAGGCTTCGGTGTGAAGTTTCAGGATGCGGGTGGCGCGGCGAATGGCGATGGGGTCGAACCAGGCGCACTCGATCAAAACATTCTTGGTGGAGAATGATATTTCCGTTTCGGCGCCGCCCATGATGCCGCCGACGCCGACGGCGCGCGCACCGTCACCATCGCAAATCATGCAAATGCCCGAGGGGAGTATGCGCTCGACGCCGTCGAGGGTGCGAAGTTTTTCCGAGGGTTTTGCGCGGCGAACCACGATGCGACGATCGCGGACTTTGTCGTAATCGAAGGCGTGCAGCGGGTGGCCCAACTCCAGCATGACGTAGTTGGTGGCGTCGACGACATTGTTGATGCTGGCGACGCCGGAAGCTTCCAGGCGATCCTTTAGCCATTGCGGGGAGGGCTGAACTTTTGCGCCGCGAAGGACGCGGGCGGTGAAGCGGCCGCAGAGTTCGGGCGCTTGAATCTCAAGGTGGACAGCCTCGCTCGCTTTCGCGGCGGCGCTTTCTTGCGGCCTGGGGGCGACCGGTTTCAGCGCGAGCTTGTAGACCGCGCTGACTTCGCGCGCGATGCCGTAGTGGCCGAGGCAGTCCGGGCGATTGGAGGAGACTTCCGCGTCAATGACCGGGCCATGGGGGCCGTTCTCGATGCCGCCGATGTTGGTGCCGGAGAGCGCGAGGCGCGAAGCCAACTCTTCCGGCGTAGCAACCACGTCGACAAAATCCTTCAACCAGTGGTAGACGATTTTCATGCGCCGGCTTCCAGGCGCCCGTAATAAATACGGGTGAAATAATCCATGCGGACCCTCCCGTCTTGCTGGAAGGCGGCGAAGAGCTTGTGCAGCTCTTCGATCATAGGCGCAAAATCCGGATGGCCCTCGGTGGGAGTGAAAGAGCTGCTGCGCAGCCGGCCACAGAGAGAATCCCAGTCGAGAATCTGGTGATTGGGCAAGTCGCGATGAGAAAAGGCGCCCAAAAAGGCGCTTATTAAGGCGGCTTCCGGATAAGAGGATTTCACTGTTTTGTAATCGATGCCAAAGCGCTCGAGAATAGCCTCGTACTCGCGGGTGAACGGGGCGTCCTCCATGCGCCGATCATTCCAGGCGATGACCATCCAGCCGGCAGGCTTGAGGATGCGCGCGAACTCGACGCGGGAAGCGGCGGGATCGAACCAATGGAAGGATTGCCCGGCAGTGACGAATTCGATGCTGGCGTCATCCAGGGTGGTGGCCTCCGCCGATCCCTCGATGCTGGAAAATCCGTCGTAGGAGGCCAGATATTCCTCGCCGGCCTGGCGCATTTCCTTGTTCGGTTCGATGCCGTAGACGCGATTGCCATTTTTGAGGAAGAGCTCGCTCAGAAATCCAGTGCCGGAGCCGACATCGGCGACGACATGGCCAGGCCGCAGATCGCATTCGGCGCGCAACAGCTCCAGCAAAGCAGGCGGATAGCTGGGGCGGTAGCGAAGGTAGTCGGCCACCCGGCTGGAGAAGCGCTGTTTGGAGTCCGCCAGGTTCATGGGAATTGGCGCAGAAAGCGCACGTCGTTCTGAAAAAAAACCTGGATATCGTCTATGCCATATTTGAGCATGGCCAGGCGATCGATGCCCATGCCGAAGGCGAAGCCGCTGACTTTTTTCGGATCGTATTTGACGAAGCCGTAGACGGCGGGGTCGACCATGCCGGCGCCGAAGAGTTCAATCCACCCAGAACCTTTGCACTTGGAACAGGCGCCGCCGTTGGCCGCGCTGCCGCTCCCGCCACAAAAAATACAAGACACATCGAATTCGACGGAAGGCTCGGTAAACGGGAAATAGCTGGGGCGGAAGCGGGTTTTCACTCCGGGACCGAAGAACTGCTGGACGAAATATTCGATGGTGCCGGTGAAATCGCAAAACGTAATGTCGCTATCGACGGCAAGACCTTCGACCTGGTGAAAGATGAAAGAGTGGGTGGCGTCCGGATTGTCGCGGCGATACACCTTGCCAGGCACGATGACGCGGACCGGGGGCTGGCGCTTTTCCATGGTGCGGATTTGCATGGGAGAGGTGTGGGTGCGAAGCAGCAGAGGTTGTGGCGCGCCCTTGGGAAGCTGGAGGTAAAAGGTGTCCATGTCGTCGCGGACCGGATGGAACTCGGGAATGTTGAGAGCCTCGAAGTTGTAGTAGGGCGTTTCGATTTCCGGGCCTTCGACGACCGAGAACCCGATGGAGACGAAGATATCTTCGATCTGCTGCAAGACCTGGCGGATCAGGTGGTGCGAGCCCAGGGGACGAAGGACGCCGGGCAGGGAGAGATCGACGCGGTCGCGGGCGCCAGCGGATTCCGCCGCGCCAGCCTCAACGGATTTGCGCCGCTCTTCGATTGTGGATTCAACATGCGCGCGAATTTGGTTCAGCTCCTGGCCGACGGCGCGTTTGAGCTGCGGAGTTGCGGGCTTGAGCCAGTTGTCGGTAATGAGCGCAAGCACTCCGGATTTGCGGCCGAGCCAGGCGTCGCGGAACCGCTTCCAGGAGGACTCGTCCTCCGCGGACAAAACTTCGCTATCGAAACGAGCGCGGATTTCCGCAAACAGTGCAGGGATTTGCGCGGGCTCGCTGACGGCGAGAGCGGCGAGTGTTTGTTCGGATTTGTTCCGGGCTTCCATTTTCGTATCGAACATCGCGCCGAGCTGGGGCGCAGCCGTGCTGCGCCCCTGCGGAAAAAGCATCGTGACGCCTGCATCAGCCTCACGAAAAAGTCTGGGCCCAAAGAAAAAGGGCCGACTACCGCTCCGACTTTTTCTTGGGTGGCGGGGCAGCGGATTTCGCCTGCTGCGCCAACTGTTTGAAGGCGCCGGTATCGAGTACCGCCATGTCCGCCAAGACCTTACGGTCCAGGGTAACCCCGGCGGCTTTCAGACCATGAATCAGTTGGCCGTAGGTAAGGCCGTTCTGGCGCGCGGCGGCTCCGATGCGCTGAATCCACAGCTTGCGGTATTCTCGCTTTTTTACGCGTCGGTCGCGAAAGGCATAACGATCGGCGCGATTGGCCGCTTCCTGAGCGGACTGATAGAGCTTGCTCTTGGTGAGAAAAAAGCCTTTTGTGCGTTTGAGATACTTCTTACGGCGGGCGCGGCGCTTGGTGCCGCGTTTTACGCGTGCCATGGGTTTCTCCTTTTTATTAGCGAGACAAACGAGGTGCGATCCGACGCGCGACACTGCGCCGGTGCAACGGGTTTGTCTCGGATATTGCCGGCGGCCTAAAAGCCGCCGCTACATCGGCCGGCAGGCACCCGTGAAGCGCTGCCTGGCACGATTGCGGAGCTTGCGCCCCGCTGTGTTGCGCCCCGACTCGAGATAAACGCGAGCCAAGGATTGCGCCAAACTTCAGCGCAAAAAGCTAGCCATAGGGAAGCATTTGCTTCACCGCGGCAACGTCGCGCGGGTTGACCACGGTCAACTTCTTGAGCTTGCGCATGCGCCCGGAGCGCTTGGTGCCAGTGAAATGGCGCTTGCCGGAATGCGCGCGCATAATCTTACCGGTGCTGGTGATTTTGAAGCGCTTGGCGGCACCGCGATGCGTTTTCAGTTTCTTCTTTGGCTTGGTAGAATTTCTGGGCATTGCTGAAACCCTTTCTCGAACTGGCAGGCGGTCCCGCCAACAGAATCCCTGGATCAAACTAAGTGCTGAAGTGGGCCGCAGCGATGCTGCGCGCTACAGCTTACGCCGACTGCGCGGCTGGCTGCGAACTTGGTTTTGCCGCCGGGGCGCCCTTCTTGGGCGCCAACAGCGCGACCAATACGTTGCCTTCCATTCTCGGCATCGTCTCAATCTGGCCGTGCTCGCCGATCTCGCCCAACAGACGCGTCATCTTGGCGCGGCCTACTTCCTGGTGGGCCATCTCGCGGCCACGGTGAAAAATCATGGCGCGCACTTTGTGGCCTTCACCGAGAAAGCGAATAATCTGGTTCTTGCGAACCTGATAATCGTGCTCCGCGGTGGCCGGCCTAAACTTAACTTCCTTCAACTGCGAGCCCCGGCTGCTCTTGCGTTGTTGATGCGCTTGCTTATTCTGCTGATAAAGAAATTTGCCGTAGTCGGTGATTTTGCAAACCGGAGGGTCGGCGGTGGGCGAAATTTCCACCAGGTCGAGTCCTTTTTCGCGGGCCAAACGGACGGCCTCGTACGGTTGCATGACCCCAAGCTGCGCGCCTTCTTCGTCGATCACCCGGACTTCGCGCGCCCGAATGCGTTCATTGACGCGCGTACGATCGCTCTGCCGGAAGCTGCGTTCTGCGATATTTCCCCCTAGCTAACGTAAAGGCGCCAAGCTGCCCGCCTCGCCGGGCACGGGCCCGAATTTGCGACACCGTTTCCCCACGGTACAAAACCATCGGGACGGGTTACAAAGTATAGCACGTGCCTAAGCCACGTCCGCAAGAGGTTTGATGGCCTTGGCGGGCGAAAGGGCGATAAAAATCTTACGAGGTAACGCTCAAATCGCCTTTGCTACCGGCCATCGCCGCGCGCAAGGCCGGCTTATCGGCGAGCGAAACGGATACGTCGAGTTGCAACAGGTCCGTGAGCTTTTTCAGCGCGCCTGCCTGCGGAGTAGCCACGCCAAAGTGCCTCAGGCGGCAACCTTGGGGGGAATCCACGGAAGGGTGAACGGAATTTGGGCTCCATTCGATGAAGAAGGGCAGTAAGCCGTCGGGATTGTCGGAGAGAGTTAGGGTTTGCCAGCGGAGGAGCGTACCGTCAGGCCGCTGCCTTGAGCCCGCTCGCGGCCCATCAAACTGCAGGCCAGCTTCGCGCAGATGTGCGGAGAATTGAGTGAGGTCGCCCGGATGGGCGGCCCAGCCGACGATGCGCGGCTCCCGGAGTTCAGCTAAGCGCGAGATCTGTGGAGCGACATTCTGGGCCGGGTCGGGCGCCATGATTTCGAGATAGCGGCGTTCGCCAAGAGATAGCAAGGCGTTTCGAGTGCCGCGGCCGGGATGAACGCCGCCCGGGGCGGCACGCACACCGGTGTGTTGCTCGACAAAATCGATACCGCGATCGAGGTCATTGCAGCCAAGAATGAAATGATCCAGCGCTGCTGGCACACCATGGGCGGCCCGCGCCGCAAGCGGCGTGAGTGCGGAGCCGCCGGTGAGGATGAGGAACAAACGCCGTGAAATTAGGTGGTCGAGCTTCATGGGACCGGGTTGGAGCCTAACGTATTTTGCGGAAATGGGCCACACGGGGTGCGGCGGAGTAGAGTTTGCAGTTCGTTCCACCCCCATGGGAGCGATCCGGGAGGAAGTTCGGCCGAATGGGCCATTGCGCCGTACATTGCAGAGCACCAACATCCGGCGCGCGGATGGATAGGCGGCCGAAACCGTGCTTTGATGGGGGGATGCTGGCCGCCGGCGAACCCTCTCGCAGACGAATTGCGCTTCTGCTTTTTCTCTCCCTGGATTTTCTATTCCTGCTGACATCGGGTGGCCGGGTGAGAACTGTGGATGAAGTGTCGGTAGATTTTCAGGCAGAGAGCCTGGTTACGCGCGGCACTACGGCGGTACCGCAAGCGGTGGCTGCCAATTTCTTTTACGGCAAGTTCGACCGGAAGGGCCAGCCGCGGGCCCCGTACGGCGAGGGGCAAGCGATTCTGGTCGCTCCGTGGCACATGGCAGCTCGTGCGTTGCGCGCGGTGCTGCCGGGGATTCCCGCGGGATCGAAGGATCTGTTTATCGATGTGGTGGTGACGTCCAGCAGCGCAACGTTTGCAGCACTGGCCGCGACGCTGGCGTTCTGGGTGTTCTGTGGGCTGGGCATTGAGACGAAGACGGCCACGGTGGCTGCCTTGATGCTGGCGTTGGGAACTCCGCTCTTTGCCTATTCCGCGTGGTTCTTTTCGGAACCATTGGCGGCCGCGCTGCTGCTGGGGGCGGCCTGCGCGCTTTTTGCCGCCGGCGATGGGGAGCGACGTTTTATCGAGCTTGCGGCTGTGGCTGGAGTGCTTCTGGGCACCGCGATCTGGGTGCGACCCTCCCACTTCATCGCGGTGCCGGTGTTTTTCCTGGCGCTCCTGATTCGTGACCGGGAAAAGTCCATTCGCCCGGCTGTAGTCCTGGTTGTGGTTGTTGCGCTCTTTGGCGGTGCCTATCTCTTGCGCAACCAGCTTTACTTTGGGAATCCGATGGACTTTGGCTACCCACCGGTGGCCGAAGGCGGCAAGCATCTGAACACCTTCGAAACTCCGTTAGCCACCGGGCTTTACGGTTTTGTTGCGTCGCCGGGGAAGTCGGTGTTTCTGTTCGCTCCGCTATTGCTGCTGGCGATCCCGGGCGTCTTCCGGCTGGCCAAGCGGAATATTGGACTGGCTATCGTGGCAGGGGGGACGCCGGTTCTTTATTTATTATTCTTCGCCCGATATACCCAATGGGAGGGCGGGTATTGTGTAGGGCCCCGCTACCTGGTGCCGGCGATCGCGCTGCTTTGCCTGGGACTCGGGCCGATGTTGGCGGACGCAACGGCGCCGATCCGCAAATTGGCGGGTGTGCTGTTCGCCGCCGGAATGCTGGTGCAAATCATCGGCGTGTCGATCAGTTTTATGGAAGACCAGACCACTGGCAGGTATTACGACAGACAGTGGAACTATCGGATGGACTATTCCTCGATCCAGGGACAAGGACGACTGCTGCTGCACTACTTGGGCACTTCCAAGCCGGCGCGCCCTAATTTTGGGTACGACCGCTGGTTTGTGTTCCTGGCCAAAACTGGCGTGTCGCGCGGCTTGCTAGCCGCAGGAATTGCCTTCGAACTTGCGGGCTTGATCTTGTTTTCCGTGCTGCTCATGAAGGCGCTTGCCGGGCTGAGGAATTCCCAATCCAATGAATCATCCGATGGTGAGGTGGCGGAGGCGGACGTGGCGGAGCCAGCTAAAGGCTGATCTGGGCTGGCCGCTGTCCGCGCTTGCAGAGATAGGCGTGCGGCCACGGCGCAGCAAGCGCTCGGCCGGCCGTTGCAGGCACTCAGCCAATTGTGCGGGAATCGGTTTCTTGTTGGAGCGACGCAATCACGTCAGCGAGCGGTTTGGGACCGAGGTCGCCTTTGCTGCGATGGCGGACGGAGACGGTGCCGGCCTCGGCTTCTTTTGCGCCGACGATCAACATATACGGGATTTTTTGCATTTGCGCGTCGCGGATTTTGGCCGGCAACTTCTCGTTGCGCTCATCGAGATGGACGCGGATATTGTGGCGCTTGAGAGTTTCCGTTACATGCCTGGCGTAGTCCGCGACTTTCTCGCTCACCGGACAAATCTCCACCTGCACGGGGGCGAGCCAAAGCGGGAACGCGCCGGCGTAGTGTTCGACGAGGATGCCGAAGAAACGTTCGACCGAGCCAAGCAGCGCGCG
>Ga0209166_10001927_pt1 | contig 16463 bp, 13 predicted proteins | sample Coa_R1_3_FD_187151 | JGI IMG/M metagenome (GOLD analysis project Ga0209166, IMG submission 187151) | Surface soil microbial communities from Centralia Pennsylvania, which are recovering from an underground coalmine fire - Coalmine... | ecosystem: Environmental > Terrestrial > Soil >... | reverse complement strand
CCCCACCCGGGCTGGTCACGGGCAGCGCCCGATCACTGAGTCAGGAGCAAAGACCGGCCGATACCACCGCATCCCCACATCGTAGGTGGCGCCGTTCCTGCCAGGGAATGACGCCGTGGGACCCGGTCCCGTCGGCCGTCCACACATACCCCCGGAGCCCCCCGGACGGCTCGCCACCATGCCAACCACCGCGACCAACGACTGGATGTCCTCCGCCTATCCCGGGTTCGTCCTCACGCTCCCCGGCGTGTGACCGGCAGACGGCAGACGCAAAGTCCTTCACCGCTTCATCCCGGCAGACCGGGTGTTGTGCAGAACGCTCCACCTCGCGCTATACCTCGGATGGACATGCTGCAGCGGGCACGCCGGGCTCGGCGTTCGGCGTACCGTTCCGTCTCCCAGCAGAAACTATCCAACGGGGCTACGTTGCCGGTCGCGGCACCTAGTACGACGCGGTGATGGTGCGGGCGGAGCCGTCCACGGTCAGCTTGCCGCCGTAGGGGATCACCCACTGCGGGTCGGTGTGCCCGATGTCCACGTTGAACACGATCATCGCCTCGGGGTTGTAGGCGTCGAACGCGGCCAGCACGGCATCACGCTGCGCGGTCCGGTACGGCTCCCGGCCGTCCGGGCTGACCGGCCGGTCGATGCTGGTCGCCTTGGCGGTGCCGACCACCACGGCGGGGAACTGGGCGAGCAGCCCCCGCTCGCCCACGTTGCGCAGCATCCGGAACACCTCCTCCGACGACGGCATCTCCTCGGAGGTCTCCAGGATCAGCACGCACCCGGCGTAGTCCTCGGGGGGCCGGATCCAGCGCCCGGCGGCCAGGTTCCCGTGCAGGATCTCCAGGTTGCCGCCCCAGGTCGGCCCGGCCACCACTCGGCCGGCCTGGTGCCACACCCACCCCGGAGCTGGGGAACTCGGCGCCGGGTAGCGCATCCCCTCGGGGTCCGCCCAGCTCAGCTCCACCTCGCTGAACCTGTCCACCGGATGTAGCTTCAGGTCCCCGCCATCGAAGAGGGCGGCCCGCAGCGAGGCCATCGACACCGGGTGGAGCCCACCGGCGCGGCCGAGGTGCACCATGGTCGAGCCGCCGTGGTACCCGGCGACCCCATGGTTCCACAGCCAGTTGAGCAGGTTGGTGTTGTCGCTGTAGCCGAAGAACGCCTTGGGATTGGCCTGGACGACCACGGGATCGAGGAACGGCAGGACGGTGATCTGGTCGTCGCCTCCGATCGTGGCCATGACGGCCTTAATGTCCGGATCGGCGAACGCCGCCATCAGGTCATCCGCCCGGGCCTGCGGGGTGGCGCCCATCTGCCTGGTGGTCGGGTACTCGACCGGCTCCAAGCCGAACTCCTCCCGGAGCCTGGCCATCGCCACCTCGTGCACCTCGGGGAACGGGCCCGGCGCGGCGAACGAGGGAGAGACCACGGCAACCCGGTCACCGGGAGTGAGCTTGCCAGGAATCGTCAGATATGGGCGCACTGGACCATCCCACCATGCCGCGGCGCCCGCGACGACGTCAGGCGCGGCCGGGACTTCAGTTCCCGGCTTGCCGCGCCCGGGCGGGGCGAGCCGCCGTGGCACGGGACCGCCGGGCGAGTTCCTTGGCCCGGACGATGTCCGGATCGCGCGGGTCGAGGGGCAGCGGCTCCAGCCGCCAGTTATCCGGGCGGTGCCGCCTGGTGATCCTTATCTGCTTCATGACGGCCCCCTTCGCGCCGTGCCAGGCCCTATCGCGCTTCCTGGTGCGCGGCGGGCCCGGCGGCGAAGTACTCAGCGTCGCGGGGCGCGCCGCCGGGCGTCCTCCGCCGATCGGCGGATCACGCCTCCCCTAATTGCAGGAGGCGGCCGCCACCGTCCAGATACCAGCCGCCCACGGTAGCAAGTTGATCGGACAGGGCCTGGCAGCGCGCAGCCGCGCGCCGCGCTGCCAGGCCGGGCACGGAACTGCGTAATGCACAAATCACGGGCTCAGCCGGGATCCTTCCGCGCCAGCAGGCGCTGCCGGGCCGCCTCGTACAGCATCGCCGTCGCGGCGCTCGCCGCATTCAGGGAACTCGCGGCGCCGGCCATCGGGATGCTGACCACCACGTCGGCCAGTTCCCGCCAGGCGGCGCTCAGCCCCGTGCCCTCGGTCCCGATGAGCAGCAGCGCAGGCTGGGTGAGATCGAAGCGGAACACGTCCCGGCCGCCGCGCTCGTCGGCGGCAGCCAGCACGATCGGGCAGCCCGCCGTGTGCCGCGCCGTCACCCACCCGGCCACCTCGCGGTGCCCAGGCGCGCGGACCACCGGCAACGCGAACAGCGATCCGGTGCTGGCCCGCACACAGCGGGGGTCGTAGATGTCGGCGGCGTGCCCGGTGACGATGACCCCGTGCGCGCCGAGCGCATCGGCAGACCTGATGACGCTGCCGACGTTGCCCGGGCTGGCCGGGCGGTCGAGCACCACGCCGAGGAAGCTGGGGCCCACCGCGATGCGGCCGAGGTCGTCAGCGGGCATCGCCACGACGGCGACCAGTTCCGGGCTGCCCTCGTCCTTCTCGCCGAGTTCGGCCAGCAGCGCGGGCGCCATCGGCACCTGCACCGCTCTGGAGTCACGCAGCAGGGCTAGGGCCCACTGGGACAGCGGCCGCTCGGCGTCGTAGATCAGCGCGCGGAACTGCCAGCCGAACCGGGCGGCGAGCGAGATCGGCCGGACACCCTGGACCAGGAACTCCCCCGCCCGCTGCCGCTTGTTCCGGTTGCCGAGCAGGGCCTGCCACTGCTGGAAGCGGGCGTTGCGGGTGGAGACCCGCAACACGCTCGGCACCGGTCAGCCCGCCGCGGTCACGCCCAGCAGCGTGCGCAGGTGGCGCGCGGGGGGCGAGGCGTGCGCGAGCATCGCATCGTGCACCTGCCGTTCCAGCCAGTCCGGGTGCTCCCGCCGCAGGCCGACGGCGAGGCCGTCGACCTCGAGGAAGCCCACGTAGTAGGTGGAAAGCTGGGCCGAGGTCAACAGCACGCGGCGCCATTTGCCCGCCGCCTCGCCCTCCTCCTGATAGCCCCGGCCGGTCATCAGGGTCATCGCTTCCGCCTCGGTCATGCCCGCGCAGTGCACCTGGGCGTCCAGGATCGCATTGATGATCGACCTGAGCTTGCCCTTGAGCCGCTGGGTCCGGAGCGCGGCAGGATTGCCCTCGCCTGGGTAGCCGCGGGAGTTCATGACCTGTTCGGCGTAGACCGCCCAGCCCTCCACGAAGGACCCGGACCGCCACGCCGCGCGCACCTTCGTGGCCCCGGTGAACCTGCGGGAGTGCTGAAGCTGCAGCGCATGGCCGGGCATCGCCTCGTGGATCATGATGTTGTGCACCATGTGCCGGTTGTACTCGCGGTAGAACGACCGGACCCGCTCCTGACTCCAGTCCTCCGGCGTCGGTGACACCGCGATGAACGTGGGCAGCGCGCCGGTCTCCAGCGGGCCGGGCGAGTCGCAGTAGGCGACCGCCACGCCCCGGTCGATCTCCGGCATCGCGATCACCTCGAGCGGGTCGTCGAACACCGTGACCAGGTCGTGGGCGGTCACGAAGTCACGCTGCACGGCGAACGCCGCCCGGACGAAGTCGAGGACGGTGTCGTCGTCGAGTGCGTCCGCGGCGAGCGAGTCGAGCGCGGCGCCCACCACGTCCGTCTCCTGCGCGGCCGCTCCGCCCATGAGCTCGGCCGCCGCGACCGCCAGTTCCCCGGTCATCCTGGCCAGGTCGGCCTCGGCGCGGGCCAGGATCTGGTCGACCGGGAGTTCGGTGTCGAGCACCAGGCGCAGCTTGCGGGAGAACAGCTCCGCGCCCAGCCGCGGATCGCGGAACCCGTCGCGCCGCCCGCTGGCCAGCCGTTCCTCCAGCCACCGGGTGTGCCCGGCAAGGGCTTCCAGTGCCCCGGGCAGCACGGCGGACAGGTCCTTCTCCGCGTCGCCGGCCCCGGCGGCGCGCCGCATCAGTTCGCCGGTGAGCAGCCTTTCGGTTCCAGCGAACTGGGTGAGCGCGGTCTCGATGTGGATCTCGGGCATGGCACCGAGCACGGTCCTGGCCGCGGCCAGCGAGTCCGGCAGCATGGCGAGCCGGCCGACGGCACAGTGCAGCCGATCCGGTAGCGGCGCGTAATCCCGGGCGAGCAGGTTGTAGATCGCCCGGCCGGGGTTGGCCACCATCGGGTTCCACTCGTGCTCGCGCAGCTCGTCGATCATGAACCGAAGACGGGCGAGCTGGTTCGCCAGGATCTGCGCGTCCACGTTGTGCTGCGCAGACAGCCGGCCGGTGTCGATGCCAGCCAGCCCGGCCAGCCGTTCGCCGGCCCAGCGGCTGGCCTCCTCGTAGTGCCCGGCCGTGCCCACGGTGAGCCGGCCGTCGTGCCGGTGGTCGCCCACACTGGTGGCCCACTCCGGCTGGCGTTCGAGCAGCCCCTCCAGGGTCGCCGCGGCGTAACTGGCGAAGGCGCCATCCACATCGTCTGCCATCCCCCAAACCTACGGCCACGCCGCGGCCCGTTGCGGGACCGGCCGCCGAGCCTAGGGTGAGGGGATGAGCTTCGGGCACGGGGCCGCGGCGACCGGGCCACCGTGAGCGAGACCGCCCTCGCGCTGGTCCTGGCGGCGGCCGTGCTCCACGCGACCTGGAACCGGTTGCTGCATGGGGCCGACGACCGGTTGGCCGCCGCGACGGTCGGCGCGGCCGTGGGAGCCGTGCTGCTGCTGCCGGCCACGATCGCGGCGCCACCGGTGCGAGCCTGGCCGTCGGCCCTTGCCTCGGGCGCGGCCGAAGCCGCCTACTTCGCCTTCCTCGCGGCCGCCTACCGGCGTGGTGAACTGTCCGTCACCTACCCCGTGGCCCGGGGCATCGCCCCGTTCCTGATCACGCTCGGCGGCGCTGCCGTGCTCGGCCAGCCGCTGAACGCGGCGCGGGTCGGCGGGTCACTGGCTCTTGGCACCGGCCTCGCGGTCATCTCGCAGTCCGGCCTGGCCCGTGGCCGCGGTGCCGCCCTGGCGTTCGCGGCCCTGACCGGAGTTACCATCGCGGCATACTCGGTGATCGACGCCGGGGCGGTCCGGTCCGCGAACGCAGTCGGCTACCTCGGCGCGGTCACCGCCGTGCAGGCTGTCCTCCTGCTGGCCGCGGTTCGGGTGGACTGGGGACGGCTGCGGGCCTCGGCCAAGGCCGGGGCGGGCATCGGCGTCGGCTCCGTCGCCGCATACCTGCTGGTCCTGCTGGCCTACCAGCGGGCCCCGGCGTCGCCGGTCGCCACGTTGCGGGAACTGTCGATCCTGCTCGGCATCCTCATGGCCAGGGATCGGCCGGGGAAGCGGGTCTGGCTGGGCGGTGCGCTGTGCGTCCTCGGCGCCGCCCTTACTGTGCTGTAAGCCACTGTGCTGTGAGCCTGGCCGCACCGGCCTGCGGGCGGGGTTATCGGGCACCGCGTGGGCGGGTCAGGTTACCGGACGCCGCGCGGGCGGAACTGCACGCTGATCCGCGGCCCGGTGACCCGTGCACTCTTCGGCACCGCATGCTCCCAGGTGCGCTGGCAGCTCCCGCCCATGACCAGCAGGTCGCCATGGCCGACATCGTGGCGGATCACCGGCCCGCTGCCGTCCCTGGGGCGGAGCAGCAGCGACCGCGGCGTGCCGAGCGACACGATCGCCACCACGGTGTCCTCGGTGCTGCCGCGCCCGATCGTGTCGCCGTGCCAGGCGACGCTGTCCCGTCCGTCGCGGTACAGGCACAGGCCCGCGGTGCACAGCGGCTCGCCGAGCACGGCCTGGTAATGCTCGCTGAGCGCATCCCTGGCGGCGGTGAGCACCGGATCGGGCAGCGCCTGCTCCTCGCCGTAAAAGCACAGCAGCCGCGGGACGTCGACCACCCGGTCGTACATACGGCGTCGCTCCGCGCGCCACGGCACCACGCTAGCCAGGCGCTCGAACAGCGCATCGGCACCGGTGATCCAGCCCGGCCGGGTGTCCAGCCAGGCCCCGTGCGCGAGGACGGTCCGGCGCACGGTCGCCCCAAGCGGCCCGGGCCCGGCCTCCTCCGCCAGGTCCAGTAGTGAACCCTGAAACACGCTCTGCATACCAGGAGTATAGAACAGCCTCAAACATATGTTCGAGTTGCCGGTCCCGAGTGCTGGCAACCCGGCGCGAAGCCGCGGCCCAGCAGAACAAACGGCGCCACAAAGGCAAGCCGCCGGGCACGGATGCCGGAGCACGGTCATACTTGGCGCGGGCGGCGGGGAAGCGCTGCCAGGGGATCCCGCATGGGAGGGGCTTTGATGCCAGGGAACAGCCTGTCGGCCATTGAGCACGTCGTTGTCCTGATGCTGGAAAACCGGTCGTTCGACCATATGCTCGGCTTTCTGTATGCCGGGTCGGGGAACGTGTCCCCGGGCGGGCAGCCGTTCGAGGGACTCACCGGCACCGAGTCGAACCCGGACGCCTCGGGCCAGCCGGTCACCGTGTTCAAGATCGAGCCCAGCACACCCAGCGCCTACTTCATGCCCGGCGCCGATCCCGGCGAGGGCTACATGGCCACCAACGACCAGTTGTTCGGCAGCACCGCCGCGCCGCCGTCGCCTGCCACGGCTTCCACGAACCAGGGTTTCGTGAAGGATTTCGCCGACACCCTGGCCTGGCAGTCACACAGCAGCGGGTGGACGATCGTGCCCGGCACGACGGCCAGCGACATCATGGGCTGCTTCACCCCGGAGGCGCTGCCGGTGCTGTCCGCGCTGGCCCGCGGCTACGCGGTCTGCGACCACTGGTATTCGTCCGTGCCGACCGAGACGCTGCCCAACCGGGCCTTTGCCTGCGCGGCGACCAGCCAGGGGCACATGGACGACAAGACGCACACGTTCACCTGCCCGTCGATCTTCGGGCTGCTCGATTCCCATCAGCTCGGCTGGTCCATTTACGGGTACGACGCGGAACCGCTGACCAGGTCCAATTTCCCGGACATCTCCTCGGCGGCCGCGAGCCACTTCGGGCATTTCACCGATTTCACGGCGGCCGCGGCGGCGGGAACACTGCCGCCGTTCACGTTCCTGGAGCCGAGCTGGGGGTCGAGCGGGAACAGCCAGCACCCGAACTACGACGTGGCCCTCGGCGAGCAGCTCATCCACGACGTGTACGAGGCGCTGCGCGGCGGCCCCGGCTGGGCGCAGACCCTGCTGATCATCACCTACGACGAGCACGGCGGGTGCTACGACCATGTTGCGCCGCCGGCCGGCGCCACCCCGCCGGACAGCGACGCTGGCGAGTTCGGGTTCGACTTCACCCGGTTCGGCGTCCGGGTGCCGGCCGTCCTGGTGTCGCCGCTCATCCCCACGGGAACGGTGTTCCGGGTCCCGTCCGGGTCGGTGCCGCTGGATCACACCTCGATCCTCAAGACGGTCGAGGAGCGCTGGAGCCTGCCCGCGCTCACCGCCAGAGACGCGACCGCCCCGGGCGTGGGCGACGTGCTCAGCCTCACCACACCACGCACCGACGACGTGCTGTCCGGGGTGACCGTCCCCACCTCCTCCGGCCCGGGGCCATCCGCGGGCCAACCCTCCCACCTGCAGGAGGTCCAGGCGGAACTGATCTCGCGCCGGTACCCGGCCGGGCAGAGCGACATCCCGGGCGCGGTCCATCCGCAGTTCTCCGAGACGGACCTGGCCGGCTACATCCACACCCACGGCGCCACGCACCACGTCTGAGGCCACTGAGGGGGCCGCCGGACACCCGCCGCCCGGCGGCGTTTGTGGCGATTACGCCAGCGACCACGTTCTTATGTGGGCGATTAGGCCAGCAACCACAACGGGCCGAGCCGGCCCGGGCTAGCGGACGGTGCGCGCGCCGGTCGACATGCGGGCCGCGAGTTCGGAGTCGATCTGGCGTGCCGCCTCCTGGAGCCGGGGCAGGAACTGCTTCTCCAGCGTCCTCATGGGCACCCGGGCCGCGTGCGCGCTCGCGTTGATGGCCGCCACCACCTTGCGCGAGCTGTCCCTGATCGGCACGGCGATCGACCGCACGCCAGCTTCTAGTTCCTGGTCCACGGCGGCCCAGCCACGGCTGCGGGCCTCCGCGAGCACCGCGCGGAGTTGCGCCGGGTCGGTGATGGTGTGCTCGGTGAGCTTGCGCATCGTGGTCCGGCGCAGGTACGCGTCGAGTTCCTGCTCGGGCAGGTGGGCCAGCAGGATGCGGCCCATCGAGGTCGGATAGGGCGGCAGCCGGGTGCCCACGGTGAGCGCGATCGTCATGATCCGGTTCGCGGACGCGCGGGCGACGTAGACGAGGTCGTCGCCGTCGAGCACGCTCACCGAGCACGACTCGTGCAGCTCCTCGGCGAGATCCTCCAGATGCGGCTGGGCGATCTGGGACACGCTGAACGACGACAGGTAGGCATAACCTAGCGCGAGGACCCGCGGCCGCAGCGAGAACTGGCGCCCTGAGCTGCCCACGTAGCCGAGTTCCTGCAATGTGAGCAGGAACCGCCGGGCTGCCGCCCGGGTGAGCCCGGTGCGCTCGGCCACCTCGGACAGCGTCAGCGATGGGTGCTCCGAGGAGAAACACCTGATCACGGCCAAGCCGCGGTCCAGCGACTGGACGAAATCGGTCCGGCGCCCGGCAACAGCCCGGTCGCCCCGGGCAGCCTCACCCCGGCCCGCGTCGTCCCGGGCATCGTTGGCCCGGGACCCGTCGGCCTCGTGGCCGCCGTCCGTCTCGTGGCCGCCGCCGGCCGCGGCCTCTTCCCGGGCGCGGCGCGCTGCCCTGGTGCCGGTGCCCTCACGAACGTTCACATAGCGAACGATACTGCCCCGGCAGCCCGCGCGGCCAGACGCCCCTGCCTGTTCACGGACGCCGGGCCCGCCCGGCCACCGGACGCCGGTCCTGCCCGGCCAGCGGACGCCGGTCCTGCCCGGCCAGCGACGGGCGGGCTCGCCCGGCCGCGGTCGGCGGGCTTGCGCTAGCCGCGCGCGGCGGCCTCGGCCCGCGCCTTGCCGACCTGGCCGAGCACGGTTGCCGGGACGAGGTCGTCGTGACCCCAGTCGGCGAGCAGGGCGGCCAGCGGGCGGGCGGTGGTGACGGCGGGGTCGCGCAGGCAGGCGGCGAGCGCCGGGTACGCGGCCGGGTCCCTCCCCTCGCCCACGGCCCGGATGGCCGCTCTGACCTCATCCTCCGAGCCAGTGCACTCGAACGGCTTGACCCCGGTGAGTCCAGCCATCTCCTGGTACATCACCGACAGCGACGAGTCGGCGAACATGTCCGCGCCGATCTTGCGGATCGCGAGGTCGTGGCCAAACAGCGCGGTGGTGGCCAGGAACACCCACGCGCACTTGGCGCAGGACCGGCACCAGCCGCCGTCCCGCGCGCGGTTGCAACTGACCGTGCGCAGGTAGGTGTCGACGTCCTCGGCCAGCGAGGCGATGATCTGCAGCTCGTATAGCGGGCGCAGCGGGCTGCTGTAACCGGGCGCTCCTGGCAGCCAGCGGTCCCGGTAGGCCCGGAGGGCGGTCTCGAACTCGTAGCTCTTGGTCCACTGATGGTTAACCGGGCGGCCGAGATAGGCGGGCACGTTCGGCTCGTCGTCGCTGCGCGAGTTGCCGGCCATCACCGGCCCGCTGCCGCCTAGGTAGCCGGTGAGCATCGCGGCGAACGCCAGGTAGGCGGAGAACGGGGTGTGCCCGTTGGGGTGGCCCGCCGCGTTCAGCCGCAGCAGTTCGGGCAGGATCGCCCGGCGCGCCTCCACGATCCGGCCCCCGGCGGCCAGCGACCCGGCCAGGCCGCGCAGCCGCTCCCCCGGGTTATACAGGAAGAAGCTCACGGAAGCGGCGCTGGCGGCGGCGGCGCGCGCCAGCGCGAGTGAGTCCTTGCCGCCGCTGAACAGCACCAGCGGAGGCCCCTCCACGCCGCCGTCCCCGGCACCCGGCCCCTCCCCGGCACCCGGCCGGCCCGCAGCACCCGGCCGGCCCGGGCCCGCATCACCCGAGGGGCCCCGGATGACCAGGAACCCCGGCGCGGTGTAGTCGATCCCGTTGCGGTAGAAGAACTCCCCCATCGCCCCTGGCCAGAAGCCCGGCCACCAGGCCAGCTCAGCAGGTTCCGGTGCGGGCAGCGCAACCTCGATGACCGGGCTGCACAGCGCCTTCCAGTAGGAGAACGCCTCGATGATGCCCAGGGCGCGGACCATCCGCTGGGCGGTGACCGTGCCCACCCGGGCGGCCTCGTCCGGGCGGAGGCCGGTCAGCTCGAGCACCGGCTGGAACCGTAGCGGCCCGGCGGCGAACGCGAACTCCAGCCTCACTCCGGCCGGGCCGGGGACCGCGCGGGCATCCTCGACCCGGAACACCGGGTATTCCTCGCGCAGCCGCCGTATCTGGTCATCGCGCGAAGCCTGGGCCGTGCTCACGCCCGGCACGCTACCAGCCCCCGGACACCCGTTTCGCCGCCACCGCGTGCAGCGCGATGCCCACCGCGACCCCGGCGTTCAGCGATTCGGTGTCCGCCGCCATGGGGATCCGGGCCAGCACGTCGCAGCGTTCCGCGACCAGCCGGGACAGCCCGCGTCCCTCGGATCCGACGACGAGCACCAGCGGCGCGTCCGCGACCGCCAGGTCTGCGACCGGGCTGGTCCCGCCCGCGTCCAGGCCCACCACGAACAGGCCCTCCTGCTGGTAGGCGGCCAGGGCACGGGCCAGGTTGGGCACCTGGGCGACCGGCACCCGGGCAAGAGCGCCTGCGGACGCCTTCCACGCGCCGGCGGTCACCCGGGCCGAGCGGCGCGACGGCACAAGCACTCCGTGCCCGCCGAACGCGGCCACCGACCGGGCCACCGCGCCCAGGTTGCGGGGGTCGGTGACGCCATCCAGGGCGACGATCAGCGCCGGGGTCCCGGCGGCCCGCGCGTGCTCGGTGAGGTCCCCGGCCGCCGCGTAGTCGTAGGCGCGGATCCGCAGCGCCAGGCCCTGGTGGACGGATCCGCCGGTGATCCGGTCCAGTTCGGCCCGGCCCGTCTCGATCATCGGGATCCCCGCCGCGGCGGCCAGGTCGACCGCTTCACGCACCCGTTCGTCGGCGTCGCGGCGCGGCCCGGCGTACAGCGCGACCGCGGGCACGCCCGCCCGCAGCGCCTCCAGCACCGCGTTGCGCCCCGCCACGACCTCCGCCGCGTCGCCCGCGCCGCGCGCCCGCGCCCCGGCCGCTTCTGCGCGGGGCCGCGCCTCGCCGCCACGTTCCGCTGATTTTGCTGCCAAACGGCCACTGCCCCCCTGGCCGATCCCCTCGCCGGCCGGGCTCCGTGGCCCGTCACCCGGATCGGGCCGCCCGGCGCGCCTGGCCCCGCCGCGGGTCCCATCGCGGGCGGCGGCCTTGGCCCGGCGCTGCGCGGGATGACCGGGCCGCAGGTGCGCGGGCGGGGTCGGCCCCTTGCCTTTAAGCCGGTCCCGGCCCTTGCCCCCGGTCCCGGCGCGCGGCTTGCCCGACTTGGCCCGGCCGGCCCGGCCTGAGTTTCCCCCGCTCATGCCGCTGCCCGGCGGAGTGCCTGTACGCGGTTCATCGGCCGATGGTCCACCGGGGACCGTCCGGGGTGTCTTCGATGAGGACCCCGGCAGCTTGCAGCCGGTTCCTGATCGCGTCCGCGGCCTGGTAGTCCCTGCGCTCCCGGGCAGCCTGCCGCTGGTCTAGTGCCACGCTGACCAGCGCGTCGACCACGGCGCTCAAGTCGTGGTCGGGAGCGGCGGTGGCCCATTCGCGGGCCAGCGGGTCCAGCCCGAGCACCCCGAGCATGGCCCGCACCTGCGCCAGCGCCGCCGCTACGGCCACCTTGTCCCCGGCGGCCAGCGCGTTGTTGCCGTCGCGGATGGTGTCGTGCACGACCGCGATTGCCTGGGGGACGGCGAGGTCGTTGTCCAGGGCAGCGGCGAACGCCGGAGGGATCGCGTCCTGTCCCGCGGCGGCTGGGGCCTGGGCATCCCCGGTCAGCTCCGCGGCCCGGGTCACGAAACCCTCGATCCGCCGGTACGCCGTCACCGCCTCGTCCAGCGCGGCCGGCGAGTACTCGATGTTGGACCGGTAGTGTGCCTGGCCCAGGTAATAACGCAGCTCCACCGGGCGCACCTGGGTCACCATCGCGTCGACCAGGAGCGAGTTGCCGAGAGACTTGCTCATCTTCTCGCCGGCCAGCCCGACGATGCCGTTGTGCATCCAGTACTGGGCGAACCCGTCCCCGGCGGCGCGGGACTGGGCCAGTTCGTTCTCGTGGTGCGGGAACACCAGATCCAGGCCGCCGCCGTGGATGTCGAACGTCGGGCCGAGGTACTTGGTCGACATCGCCGAGCATTCCAGGTGCCAGCCGGGCCGGCCGGGCCCCCACGGCGTCTCCCAGTAGGGCTCCCCGGGCTTGGCTCCCTTCCACAGGGTGAAGTCCCGCGGGTCCCGTTTGGCGTCGGCGGTGTCGCTGTCCTCGGCGGCCCGCATGTGCTCCAGGCGCTGCCCGGACAGCGCCCCGTAGGCCGGGTAGGACTGCACGTCGAAATACACGTCGCCACCGGCGGCGTAGGCGTGCCCGCCGTTGATCAGCCGCCGCATGAGCGTGATCATCTCCGGGATGTGGCCGGTGGCCCGCGGTTCCACGTCCGGCGGCACGCAGCCGAGCACATCGTAGGCACGGCTGAACCCGCGCTCGTTACGCTGCGCCACCGCCCACCAGGGGACGCCTTCGGCGGCAGCCACCCGGATGATCTTGTCGTCGATATCGGTGACGTTCCGGCAGAACGTAACCTGGTAGCCGCTGAATCGCAGCCAGCGGACCAGGATGTCGAAGCTCACCCCGGACCTGATGTGCCCGATGTGCGGCGGGGCCTGCACGGTGGCGCCACACAGGTACAGCGACGCCTTCCCTGGATGGACCGGGGAGAACTCGCGCTCGGCGCGCGCTGCTGTGTCATAGAGGCGGAGCGTCACGCCGCCAAGGCTACCGTCGCCGGTCCCGCGGGCCGGCCGATAATCCCAGCCCAAGGCCGCCTGCGAGGCCCGGGCCCAATGACGATCACGGCATTCTGGCCGCTTCGCCCGCACCGCTGCCATGATCGGCGCCCTCTCGGTCCCTCGGCGTCATGATCGTGGGCGATCGCTGGGTCTATCACGCCGGCGCCACCCGCCGCCAAAGCCTCAGCGGCGGGCGGCGCGGGCCCAGGACCAGGCGTACTCGGGGTCCTCGGCGCGGCGGGCGGCCGGGCCGAGGCCAAGTGGCCGGAAAGTGTCGATCATCACGGCGGTCTCGTCGGTGGTGGTCTTGCCCTCGGCCAGCCCCGCGACCGCGGCCTCGACCGCGCCCGGTTGCGGGCCGTGGGTGAATCCGCCGGGGTGCAGGGTGATCGAGCCGAGCCCGACCCCCGACCCCTGCCGGGCGGTGTAGTCCCCGGCGACGTAGAACATCATCTCGTCGGAGTCCACGTTGTGGTGGTTGTACGGGATCGGCACGGCCTCGGGGTGGAAGTCGAGCGGCCGGGGGCAGAACGAGCAGACCACGAAGTTGGGCCCCTCGAACGTCTGGTGCACCGGCGGCGGGGCGTGGGTCCGCTTCACCACGGGCTCGAAGTCGGCAATGTTGAGCGCGAACGGGTAGAGGCAGCCGTCCCAGCCCACCACGTCGAACGGGTGCCGGGCATAGGTGAGCCGGGTCAGCCCGGCCCTGGTCCGGACCACGACCGGCACGTCCTCCCCCTCGGCCAGCAATGGGCCGTCCGGGCCGCGCAGGTCACGCTCGCTGTAGGGGGCGTGCTCGAGGAACTGCCCGTACTGGGAAAGGTAGCGCCGGGGCGGCCGGATGTGCCCGCTGGCCTCGATCGTGAGCGCGGTCGCGCCGTCGCCGCCAGACAGCCAGCGGTGAATGGTTCCCCGGGGAATCACCACGTAGTCGCCGGCCACGGCGTCGATCGACCCATAGACGGACTCCAGGCGGGCGCTTCCGTTCTGCAAATAAATGGCTTCGTCGCCGGCGGAATTCCGGTACAGGTCCGAGGCCGCGTCCGTGGCGGCAAAGGAAATCCGCACGTCATCATTGGCGAACAGGAGCTGCCGGCCGAGCACCAGGTCACCGCCCCGGGGCAGGTCGGTGGTGCGGACATGCCGCGGCATCAGCGGATGGTTAGGCGCGGCCTGGCCGGCGTCCGCGGCGGCGATCCCTTCGCTCTTCACGATCGCCGTGGGCGGATACACGTGGTAGAGCAGCGAGGAATCGGAGACAAAGCCTTCTTCGCCCATGAGTTCCTCGGAATACAAGCCCCCATCGGGGCGGCGGAAACGCACATGGCGCTTGCCGGGAATCTCCCCGGCCACCCGGTAGTACGGCATATCGTCTCCTCTGACGCCAAGGTCGCGCGGCCGGGGCAGTTGGCCACCGCCCGCCGTCTGGTCGCCGCCCCCGCGCCTTCGCCCGTGCGGAACGGCTTTCCTGCGCGGCGCGGCGCCTCCTGCGTGCGGGGAAAAGCGCTGTAGTTTCGACTATAGGCGGGTGCTTTGCACCCGAGCAGTGCCGCAGGAAGGACCACCACCCCCCGATGAGTAACTACCCTGTTGGCCGGCCACCCCGCTCCGCTGACCCGCACTCCAAGCTTCGCATCGCCGCGCTCTCCGCCGTGAGCGCGGGTGTTGTGCTGCTGGCCGCCGCCGCCTTTGTGCTGTCCTACTCGGGAATACACGTGATCGCGCTCCGGGCCGGGGTATCTCATGGCGTCGCAAAGCTATACCCGGTCACCTTCGACGCCATGCTGGTTGTCGCCGGCGCCGCGGCGATGGCATTGCGCGGGGCCGGCTGGTGGGCACGCTTTTACGCATGGGCCACGCTGATAATCCTGCTCGCGGCGGTGGCCACGGGGGATGCGCTGCACGCCACGAACACGTCGCTGCCGGTGCTGGCGTCCCGCGCCGCGTTTGCGGTCATCCCGTGGGTCCTCGTGCTGCTCGCCTTCGGCCTGCTGCTGGAGATGCTGCGGCATTTCCGCAAGGCCCGCGCGGTGGTGGTGCACACCCAGCAGGCCGCCGCCCTGGCCGCGGCGGCCGAGTCCGGGTACGGCGTCGTCGCCGCTTGGCCAAGTGACGCCCGGCCCGCCGCCCAGCCCGCGGCCCAGCAGAGTGCCGCCCTGCCCCCCGCCGAGCCCGCCGCCCAGCAGAGTGCCGCCCTGCCCCCCGCCGAGCCCGCCGCCCAGCAGGGTGACGCCCGGCCCGCCATTCGGCCGGCTGACGCCGGACCCGCCGCCCGTACGGCTGACGCGGGCGACACCGCGGGCACCCGGAAGGAGGTGTCCTGGAAGGGTGCGGCGGGCGCGGGCGCGGCAAGCGCAGGGAAGGGCGCGGGTGCGGCGGGCACCGACGCGGGCACGGGCGATCGCCCGCCTTCCGAAACTCATGCCAGCCTGGTGGACCTGCTGCTGGGACCCAGGCCGGGCCAGCCGCCGGCCGTCGAGACGCCCGACGAAACCGCCGGGCACGACCCTGTTAGCTACGGCGCGGAAACTGGCTACGTTCACCCGGACAGCTACAAGGACGAAGGGGAGTACTCCCCGCACGGCGATTCTGGTGGGCCCGGGTTTGTGCTCATCGAGCCCGCCCCGGCCAACGGGAACCAGCCAGCCAACGCGAACCAACCGGCGGGCGGGGCAGGCCCGGCCGGGACCCCGGAGCGTGCGCAGGCCGGGGAGCCCGGCCCGGAGCCCGGGCAGGACGGGGAGCCGGTGCAGTCCGGCATGGCCGACGAGCACGAGGAGGCCGGCACGGGCGACGACCACGGGCAGGCCGGGGAGCCCGAGAAGGCGGAGCCAAGGCCCGGGAAGCCCGGGCAGGACGACGCCGCGGCGAAACCCGCGGAGGCCGAGGACGCCGGCCTGGAACGGGTGCGGAGCAGCCCGACCCGCCCCTAGCAGCGCGCCCGCCAGCCCACCGGCTTAGCCGCGGCGTGACCGGCGCGGCTCAGGCGCGGGTGACCAGTGCGGTCGCGACCGCGGCGATGCCCTCGCCACGCCCGGTCAGGCCCAGCCCATCCGTGGTGGTCCCGGACAGGCTGACCGGCGCACCACCCAGCGCTTCGGAGAGCACCTTCTGCGCCTCCTCCCGCCGGGGTGCGATCCGCGGCCGGTTCCCGATCACCTGGATCGCGACGTTGCCCACGGCGAACCCGGCACCGGCGAGCAAAGCGGCGGTGGCACGCAGCAGCGCGCAGCCGGACGCCCCGGCCCACTCAGGTTCGGCGGTGCCGAAGTTGGCACCCAGGTCACCCAGGCCCGCTGCGGACAACAGCGCGTCACACGCGGCGTGCGCCGCCACGTCACCATCGGAATGCCCGGTCAGCCCGTCCTCGCCTGGCCAAAACAGGCCCGCCAGGTAAAGCGGCCGCCCGGCAGCCAGCGGATGAACGTCTACGCCGATGCCCACTCTCGGCCCATCGGGTGGCAGATCATCGGGC
>Ga0209166_10001926_pt1 | contig 16464 bp, 10 predicted proteins | sample Coa_R1_3_FD_187151 | JGI IMG/M metagenome (GOLD analysis project Ga0209166, IMG submission 187151) | Surface soil microbial communities from Centralia Pennsylvania, which are recovering from an underground coalmine fire - Coalmine... | ecosystem: Environmental > Terrestrial > Soil >... | reverse complement strand
CGCTGCGGATACGAAGGCAAGCACCCGTTCCGGCGGAAGTCCGGTGATGGCCACGATCTCTTCGACGCTGAAGCCCTCCAGGGCATGCAGAATAAAAGCCTCGCGCGGGCCGGAACCAAGATCGCGTAGAGCGGAAGCAATCATGCGCAACAGTTCGTCGGAAGCGATGATCTGCTCCGGCGTGGCTACGCGGGAATCGGGAATCACGGTGGCCCCTGTGAAAGATTCATCGGGCTGGTGAAACTGCAACTCAGACTCATCGCTGCCCTTGACGTTGGGACGGCGGGTCGAGTCTTCCAGATGCACCGCATTGCCGTTGCTCTCATCGGTGCGTGACAGGTCGTCGAGAGCGCGCAGCGCCTGGCGGTAGAGCCAGGCTTCCAGCGCCAACTTTTCCGGCTTCTCCTGACCGTCGCTGAGGGCGGCGGCGATTGCCTCGTCAATCACTTCTTCCTTGGAGATCGAGTTGGGCGGAATGGCCTCCTGCGCTTCGCGAATCAGAATTTCGCGCTCCACAAAGCGATCAAGGCGCGCCAGATTCGCGTTTACATAAGAGCGAACATCATCGGAAGAAATGGTTGCGGGAAACACCGCAGCCAGCGTCTGCTCGAAAGGGACCTCGCGCACGGCCGCGCTGGGGCGCGCGCTGTTGCCCCGGCGTCCGCGTTGCCATTTGTGCGACGCGCGCAGAATTTCTTTGTGCTTGTTGACCTGCTGCAGCAAATCCTCGAATGCAGCTTTGACGGCTGCCGTCGCCGTTGGAGCCGACGTCTGCACGGCCATCTGTCCCGAAGGCAGCCGCAGATTCAGGGAAACGCTCGTGCCTTCTTTCGCCGAAACTTCTTCCACTACTCCCTTTAAATGGACCAGTTCCGGACGGAAGACTTGCAGGCGTTTTTGCAGTTTTTCGATTTGATGCTGTACATCTTTTTCAACGGCGGGAAGTTTATGAAGACGATAGCTGACGTGAACGTTCATGAGCGCCTCGGCATTGCGAAACGAAGTGCGCAACCAAGTGCTTTCTAAGCCGATTGTACACCCGGTATAAAAAAGGCAAGGGGAGAATTCATCTCAGGAAAAACCCGGCAGAGCACTGCCGGGAAGTCATTAGTTCGGCCTAATTACGGATGGGGTTTGCAGCCTTTGAGATTGACCAGTTATCATCCGGGGCCATGATTCATCGCACTCTCTGCCTGCTGTTCCTGCTTGCTGCACTCGCCACTGGGCAGACAGCATCCTTCAAGGAAGCAAACAACGTTTATTCGGAAGCGCATGACTTCTATGTAGATCTTCATGAGTATCCGGAATTATCGGGGCATGAAACCCAAACTGCCGCCAAACTCGCATCGCGATTGCGGAATGCAGGATACGAGGTAACCGAACACGTCGGCGGCACAGGCGTGGTAGCGATTCTGAAAAACGGCGTCGGGGCGACCATCATGTTGCGCACCGAACTGGATGCGTTGCCTGTGGAAGAAAAAACAGGCCTGCCCTATGCCAGCAAAGTTAGAACCAAAGATGATGGGGGGCGCGATGTTCCCGTGATGCATGCCTGTGGGCACGACCTGCATATGGCTTCCCTGCTCGGCACTGCGGAAGTTATGGCGCACACCAAAAATACCTGGCACGGAACCTTGATCCTGATTGGCCAACCCGCGGAAGAGGCCATTGGCGGGGCCAAGGCCATGCTTGCCGACGGCTTGTTTACGCGCTTTCCCAAGCCCGATGCCATCGTCGCTCTGCACGTGGGCAATGTTTTCCCGGCTGGGGTCGTGGGGATTGCTCCGGGCGTATACAACACGAATTCCGACTCGGTGCGCATCACGATTTACGGCAAGGGCGGCCATGGCGCGATGCCAGAATCGACCATCGACCCCATCGTGATCGCGGCGCGAACCATTCTTTCGCTGCAAACCATTGCCTCGCGCGAAGTCAAGCCGGGAGAGCTAGCCATCGTGACCGTGGGTTACATTCGGGCCGGCAACAAGAACAACATCATTCCCGATCAAGCCGAGATGGGATTAACGATTCGGACCCGCAACCCAGAGGTGCGGAAACAGGTGCTGGCGGCGATCACGCGCATTGCGAATGCAGAAGCCTCCGCGGCAGGCGCCCCGCGTGAGCCTTTGGTAGAACGCTACGAAGGCACGGCCCTGGTTTACAACAACCCTGCATTAGCCGAGAAATTGCGGGCTCCTCTTGAAGCAGCCTTGGGCAAGAGTAATGTCGTCACGGCCGAGCCGATCACGCCCTCTGAGGACTTCTCGTATTTCGTCGAGCAAGGAGTGCCGGGATTCTATTTCAGTCTGGGCGGCGCGGATCCGCAGAAGTTCGCTGCGGCGAAAACGGAGGGAACTTCCCTGCCCTCGAATCACTCTCCGCTGTTCGCGCCCGATGTCGATCCGGCCCTGCACACCGGCATTGTGGCGGAAGTGACGGTACTGAGAAATTTGCTGAACACTGCGCCGGAGGAACTTCGAAAACTGCCGGCTACACCGCAACCGTGACCGAGGTTTCAGTCCGCGTCACCGGTCGGTAGAGCGTGTCGCGCTCGATGGGCTCGCGACCGGCCGCGCGGATCAGGCGCTCCAGTTCCTCCCGGCGCATGCCTTGCGGCGTGGTGGCGCCTGCGTCGTGGTAAATCTTTTCCTCGATGACTGTGCCGTCCATATCATCAGCGCCGAAGCGCAGCGAAATCTGCGCGATCTTGGCCGTCATCATCTGCCAGTAAGATTTGATGTGCGGGAAGTTGTCGAGCACCAGGCGGCTGACCGCAATCTGCTTGATGTCGAGCATGCCGGTGGTTTTGGGCAGGTGCTGCAGCGGCGTGTTGTCGGGATGGAATGCCAGCGGGATGAAGGTCTGGAAGCCGCCAGTCTCGTCTTGCAACGCGCGCAGTTTGAGCAGGTGGTCGACGCGGTCTTCGTCGTTTTCGACGTGGCCGTAGAGCATAGTCGCGTTCGACTTCAGCCCAATCTGGTGGGCCAGCTTGGCGGTTTCGAGCCACTGGTCGCCGTCGATTTTGTGGTCGCAGATGATATGGCGAACGCGGTCGGCAAAGATCTCAGCGCCACCACCGGGCAGCGAATCCACTCCTGACGCCTTCAGTTGCTCCAGCGTCTCGCGGATCGACAGCTTCGCACGCCGCGCCAGGTAGGCAACTTCGACCATGGTGAACGCCTTGAGATGCACTTGCGGAAAGCGCTGCTTCAGGCCGGAGCAGAGGTCGAGAAAATACTGGAACGGCAGGTCGGGATGTAGTCCGCCCACAATGTGAAATTCCGTGACCGCCTCGGAGTATCCCGAGGCCGCGGTCTCGTAGGCCTCTTCCAGCGCCATGGTATAAGCGCCAGGCGCGTCCTTCTTGCGTCCAAAGGCGCAAAGCCGGCACGCCGCCACGCAGACATTGGTCGGATTGATATGCCGGTTGACGTTGAAATACGTCTTGTCGCCATGCATGCGCTCGCGCACCAAGTTCGCCATCCAGCCCACAGCCAGAATGTCGCCAGTGCGGTAGAGCGCAAGCGCGTCATCGGCATCAAGCCGCTGGCGGGAAAGGACTTTTTGATGGATCGGCGCCAGGCGCGGATCGTCGGTCTGAAAAGCGTGCAATGAGCGTGCGACGGACATCCCTTTGATGATATCGCAGGAATATCCGGCGTGCCACGGGGAAGCACTCCACCTGCTAACTAACGAAAGTCTTTAACCACGAAGGACACGAAGTCACACGAAGGAAATCCGGCAGTCCTTCGTGATACTTCGTGCCCTTCGTGGTTCCCGCTCTTTCTTGGACTACGGATTCACCACCACGCGGTCCTGAACCTGCGCATACTCGTCCTCGCTTAGCACATGCCGCGAGACCAACTGGTGTGTATTGGCATAAGGGCGCTCGGCGATGATGCGGTCGGCCTGGCGTGAAGTGATCCCCGGCAGCGATGCCAAGTCGTCCTTCGACGCTTTGTTCAGGTCCACAGACTTCTTGTTGCTGAGACCGTCTTTTACGCCTTGGGCCACGGCTTTGGTATCGCGTTTGATGGCGGCCGTTTCTTCCGCAGTTTTCTGCCGGATCTGATCAGGACTCTGATTCGAGCAAGCGAGGGCAATGCCCAGAAGGATGGAGACACCCAAGCCGGAGAGAGAAGAGCGGAGATGCATGTTATTCCGATGCCATCCTGCAAGCAGCGGTTGGCGCAAGAGCCGCAGATCGTTGCCCACCCCACAGGGCAAAACCCGCATCCTACCGTTTAGCGGTTGCGCGCCCTCTCGGAAAATTTTGCAAGGAGAGCTTCAATGAAAAACTTTTTAGCGGTTGCATTCACGGGCGCAATGCTGTGCGCTGTCGCGCTCGCACAAAATACCACACCTTCTCCGGCGGAACCTGGGGCGGCACAACCTCCGGCGGCGCAGCCTGTGCCGCAGACTTCGCAGGCTCCCACGCCCGCACCTACACAGGCTCCACAGACTTCCCAGCCCGCGACTTCGCCGCAACCGGGAGGAACCCAGGCGCAGCCGGCTGGCGCGAAAAAGATCGCTCCGGGCAGCGTTATTCCCGTGCAACTCACCAAGACGGTCGATGCCAAGAAGGCCAAAACCGGCGACGAGGTGGTCGCAAAAGTCACGCAGGACATGAAGACTTCCAGTGGCGAAATGCTGGTGCCCAAAGACACCAAGGTATTTGGCAAAGTGACCGAAGCGCAACCGCGCAGCAAGGAACAGAAGGAATCGCAACTGGCCATTGCCTTTGATCATGCTGTCACGAAAGACGGTACCAACCTGCAATTGCCCATGTCGATTCAAGCCATCGTCGGCCCGCAGAATAATCAGGCCGCCGAGGGTGGAAATGATCAAAGCGCGCCGCCGGCGCCCTCAGGAGGTGCACCGAGCGCTGGTGCAGGAGCGCGATCTCCTATGGCCGGTGGATCGACACCGCCCCCAAGCGCTTCACCTTCAGCCGAGGCCGGAGCTCCGCCGAGCGATAACTCGCAAGCCGGACATGGCGGCCGTCCGCCTATCAATGCGCAGACTACAGGTGTGATCGGCCTTTCCAACATCAACCTGTCGCCAAATTCGAACGCCACGCAGGGATCGGTGGTCACTTCCGAGAAGAACAATGTCAAGCTGGAGAGCGGAACGGTGTTGTTGCTCCGGGTGAATCAATAGCGGGAAGGGGTCAGCGAATGGGCGGAGCCTGAGCGATTCAGGCTCCCGCGCTGACCGCCACAGCCTGCACGGGAACAGGCTTCCCCTGAGTTCCGGCATTCAGCAGCCGCTGCCAAAAATAAACCGAAGACGCAACTGTAGTCACCACCATCACCCAAGGCACGAGCGGGGAAACCCAGAATGCTTTGATGGCAAAGCTCAACAGGGCCAGCCATACCAGCGTCGCCAGCGTGCCGAACAGAAAGGCGCTGCGTCGTTCGCCCTCGCGGAAGGGCATCGTGTAAGAGCACAGCGCCTGCACCATCAGGGAAAACGGAAATGCCACTACCAGATCGATGAAGTAGTGCTCGCCCGTCCCCAGCGTTGCCAGAACCGTGAACGCGACGAACACCGCAGCAATCGTCCGCACCCAGCGCGCCAGGCCTCTTGAATTCCACCACACCAGCAGCACCCAGGTCATGTGCAACGAGGGAATCGCATTGCGGGCGCCGTCGATCAGGACGGGCACGATATTGAGACTCATGGCCTGCACCGTCGAAAGTGGATGCATCGGAAACGCCGCGCCGAACAGGTGCACGGGGCCGCAGGCCGGCAGCATATTGTAGAAGAAGACTCCAATGGGCCCAGTCGCCAGGAATGCCAGCATCACAGTAAGAGCTTTTTCTTTGTGTCGCCGGAGCTGCGAGGCATAGACCAAAGCCAGCGGCAATGGCAGAGCGATGTAAATCGCCAGCGCGGCAGCCCGCACCCATAGGAACTTCCAAAGAAATTGCCCCACCAGAAAGCTGATTTGCACCCGCAGACTGCTGTCGAACGAATACAGGAAGACATCGAAGGTCTTCGGGTGCAGCTTCTCGGTGATATCGAGCAGTGTGGAAGCCGACCACTCGGACGCGACAAACAAGACTGCCGGTACGAAGCCATAGAGCAGCAACTTCCGCTCTTCCCCTTTCGACCAGATGGCGTGAGCCCCGAGCAGTGCCAGCGCGCTCATGCCAGCGAAGGCGAAGCCCGCCATGAAGAACGGCTTGTAGTCCATCACCCGATAGTCGAGCAGGGCGAGCAGCAGCGCGCCCGGCGCCACCCATAGCAGATCGAACCACGAGCGCCGCAATACTCCCAGCACAATCAGTGCGCTGCCTAAGGCCAACGACAAATAGGCGTTGGCCATCGATTCGTAATAGAAATGCCAGCTCAGCGAGAGTCCGAGGATCAGGCCGAAGAGGACCGCGGTCAGTCCCACCTTGACGGCGAATGGACCATCAAAGCGCGGGTTTGCCTGGTTGGCCTTCACTGGTTGGACTTCACAAGACCATGCGCGACTTGCCGCGCATCTCAAAGTCTAGGGGACGCATGAAGCGAGACACAACCGCACGAACTGCGAGGCTGGTTACAAAGGTAATTCGCTATCTCCGCAGCAGCACATCGGCCGCGACGAACATAAAGAACAGCACCGAAATCACGCCGTTCATGGTGAAGAATGCGGAATTTAATTTTGAAAGATCGTTGGGCCTGACCAGAGAATGTTCGTAGAGCAGCAGCAGGATAACTACTACAATGCCAGCCGTCGCGAGAATGCCGAGCCCAAAGGCCATTACGAGAGCGACGAGCAGCCCCACCATAATCAGATGAAAGGCGCGGGCGATCCACAAAGCTGCGCCAATCCCGAAAAATCGCGGCACCGAATGCAGTCCCGCCTGCCGATCGAAATCGCAGTCCTGGCAGGCATACAGGACGTCGAATCCTCCCACCCAGAAGGTCACCGCGGCGGTGAGCAATAGAATGCGCGGATCAAGCGACCCGCGGACAGCGATCCACGCTGCCGCCGGCGCGATGCCGAGCGCGAAACCCAAGACCAGGTGCGACCAATGCGTGAGGCGCTTCGTGTACGAATACAGAAGCAGCACCGCAAGCGCGACCGGAGACAAGAGGAGCGAAAGGCGGTTCAACTGGCTCGCCGCCAGAATGAACAACACGCTCGAGACGACAACGAATGTCACCACGAATGCAGGCGAAAGATGTCCCGCGGGCAAGGCCCGAGTGCTAGTGCGTGGGTTGACGGCATCAATGGCAGCGTCGGCCCAGCGGTTGAACGCCATGGCGGCCGAGCGCGCTGCAACCATGGCTACGATGATCCACACAAGTTGGCGGCTGGACGGAAATCCACCCGCAGCCAGCATTGCTCCGCATAGCGCAAACGGGAGCGCAAAAATGGAGTGCTCCCATTTGATCATCTCAAGCGTGACGCGCAGGTTGCGGAGGACGGGCACGACTCGATTGTAATGCAGGGGGCTGGTCTGAGGTCTTAGGCAGTAGATCTCAGGAAATCGGTGCTGATCACCCTCGTGAAGCCTACGACCTAACCCCCAGACCACTTCTCCGACACCAGCGGCACAAACCGGCAAAGCTCGCGCGACACAATCTCGTGCTGCCCGTTCACCAATCGGATCAATTGCAACTGTTGCGCGTCGTCGGAACCCACAGGAATGATCATGCGGCCGCCTTCGGCCAATTGTTCGATGAGGGCGCACGGCAATTCGGGAGCTGCAGCGGAAACGATAATTGCATCGTAGGGAGCCAATTCTGCAAATCCACGGCTGCCATCACCCACGATAATTCGCACGTTCGTGTATCCCATGCCTGCCAGCAACTCGCGGGATCGCTCGGCCAAACTGGAGTGGCGCTCGATCGAAACCACTTCTGGCGCCAATTCTGCGAGCAATGCGGTGACGTATCCCGAACCCGTCCCCACTTCCAGCACTTTGTCGTTCTGTGAAAGCTGCAGTGCCTCCAGCATGCTCGCCACGATATAGGGTTGAGAGATGGTCTGCCCCTCCGCAATCGGCAGCGGATGATCTTCATAGGCCTGGTCGCGATAACGTTCCGGCGCAAATTCATGGCGCGGCACTCGCACCATGGCGACAAGCACCCGTTCATCGGCAATTCCCCGGGCACGCAACTGGGACTCCACCATGCGCAACCGCAAGGCGGAATACACGTCGACAATTTCAGGGGAGGTCATGCCTCGGGGAATTGCCCGGTCACATTCTATTTCTTGCGGCGGCGCACGCGCACGTCGAAGCTGACCACTCCGTTTTGATCGCGCGTGCCCACCACCGAAATATTGCGGTTGATGTAGTACTCGCCCTGGATGATCTGCTCCGAACTCTGTGAAACGTTGGTGCTGTACGTCAGTGAAAGGTTGTTGGCGAACTCCTGCTCGATCGTGATTTGCGGGCCGCGTGCCGTGGGATTGGTCTCGGTGGTGAGTCCCTGAGGATCAATCTTGATTCGGCTGACTCCGAACAGCTTCTGCATCCGGTTGCTCACGGTCGAGTTGAGGGCCTGGCTGATGATCAGGTTCGTGGCTTCATCGGTAAACAGCGATTGCCCCGACTGCTCCTGCAACTGCTCCGATTCTTCGCTGGTGCGCCCCAATGCCAACAAGGCGATGATGTCTGACTTGGGCAACGGCGGCTCTGACCGGTAGTTCACTGTCAGCCGGTCGGGAGTTCCTGTCACCGACACATCCAAGTCGTAGTTACGGACGTGAGTGGTGGCCTGCAAGTTGACCTGTGGTTCAATGGCGACCGGATTCGCGAAGGTAATGTCGCCGCGCTCCAGCCGAAACTTAATTCCATTGAAGGTCGCGTCACCTTCCAGAATATCCGCCCGTCCCAGAACGCTGGGCCGCGCTACCGAACCGCGCAGTCGCAGGTCAGCATCGCCGGAGAGCCGCGCCACCGCCGTCTTCATCTGCAGTTCCGGTGCGGTACGAACGGCAACATCGAGCTTCACGTTGTACAGCGGCGAATTGGCCGGAGTGATCGAAGCCGACTGCCGGCTGCGCTCCAGATAAGAACCAAAATCAAAGCCCGGGGTCACTGCGAGCTTCGTGACCATCACGTCGCCGGAGACCGTCGACGACGAACGGTTTCCTACCCAATGCAACTCGGCCGTCGCCGTGGAACTTACGCCCGGCGGATAGCGCAACCGCACGTCCTTCCCTATCGCCGTGAGATTGAAATTAATCTGCCGGTTGTAGCGCGTCGCATCGCCTTTGAACTCGACTGTGCCTCCCCCGGTTTTCGCGGTGAGCTGTTGGATGTGGACGCGGTCCTGCGTGAATAGCAGCGAGCCGTTCATCTCGCTCAGCCCGCTCGGCACTCCCGCATAGTTGCCAGATCCATTCTTGATTTCAATTGTGCCTTGCGGCAGCGGGTTACTCAGTGTTCCTCCAAGATTGATGTGAACATTGGCCAAGCCGGAAGCCGTCAAGTTCGGATCGAAGGCTCCGAGCAGTTTGAGGTCTGCGTGACCGTCGGCGGTGAGAGCGAGTTCCTGCGGCCCCGTAAACTGAATCGATCCCTGCCCAGTCACGTCGGTTGCGTCGCCGACCATATGCGCGGGTGCGATATGGATGGTTTGATGATCGAAGGTGAAGCGTAGCGGATCTTGGTTATGCAACTTGGCATATTCCACCTCCACCGCGAGATCGTTTACGGTGCCATCCAGGGTCCACTGACGCGGATAGCGCAGCGGTCCCTTCATCGTTACCGTTCCGCTGGATGCGGAGTGTCCCGTGAGCTGGTCGCCCAGATAGGCATGCCACAAAGCGTCGGCATCGAGATGATCCATCTTTGCTGTGATCGTCGCGGGAAAATCCTTGTGCATCCCGACGGTTCCATCGATCACGACCGACCCGTTGCCAAACTGAGATTGCCCGCTCAAGTGCAGTTCCCCATTCACCGTCCGGGCCTGTACATCGAGGCCGCCCGAGTACTCATGATTGAAGGTCAGGTCGCGTGCGTGAAAATCGGCAGTGATCACCGGTGTGTCGATCGTCCCGGACCCCTGCAGCGTGAAGTCCGCTCGCCCCTCGATGGGAAGAGGCTGAAGTTGGATCTGCCGCACCCGCGCCAAGTCGAAATTCTTTCCTGCCAGGTCCAGGCGAAATCCTCGGGTAGAGGGCGCGTAGGCGGCGCTGCCTGTTACCTCGGCCTCCTGATGTGTTAGACGAATATTGCTGAGAGTGGTCTCGTTCGCTCCCACGTGAAGGTCAGCGTCGAATTTCTCGATCGCTTCCCCGTAGGCCGATGCGTTCGCGGCCCGAATGTGCCCCTGCGCTTGCGGATGCGCGCGCGTTCCCGAGATTTGCAACGATACGTCGGCGGTTCCAGAAATCGGGTAGTCCAGATGGGCCAGAGCCGCAGTCGAGGCCACATCCACATTGTGCAGATTCACCCGCGCGTTATACGGACTGTACTCGGTGAACTGCCCTTTCTGCAGGGCCGCATTCAGTTCGAAGTCGGCGCTAGTATCGCCGCGTTGCAAAGTGCCGCCCCGAACCGCAAGGTCATGAGAAGAAAATTGTATGTTCGCCGCCAGGGAATCCCAATGGACCGGCGTCTCTGGAGTCTGCGAGGTGGCTGGAACAGTGAATTCGAAATCCTCCGCCACCAGTGTTCCTGTCAGGGTGGGCGAGGAAAATGTTCCCGCGGCCACGCCGTTGAATGCGGCATTTCCCTTCACTCGGAACGGTAAGTTGGTCGGCCCACCCAATGCGGCCACGAGCGGCCGCCATTCTTCCAGATTGGAAGTCGAAAGCGAGAAACGCAACGTCGAGGAGGCAGCCAAGAGCCCCGAAGCGTCAATCTTCGACGCCGGAGTATTCAAGTTGAACTTCGTCAACTCCAACGAGTCGCTGGCCCCACGATACTTCCCTTGGAACTGTGCCGTTATCGGCAATTCCCGGGCGGCGGCACGCGATGGCGGGCTTACCTCGAAGCCGAAAGCAATTTCTGCGTTTTGCGGGGAACCTTTCCAGAGCGCATCCACTGTTCCATTCGCCGAGCCTACCGGACGAAATCGACCGAGCGGGTGAGCAGGTACATCCAAAGCCGCCGCGGTTTCTCCGACCGATACATTCTGCAATCGCAGATGTACCGCTCCGCTCTGCACACCGGGCACTTTTGCCTTCTCTCCCTTTTTCAAAGGCGGCCTCGCCGCCGCAATCACCGGCAACTCTTCCTTTTTCGCCTTGCTTGAGCTTGACACTGGAATGCTGTGCAGCCAGTTATCGATTTGCACGTCGCCGGTAAAATTGCCGCCAAGCACGCTACCCCGTAGCTTCGAAACTTTGATCTGCTGGTCGGTGACCTGGTAGTCGGCGGCAAGTCCGGTTCGCTTGAGAGAGAACTGCTCCTCCTGCCACGCCAGGTCCCGCACCATGACCGCTCCTGCCGTGGTGAAGCCGTCCAGCGACCAGTGGCCGTTTCCTTTGAGGTCCGCAATGCCTCCACGCAGGTCGTGCCGCCGGGCGATGGCCGCCGTTTCTTCCAGATTGAGCTGCGCGGAGTAACTTCCATCGAGCCGCGGATTGCCGAAATCGGCGATGCGCCCGCTCATCTGCGCCGTGGATTTGCCGGAATGCCAATTCAGCGATTGCACGTCGCAAAATGTCGGCGCTAGAGTGAAATCAACCGTCGTCATCCACGCGAACGGGCGGTAATCCTCGAATGCCGTGTCAACCTTGCCCAGCGAGAGATGGCCCTCGTAGCGGTTGCGCAGAAATGCGTAGTCCATTTGCAGGTTGGTGCCCTGCACGGAAAAATCCAGCGGGATTTTTCGATCGCCCCACAGCAGCGTGCCGTTGTGCACCGAGAGATGGTCGATGGAGAGCGCGAACAGTTGCTGGACCCGAGCATTGAGCGGCACGTTCTCCGGCACCACTCGTAGCGATGGGACGTTCGTGGTGGCGCCGTCAGCGCCAATCGCGATGCGGATTACAGGATTGTCTAGCGCGAGTGCCGTGAAACCAAATTCCGTGCGCAGGAAGGAAATGACCTTCATGTGGGCAACCAGGCTGTCCGCATGCGCCAGCGGAATTTCCTTGGGGCCCTCTTTGCCATGAACCGTAATGTTTCGTACTTCGACCTGCAGGTGAAAAGGAACTACATGGAAACTGCCGATTTCGGCGCGGCCCCCCGTGATGCGTTCGACCTCTCGGATCATCCGCCCGCGCACGTAGGCCTGGAAAGAACTAGTCGTGGAGTACCACAGGGCAGCCAGCACAGCGATTAAAACCAAGCTGGCGGCTATCAGCAGATATTTCCACCAGCGGCGAGGTCTCGCGGCTGGCTCGGTCACCGCGTCTGCACTCCCTCAATGGAAGGCATCGCACCCGCCAAACTCACCTTACTTTCCGAACGCAGAGACTGCAGCCACGAAACCATCAATTCGTTGACCTTCTCTTCGGTGAGCAGTTCGCGGATCTTGCCAGATACGTCTGCGAGCGAAACCTCTCCTGCCCCGGATTCTTTCAACTGCGGCACAAACTTTTCGCGGTAATACGCTTCGATTGACTTGGAATCAATCTGCACCGCTGGACGCAGGCGCGCATCGACCAGTCGTATCAGATCGATTTGCTGCTCCACATGCGCGATCAGCGTCTTCTCCGTCAGGCCGAATCTTGCCAGCAGCGTCTGCCAACCTTCCGGAGTCGCCGCTTCCGGATATAGCTTTCGTGCCTCTGCAACCTGGCTCGCGGCTTCCGCCTCGGACGCATGCTGGAAAGACGCCGATTTCATCTGTTCGCCTAACAATTCCTGATCGATCAGCCGGTCGAGCGCGGCTCGGCGATCGTCATCGCTGAACTGTGCCACAGAGCGTCCGCTCAGCAGCGCCTCGTAACATAGCGCCTCATCCAGGTCGCTCTGCAGAATGATGTGGCCATTTACCGTGGCCACAATGCGATCAATCACATCGGCGGCACGAGCCACCGGAAGCCAAAGCCCGCTGCAGAAGATAAACAGGAGTGCGGCCGACACCGCAATCGTTCGATTTGCGCGAAACCTATGCATCAAAATGGCTGACCTATACTGAAAAAGACGTTGAAGTGACGGAGCCGCTGCGTCTCCAGCGTGGGCGGCTGTCCTGTAATCGTGACCATCTTGAAATACCGGGTCGGATTCAGATTGTAGCCAAAATCAAAACGCAAGGGCCCAATGGGTGTTTTATATCTTACGCCCACTCCTACAGCGTGCGAAGTGTAATCATAGCCGGAGTTGCTGAAGGCGGTACAGTACTGTGAGGTCGTTGTACCACTGGACAAGCACGGTTGGGTACTGGGCTGATGCCAGCGCAATAACCCCTTCAGTCCATCGTGCGGCGCGGTGAAGACGTTCCCCATATCGTGGAAAATGGCGAATCCGAATCCCTCACCTAGCCATGGTAACGATGTCTGTGGAAAGCGCAGTTCCAGGTTGTTCACGAACAATGCGGTGCCGCCTACCGGAAAGCCTGAGTTCGGATCGCGAGGTCCTGCTTGGTTCAACCCAAAACCGCGATGAGAGTTGCCGCCTCCGGTGAAGAATTGCTCGGGCAAAGGGATCGTCGTGATATTGGTACAGGTTGGCTCTCCGGCCGAGTTCAGCGGACAGGACCCGGGAGGCAGAATCCTCGTGCCGTGAAATGGCTGCTGCAATCCGATGCTGGTGGAACGGGCAAATACGTACTGATGACCCGGCTTCCCTTTGCCAATGACTTGATAGGTGGAATTCTGCGCCAAAGCCCGTCCAAAATCCGCCTCTGAACCGAAGTAATGCGACGACACCAGAGCATCCAGCGTGAAATAGTTGCCCTTGGTGCTTTCCAGCGGATTATCCCTTTTGTCGCGGATAAAGGTGAATCCTGGGCCTCCGACGCGAGCCGGAAGCGATAAGAGTGCGATTTCACCGGGGTTGAATTGCGATGCAAAGTTGCTGGCTTTAACCCTTCGAAAGTCGAAGCGGTAGGTGATCGAACTCGGCCCCGGCCGCGTGCCCGGCTCAGTGCCGGCGCTCCCAATCTGCTGCCGCACATCGATCTTCCCTTCCAAGCGCTGCGAAGTGAAGGTGGCTACGTCAAGGCTGTTATCGTAGAAGATCGTGTAAATCAGCTTCCATTTGTCGCTGTCCAGTAGCTTGGGGATGGTGTAACTGATCAGCCCGCGCTGCTGCAGCCTTCCGACATGGGACTGAAACGTCAAGGTCTGATTGCGGCCGCCGAAGTTGAGGCGCGTCACATCAAATTCAACCCGTGGACTTACCCCCGTCGCTCCGGCCGAGTTTGTTCCTGAAGGCTGGCTGGTCTGGAACTCAAACCCAACACCGTAAGTGAACGTATAACGCCGGGCTTCCTGCACTTGCACCAGAACATTCTTCTCGGGATCGGTGCCCTCCGGATTCTGGACCGCCGTGTCTACCTGGCTGAAGATTCCCAGGTTGTAAAGTCGTGACTGTGTGTTCAGCAGGTCCTGCTGGCTCAGGGGATCGCCTGCCCGCACTTGCAATTCTCGTTGAACCACATAGTCGCGGGTATGCTCGGTCCCGGCGACCATCACCTGATCCACCGTAAACCGCTCTCCTTCTTGAATCCTGTAAGTCACGTCTTGCCGGTTCGCTTCTTTGGTTGAAGCCACGGTCGTAATCTCAAGCGAAGCATTCGGGAACCCATGGTCAAAGTAATAGCCGATGATCCGTTCCCGGTCGTTGGCTAAGTCCTGCTCCGAATAGGGCTGCCCTGGCTGGATGGTCAATTCCGGCAGGTCACTCGTCGGCACTTTCTCATTGCCCACCACATGCACCTCGCCCACCCGCGTACGCTCACCTTCTTCGATGGCAATATGCACCGCAAGTTTGTTTGGCGATCCCTCGTAGTTGTCGTCCACGGCGGTTTTGATTGCGACTTGGCGAAAACCGTTGGAGCGGTATAGCCCCTCGAGAGTGGCAACGTCCGCTTTCAGCAAAGTCTCGCTATATTTGCCATGCGCTAGCAATCGGTGGGCCGGCTGAATCTGGAGATAAGAACGCAGCTTGGCGGTATCGAGAAAATTCTTGTTGCCGATGATCTCGACCAGCGCCAATTTGTGGAGCGGCCCGGCATCAATGACGTAGATCACTCGCAGGACCTTCGCATCGAACTCCTTCTTAATCTCGACCTTGGCATCGAAGTGTCCGCGCGTCTGCAAGTAGTCGAGCAGGTTGTTCTTGCCTTCGTTCAGCAGGTCATCGTCCACGGCATTCTCTTCGTAGACGGGAATTTCCCGCTTCAATGTGCCGTGGCTGATGTGGAAACCCTCAGCGGAGATTAAAACCACAGGCCCGGGATCAATCTGAAACGTGAAGTCCAAGGCATTGGTTTCGGGATGGTAGGTTTGGGCCGCGATCGAAACCTGTGCCAAAGCGCGATGCTGTTTCTGGAATTTTTTCCGCAGCCGCTGCAAGGAGTCGCTTACCCGCGCCGCCGTCACGCGGTCACCGGGTGTCACGTGCGCAATGCTTTGCACTTGCCCGGATGAAAGCATCGAAGTGCCGGTGACTTTCACTTCGCCTACGTGCGCAGGTGACCCCGCCGAGATGTGAAATAGCACATCCACTTGCTGGGTAGCAGCGTTGGAAGTGCTCTCAGCCGTCACCTGGGAGCGGTAATAGCCATTCTCCTGCATCAGTTGCCGGATATTCTCCAGCGCCCGGTTTAGCTTGTCATGAGTAAAGAGCTCTCCCAACTGAAGCTTGGCAGCGTTCACGATCTGGTTCGCCGTGGGACGGCTGGGAGCGCCCTCGACATTCACTGCGCCCACAAAAAAATTCGCGGATGTAACAAACGTCAAGACGACGCCATCTCCTGACGGTGCGACCTCGGCTTGAATGTCGGCGAATCGCCCGGTCGCATATAAGGCACGGATACTTTCCCGCACTCGTTCACGCTCTAGAGAAGTTCCGACTTTTTGCGGGATCAACTGCAGCAGGTGGTTGCGGTCCTGTTCCGCCACTCCGGGAAGTTCCACGCTTGCAATGGTTTTTCCCTCGTAATTTGCGTTGGGGCTTGCAGCTTGGAGTTGGGTGTCTTCCGGTGCAGCCCGGAGCGACAGCACCGCAGACCACAGCACGATCATCGCGGTGACAAGTGTCGCGTACCGTCTCGGCAAAGGTTCCTTTGGATTCAGGCGCTCCTTGACTTCAATGGAAGTCGCCCAAAGTTTCGTAGTCTGAATTCGGACGGGCCTCCACTCTTCACCCGCCTGCCTTCAGCTCCACTCGACCCAGCCCCTTATAATAATGGTTTTGCAGTCACACACTGGTGACCTCTTTGGCACAGGAAACACAAAAGGAACCTCAGCTCGATCCATCGGTCGCAGACTCAAGCTTGAGCGAGCGCTACTCACGACAGATCCTGTTCCGCGGGATTGGCGCAGAGGGCCAGCGCAAGCTGTCCACGGCGCGCATCGCCATTGTCGGTTGCGGTGCTACCGGATCGGCATTG
>Ga0209166_10001925_pt1 | contig 16467 bp, 11 predicted proteins | sample Coa_R1_3_FD_187151 | JGI IMG/M metagenome (GOLD analysis project Ga0209166, IMG submission 187151) | Surface soil microbial communities from Centralia Pennsylvania, which are recovering from an underground coalmine fire - Coalmine... | ecosystem: Environmental > Terrestrial > Soil >... | reverse complement strand
GGTCGGCAGCTTGCCCTTGGTGAGCACCCAGCGCACGTCGTCGTCGAGGATCTCGGCGGCCGTGCCGGGCAGCGAGCCCACCCCGGCCTCCCGGGCCGCCGCGAGCCACTCCCGCACGGACAGCCCGGTGCGCGCGGCGCCGTTGCTCACCTCCATCGGCGAGAACGCGTGCACATGCATCTCCGGGCAGCGGTGCCGGACCTCGGCGGCCAGGTCGAAGTACGCGGTCCCGGGCAGGTCGGGGTGGATGCCGCCCTGCATGCACACCTCGGTGGCGCCGGCCTGCCACGCCTCCTCGGCCCGGTCCCCGACCTGGGACAGGGACAGCGTGTAGGCGTCGGCGTCGGTCCGGCGCTGCGCGAACGCGCAGAACCGGCAGCCGGTGTAGCAGACGTTGGTGAAGTTGATGTTGCGGTTGACCACGTAGGTGACGTCGTCGCCGATCACGTCCCGGCGCAGCGCGTCGGCCAGCGCGGCCAGCGCGTCGAGTTCCGCGCCGTCCGCGTCGAGCAGGGCGAGTGCCTGCGCGTCGGAGAGCCCCGCGGGATCGGCTTCGGCCGCGCGCAGGGCCGCCGCCACCTCGGGCCGCAGCCGCCGCGGGGCAGCGGCGCCGCCGCGGCGCGCCGCCGGGTCGATCCGGGTGGCCACCTCGTCCCAGTCGCCGTACACCTCGGCGAAGTCGTCCCGGCGGTCGCTGGTCCGCCCGGTCGTGTCAATCGTGACGTGCAGGTCGGTCCGGCCGGACGCCTCGCCCCAGCCGCCGTCGGGTTCCTGCCAGGGCAGGCCGCGCGGCACCGCGTCCTCGCGGGCCAGCCCGGTCGCGGGGTCGGCCAGCGCGGCCACGTGGGCGGACACGCGCGGGTCGAGCCAGGGCTCGCGCAGGTACCCGGGGTAGATCGTGAGCCGTTCGGCGAGCCGCATCCCGGCCGCCTCGGTGCGCCGGGCCAGTTCGCCGATCTGCGGCCACGGCCGCTCGGGGTTGACGTGGTCCGGGGTGAGCGGCGACACGCCGCCCCAGTCGTCGATCCCGGCGGCCAGGATCAGGCCGTACTGGTCGCCGATGAGGTTCGGCGGCGCCTGGATCCGCGCGGACGGGCCGAGCACCAGCCGGGCCACGGCGATCGTCGCCGCCAGGTCGGCCAGTTCCGCATCCGGGACACCGCGCATCTTGGTGTCCGGCTTGGCGCGGAAGTTCTGCACGATGACTTCCTGGATGCCGCCGTACTCCCGGGCGGTCCGCCGGATGGCGAACAGCGACTCGGCGCGCTCGGCGCGGGTCTCCCCGATGCCGATGAGGATGCCGGTGGTGAACGGGACCGAGCAGCGGCCCGCGTCCTCCAGCACCCGCAGCCGCACCGCCGGGTCCTTGTCCGGGCTGCCGTAGTGCGGGCCGCCTCTCGCAGTGAACAGCCGCGTCGCGGTGGTTTCAAGCATCATGCCCATGGACGGCGCGACCGGCTTGAGCCGCTGGAAGTCGCGCCAGGTCAGCACGCCGGGGTTCAGGTGCGGCAGCAGGCCGGTCTCCTCCAGTACCCGGATGGCCATCGCCCGGACATAGGACAGCGTGTCGTCGTACCCGTTGGCGTCGAGCCAGTCACGCGCCGCGCTCCACCGGTCCTCGGGGCGGTCGCCGAGAGTGAACAGGGCCTCCTTGCAGCCGAGGGCGGCGCCCTGGCGGGCGATCGCGAGGACCTCGTCGCCGGACAGGTACGGGCTGTCCAGCCGGCCGGGGACCGTGGCGAACGTGCAGTACCCGCACCGGTCCCGGCACAGCCGCGTCAGCGGGATGAACACCTTGCGGGAGTAGGTGATGACGCCGGGCCGCCCGGCAACCGCGAGCCCGGCGTCCCGGACCCGGCTGGCGTAGCCGAGCAGCCGGTCCAGGTCGGCGCCGCGGGCGTGCAGCAGGGTGGCCGCCTCGCCCTGGTCGAGCGGCTTGCCGTCCCTGGCGCGGGCCAGGGCCCGCCGCAGCGCGGTGCTGGGCGGTGCGTCGTCGGTGGGCTGCCGGGGTTGCACGCCGGGGCCACGCGCATCGAGGCTCATCCAGTCACCCTACGATGCGCGCCCGGCGGACGGGCGCGCTAGATGTACCGGTAGTCGCGGGGGGCGTTGCGGGGGCCGTGCCGGGGCGGGCCCTGGCCGCTCAGCTCCAGCAGCCAGGCGGCCCGGTACCGGTGCCCGGCGTAGGGGGCGAGCAGCTCGCACATGCCCGCGTCGTCCACCTTCTCCCGGATCAGCGCCCAGCCCACGATCGAGGGCAGGTGGTAGTCGCCGACCGACAGGGCGTCGGGATCCCCGATGGCACGCTGGCGGATCTCGGCAGAGGTCCACGGCCCGATCCCAGGCAGCGTCTGGAGCCGCCGGTCCGCTTCGGCCGGGGTCATCGCAGCGATCTCCTCCAGCCGCTCGGCGACCCGCGCAGCGCCGATGACCGTCCGCGCGCGGACCAGTTCCACCCCGGCGCGGTGCCACTCCCAGGAGGGGATGCGCACCCAGGTGCGCGGCGGCGGGCAGACCCGCATGCCCGGCGGGGCCGGCCCGGGGGCCGGGTCGCCGAACCGGAGCAACAGCAGCCGCCAGGCGCGTTTCGCCTCCGCGCCGACCACCTTCTGCTCCAGCACGGCGGGGATGAGCGCCTCGAACACCCGGTCCGACCGGCCGATCCGCAGCGCGTGGTGCCGCCGGGACATTTCCCGCAACAACGGGTGTACCGGCTCGAAACCGGACGGGTCGTCGGCGGCCCCGAGCAGCCCGGGCAGGGTGCCGAGCAGCCACGCCGCGCCAGGCCCCCACGCCGACGCGCAGACCGTGAGGCGCCCGGCTTCCCCGCCGGGCCCGGCTTCCCTGCCTGGCACAGCGTGGACCCGCATCGTGGCCGGGCCGTCCGGGGTCAGCGAGGTGCGCCACACAGCCCCGTAGCCGTCCACGAGGTAGGCGGGATCGCCGCGGCCGCGGCGGTGCACCGCCAGCGTGCGGGACCAGTCCAGGGGGAACGGCGGCTGCCACTGCCGGGTCATCGCGCCCGCTAACGGCGGAACGGCCACCCCGGCGGGCGGCCCGGGGTGCCCGGCCCGGGGACCGTGCCCGGCGTAGGGCACCACCTGCGGTCCGCCGGGGATCCCCGCGAGCACACGGGACACCGGCCGGCGGGGCATCGGGCCCTACACGTCCGTGGAGAAGCGCACCGAGGTGGGCCCGAGGGCGACCTCCGGCCACACCCGCGCGCCCGCACGGAGCTCGTTGCCCTCGGCGATCACCGCACCGTCCCCGATCACGGCCCCGTCCAGCACCACGCCCGCGGCCACCCGCGCGCCGCGGCCCAGCACGCTGCCGCTGACCCGCGCGTCACGGCCGACCCGTGCCCCGTCGAACAGCACGCTCCGCGTCACCTGTGCTCCCGCCTCGATCACCGAGCCCGCGCCGGCCACGGTACCGCCGGCCACCGACGCTCCCGGCTCCGCGACCGCGCCGGGCAGCATCAGCCGCTCCCCCGGCAGGCCCTCGGCGCCCCGCAATGCCGGCGAGGTCATCCGGCCTAGGACAAGATCACACGACCCCTGGACGAAGGCCGCGGGGGTCCCGACATCCAGCCAGTAGGCGCCGTCCACATAGCCGAAGACGGGCTCGCCCGCGCTGATCAGGCCCGGGAAGATCTGGCGTTCCACCGAGCTGACCACCCCGGCCGGTATCACGTCGATGACCTCGCGCCGGAACACGTAGCAGCCCGCGTTGATCCGGTTGGTCACCGGGTCCTGGGTCTTCTCCAGGAACGCGGTGACCCGGCCGTCGGAGCCGGTGGGCACACAGCCGAACCGGGACGGGTCCGCGACCTCGACCAGGTGCAAGGTGACCGCCGCGTGCGCCTCGTGGTGCGCCTTCACCTGGGCGGTGAGGTCGTGCCCGGACAGGATGTCCCCGTTCAGCACGATCACCGCGTCACCCGGGGCGCCGCACAGCCCGGCCGCCGCGTTGCGGATGGCGCCGCCGGTGCCCAGCGGGGTGTCCTCCTGGATGTAGGCGATCTCCAGCCCGAACGCCGAGCCGTCGCCGAGGCTGTCGGCGAACATCTGCGCCCGGTAGGCGGTGGCGAGCACCACTCGGGTGACGCCGGCCTCGGCGACCCGGCTGAGCTGGTGGGCCAGGAACGGGACACCGGCGGTCGGCAGCAGCGGCTTGGGCACACCGATGGTCAGCGGGCGCAGCCGGGTCCCCTGCCCGCCGACGAGCAAGATGGCTTCGAGCCCGGGCCCGGGCTGGTCTTGCGGCATAAAAACGGAGGCTACTCTGCCTGCTGGGCCGCCGCACGCTGGTAGGAGGCCATGTGCGCCTCGGCGGACGCCGCCCAGGTGAACTCCCTGGCCCGGGCCTGTTCAAGCTCGCCGAGCGTCTGGCGCCTGGACGGGTCGTCGAGCAGCGCGCGGAGCCCGTTGCGGATGCTGTCGACGTCCGGCTCGGTGTAGGCGACCGCGTCCCCGCCTACCTCGGGCAGCGAGGTGCGGTGCGTGGTGAGCACCGGGGCGCCGCACGCCATCGCCTCCAGCACCGGCAGGCCGAACCCCTCGCCGCGGCTGGGGAACGCGACCACAAGCGCCCCGCCCAGGTAGCCGGGCAGGTCGCCGAACCGCAGGTAACCCGGGCGGACCAGGCGCAAGCGGGCCGGCACGGCGGCGATGGCCGCGTCCACCTCCTCGCTCCACCCGGTGCCACCGGCCAGCACCAGCGCCGGTGGGTCCTCCATGTCGGTCACGGCCGCCGCCCACCCGGTGATCAGCGCCGGGACGTTCTTGCGCGGCTCCAGCGTGCCGAGATAGGCGATATACGGCTTGCCGTGCAGGCCGAGCCGGTCCGACACCTGCCGCCTCGCGTCCGGGTCCGGCCGGTGGAACAAGGTGTGGTCCACGCCGTGATAGGCGACGTCGATCCGGGTGGGATCGGCGCCGAGCACCCGGACCAGTTCGTCGCGGGTGGCCTTGGACGGGACGAGCAGCCGGGTGGCCCGCCGCGCCGCCGTCCGGATCGCCGACTTGAAGAACGTGGCGCTGATCGGGCTGTGTGCGTCGGGTTCGGTGAAGAACGTCAGGTCATGGATGGTCACCACGACCGGCACGCCGGGCCGCAGCGGCATTGTGGAATGCGGGATGTGCATGACATGGGCGCCGGTCTGCTGCGCGACCAGCGGAAGGCCGGTCTGCTCCCAGGCCAGCCGGGCCGGGCGGTGCGCGATGGCGGTCGGGCCCGCGACGACGCGCGCGTTCGGGACCATCCGGCCGTACCGCTCCTCGTCGGCGCGCTGGCAGGCAACCACGATGTCGGCCCCGCCCTGGCACAGCGCGATCACGAGCCCGTCGACATAACGTCCCAGCGCCCCGCGATCCGCGGGGACCGCGGTCGCGTCAACTAGTACCCGAGGCGCCACGACCAGTCTCGCTCCTCTCGGTCCGGGCACCAGCCCGGGCGTGCGTCGCCCGTGCCGGCACTCGTCCAGGATCTCCCGCCACCACCGAGCGTACGCCCTCTGATCGAGTCCCGGTGAGCATGCCGCCCGCTATCGCGAGGTGGTGGGACTCGGGGACGGGGTCGCAGTGCCACCTGCCCCGGCCTTCGGCGGGGTCGTCGCCGTCCGGCCGGCCCGCGCAGCCGCCTGCGCGTTGGAGATCTGCTCCTCCATCTTGGCGATGTCCTGCCCGTATGTGGCGAGATCACCCTGGCGCAACGCGGCCTGTGCCTGGGAGTAGAGCTGCTGTGCCTGTTTCAGGTCGGCGATCACCTCAGCGTTGACCGAGCCGCCCGGCGTGCCGCCGGGCGCGCTCTGGCCCGGGGTGCTGCCGCTGAACACCTGCGCAAGCGCGGCGGACAGGGTCGGCTGGAAGCCCACCGGGTGCCCGGCGTAGAACGCGAACACCCGCTGCAGCGAGGGATAGGACCCGGTGGACCCGGCCGCGGCGGCGGTGACGTACACCGGCTCGATGTAGAGCAGGCCGCCGCCGACCGGGATGGTGATCATGTTGCCGAGGGTGACGATCGACCCGCCACGGCGCAGCAGGGTGAGTTCCGCGGACGCGGCCGCGTTGCTCTCGAAGGCGCCCTGCACCTGGGAGGGCCCCTCAGTGACAGAGTCCTGCGGCAACTGCAGCACGCGGATGGTGCCGTAGCCGGGCTGCATCGGGTCGGAGTCCACCGTCATGACCGCGGCCAGGTTGGCCCGGTTGCGCGGCACGAACGTCGTGGTCAGCGAGAACTCCGGCTGCCGGTACCCGGGAATGGTTTCGGTCAGGTAGTACGGCGGCTGGCTCAGCTTGTTCGCGGCCACCCCGGTGGGATCGTTCGGAATCGTCCAGAAGTTCTGCCCGCCGTAGAACGACTGCGGGTTGCTGACGTGATACTCGGCGAGCACCTCACGCTGCACCTCGAACAGGTCCGGCGGGTAGCGCAGGTGTGGCTTCAGGTATGCGGGGATGTACTTGCCCGGCTTGACGACGCCGGGGAACGCCTTCATCCACGCTTCGAGCATGGGATCCGGCGGTCCCCACTGGTACAGCGTGACGGCGCCGGTGTAGGCGTTCACCACCGCCTTGACCGAGTTGCGGATGTAGTTGATCGGCCCGGTCGGCTGGCCCGCCACGCTGCCGTTCGGCGTCTGGCTGGTGCTGGTGGCGGCGGGCATGCCCAGCCGCTGTGAGTACGGGTACAGGTCCGTGGTGGTGTAGCCGTCCACCACCCACCAGATGTTCTTATGCGCCACGACCGGGTACGGGCTGCCGTCCAGGGTGAGGAACGGCGCGACCTTGGCGACCCGCGCCAGCGGCTCCCGGTCGTAGAGGATCTTCGAGTAGCTGTTGATCGCGCCGGACAGCAGGATGTTGAGTTCCCGGAACTTGATCGCGTAGAGGAGCCGGCTGAGCGGGGAGCCCACCGGCACGCCGCCGCTGCCGGTGTAGGTGGTGTTCTTCTGCCCGCTGGCGTTCGGGTAGGGGTAGTCCAGTTCCTCGCCGCCCTGTGTGTGGGGGGGCCCGCCGACGATGACGTAGTTGCCCTCCTCCTCGCCGAAATACACCCGCGGCTGGAAGTAGCCAAGCGCGCCCCGCGGCGGGAGGTCGCTCTCCACGTAGTCCGGGGTGCCGCCGCCGACCACGGAGTTCTCCCTGGCGGCTACGAACCCGAAGCCGTGCGTGTACACCAGGTGCGTGTTGATCCAGTTGCCCTGGCCGGCCGGCGGCCCGGACAGCCCGCGGACCGCCACGACCAGGTCCTGCGGCACCGGCCCGTCGCCGGGCAGCACGTACCGGTCCACCGACAGCGTGCCGGGGAACTGGTAGAACCCCTTGACCTGCTGGAGCTGCTGGAAGGCCCGGGAGACCACGGTCGGGTCCAACAGCCGGAACCCGGGCAGGCCCAGCGACTGCGAGTACACCGAACTCGACGCCTGGGTGCTGATCCCGTTGTAGGACTGGTACCTGGTACCGGTGATCGCGTAGGCCAGCCTGGTCTCGTCGATCTCCCGGTGGATGTACGGGTACTCCTTGGCAAGCTCGTTCGGCCTGACCACGAACTGCTGGATGATCGCCGGATAGACCCCGCCGATCAAGATCGCCGATAGTACCAGCAGGCCCAGCCCCACCGCGGGGAGCAGCGCGCTGCGCCGCACCGCGCCGGCGAAGAACAGCAGGGCGCACAGCACCGCAATGACCGCGAGCACGGTCTTGGCCGGCAGCACCGCGTTGACGTCGGTGTACGAGGCCCCGGTGGTCACCGCGCCGCGCTGGGAGAAGTCGACGCCCCACCGGTCCACCCAGTAGGCCACGCCCTTGAGCAGGACGAACACCCCGACCAGCACGAACAGGTGCGCCTGCGCGCCGACCGTGGCCCGCGGCCGCCTGGCCTGCCAGCCCAGCCCCCCGTACAGCAGGTGCACCGCGACGGCGGCCAGCAGCGACAGCAACACCGCCGCGAACAGGTAGCCCAGCACCAGGCGCAGGAAGGGGTAGGTGAACACGAAGAAGGAGATGTCGAGGTGAAACTGGGGGTCCTTCTGGCCGAACGGGACCTGGTTGATGAACAGCAGCCAGGTGCGCCAGGCACCGGACGCGGTGATCCCGGAGATCACCCCGATCACGCCCAGCACGATCCCGAGCAGCAGCCGCCGGTGCGGGTCCACCGCCATCCGGTAAGCTTCGACGCCGGGCCGGTCGGCGGCTGCGGCCGGCCGGTACACCGGCCGCAGCCGGAAGGCGAGCACGGCATTGAAGCCGGTCACCGCCGCCATGAAGATCCCGGCCACGAAGAACAGGGCCCACCTGGTCCCGTAGGTCACGTCGAAGACCGGCCCGTAGTGCACCGAGTTGAACCAGAGCCAGTCGGTCCACACCCCGGCGATGATCGTGAGCAGGATGCCGAGCACGATCAGGCCGGCCACCACCGGCACCAGGTAACGGGGCCAGCGCGGCAGGCGCAGTGCCGGGCGGCCTGGCGGCCGGTCGGCCGGCCCCGGCCGGAAGCTCATGCGGTGTCCCCCGGGGTTGCCCGCGACGCGGAATGGCGCTCCATGAGCCGCCAATCTACCGCGATCACCCGGAATCCGTTCCTGAAGGCTAGCTGGACGCTTGCCGGGTGGCGTCACGGCACCGCCCGGCAGGCGTCCTGGCGCAGTCGAGCCGTTATCCCGGTGCCGAGCGGGGCGTTTCCGGCGGCGCTAGCAGGACGGCACACTGCGGCCCGCCGCGAGGGCCTTGAGGTCGCGGACCGCGCCCGCGAGGGTGAACACTTTGACCAGCCGCAATCCGGGCGGCACCGCTCCGGCGGTGTCCGGGCAGTTGGCCGCCGGCGTCAGGAAGATGGTCGCGCCTGCCGCGCGGGCGCCGGCCATTTTCTGCTGGATGCCGCCGATCGGGGCGACCATGCCGCTGGCGGAGATCTCCCCGGTGCCGGCGATGAACCGGCCGCCGGTCAGGCCGCCGGGGGTCAGCTTGTCCATGATGCCGAGCGCGAACATCAGGCCCGCGCTCGGCCCGCCGATGGCGCCCACGCTGATCTTGACCTGGAACGGGAACCGGTAGCTCTCGAACACACCGACCCCGACCACCGCGCTCCCCTTGTCGTTGGCGGTCTTGAGCCGGAGCTGCCGGGTTATGCCGCCGCGGTCCACGGTCAGCCGGACCAGCGCGCCGGGCTTGTGGCTGCGGATCAGCGGGCCGGCGGTGGCCCGGCAGGTCACCGGCTTGCCGTCCACCGCGGTGATAACGTCGCCCCTTTGCAGCACCCCGGCCGCGGGCGTGTGCGGATAGACGATCGTGACCGTGTCCAGCACCCGGAACGGGATGCGGAGCTGGCACAGCGCGGCCGCCTCGGCGAGCTGCTGCGAACTGACCATCTGCTGGGTGTCCTGGCGGGTCACCTGCTGCTGGGTCTGGTTCACGCCGAACAGTTCCTGCTCCGGCACCACCGCCTCGTGCGGGGTCAGCCAGGCCCGCAGCGCGGTGAACAGGTTGAAGCCGTCCGAGGGGCCGCCCTGGTAGGACACCGTGACCAGGTTGAGGTGCCCGTTGGCCGGATAGGTGCGGTGCCCGGAAATCTGGATCAGCGCCTGGCCGCCGGGGCGGGTACCGAGCGTGTTCAGCGTGGGGCCAGGGCTCAGGATGACGTAGGGCACCGGGAGCAGCGAGGCCGCGATCACCGACACCCCGATACCGGCCGCCGCGATCAGCAGGGTGAGCTGGTGGCGGCTCGCCGGGAGCCGCTTAGGCACTGCCGACCCACTCGCTGGACCCATCACCGAACAGCTGGTGCTTCCAGATCGGCACCTCGTGCTTGAGCCGGTCGATCAGCGCGCGGCACGCCTCGAACGCCTCGCCGCGGTGCGCGCAAGACACGGCGACGACCACGGCCAGGTCGCCGATCTCCAGGTCGCCGACCCGGTGCACCGCGGCCAGCGCGCGGACGTCGAAGTCGGCGGCGACCTTCTCGGCGACCCGGCGCAGTTCGGCGGCCGCGCTGGGGTGCGCGCTGTAGGACAGGCGGGTCACCTCCCGGCCGCGGTCGCTGGCCCGGACCGCGCCGGCAAACAGCGCGATGCCACCCGCGCCCGGGTCGCTGACCGCGGCGCGCAACTCGTCCACCGACAGCGGCTCAGAGCGCAGTTCGGCGAGCCGGATCAGTTCCACGCCAGCCACCGTACCCGGATCAAGAGCCCCGCTTGCGGCGGCGGGCCGCGCGCACCACGGCCGCGGTGCCGATCGCCGCGACCGTGGCGCCGGCCGCGGTGATGGCCACCTCCTTGCTGGGCAGGTGGCGGCCGGCCGCGCGATGGCTGGCCCGCTCTGCCATCAGCGCCCCGAGCACCGCGGCGTTGTCCCAGGCGGGCCGCCAGCCGGCCGCGCGCAGCGTCGCGCAGTCCACCACCCACGGGTAGACCAGGTAGGCCAGGTCGTTCACCGGGGCCGGGGTGATGCCCATCCGGTGCAGCCGCTGGGCGGTGCCGAACGTCAGCCCAGCCGGCAGTTCGACCTTGCGCAGCCCGCTGATCCGCTCCACCTCGTCCTGTTCCAGCCATCCGTCGCAGCCGACGGCGAAGCTCCCCGTCACCTCCCCGGCGATGGCCAGGTCCAGGGCGCTGACCAGATCGTCGAGGTGGCAGAACTGCCAGCGTGGCGACGCGCCCTTCACGGTGAGCAGCCTTGCCGCCTCGAAGTGCCGGGCGGGCAGGGCGTCGGCGGTGCCGTCCACCAGCGCCGCCGGGCGCACCACGGTCACCGACAGGCCGGGGTGAGCCCGGAGCGAGCGGCGGGCCAGGTGCTCTATCTCCAGCAGGTCCCCCGCGACGCTGCCGTCCGCGTCGGCGCGCAGCGGCGCAGACTCCGCGAGCGGCACCGGGTTGTCTGGCCGGGCGCCGTAGACCATGGCGCTGGTGATGAGGATGACCCGGCCCACCTGGCCGGCCGCCGCGGAGGTCAGCACGGTCTGCGCGGCGCGCACGTTGCGGGCGCGCCGGGCCCGGTAGTCGCTGTCCACGGAGGTGTCGACATCGGTATGCACCAGCACGTCCACGTCGGCGAGCCGGGCGGCCAGCGCCGGGTCACGCACGTCGGCCAGGCGCCAGATCACGCCCGCGACGTCGCCACGCTGCTCGTCGATCGCGATGACCTTGCCGACCCGCCCCGAGCCGGCGAGGTGGGCCGTGAGGGTGTGGCCAAGGCCGTGGGCGGCACCGGTGACGGCCACGGACGGGGAAGTCCGCCCCTGGCGAACCTGCGCCTGTGCGGTGCTCAAGGTATGCCGCTCCCGGGATAACGTGGCGGGTGTGATCCTTCCATCCTGCCTGAGAGGTCACGGCCATGGCTGATCGTCCCTTCGGCTTCGGCCCGCCGGGCGGCGGGCGGCCTGGTTCCGGCCCCTCGGGTTCGGGATCCGGATCCGGTGGATCGGGCTCGTCCGGTGGATCGGGCTCGTCCGGTGGATCGGGCTCGTCCGGTGGATCGGGGCCGTCCGGCGGCCCGCCGGACGAGACGGGCGGCGCTGGCGCCTTCGGGCCACTCGGGGACCCGCAGCAGTTCGCCGACGCGCTGCGCCAGTTCGCCGACCTGATGTCCTGGCAGGGCGGCCCGGTGAACTGGGACCTGGCCAAGAACGTGGCACGGCACGCGGTGGCCGCCGAGGGCGACCCGAGCGTGCTCGACATCGACCGCCACAAGGTCGTGGACGCGCTCCGGCTGGCGGACCTGTGGCTCGATGAGGCCACCGAGTTCGCCACCGGCGTCCGCATCGCCCAGGCGTGGAGCCGGTCGGAGTGGGTGGAGGCCACGCTGCCGGTCTGGTCGAAGCTGTGCGACCCGATCGCCGACCGGGCCGTGGACGCGATGGGCGGCATGCTCGCCGAGGATCCCAGCGAACTGAGCGCGGGCCTGCCCCCGGAGATGGGCGAGGCGCTCAAGGCGATCAGCGGCGGCCTGGCCGGGCTCGGCGGGATGATGCGCCGGATCGGCGGGATGATGGTCGGCAGCCAGACGGGGGCGGCCGTGGGCGCGCTCGCCCGCGAGGTGGTCAGTTCCACCGACATCGGGCTGCCGCTCGGGCCGGAGGGGACCGCCGCGCTGCTGCCGGCCGGTGTGGCCGCGTTCGGTGAGGGCCTGTCGGTGGAACCGGATCAGGTCAGGTTGTTCCTCGCGCTGCGGGAAGCGGCGCACCACCGGCTCTTCGCGCACGTGCCGTGGCTGCGGGCGCACCTGCTCAACGCGGTGGAGGACTACGCGCGGGGCATCACGGTGGACGCGTCGCAGCTGCGCGACGCCATGCCGCAGATCGACCCGGCCAACCCGGAGGCGATCCGGGACGCGCTGTCCGGCGCGGCACTGTTCCAGCCGGAGGACACCCCGCAGCAGAAGGCGGCACTGACCCGGCTGGAGACCGCGCTGGCGCTGGTCGAGGGCTGGGTGGACACGGTGGTCGCGGCCGCCGCCGCCGGCCGGCTGCCGCAGGCAGGCGCTCTGGCCGAGGCGGTCCGGCGGCGCCGGGCGAGTGGCGGCCCGGCCGAGCACACGTTCGCCACGCTGGTCGGCCTGGAGTTGCGGCCGCGCCGGTCCCGGGAGGCCGCCGCGATCTGGCGCGGCCTCACCGAGGCCCGCGGCACGGCGGGGCGGGACGCGCTCTGGGCCCATCCCGACCTGCTGCCCACCACGGAGGACTTCGACGACCCGGCCGGTTTCGTCTCGGGCCACAACGAACTGGACATGTCCGAACTGGAGGGGCCCGCGGACGCGGCGGGGCCCACGGACGCGGCGGGGCCCACGGACGCGGCGGGCGAGGACGGCACGCCGGATAACGGCACCGAATAACCGTTGTCCACAGCCCGTGGGTAACGCCTGGGCAGTTCACGGCACCGTTCCCGGGGCGGCAGGCCCGGAATTCACAGCCGTTTCCCACGGGTGTCCACAACAATCCCCACGCCGTTCCCCACGTTGTCCACAGGGCCGTCCACCGGCCGGGTTGACCCTGCCGAGCAGGCTGCCTAATCTCAGCCGGGATGGGGTTCCCGGGCGCGGGCCGTAGTCACTTCGGGGAAGGGGGACTACCTGCCTGAGGGGAACTGGTGGCGCTTTCGCCCGGTTCCCGGCCCGGGACCCCGCTGAGAGCGGAACGGCCGCAAGCGCCGCCGCTCTGGTCATAAAGCGGGGCTTCCGGAATGGTTGCCTCTTTTGTGCCCTACGACGCCCCGTGCGACTGTCCTACCGTCGCGCGAGCATCTCCTTATGAGGCCAGCGCTGAAACCCGGGCTCGCGACGGTATGGCGGAACCGGGACACCGTGCAAATCGGCATCGACCCGCGGCGCGCCATCGCGCTGACCGGGATGCGGGGTGCCGGGGACCTGCTGCGGCTGCTCGACGGCAGCCGGGACCGGAATCAGGTACTCGCCGTGGCCGCCGATCTCGGCATGGACGCGGGCACCGCGGACCGGGTGCTTCGGCTGCTGGCCGAGGCCGGGGCGCTCGACGATTGCGCCGCAGGTGGTTCGGGCACGCTCCCCGCCGGGGCGCGGGCCCGGCTCGCCCCCGAACTGGCCACCGCGTCGCTGGCGCACCGGGACGCCGACGGCGGTGCCCGCATCCTGGCCCGGCGGCAGGCGGCCCGCGTCCGGGTGCACGGGGCGAGCCGCGCCGGATTATGGATCGCCGGGATGCTCACCGCCGCGGGCGTCCGTCTGGTGATGTCCACCGGGGGCGCCGTGCCGCGCCCCGGCCCGGCCGGATCCGGCCGGGCCGAGCCTGCTGCTCCCCCGTCGGCCGGTTCCCCGCCGGCCGGTCGTCCCCCGGCGGCCGGTCCCCCGGGCACGGGCCGGAGCGCCGGGGGCGCCCGGGGCCCGCGATCCCGGGCAACACGGCACCCGGATCTGGTCGTCCTGGCCGATACGCACCGGCGCGAACTCCCCGCCGCGCTGGTCCGGCATGGGGTGCCGCACCTGGCGGTGTCGGCGGGCGAGGCGATCGGCGTGGTGGGCCCGCTCGTACTGCCCGGCCGGTCGGCCTGCCTGCGCTGCCTCGACCTGACCCGGGCCGAACGCGATCCCGCCTGGCCCTTGATCCTGGCGCAGCTCGCCGGCCGGGCAAACGCGGACCCGCCGGCCTGCGACACCGTGCTGGCGGCCACGGTGGCCGCTCAAGCCGCCGCGCAGACACTCGCGTTCATCGACCAGGGCGCCCCGGCGACCGCGGTGACCAACGGCACGCTGGAACTGGTCCTGCCCGGCTGGCAGTGGCGCCGCCGCTCCTGGCTGCCCCGTCCCGACTGCGACTGCCGGCACGGCGGCTGACCGAGCCCACTCAGGCGAGCACTGAGAAGCGTGTGGGGGCTTGTGACCTGCAGCAACAAGCGGCCAGGCGGGGGGTGCCCGGGCCGGGTGTGGCACACCTCTTGCGCGCTGACCGACAATGGAACATGTGAGCGACCTCCCCCGGCGCGCCTTCACGCGCACCGCCAAGCTGGCCACCCTACCCGTCGGCCTGGCCGGCCGTACCGCACTGGGACTCGGCAAGCGCATCGGCGGCCGGCCTGCCGAACTGGTCGCCACCGAGATCCAGCAGCGCACGGCCGAGCAGATCTTCCGGGTCCTGGGCGAACTCAAGGGCGGCGCGATGAAGTTCGGCCAGGCGCTGTCGATCTTCGAGGCTGCGCTGCCCCCGGAGATCGCCGGGCCGTACCGGGCGACCCTGACCAGGCTGCAAGAGTCCGCGCCGCCGCTGCCCGCCCGGACCGTGCACCGGGTGCTGGCCGAGGACCTGGGCCCGGAGTGGCGGAACCTGTTCACCGAGTTCGACGACAAGCCGGCCGCCGCCGCGTCGATCGGCCAGGTGCACCGGGCGATCTGGCAGGACGGGCGCCCGGTGGCTGTGAAGATCCAGTACCCGGGTGCAGGCAACGCCCTGTTGAGCGACTTCACCCAGCTCAGCCGGGTTGCACGGCTATTCGCGGTGCTGATGCCGGGCCTGGAGGTGCGGCCGCTGCTCGACGAGCTGCGCGCGCGGATCACCGAGGAACTTGACTACAAGCTCGAGGCGCAGGCGCAGCAGGCGTTCGCCGATGCCTACGCGGGTGACCCGGACATCGCGGTGCCCAACGTTGTGGCCAGCACCGGCCGCGTGCTGATCTCCGAGTGGATGGACGGCACCCCGCTGTCGAAGATCATCAGCGACGGAACCCAGGAGGAGCGGGACCGGGCCGGGCTGCTGTTCGTCCGGTTCCTGTTCTCCGGCCCGGCCCGGGCCGGGATGCTGCACGCCGACCCGCATCCGGGCAACTTCCGGATCCTCGCCGACGGCAGGTTGGGCGTGCTGGACTTCGGCGCAGTGGACCGGCTGCCCGGGGGCATGCCCCCCTTCATCGGGCGCCTGGTGCGCATGGTCCACGATGGTGCCGACCTAGGTCCCGCCGAGGCGGAACTGCGCAGGCAGGGCTTTGTCCGCGACGGCGTAAGCGTGGACATGGAAGCGCTGCGCGCGTTCCTGGCACCGATGGCCGAACCGTCCCGGCAGGACCGGTTCAAGTTCAGCCGCGACTGGCTTCGGGGTGAGGCGGCCCGGGTCACCGACCCACGCTCGTCCAACCTGAGCCGCCGGCTCAACCTGCCGCCTTCCTACATGCTGATCCACCGGGTGTGCACGGCGGGCACCGGAGTGCTCTGTCAGTTGGAGGCCGAGGGATCGTTCCGGGCCGAGGTGATCAAGTGGCTGCCTGGCTACGGGGACACCGACCGGGCGGCGCCGGACAGCGACCCGGATGGCCCGGGCCACGGCGAGCGCGTCTCCGGCGCGGCCGCCCCGCACCACTAGCGCCGCCCGTCACTCGCGCCCGACCCGCGTGAAAGCCGGCCTTCATGATCGTGGTCGATCACCGGGGTGATAAGACCCAGCGATCGACCACGATCATGATGTGCAGGTTCCCCGGGACCGGCCCATCATCGAAGTCACCATGAGCGGTCAGGATGCGAGGTCACTGCGAGCCCGCAGGACGGCCGTCTGGGCGGCGAGCAGGCGGCGTTCCGCGCGCGCGACCCGGCGGGCCGCCTTCCTGAGCGCGAGGACGCGGTACCCCCGCCGCTGCTCTTGTGCCCGCGCCAGGAGGGCACGCTGGTATTCGGCCGCCTGCCGGGTATGGGCGTACATGGCTTTACCTCCCTTCAGCGCAATTCATTGCCCCCCTCGCGGGACGCCGTGCCGGAGGCGCACAGGCCAGCGGCGCGCTTGCTCGTGCCGGAGGGGGCCAGCAAGTGGAACGGGAGGCGCGGGGTCCGGGGGCTTGCCCCCGGGGTCGGCAGAGTCTCGCCGCCGGCTGCGGCGTGACCCTGCCTGTTCCCGCCAACCCCAGTTCCGCTGGTGGCCGGCCACGGGCTCAGGCCGCCACCTCGGTCTTGCGCGGGCGCCCCCGGGGGCGCTTGCGAGGCACGACCTCGCCGCGCAGGAAGAGCTCTCCGCCCCAGACTCCCC
>Ga0209166_10001924_pt1 | contig 16469 bp, 19 predicted proteins | sample Coa_R1_3_FD_187151 | JGI IMG/M metagenome (GOLD analysis project Ga0209166, IMG submission 187151) | Surface soil microbial communities from Centralia Pennsylvania, which are recovering from an underground coalmine fire - Coalmine... | ecosystem: Environmental > Terrestrial > Soil >... | reverse complement strand
CCCCGCCGCCTCATCCCGCGTTCAGATCGGCGGCTGCCTCGGAACGGACACGGACTTCGACGGTGTGCCCTATCTGAACGTCTGGCCGGGCTCCGTGACGGATCGCAGCGCGGACGTGCGGCTGCACCCGCGGGCGGTCGAGTTCACCAGCCCGTTGTTCGGGCCGGCGAACAACCTGAAGCCGTTCGACCGCGTCGCCTTCGAAGCGGACCTGCCGCGCATCGAGTTCGCCACCAGCCCGGCCTGCAACCGCAGCACGGGGGCGAACTGCGTCAACCCGCCGGTGGGCGCCAGCTTCTATCCGATCTACACCACCGCGGGCGACGGCAACGGCTGCCGCTGGCAACTGGGTGGCGCCAACATTCCCGGCACGAAGGAGACCTTCGGCGGCACCTCGACTGCCGAGTACGGCCCGCTGCTGAGCCTGGCCTACACGGCACTCGGCGGCGGCGGCGCAGCGATCCATCGCTTCAACAACTTCCGCCAGGTGCTGGATCACAACCCCTGCGCCACGAGCGCCGGCGGCTAGCGCGCCACGCCCGCGTGGCAGCAACGCCGCGAGCGCCGCTTCATCCGTGGGTGAAGCGGCGCTCGCGGCCGTCCGGGGCTTGACTGAAGTAGTGGAGACTCACTATTATCCGGCTGCGGCGACTGGTCCCTGACGCGGCAAGGAGCGAGGCGTGGTTCAGGCGGACCAGCGACGGCCACGGGCGCGCAAGCAGCCGGCCGAGGTGCGACGGGAGACGCTGGTGGATGCGGCGGTGCGCGTCTTTGCGCGCACGCCCTATCGTGCGGCGGGCACGGCGGAGATCGCACGCGAGGCCGGCGTAACCGAGCCGACGATCTACCGGCACTTCGCGTCGAAGCGCGAACTGTATCTCGCCGCCCTTGCACGCACCTGCGCGCGGGTCAGGGAGGAGTGGGTACGGATCATCGATGCCGGCGGCCGCGCCGATCGCACGCTGATGGCGCTGGGCGCGTGGTATGAGCGCAGCCTGACGACCGATCCCGATCCGATCCGCCTGCGCATGCGCGCCACCGCCGAAGCGGAAGACGAGGATGTGCGCACGCTGCTGCGCGACGGCTACGCCGAAGTGCAGCGGCTGTCCCTGGGCGTGATCCGGCGCGGACAGGAGCAGGGCGTCTTCGACGCGCGCGCCGATGCAGAGGCGATCGCCTGCCTGTGGATGGGCATTGGGCAGGTACTCGATCTGAACATGATGCTGTACGGCGCGCCGTGCGATCCCGCGGGCGAAGCGGGCCTCGGCCCCGAGTTTCTGCGCCTGCTCGGCGTTCCGCGACCGTAGCGCCCGTCGTCCGATGGGCGGGGCAGCCGGCCCGGCGCAGCGCCATACCCCCGCATCGCGCGCGATGCTGGACGTCCTGGCTGCTCGTTCGCCGCGGGCTGCCGGGACGAGCCGTCGCCGGCGAACCGCCGACCACTGAACCAGCGCTGCGGCCACTCAGCCGTCGACTGCGGGCGCCGGTTCGCCGGCCGGATCGGCGGCAGCCGCCACCGGCTGGCTAATGGCCGCCGGCGCCGTTGGCGTTGCCGTTCGCATTCCCGTTGGCATGGCCGGTCGCGTTGCCGTTGGCGTTGCCGTTCGCATTCCCGTTGGCGTTGCCGTTGGCATTGCCATTGCCTCCGGTTGTCGCCCCTGTCGTGCCGCCGGTAGAGCCGCCCGTCGTGGTGCCACCCGTCGTGGTTCCGCCGCCGGTCGTGGCGCCCGTGGTGGTGCCGCCCGTGCTGCCTCCGGTTGTTGTTCCACCCGTCGTCCCGCCAGTTGTGCCACCGGTGGTCGTCCCGCCAGTCGTGCCGCTGGTGGTGCCGCCGGTCGTCGTGCCACCCGTCGTCCCGCCGGTGGACGTGCCGCTCGTGGATGCGCCGCCGGATGTTCCTCCGGTAGTCGTCCCACCACTCGTTCCACCACCAGCCGTCCCGCTCGTGGCCGTTCCGCCGCTCGTCCCACCGCCTGTGGTCAAGCCACCGGTCGTGCCGGCGGTGGCGGCGCCTCCGGAGGCGCCGCCCGCCGAGGTGCTGCCGAAGCCGGCGCTTGAGCCACCGGATGGGCTGCCGCCTGTCGTACCGCCGCCACTGTTGCCGTTCGCGGCGCCGCTGCCCTGGCCGCTGTTGCCACCCGCAGTGCCACCGGTCGGCCCGCTGCTCGCCGGCGAGGCCACGCGCGTGGGTGGTGCGGCTCCCTGGTCGCCTTCAGAGCCGCCCGGGCCGCCACCAGCCCGCGGTGTATGCTCGACCGCTGCCGTGGGCGCAACCGCCTCTTCCGGTGTCGGCGCCGCGGCGGGCTGGATGCGCGGAGGCCGGGCGACCGGCTGCGCGGCGGGCGGCGCCACCGGCGGCGCAGCCGATGCGGGCGCCGCGCGCCGGCCCTGTGGTGCGGTGGCCGGAGGTGAGGGCGAGCCGACTTCGCTGGCTGCCGTCGCCGGGGCGGGCGTTGCCGTATCGGGCGCGGCCGAGGCCGCCGTGGGCGCCGTGGTTGGTCCGGACGCCAGCGCGGTGGCCGCGGGCGCGGCGCTGGGCGCGCTGCTGGAACTGGCGGCGGGCGAGGCCTGTTGCGGGGTGGCCGTGTCCGCCTGTAGAGTCTGCGGCCCGGCTGGTGCCTCGGACGTATCCGCGGCTTCCGGCGACAACCCGGCCTGAGCGCTCGCAAGGGCGCTGCTCACGGCTGGCAAAGCCCCGGGCGGCGCCACCTGCTCGGCAGCCGCGAGCAGCGTGGCTTGCCGGGCGAGCTCGGCGCCAAAGCGTGCGCTCAACTGGGCGACATCGCCGCCGCGCGCCGCGATGGTGGCGATCCGCCCGCGCGCGGCGTTGATCTCCCGAATGTAGGCGTTGGCGGCCTCCGCCGCGGCGCCGATCCGACCTTTCGCCAGCGCCCGCTGCACCTCGTGCACCCGGCGGGTGGCCAGGTCGAGGTGCAACTGGGCAGCGGCGCTGTCGTCGCTGCTGGCGAAGACCTGGAAGCTCTCGATCGCCGTCTTCACCGGGTAGAAGGTATCGCCGGGCAGGCTGTCTTGCGCGGCGTAGACGGCGCCGCCGCCCATGCCCGCGATGAGCAACAGCACCAGCGCCGCCGCGGCGGGCAGCATCCAGGCGGGGCGGCCCGGCGCCAGCAGGCCATGAAGGAGCCAGCCGCGGCGCGGCGCCGCCGCCCGCAGCGCCCGCTCCTGGTGCATCTGCCGAATGAGTGCTGCGCGCGCCCGGATGCGGAAGGCGGGGTCGGGCGAGACATCCGGCGGCGGGCCGATCGCACCAGCGATCTCGGCCATCGCCTGCGGCTCGGCCCGTTCGGCGCCACGCCACGGGTCGGAGCCTTCGAAAACGAGATGGCCGCTTTCGATCTCGGCGAGGAACGACTCAAGCTGTTCAGGAGCAGGCTCAGGCATCAGCCGGCCACCTCCTGCCGCAGCAGCCGGCGCAGCTCGTTGAGGGCGCGGTGCTGAATCACGCGCACGTTGCCTTCGCTCTTGCCGAGCGCGCCGGCGATCGTCGCGTAGTCGAAGTTCTCCAGAAAGCGCATGGTCACGACGTGCTGCTGCTCGGGCTTGAGCCGCAAGACAGCGGCGCGCACGGCCAGGCGGTCGTATTCGGCCAGCACCTCGTGCTCGGGATTCGACCAGCGCTCGGCGGCCACCGGGTCAAGATCGAGCGCCGGCCGGTCCTTCGCCTGCCGGTAAAAGCTGACGATCAGGTTGTGGGCGATCGTCAGCAGCCAGGCGATGAACGGGGCGCCGGTGCGCTGATAGCGGGCGATCGCGCGCCAGGCCTGGAGGAACACCTGCTGGGTCAGGTCCTCCGCGTCGGCGCGGTTGCCCACGCGGTAGAAGACGTGGCGATAGACGCGTGTCAGGTGCAGATCGTAGAGACCGGCGAAGGCGGCGTCATCGCCGTCGATCGCGGCGTCGAGCAGACGCGGCTCCGCCTCGAGATCGGCGTACGCCCCGAACGGCGCGCCGGTCTGTGCGAGTTGCTCGCTCTCGGGCGGCACAGCGGTCAAATCGGCGCGCCTCTGCACGCTCCGTGCTTGCTCCTTCGCCGGTTCGCGCCAGAACAGGCGCGGCAGACACAGCAAGTATCGGCTAGTGGCGACGCATTCCATAATACCCTGCACGGGCGGTGGTCACGCCGAGCGGGCTGTGGCGCCGGTCGCGCCATCACCTGCTCTTGCCTGCCTGGAACGCTTCGCATCCGGATTCGTTACGCGACTTATGGCACGATCGAGATACAATTTTCGGCGGTCGCCGCTCGGCGCCGCCGGCGCTGCCGCGGCGGGGGGGTCGAATTGTCGCGGGCGCCGCGCGATCGGGGAGTGGCCCGATCAGGCTGGCGGGGCCGTGTACTCGGCGCCGGCGTAGCGTCGTGCGGCGAGATCGCGGGCAGCCGTGGCGATCAGGGCCTCGGCGGTTTCGCCCGCGCCGTCGAACACGCCCACACCGAAGTGCAGGGGCAGCGTCGCCAGCTCGCGCACGAGTGAGCCGGCGTCGCTGCGCACGTGGCCGGCGAGCCGCTCGCCGACGCTGTCGGCAAACTCCGGGTTGGCGCCGATCAGCAGCGCCGCGTAGAGGGTGGGGCCGACGCGGGCGACGAGGTCGCTCTGGCGCACGCCGGTGCGCAGGCTGTCGCCGACGAGATCGACGGTTTCGGAGGAGACGCCGGCCGGGCTGCCGTCGAGCGAGAGCAGGATGAGTACAAACGTATGCCCGCAGCGCTCCGCCTGCTGGCACTCTTCCAGCAGACGGCGATCCCAAAACAACTGCTCCGCCGCGGCGTGGGCCGCGGCCCGGCGATCCGATCGACTCATGCTGCGGCGACTCGCTTGCAGGGCCCGTGCCGGGCCCGCGTTCAGGCGTGCGCCGCCGGCGCAACGTACGCTCTGCCTCAAGGATCGCTGCCGCGCGGCGGGACGGGGATCCGGCGCTTCCCCTACGCCACGGACACAAACCAGTAACAGGTCGCCTCAGCCGCGCAGATCCACCAGGTTGCCGGACTGGTAGCGGCGCAGGCCGAGCTGAAAGACGGCGACCGCCAGCGCCAGTGAGCCGGCCGCGAAGGCGACAACGCCGGCGATCTCGGCCGGTTGCGGCCGGCGCAGCAGCGCCACGGGCAGATGGCTCAGCGCCCCGGCGGGAATCAGCGTGAAGGTGAGCAGGCGCACCCAGTCGCGGAAGACGCCGCCGGGGTAGAGCGCGAAGTTCGTCAGCGCGTTGCCCGCCTGCTGCGCGGCCGCCTCGGCGCCGCCGGTCCAGAAGGCGAGCGAGCCGGTCAGCACGCCGTAGGCGACGAAGATCGTGCAGCCCGTGGCCGAGAACAGCGCGAAGAGCAGCACCCGCCCTGGCGAGGGCTGCCCGGCGAGCAGAAAGACGAGCACGCCGAAGGCCGCGTCGCCCCAGGCCGAGGGCCCCATGCGGCTGACCAGCGCGTGCAGCAGCGCGTCTTTGGGCAGGGCCAGGTAGTAGTCGAGCTGCCCCTGCATGATCAGTGTGGCGATGCGGGCGCAGTTGCCGAAGATACCGTTCGCCAGCCCGAACGAGGTGGCGACCACCGCCCAGATCAGCAGCTCGTCCGAGAGGCGCCAGCCGGCGACGTTGGGGAAGCGCAGGAAGAAGATCCACCAGAAGACGGCCACGATCGCATTGTTCGCCATCATGCCCAGCACCTGCGAGAGGAAGGCCGCGCGGTACTCCATCGCCGCCGCGAAGTTGAGCGCGACGTAGGCCCGCACGAAGCGCAACTGGCGCAGCATCGTTCAGCCCCCGTTCACGTTCACGCGGCGCACACCGCCGCGGTAGATCAACAGCGCCACGCCGCCCAGCGCCAGCAGCCAGGCGAGCTGCGTGAGCAGCGTGCCCGCGGCGAGCCGCAGATCGAACTGCGCCGAGAGCCGCGCCGGCGCGTAGGCCAGGGCGCTGAACGGCAGCCGCTGGGCGACGGCGCGCAGCGTGGACGGGAAGAGGCTGAGCGGCAGATAGAGCCCGCCGAGCACGAAGGTCAGCTTCTGGTAGATCCAGTAGAAGGCGTTGGTGTCCTCGAACCAGAAGGCGAGCAGGCCGATGCTGAGTCCCACGGCGAAGTGCAGGCAGATCGCCAGCAGCGCCGCCAGCGCGATCACTGGCCAGGCGGCCGCATTCGTCGGCGGCGGGCCGGCGAAGACGAGCGCCAGCGCCGCGCCGGCGAGGAAGTTGGCCGGCAGCGCCAGCAGCACCCCGCCCAGGTACTGGGCGAAGTGGAAGAGCGGATACGAGTACGGCTTCGCCAGCGTGTAGGCCAGCTCGCCGCTCTTCACCTGCTGGTCGATCAGGTCGGAGACACGCGCCACGCTCAGCACGATCGTCTCCGTGATCACGAGGTACCAGACCATGCGGCGAAAGTCGTAGCCGGCGATGCTGCCCTAGCCCGAGACGCGGAAGGTCACGGACCAGAGCTGGATGAAGACGAAGATCACGACGAGCATGAATCCCGTGCGGGCGAAGGTCTCCAACGGATAGGCCAGCGCGCTCTGCGTCGTGGTCAGCACCACCGCCGCATAGGTCCGCAGCGTACGCATCGCCGCCCCCTCGTCTCACCGCTCGCACCGTGCGTCGGTTTCCCGATCGTGTATCCCGACATGGTACGCCATAGCGGCGGCGCGCGGCGGCCGGCGACGCGCGCCGCCGCGCTCGGAGGAAGCGAAGACATCAGAGGAAGTGAGTGTGTTCGTCCGCGATCCTGAAGGCACAGAGCTACGCCGGGCCGCCGCGGCCACGAACAACCTGGCAGACCCTACACCCTGCGCCCTGCGCCCTATGCATGAATGTTGACCAGGTCGCCCACGCCGACCCAGCTCCACATGAAGTGGGCGTCGGATTCGACCATGCCGACGCAGCCGTGGCTGGTGGGCGTGCGGCCGAAGACGGAGAGCGGGCGCCAGTAGTTGTCGTGCAGCGCGTGGCCTTCGTTGGTGAAGTACTGCGTCCAGAGCACGTGGTCGAGGTCGTAGCCGTCCGGGCTGTCGATCGGAATGCCGATGCCGGCCGAGGTCATCGTCTCGTCGGCCACGCGGTAGAGGATGCGGAACTGGCCCCGCGGCGTCTCCCAGCCGGGCATGCCCGTCGTCACCAGCACCACGCGTACGATCTCGCCGCCGGACATGGCGCAGGCCGCCTGCTGCGAGAGGTTCACGTCCACCCAGTGCTCGCCGGGCGCGATGTTGGCCGGGATCGGCACGGTGATGATGTCGTTGGGGTCGTCGTCAGCGCGGGCGCCGCGCAGCGAGGCGGCGAGCGCCAGGCCGGCGCCGGCGAAGACGGGAATGCTGCTGAGGAAGCGGCGGCGGTCGATTCGCGCGCGGAGGCCGGGTTGCCGCATCGCTGGCTCCTTCGCCAGGTGAGATGGCTGGCACAGCCGGGTGGGGAGCAACGCGGGGCCGCGCCGCTCCCATTTGTCGGCTATCGTGCCGTGACGGTCAAGGCGCGTGGGAATAGCCTATGTCACGACGATTCGCGGGCGCGCGAGTCGAAGATCAGCGTCACCGGGCCGTCGTTGACCAGCGACACGCGCATCTTCGCGCCGAACATGCCCGTCTGCGCCGGCACGCCGCGCTCGCGCAGCAGCGCCGCCACGCGCTCGACCAGCGGCGCGGCGATCTCGGGCGGCGCAGCGGCGGTGAAGCCGGGCCGGCGGCCGTGGCGCGTGTCGCCCAGCAGGGTGAACTGGCTCACGACCAGCGCCGCGCCGCCGACCTCGGAGACGCCACGGTTGAAGCGGCCCGCCGCGTCGGCGAAGATGCGCACCTCGGCCAGCTTGCGGGCCGTCCATTCGGCGTCGGCCTCGCTATCGCCGGCGGCCACGCCAAGCAGCACGAGCATGCCCGGTCCGATCGCCGCGATCTCGCGGCCATCGACTTCGACGGAGGCACGCTCGACACGCTGCAGAACGGCGCGCATGGTTACCCGATCGCTGGCCGGCGGCGCCGTCTGCAGCGGCCCGCGGGCAGGGTTGCCAGAGCCGGCGTGAGCGGATGCCAGGCCGAGGGCTCGCGGCCCGGTGGTCTCAGTCGGCCGCGGCGGCCGGGGCAGCCGAACTGGTGGACGAGCTGGACGAGTCGCTCGCGGCCGGTGCGCCGGATTCGGCGGGCTTCGCCGCCTCGCTGCTCGCCGCCGCGGGCTCGCCGCGGTCGGTGCCGGCGCCGCTCTTGCGGCTGTCGGTGACGTACCAGCCGCTGCCCTTGAAGACGATCGCCGGCGGCGTCAGCACGCGCCGGGCCTCGCCCTGGCAGACGGGGCATTCCTGCACCGACGGGGCGTTGAAGCCCTCGCGCTTTTCATACTGATGCCCGCAAACGTTGCAGCGGTAGTCGTAACGCGGCATCCGCGTCCTCCTGGACCGTTCCGGTGGCGATGGCCGGGGAATTCGCGGCGGCTGCCGCGAGACGAATCCATGACAATTCTAGGCGATTTAGCACTCTGGTGCAATTGCTGCTAATAATTGATCACATTATCAAACCGTTTCCCGGCTTGCCGGCGCCGTGCGCCCGTGGTAGCCTGACAGGCGGATACAGACCGAACAGCGGGCGTCTGCCGCAGCGCCGTGATGGCCTGCGGCAAATTTGCGGCGCCTGGAGTGCGGCGCGGCCGGCAAGCGGCGGCGCCGCGCGAGCGAGAGAGGAAGCGCAGCATGCCACCACAAATCTCGATGAAGCAACTGCTTGAGGCCGGCGTACACTTCGGCCACCAGACGCGCCGCTGGGATCCGCGCATGCGGCGCTTCATCTTCACCGAGCGCAACGGCATCCACATCCTCGACCTGCAGCAAACGGTGACGCGCCTGAACACGGCCTACGACTTCGTGCGCGATCTCGTCGCCGGCGGCGGCACGCTGCTCTTCGTCGGCACCAAGAAGCAGGCGCAAGAGGCGATCGAGACCGAGGCGAAGCGCTGCCACATGCCCTATGTCAACAACCGCTGGCTGGGCGGCACGCTCACCAACTTCCAGACGATCCAGTCGCGCATCGACCATTTGGTGCGGCTGGAAGAGGCGAAGGCGCGCGGCGAGTTCGACCGGCTGCCCAAGAAGGAGATCGGCCAGCTCGACGAAGAGATCGAGCGGCTGAACCGGCACTTCGGCGGCGTCAAGGAGATGACGCGCCTGCCCGTCGCGCTGTTCATCGTCGATACGCCCAAAGAACACATCGCTATCACCGAGGCGGTGCGGCTGGGCGTGCCGATCGTGGCGATGTGCGACACGAACAGCAACCCGGACGTGATCGACTACCCCATTCCTTCCAACGACGACGCGATCCGCGCCGTCAAGCTGATCACCGGCCGCCTCGCCGACGCCGCGCTCGAAGGCGCCCAGGCGCGCGAGTACGCCGAGCAAGAAGGGCTCTCCGCCAACCTGGAGGGCATGGACGTGAGCGCCACCTTCAGCGCCTCGCCCGACGAGGAGCCGCCGGCGCCGGCGGACGCGGCGGGCGAGGAAGAAGCGCAGAGCGCCGAAACCGAGTCGTAATCGCTGCCGCGGCGCGGCGGCATTCAACCCGGGCAGCAGCGCCCCACGCGGAGGGCACGCTCCGCGCGGGCGGCGCACGGCCTGTGCCGCGCACCCGTCGCGCGGCGGACTGGAGAGGAAACGAGAGCGATGGCAGTGTCGCCCGACATGGTTAAGAAGCTGCGCGACGAGAGCGGCGCCGGCGTGATGGCCTGCAAGAAGGCGCTGGAGAAGGCCGAGGCCGAGGGGCTGAGCGGCGACGCGCAGTGGAAGCGCGCCACGCTCATCCTTGAAGAAGAGGGCGCCGAGAAGATGGCGCGACGCCAGGACCGCGAGGCGTCGCAGGGGCTGATCGAAGCCTATGTGCACGGCGGCCGCATCGGCGTGCTGGTGGAGCTGAACTGCGAGACGGACTTCGTCGCCCGCAACGAGGCGTTTCGCACGCTCGCGCACGACGTAGCGCTGCAGATCGCGTCGATGAACCCGCAATACCTGGACGCGAACGAGATTCCGGCCGGCGAAGAGGGCAAGCCGGAGGAGCTGGCGCTGCTGAGCCAGCCTTTCATCCGCGACTCCGGCCGCACGATCGCCGATCTCGTGGCCGAGGTCAGCCGCACCACGGGCGAAGTCGTACGCGTGCGCCGCTTCCAGCGCTACGAGCTGGGGCAGTAGGGAGGGTTGGCGGTGTCGGGTGCAGCGGGCGCCGCAACAGCGCCGATCGCGTTTCCACACCCCACGCCCTACCCGAAGGGATAGCCATGCCGGGACCGGCTTACCGACGAATCGTGCTCAAGCTCAGCGGCGAGGCCCTGCGCGGTGACGCGGCCTACGGCATCGACAACGATGTGCTCCACCTGATCGCACGGCAGATCCAGAACGCCGCCATGCTCGCCACCGAGATCGCCATCGTCGTCGGCGGCGGCAACATCTGGCGCGGCGCCGCGGCCAGCGAGGCGGGCATGGAACGGGCCACCGCCGACTACGCCGGCATGCTGGCCACGGTGATCAACGCGCTCGCCCTGCAGTCGGAACTGGAGAAGATCGGGCTCGTCGTGCGCACGCAGACGGCGATCAACATCGCCCAGGTGGCCGAGCCCTACATCTACCGCCGCGCGATCCGCCACCTCGAAAAAGGGCGGATCGTGATCTTCGCCGCCGGCACCGGCAACCCCTACATGTCCACGGACACGGCTGCCGCCTTGCGCGCCGTCGAGATCGGCGCCGAAGTGCTGCTGATGGCGAAGAACCGCGTGGACGGCGTCTACGACGCGGACCCGAGTAAAGTCCCCGGAGCGCGCAAGTTCCAGCGCGTCAGTTACAGTGAAGCCCTGGCGCGGCGCCTTGCGGTGATGGACAGCACGGCGCTCGCCCTGTGCATGGAGAACGATCTGCCGATCATTGTCTTCGACCTGGCCGCCGAGCACAGCATCGAACGCGCCGTGGCCGGCGAGCAGATCGGCACCTTCGTCGGCGGCAAGGAGACGGTGCTCGTCGAAGGCAGCTCCGTGGCGTAGCCTGAACATGGGCGCCGGGCTGCGGTCTGTGTGCGTGAGGTGAACTGTGATTCAGGATGTCATGGCCACCGCCAAAGATCACATGAACAAAACGGTGGAGGCGACGCGGCGCGAGCTGGCCTCGATCCGCTCCGGCCGCGCCAGCCCCGGCCTGGTCGAGCACGTGCGCGTCGAGCTGCACGGCGTGCCCACGCCGATCACACACATGGCCACGGTCAACGCCCCGGAAGCCAGGCTGCTGACGATCCAGCCCTGGGACCGCAGCACGCTGGGCCTGATCGAGAAGGCGATCCTGAAATCCGACCTCGGCCTCAACCCCAGCAACGACGGCGCCATGATCCGCCTGCCGATCCCGCCGCTCAACGAGCAGCGCCGCAAAGAGCTGGTGAAGATGGTGCACGCCCGCGTCGAAGAGGGGCGCGTGGCCGTGCGCAACATCCGCCGCGACGCCTCCGACGGGATCAAGAAGCTGGAGCGCAACAAGGAGATCTCCGCTGACGAGGCCCGCCGCGTCCAGGATCAGCTGCAGAAGCTGACCGACGGCAGCGTGGGCGAGGTGGATAAGCTGGGCCAGCAGAAGGAACAGGAGCTGATGGAGGTCTGATGCCTTCCACGGCGGCGCCCAGCAACGGCACTCGCTCGGCAGCAGCCGGCAGCGAACCCTCTGCGGCGGCCGGCGCCGCTCAGCCATGGGCGGAGTCGGCCATGCCCCGGCCGGGCGCTCCGGCGCCACGCCACGTCGCGATCATCATGGACGGCAACGGCCGCTGGGCGAAGCAGCGTGGCCTCTCGCGCAAGGCCGGACACGACGCCGGCGCCGAGAACCTGCGCCGCGTGATCCGCCATATGGCCGAGGCCGGCGTCGAATGCCTGACGCTCTACGCCTTCTCCACCGAGAACTGGAGCCGGCCGAAGCAGGAGGTCGGCTGGCTGCTGCGCATGCCCGGCCGTTTCATCAAGCGCGAGCTGCGCGAGCTGCACGAGAACGGCATCCGCGTGCGCCACCTCGGCCGGCTGGACCGGCTCTCGCGCTCGCTCCAGAAACAGGTGCGCGAGGCGGAGGCGCTGACGGCCGGCAACACACGGATGACCGTCTGCATCGCCTTCAACTACGGCGGCCGCGCCGAGATCGTGGACGCCGTGCGCGCCCTGGTCGCGGACGGCGTGCCGGCCGAGACGATCGACGAGGCCGCGATCGCCTCACGCCTCTACACCGCCGGCCTGCCCGACCCCGACCTGATCGTGCGCACCGCCGGCGAGATGCGCCTCTCCAACTTTTTGATGTGGCAGAGCGCCTACAGCGAGTACTACGTCTCCGACGCCTACTGGCCGGACTTCGACGAGCACGAGGTCGAGCGCGCCCTCGCCGCCTTCGGCGGCCGTGAGCGCCGCTTCGGCCGCGCCCCCGAGCAGGAAGCCGGCGAGCGCGCATGATCGCGCGGAGCGCGATGCGAGACAGGTGTCATCGCGGTCCGCGCGAGATTGAACGAAGGTAGCGGCGTGCTGCTGCCTCGCTTGCTCACCGCCGCCGTGGGCCTGCCCGTCGTCATCGCGCTGGTGCTGATCGGCGGCATACCCTTCGCCGTGGCGCTGGCACTCTTGCTCGCCGTCGGCGTGTTCGAGTTTTGCCACGCGGCCGGCTACGGCTCGCGCCGGCCGGAGGTCTGGCTCGGTGCGGCGCTGGCGGCCGCGCTCGTGCCGGCCGTGTACGGCAACACCGACCTGCGCGCCGGCATCCTCGCCGCAACCGCCATGCTCGCCTTGCTCGCGGCCGTGGCGCGGGCGGACGTGACGCCGGACCAGCGACCGCCGATCTGGCTGGTGCTGCCGGCGGCGATGCTCTGGATCGGCTGGCTGGGCGTGCACCTGCTGCTGGTGCGGCGGCTGGCGCAGGGCGGGCGCTGGCTGTTGTTGCTGCTGCTCGCCGTCTTCGCCACCGACACGGGCGCCTACGCCGTGGGACGGCTGCTGGGCCGGCACAAGCTGGCGCCGCGTGTCAGCCCGGCGAAGACGGTCGAAGGCGCGATCGGCGGCATGCTCTGCGCCGCCGGCGCCACCGTGGCCCTCAACTATCTGCTGGGCCTGCCGCACAAGCCGATACTGATCACGGCGCTGGGCGTGGCGATCGGCCTTGCCGCAGAGCTGGGCGACCTGGCCGAGTCGGCGGTGAAACGGCGGCTGGGTGTGAAGGATATGGGCCGCCTCTTCCCTGGCCACGGCGGCGTGCTCGACCGGCTGGACAGCATTCTCTTCGCGGGGGCGGTGCTATACTACATCGTGCGATGGGCGATTCTGTGACGGGCGTCGCAATCCTCGGCTGCACGGGCTCGATCGGGACGCAGTCACTGGATGTGCTCGGCGCCCTGCGCGATCGCTTCCGTGTCGTCGGCCTCGCCGCGGGCCGCAATCTCTCCCTCTTCCAGCAGCAGATCGATCAGTGGCAGCCCGCGCTCGTCGCCTGCGAGCGCGAAGGGGACCGCGCCGCGCTCGCAGCGGGTTCGGCGCACTGGGCCACGCTCGACGAGATCGCCACGCATCCGGATATCGCCATCGTGATCGTGGCCACGACCGGCAAGGTCGGCCTGGCGCCGGCGCTGGCGGCGCTGCGCGCGGGCAAGGCCGTGGCGCTGGCCAACAAAGAGGCGCTGATCATGGCCGGCGGGCTGCTGCAGGAGGCCGCGACGGCCGGCGGCGGCAGCCTGCGCCCGGTGGACAGCGAGCACAGCGCGATCTGGCAGTGCCTCTGGGGCGAGCGGCCCGAAGACGTGAGCCGGCTGATTCTCACGGCGTCGGGCGGCGCCTTCCGCGATCGCTCGCTGGACGAGCTGCGCACGGTGACGCCGGAGCAGGCGCTGCGCCACCCAACCTGGCAGATGGGGCGCAAGATCACGGTCGACTGCGCCACGCTATTCAACAAGGGACTCGAGGCGATCGAGGCGCGCTGGCTGTTCGACGTGCCGCTGGAGCGCGTGGCGATCGTCATGCACCGCGAGAGCATCGTGCATTCGCTGGTCGAGTTCAGCGATGGCGCGATGAAGGCGCAACTCGGCCTGCCCGACATGCGCCTGCCGATCCAGCTTGCCCTGACCTACCCGGAGCGGCTGCCGGTGCACGGCGCACAGGCGCTGGACCTGGCCGCGGCCGGCGCCCTGCACTTCGAGACGCTGGACATGAACCGGCTGCCCTGCCTGCGCCTGGCGCTCGAAGCGGGGCGGCGCGGCGGCGCCTACCCGGCGGTGCTGGCCGCCGCGGACGAGGTCGCGGTGGCCGCATTTCTCGCCGGCGAGATCGGCTTCACCGCGATCGCGGGCGTGATCGAAGAGACACTGAGCGCGCACCGTGGGGGCGCGGACGCGGATCTTGCCGCTATCCTCGAAGCGGACGCCTGGGCGCGCGAGCACGCGGGCCGCCGAATCCGCGTCCACGCCGAGGCCGAGCCGGCAGCGTCGCGCTCGCCGGCGCGGTAACGCAGCGGGATTAACGCATTCGCATGTTCACCACACTGTTTGATTCGATTGTGCCCTTCGCCGGCATCCTCGTGCTGCTGGTTGTGCTGCATGAGATCGGCCACTTCGTCACGGCCAAGCTTGCCGGCGTCGAAGTGCTGGAGTTCGGCATCGGCTACCCGCCGCGGCTCTGGGGCAAGAAGATCGGCGAGACGGAGTACACGATCAACGCGCTGCCGCTGGGCGGTTTCGTGCGCATGCTTGGCGAAACCGACGCCGAGGAGGTGAACACAGCGCAGGACGGCCAGCGCGTGGGCGCGATGAACACGCGCGCCGCCGTGCGCTCCGGTGTGGAGAATCCGCGCACACTGGCCGCCAAGCCGCCGGGCATCCGTATCATCGTGCTGCTGGCCGGCGTGTTCATCAACGCGCTGCTGCCCGTTGTCTTCTTCTCGATCAACTACATGGTGCCGCAGCGCATCTCGATCGAGGGCGCCAGGATCGAGCACGTCTCGCCCGACACGCCCGCCGCGCGCGCCGGCCTGCAGCCCGGCGATGAGATCCTCTCGATCGACGGGCGCAAAGTCCAGAACATCGGCGACGTCTCGAAGCTGATCCAGCTCAACCAGGGCACGACGATGGACTGGACGGTCCGGCGCAACCGCGAGGTGCTGGTGGTTCACCCCTATGCGCGCTGGTCGGTGCCGAACGAGAAAGACCCGGACACGGGCCAAATCGTGAAGCAGGGGCCGACGGGCATCAAGATCGGCCCGGCGCGCAGTTGCCAGATCTTCAGTCCGGACGGCAAGCGGGCGCTCTGCCCCGACAACCTCTACTCCAAGGCCGAGTCGTACAACCCGATCCAGGCGGTCGGCTACGGCCTGCGCGACACCTACGACACGATGGTGCTGGTGAAGAACCAGGTCGTGAGCTGGTTCGCCTCGCGCAGCGCGCCGACGGTGCAGGGGCCGGTGGGCATCGCCCAGGCCACGGGGCAGATCGTCAAAGAGGCGGGCTGGGTTTCGCTGCTGAACCTGGCGGCGCTGCTCAGCCTCAACCTGGCGATCGTCAACGCGCTGCCGCTGCCGATGCTGGACGGCGGCCGCGTGCTGTTCGTGGTGATCGAGCTGCTGCGCCGCGGCAAGCGCATTGCGCCGGAGAAAGAGGCGCTGGTGCACCTCGTCGGCTTCGCGCTGATCGTCACCTTCGTGATCGCGATCACCTTCGTGGACATCATGCGCATCGCCAACGGCGACAGCGTGGTGAAGTAGGCCGCTGTTCGGCCCTCACCGCATTTCACATCCCCCTCTCCCAATCCTGGGCGAGGGGGACTCTGTGTCGCGCCTTCAGCCCCGATCCCCGCCGTAGATCTCCCCTTCCCCTAGAATTGGGGGAAGGGGCTGGGGGATGGGGGCCGCGCCGCTCTTCTTCGCGCTTGAGCTGCTGCTCTGGCTGTGCCTTGGCCTCGCCGGCTGGCTGGCGGCGACGCTGCGGCTGCGGCCGCGCGCCAGCCTGCTCGCGCTGCTCGCGGCGCTGATCGCGGCGCCGATCGGCGGGGCGCTGCCCGGGCTGCTCGGCTGGGACACGTGGCCAGGCCTGCTCTGCGGCCTGGCGCTGGCGCTGGTAGGCGCTACGGCGGCGGCGTGGCAGACTATGAGGCGGCTGCCCGCGCCGGCAAACCCGCTGCACGATGCCGCCCGGCGCCCGTAACACCTGCCGCTCCGAGGTGCCGATGGACGTCAAGGTCGCGCTCTCTACCATGTGGGCGCAGCAGGATCGCTTCGCCGCCGAGATGGCGCCGTTCGCCGAGCTGGCGGCCGCCTCCGGCTACACGCACGTCGAGGTCAGCCACGCCACGGAGGAGCGCGGCCTGCGCCAGCTCATGGCGCAGCCAACGCTGCCGCTCAGCAGCCTGCACGCGCCCACGCCGCGCGAGCGTACAGCCAACGGCCGCTGGAACACGGATCTGAACCTCGCGGCCGAGGATGAAGGCGAGCGCGCCGCGGCCGTCGCCGCCACGCTGCGCAC
>Ga0209166_10001923_pt1 | contig 16492 bp, 12 predicted proteins | sample Coa_R1_3_FD_187151 | JGI IMG/M metagenome (GOLD analysis project Ga0209166, IMG submission 187151) | Surface soil microbial communities from Centralia Pennsylvania, which are recovering from an underground coalmine fire - Coalmine... | ecosystem: Environmental > Terrestrial > Soil >... | reverse complement strand
CAACGAGCGTTCGGCGGCCTCTTGCCGGGCCTTCTCCGCCGCCTGGCGTTCGGCGTCTCTTTGGGCTTCCTCCTCCGTGTATTTGAACCGGTATTGGGGGGACGCTTGCCAGGCCTCCCACGTCGCCTCGAAGGCCTCTCGCCGGGTCTTCTCCGCCGCCTCGCGATCGGCGACCTCTTGCAACGCCTTCTGCAGCGCGCGTTCGGCGGCCTCTTGGCGGGCCGTCTGCCAGAGACAGCTCGGACGGGTAGCCCTCGACGCCTCCGCGGAGCACGTCGAGCACGGCGCCGGTGAACAGTGTGCGCGGAGCGTTCAAGGGAGCCATCGAAACCTCGCCGACCGGGCTAGAGCAGAGGAGCAGTGTTCCTCTTGCCGGCTCGTTGTCCCGGAGGTCCTTTGCTGCAACCGCTGCCACTGATTGATCCAACGATGGCGACATCCCGATAAACGCCCTAGCCGCTGTCTCAGAGAAGCAGCAGTCCAGAACAACCACCCGCCTCTGTTGCGGTGCTGATATCTTTAGCACGCGAGCCAGGTCTGGAGCCTTGATGCTAGTCTCAGCCTCCATTCCCCTGCGGCTTCTGCGCACCAATAGTGAGAGATGGCCCTGGTCGTCGGTGTCACCATGCCCAACATAGTAGATGAGCAGGTCCGCGATAGGGCGCCCTTCGTCGCGCCGCTCCCGCAACAATACATCGAGCGTATCTCTAACCCGTGCGAGTTGCTCACCCGCGGACGTTGGGTCGTCAAAGAGGTCGAGCACGACCGCGGAATCAAGCCCCAGGCCTGCACTATCGATCAGGTAACCCACGATCCCCTTGGCGGACCGCAGAAAAGCGGGTGCGCGGCCCAAACCTGCTTCGGTCCAGTCGCAAGCGCCGAGAACGACCGCTGCAGTGGATTGAGGGTCTAGGAACCGAGCGCCCTCCACGTAACCGTCCCTCCCTGCTCAACCTCTGACGATCTCTGCGATCCTCACTGCTGCTCCCGAATCGATGCCGGCGACCGCAACTTTGATACTGTCCACGTCGCTGTGGCGCTCGATGTTTAGGGAGGCTCCCTTGCGGGCCCGCAGCCAAGCGGCGATTCCCTGCGCAATCGCCAACGTCGCACCCGAAGTTGCTATTGCAGTCACAATCGTCCCAAGCTCCATTGTCGCGTCGTCAACTTTTTTGCGGTCGACCTCTAGAACTCCCCGAGCCTCTCTGAGCGTGTCGGCTAGCGCCTGCGTCGCTCGGGCCGCCGTAGCCGGATCTTCGGCGACGATGCGAAAGCTGTAAGCCGCGTTCGTCATGGGCCACCCCTCTGCTGAGACTCTACCTAACTCAATCGCACGCGGATAGCCGCCACCGCTCGCTGGCGGCCCATCACATCTTGACCGTCGACCGACCCCTGGAGGCTACACTATCGAGGGTGTTAGCGGGATCGAACGCAGTTGGACGCCCTGAATTGGACGTTTGCCGTTCGGGAGGCTGGAGTCGTTGTCGCATGAATCGTCGCTTCGTTATGATCCTGCTGGCCTTGACCATAGCAGGCGTGGCCGCAGTCTGGACGGGTCCAGCCCTCGCCTGGGGCGACCTGGGCCACGAGGTGATCGCCCTGATCGCCTACAAGCACCTCACCCCGGCAGCGCGTGCCAAGGTGGATGCTCTCCTGGCGAGCGACCCCGACACCCTGACACCCCCGGATTTCGCCAGCCGCGCCACCTGGGCGGACAAGTACCGCCTCAGCCACAGAGAGACCGCCGCCTGGCATTTCGTGGACATCGAGATCGATAGGCCCGACCTGGCCGCAGCCTGCTCGGGGTTCCCCGCCTCACCACCCCATGCCGCGAGCCAGGGGCCCGCCCAGGACTGCGTTGTCGACAAGATCGATGAATTCGCCGCGGAGCTGCGGGACCCCGCCTCGCCGATTCCTGAGCGGCTCCTGGCGCTGAAGTTCCTGATCCACTTCGTGGGCGACATGCATCAGCCGCTCCACGCTGCCGACCACCACGACCGCGGCGGCAACTGCGTCAAGCTGGAGCCCTCGCCGGACGGCGACGTGACGAACCTGCACGCCTTCTGGGATGTCACCACGGTGAAGGCGCTGGGCAGCTCGCCTAGGGACATCGCGGCCAAGCTGGACGCCCAGATCACGCCAGCGGACGTCAAACGCTGGAACGCTGGCACCACGAGGGAGTGGGCCATGGAGTCGTTCCGGCTTGGCGTGCGGGACGCCTACAAGCTTCGTAGCAGGCCGACGTGCGGCCAGATCGGTGCGATCACCCTCTCACCCATCTATCAGGCGACCGCGGAGGCTGACGCGACTCACCAACTCTCGCTCGCGGGGATCCGGCTCGCGTACGTCTTGAATGTCGCTCTCGGGCGTGCCGGGCGGTGACTCACTGTTGGGATGACGACCGGGCTCAACCGCCTGGGTCGTTCACTGGTTGCCGTCATCGTCTTTGCGCTTGGAAGCCGCCTTGCGCAAGTCTTCACCGATCGAATGGAGGAACAACCCTGCAATTATCCATCCTGCCACTGCTTCGAACCCTGACAGCGCTCGCGCCCTGCGCGAGATTGGCACGATGTCACCGAACCCAGTAGTTGTGATCACTGTCGCACTGTAGTATAGCATCCGCTCGAAGTAAGCGTCTACATATGCAGGGTCGCCCCGCTCTCCGCGCGCAAACCTATCCAAATAGACTATTGCATCCGGTGTTACTACAAGTCCGGTTAACACTAACACCGGGACATTTATGGGAACAACCGGATCCTTATCTGTTTCATCGCGATATATATAAGTCGTAAATATGCGCTCCAGCGTAGGCGCACACCAGCTATTGGTGCTAGCTCCCCTACTAGGGTTTAATTCCGTAAACAATAACACTCTATTGTCGACAATAACGTCATATCCTAGTGCCATTGGGTGACTGTATATTAGTGATAACCGAATATTTTCTGTGCACACCGCGATTGACGAGGGCCACTTGGCCACCAATTGAAAATCTATGGTGTAATTGTCGGGAACATTCAGGTTATACACCCCAAACAAATCAGGGTACTGCCCATCTGGACTCATCATTACGCGGTGGTCCGCTATTCTTGCCGAAGCATATTGTTCTAATATTAAGTTCCAAAATAGTTGATTTACGCCACGTTCTGTTTCTATTGTTACCTTCTCCCGCCTTATATAAGGATCATAAAAAGAAGAAGATCCCATTATTGTGTAAGCGACTGCGCAAAGGCCTATCACTCCAAAATATGAGAACAAGTACGGGACCCAACTCTGCTTCAGAACAACGATAACGCCGCCGTACAACAAGCTTCCGAGTCCGGCAATCTTCACCTTTACTCGGTGTAATATCTGGGTAATGTTACTCCATATCATTCGGCGACGCCCCGACAACATCGTGACCTACTTCTTGATGTCGGCCGCAAACCGCGCCGCGAGCCGCCTCGCCACGAGGCGCGCAGCTTCCTCGGGGGTGTTGACCACCCACCCGGACATCTCCCAGCCGCCTTTGTAGCTGTAATCGGCGCTCCAGAGGCGCTCGCCATCGGCGTGCTTCAGGACGGCGAGCATAGTGCTATTCTGCCACTCCAGGAACGTCCCTGAACTGAGGGTGGAGGCAACGACCTGGCCTCCGGTGTACCAGCCCGTGGAGGTCGCGCTGCCCGTCGCCACGGTGCTCGATGAGCCGAGGTACCCGCTCTGGGTGGTGCTGGCGAAGGTGACCTCCAAGGCAGCAGTGTAGGGCGGCGCCTCGCGCAACGGCATGACCTTGGAGAACTGCTGGAAGGCCATCTCGTAGACGATGGCGTCCATGCGGTCGTTGCCCGTTCGGACCTTCAACTGGATGCGCTCGGCCGGCAGGTTGCCGATGAGGCCGGCACCGCCGCCGGTTGTCTCCACCGTCGAGCAGGCCGCCAGGGCCACTGCTGGCAACATCCACGCCATCGAGTTCATGGTCACCCCCGCGCCCCTTGGGAGTGGCAAGCCTGCGCGCGAGCGCGGGCAATCGCAAGTCGTCGGATCCCCGGCACCATCTCCCCGAACGCCATTGGAGGTCGAAAACGGCCTCGATGACCCTATTCTCCGCGCCTCCCATAGTCCGACTGCGCGGGCTTGGTCGCGTAGAAGTGGGGCTCCCGCGCGAAGTGGTACGCCGCCGTGTCGAGCGCCTTCTTCACCGCGTCGAGGATCAGGTAGTCCGACTGGAACGGCCTCACGCTGCCCTGCATGGCGAGGAGGCGATCACGCAACGACTAGGTTTCGCGTCTCACGACAGCGTCGAGAGCGACGAGAATTTCTAGCACGCGTTCGCGAGCGTCCACCACGAGTTTGAGCCGGACTAGGTCAAGTTGATCCGAAATCGTCAGCACGATCTCGACCACCGAGGGCGAATGCCGCATCAGCGCGACCAGGTGTTCGCCGCTCGGGCCGTTTCGAGCTTCAAACCAATTGCGCACGCCCCTCTCGTTCGCTCGAACCAGCTTGGCCACACGCTTAACAGCCGCCGTCGACCCTCCAAAATCCCTCCGCAGTGCTTCGGCGATGGCGGCTTGAAAGGCCACGCTATCAAAGCGCGGGGACCCCGCATTGGGAAAAGTTTTTCCGGATCGTGACCGAAGTTTTCGGTCGTTTTCGGTAAAAGACATTCCGGCGATTTCCTGCCTCACTAGCGAGCCGAGGGCCGGTCACTTTCGGGTGCGGCAAACTCAGAACGAGCGCGCCAGTGAGCAGAGAGGGTCAGATTCCAAGGGTCGACGGGCCGGCGGGCCTGACACGGGCTGCGCAGTACGTGCGCATGTCGACGGAGCACCAAAAATACTCCACCGAAAACCAGGCGGAGGAGATCGCCCGGTACGCCGAGCGCCATGGTTTCGAGATCGTTCGGACCTATGCCGATGAGGGCAAGAGCGGCCTGAACCTCGAAGGCCGGGCCTCGCTTCAAGAGTTGATCGCCGATGTGACCGGCGGCGCGGCGGATTTCTCGGCCGTGCTGGTCTATGACGTGAGCCGGTGGGGCCGGTTCCAGGACGCGGACCAGAGCGCCTATTACGAGTACATCTGCCGCAGCGCGGGCGTGAAAGTTCACTACGTCGCCGAGCAGTTCGAGAACGATGGGAGCCTAAGCGCGACCATCATCAAGAGCATGAAGCGAGCCATGGCGGGCGAGTACAGCCGGGAGCTTTCGGCCAAGGTGTTCGCCGGCCAATGTCGATTGATCAGCTACGGCTTTCGCCAGGGCGGGCCAGCGGGCTTCGGTCTCCGCCGGGTCCTGGTCGATGAGCTGCGCCAGCCCAAGGCCGAGCTGGCGCGGGGCGAACAGAAGAGCCTCCAGACCGATCGCGTGGTCCTGGCGCCGGGATCGCCTGAGGAGGTCGAGACGGTCCGTCGCATGTACCGCATGTTCACCCTCAACGGGCGCTCCGAACGGGAGATCGCCGCGACCCTGAACGCCGAGGGCCACCTGACAGATCTCGGAAGGCCTTGGACCCGAGGGACCGTCCACCAGGTGCTCACCAACGAAAAATACGTCGGCAATAACGTCTTCAACCGCAGCTCCTTCAAGCTGAAGGTTCGCCGGGTGCGCAATCCGCCGAGCGAATGGATCCGGGCCGAAGGCGCATTCGAGCCGATCGTGGATTGGGATTTCTTCGAGGCCGCGCAGCGCATCATCCAGGATCGGTGCAAGCGCTACACCGATGAGACCCTGTTGGAGCGTCTCGCGGGCCTCTTCACTGAAAGGGGTCATCTGTCGGGCCTGGTGATCGATGAGACCGAGGGCATGCCCTCAAGTTCCGCCTACCGGCATCGCTTCGGGAGCCTGGTGCGCGCCTACCAGCTGATCGGCTATTCGCCCTCCCGCGATTACCGGTTCATCGAGATCAACCGGGCTTTGCGCGCTATGCATCCCACCGTGGTCGCCGGGACCATCGCCGGCATCGAAGCGGCGGGCGGCGCTGTCGAGCGAGACCAGGAAACCGACCTCCTGCTCGTCAACCGCGAGTTCACCGCCTCCCTGGTGATCTCCCGGTGCTTCACGCTTCCCGGCGGGTCGCTGCGCTGGAAGATCCGCCTCGATACGGGCCTGCACCCGGATATCAGCATCGCCGTTCGCATGGACCACGCCAACGAACGGGCGCGTGATTTCTACCTGCTTCCCTGGATCGATGTTGGCCGCGAGGCGAAGTTGCGGCTTGCGGAAGAAAACGGGTCGCTGGTCGACACCTACCGGTTCGACAGCCTCGAGCCGCTCTTCTATCTCGCCAGCCGCCAAGCCTTGAGGCTCGCGGCATGAGCGAGGCGGCCGACACCGTCGAGATGATCCCTGTCGCCTCGATCCGGGTCCTCAATCCCCGTGCGCGCAATCGCCGGGTGTTCGAAGAACTGGTGACGAGCATCGCCCATTTGGGCCTGAAAAAGCCGATCACGGTGAGCCGGCGGGCGAACGGATCTGGCTTCGACCTGGTCTGTGGCCAGGGCCGGCTGGAGGCCTTCACGGCACTCGGCCAACCGGAGATTCCGGCCATCGTCGTTGAGGCGGAGGAAGAAGACTGCTTCGTGATGAGCCTAGTGGAGAACCTGGCTCGCCGGCAACATTCGCCGCTGGACCTGGTCCGCGATATCGGCGCGCTCAAGCAGCGGGGCTATTCGGTCTCGGAGATCGCGGCGAAGACGGACCTCAGCCCCGAGTACGCCTACGCCATCTGCTACCTCTTCGAGCATGGCGAGGAGAAGCTGATCGCGGGCGTCGAGCGGGGCATCATCCCGCCGTCGGTGGCGATCGAGATCGCCAAGGCCAAGGACGGCGACGTTCAGGACGCCTTGGCCGAGGCCTATGAGACCAAGGCGCTGCCTGGCAATCAGCTGCTCGCCATTCGCCGGATCATCGAACAGCGCAACGCCAGCGGGAAAGGGATCGCCAGCGTCCGGGGGGTTTCACGCAAGCGCGTCACCTCCGATTCCCTGGTGCGCGCTTATCTGCGCGAGACCGAGCGCCAAAAAAACCTGATCAAGAAGGCCACGCTCGCCCAAAGCCGGCTGCTCTTCCTGGTGAACGCGGTGCGCAAATTGTTGGCTGACGAGCATTTCGCCACCCTGCTCCGCGCCGAGGGGCTGACGACCATGCCCAAGCCGTTGGCCGAGCGGCTGGAGACGTGAAGGAGGCGCGGGTGTCCACGAACGTCAAGGCGGCGTTTGAGGGCCGCCTCATCATCCTCCCACCCGAGGCCATCCTTCCCTTGAGACAGCCCTCAGAGGCGATGCGGGAGAGCGCCAAGTACCGCCGCATCGCCCAATCGATCGCCGAGGTCGGCATCATCGAGCCCCTGGTTGTGGCGCGCCCGGCGGCCGGCGCGACGCGATTCCTGCTCCTCGATGGCAACACCCGGTTCGCGATTCTGCTGGAGTTGGGCGAGGCGGACGTGCGCTGCCTGGTCTCCAGCGACGATGAAGCCTTCACCTACAACAAGCGTATCAACCGCCTGGCGACGATCCAGGAGCACTACATGATCGTGCGGGCGCTGGAGCGCGGCGTCTCGGAGGAGAAGCTGGCCCGAGCCCTCAACGTCGATGTGAAGTCGATCAAGCGTAGGCGGATGATGCTTGATGGGATCTGTGCCGAGGTGGTTGACCTCCTGAAGGATCGCACGATCAGCATTCACACCATGGAGGTGCTGCGGAAGATGAAGCCCATGCGCCAGATCGAGGCGGTCGAACTGATGATGGCGCTGGGAAACTTCTCCTGCTCCTACGCCAAGGCGCTTCTCGCCGCGACCCGGCAGGGAGATCTGGCGCATCCGGAAAAACCGAAGAAGGTTGGCAAGATGACGCCCGAACAGATGGCCCGCCTGGAGCGGGAAATGTCGACGCTCAACCAGGATTTTCGGGCCTTGGAAGCCTCCTATGGCGATGACGTGCTGCAGTTGGTGATCTCGGCGGCCTACGTCGGCCGTCTGATCGCCAATCCGGCAATCGAGCAATACCTCGCCAAACGCCAACCCGAACTGCTCGAAGAGATGCGCGGGATCGTCGCGGCGGCCTCGCTCGATCAAGTGACCGTGCCGCCCCCAGTCGCGACCGACGACGAGAACCCTAGGGCGGGCTGGGCCGCTGAAATCCGGTCCCCTGACGGGAGTTGGCCAGCCCCGCCAGACGGGCGGATATCCGCATCGCAGGCCGAATTCGTGGCCTGAACCGGCGGCCGGGGCTCCTGGGGGCTCTGGCACCTGGCTGCACAAGCACCGGCACCGTCAGAGAATCCGCGGCGACGCACTGGGCCACCATGCACGTGCGCGGTGTATCAGGGGTTGACCCTCGCTCCTTTCGCATCGTCCTTGCCCTCACCAGATTTCGAGCGCACGGGATGTTAACCCTGTGAGAAGGGCAACTTTTCTAACTTGGGGGGTGAGAGGCGCTCGCGGCTCGCCGCGCCGCCCATGAAGTGCATCTTGGCAAGCTTGGCGATCGGCCAACATTCGATACACGCATCAGTGGTACGGCAGGGGGTGGAGTGCTTTTCCAAGGCATGCTCGTCGAAGTGCCCGGACGAAGGGGCGTCGGCAAGTTGGAGTCGGCAGCCGATGGTCGCTGCACTGTTTCGGTCTTCCACTCGATTCTCAAAAGCGAAATCATCGAGCTCTCACTGGAAGAGATCAGCCGGGCCTATCTCAGTCCGCAAACCCGCGTCTATATTCGCGATGGCGAACGGTTTCAGGTCGGACGGGTCACCAACTACCTAACCAAGTCGAACGGTCTCATCGACTACGAAATTCGCTTTCCAAACAGCAAGCAACGCGATGTTAGCGAACTCGACCTGTTCGTGCGACTCTGGAACGCACCAGAAGACCCAGCCGAGATCCTCGCCGCGGGCGGCGCGGAAAGTCAGTTTCTCCACGATCGCAGGCAAGCGGCGATCCTACCGCTTCTGGCGCTACGGGGCGCAGCGCAGGGTCTGACGTCGCTGATCTCCGCCGGCATTGACTTCGTGCCGCACCAAATCGCCGCGGTGCGGCGTGTGCTGACCGATCCGATCCAGCGCTACCTGCTCGCTGACGAGGTGGGTCTGGGCAAGACTATCGAGGCGGGACTGATCGTTCGTCAGCATCTGATCGACAATCCGCAGACGCGTATCCTGGTCTGCGCGCCCGCCCACCTGTGCCATCAGTGGCGCCGAGAGTTGCTCGATAAGCTCCGTCTCGACCAGTTCGACGACGCCTTCGAGTGCTGTTCCCACGAAGACCTGCACTGGGTGGCGGAGGCGTCGGACATCCTGGTGGTGGACGAAGCCCACCACCTGGTCGCGGTTCAGTCTGGTCCCTTGGCCCGCTCGGCCGAGCGCCTGCGATCGCTAGCCCGCGATGCGCCGGTCCTGCTGCTCGTCTCGGCGACACCGCCGCTTGGCGAAGAAGCCCGGTTCTTGGCGTTGCTGAACCTGCTGGATCCCGTCACCCATCCCCTTGAAGACCTGGCCGGCTTTCGCGCCAAGTTGGAACGACGACGCGACATTGGCAAACTCTTGCTCGGCCTCGATTCGGATGCGCCCGGCCTGGTCTTGCGACAGCGCGGATCTGAGCTTCAGCGGCTCTTTCCGGAGGACGCGGTGGTTCAGGATCTCGCGCCGCGCCTGGCGGCGGCCACACGCGAGACGCCGGCGTTGGTCGCCGGGCTGTGCGCCGCGCTCAAGGACCACGTCGCCGACAGCTACCGCATTCATCAGCGCCTGATCCGTTCGCGGCGCGCCGACGCCAGCGGCTGGGAGTTCATGCCCCGCGGTCCGGCCGTGACGGCAGGCCCTCCCAGCCTCGGCCACGTCAAGACCGAGGCGGGGGACGAAACGGAGGTTAAGCCGCTCATGGCCACGCTCGAGGACTGGCGCTTCTCCGCTGTCGAGGCCGCGGGCGGCGATGAGGCCGCCCTGGACCGAGCGGCGAGCCGCTACGCCGAGGTGCTAGGGGCCGTAACTGTCGGCGCAACGGCGCTGAAGGACTGGCTGGCCACAGCCGTCGAAAGCTTTGCCGGCGAGGCTGATATTCTCGTGGCGCTCCGTGCGGCGGCGGAGGAGCAAGTCGACGACGCCCAAGTACAGACCATGGTGGAGAGCACCCTCCGACTGCTCAGAACGATCAGATCTGACACGCGCAATCCGAAGATCGTCGTCTTCGCCTCTTCAACGGACCAGGCGAGGCGTTTTCGCGATCGGTTTGCAGCGCTGGGCGATGACGTCGTGAGCCATTTGCTGACAGAGGGCGATATCGACAGCGAGAAAATACTCGCCGCATTCAAGGCCCCCCGCCAGGACAGCATCCTCATCGCCGATCGGTCGGGCGAGGAGGGCCTCAACCTCAATCTGGCCGACGCGATTGTCCATCTGGACTTGCCCCTGTCCGCTGCGAGACTCGAACAACGTATCGGCCGCCTCGACCGGTTCGGCAGACGGCAGGCCGTCATCCGGCATCGCATCCTCTTGCCATCAGACGACGACGCGAGCCCGTGGGCGGCCTGGTTCGAGCTCCTCGCCAACGGCTTCCTGATCTTCAACCGATCGATCAGCGATGTTCAGTTTCTGTTGGCGGCCTTCGAAGCTCGGGCATTCCGCACCTTGCTTGAGGTCGGGCCTCACGGAATGGCGGATCTAGCGGCCGACATACGTGCGCGCATCGACGAGGAGCGGAAGTCGCAGGACGAGTTGTACGCGCTCGACCGGATCATGACGGAGGAGGACCCGGTCGAGACCTTCATCCAGACTCTGGAGGATGCGGAGGAAGACGAGGACGCCCTGGAGCGCGGTGTTGACCGCTGGCTGGTCGACGCCCTGCTGCTCAAGAAGCGGCCGTTCGAATGGCCCGACGAAGATCCATTCAAGCTCAGCGTCGCGCCAGAAACCCTGATCCCTCGTCTGCCCTGGCAGGCGGAACTCAAAGCGGATCCCGCGAAGCCGTTGACGTGGAAGCGGCGGACGGCGACGCGGCACCCCGAGGTCGCGCTGCTCCGCCCCGGAACGCCTCTCATCGATGTCGCCGAGCGTTTCACCCGTTGGGACGATCGGGGCACCGCCTTCATCACCCATCGGACCGCGCCGGCCTGGCCGGGCGATCTCTGGATCGGCTTTAAGCTGTGCTTCGTCGTCGAACCGCGGCTCGAGCTTTCCGATCTGGTGGCGCCGACCCCTGCCGAACTGGCCGCCTGGCGCCGCGCGCAGCGCTACTTCCCGCCGCGAGCGCATACCGTGTACATCGACGTGAACGGCGAGACGGTTCGGGACGAGGTCCTGGTCGCCATCCTGGAGCGCCCCTACAGGAACAAGGCGCACGGGGCGTATCCGGCCGACATCAATCTGGGCAGCCGACCTCAGACCTTCGCAGAGATCATCGACCCGTCCGCCTTTCAGAGAATTTGCCGGTCCGTGCGTGATGGCGCACGGCGCGAACTCGCCAGCCACGTCGACTTGGCCGCCGAGATTGCTTCAGGTGCGGCGCTGGCGGAGGCTGAACTCAGGCGCCGAGGCGACCGGTTGCGGCGCCGGACCTCCGCGGGCGATGCCTTGGCGCGCGCCGACATCGACCTCATCCAATCGATCCTACCTGGGATCCGCGAGCCGGACATCCGCCTCGACGCGATGGGATGCTTCGTCGTGGCCCAAACCCCGCCAGGCCGCCGGGACCATGGCTGAGTTGGAGGGACACGACGCCTTCGCCGCGCTCGTCCGGCTACTTGCTGGCAACGAAGACGGCGCGTCATGGTCCGCGCTCGAGCCCGCGTTCGAGCGGATGCGCGCAGCGCTCTCCGAGACCCCGCAACGCGCCAGCCCGCTCGATCTCGCCGTCCTGCTTCGCCAGGCGCTCGCCTTCGAGCATTCGAGGCGTGGCTATGCCGTCGCGCCGACCGTCCTGATCGCGCAACCGAAGTTCGCCGGCTTTCAGCGGTGGGACGAGGTGGGCCTCCAAGCCAACGTCGCGCCAGGCGGCGTGAACGTGACCGCGGTGGCCTGGCGGCCTGATTGGCTGGTCCAACACGACGATCGTGGCGTCGACGCGTTCGCGACCTCAGAAACCCTCCGCCGCGAGTTCAACGCCAAGGATTGCGAGGGCGACCCGTTCCTGGCGTCGGTCGGGCGCACCTCGTACCGCAGCCGCGGCCAGAGGGCCGCCGTCCGAGCGGCGCTTTCCACGCCAGCGGGCGGGACGCTGGTCGTCGCGCTGCCGACCGGGGAGGGGAAGAGCATGATCTTCCAGCTCGCCCAGGCGGTCGGCTTCGTCGGCGCGCGCCACTCCGAGGGGCGCGGTGTCACCTTGGTCGTCGTCCCCACCGTCGCGCTCGCGGTCAATCACGAGCAGGAGGCCGTGAAGGTCTGCGGCCTATCGAAGCCGCTGGCCTTCCAGGGCGGCAGCGAGACCCAGAACGGCATCATCGCCGACCGGATTGCCGAGGGCTCGCAAGGCCTCTGCTTCGCATCGCCCGAGGCCGCGTGCGGGCGCCTGCGCGAACCCCTTCGGCGCGCCGCCGAAGCCGGCCACCTGCGCGCGCTGGTGGTGGACGAAGCGCATCTGGTCGATCAATGGGGCACCGGCTTTCGAACCGAGTTTCAGGAGTTGAGCGGACTGCGCCGCGAACTCATCGCCGCCGCGGCGCCGGACCAGCGCATGCGGACCCTGCTTCTCTCGGCGACCCTGACAGACTCTTCGCTCGAGACCTTGAGGGCGCTGTTCGGAACGGACGGCGACTTCGAAAGCCTCGCGGCGGTCCAGTTGCGCCCCGAACCCGACTATTGGGTCGCCGCCGTGGCCTCCGAGTCGGTTCGCACCGAGCGGGTGATGGAGGCGCTTCATCACGCGCCGCGCCCAGCGGTTCTCTACGTCACCGAGGTTGCCGAAGCCGAGGCCTGGCGCCAACGCCTGTTCGCCGCTGGCTTCCGCCGACTCCGCAAACTCGACGGCAAGACCTCGCGCACCGATCGTGAGGACATCGTCGGGCAGTGGCGCGACGGCCGCCTCGACCTCGTCGTCGGGACCTCGGCGTTTGGTCTCGGTATCGACTACCGCCATGCCCGCAGCGTGATCCATGCGTGCGTGCCCGAGACTCTGGACCGCTTCTACCAGGAGGTTGGCCGCGGCGGCCGCGATGGACGCGCATCGTTTTCGCTGATTGCGCCGACCGCGAAGGACTTCGCCATCGCCGAAGGGATCAACGCTCAGAAGGTGATCGGCCTCGATCGCGGGATGCAGCGCTGGACGACGATGTTCGAGCGCAAGCTTGCGACAGGCAACGACCGTTTCGCTGTCCGGATCGACGGCCGCCCAGGCGCTGACGAACGCGACATCGACATGTTCGGGGACACCAACACCGATTGGAACCTTCGCGTGTTGGCCCTGATGGCGCGCGCCGGTCTCGTCCGTCTGTTGGGGTCGCCCTATCCGCGACCCGAGCCGCAAGGGGAATGGGTCGAGATCGAAGTTCTCGACGACAGCCACCTCGACCTCGCGACTTGGCAGCAGCGTGTGGAGCCGGTTCGGCGGGAAAGCTGGAACGCCGGGCGCAGGAATTTGGCTCTGATGCGCGCCTTCCTCAACGACGCCTGCTGCCCAGCGGAGCTCTTGGAAGAGCTTTACGGCTCCGAGCGCCTGGGCCGCGTCTGCAGCCGGTGCAATGTTTGCCGCGCGGACCCTGCGCGCCGCCATCGGGCTACCCCGGTCGGCGAACCCCGCGCGCCGTGGGTCGAGCCGCTGGATCCTTCACTGGCGCGGCTGTTCGACCGGAACCTGCGACTGCTCGTCACCTATGATCCGGCCCGCTTGCCTCGAACCGCCTCGCGCCGGCTCGCCGACACACTCAGCCGGCTGCAGCAACTCAGCCTCGCCAAGCTGCTCGTGCTGGGCGCACCGCCCTTCGATCTCCCAAAGGTGCTCAGGTTCGCCGAAAGACTGCCGGTGTTCGTCACCGAAGTCGCTTCCCTGGCCCACTCGAGATTGCCTGGGGGACCCGAGTTGGTGCTGGTCGGACCTGATCAACGGCTTGAGGCGCAGAATCTGGTGCCGCGGCCCCAGACGCCCCGCATCTTCGTGACGCCCGCCGATCAGCTGGCGCCTGACGGCCGCCGTCTGCGCGACGTTTTCGGCGGCCGGACCCTCACGCTCGAAGAATTCCATGCGAGAGTCGCTCAATGAGCATCGTGACCACTGCGCAAGCCGTCCCGAGCCGGTTGTTGGCCATCTACGCCGTGCTCTTCGCCGCCGAGCAGGGTGAGTCCAGGGAACGTATCGAGGCGTGTGCTACGCCGCCCTCCCTGGCGAGCCGAGGGGCCGACGAAGACGGCGAGCCATCGACGACCCTGTTTACGAACACCCTGCAGGAGGCGCGTCGGTTGGGCCTGGTGGAAGACGCAGGCGAGCGATTGCGCCTTGCAGCCGAAGCCCGCGGCGGCGGCAAGAGGGGCCAACCCAGTGAGCCCTATTTTCGCGACTACATGCGACGCACCCTGTTCGATCCAGACCGCGCCATCGAAACGCAGCAGGCAGGATTCATGCTCGCCCTGGCCTGGTTTCTGAACACCAATCCTTTGAAGCCGATGGGGTTTGGCGATGGGCCTCAGATTGCGCTCAAGGTCGACGTTGGCGACCAAGCGAGCAAGACCGAACTGACCTCGCTCAACCGCTACCAGAACTTCCTCTACTGGGCGCGCTACCTGGGATTCGCCACTTTCTTCGGCGGCCGCGACGGCGAGGACACGGCGCGCCGTGCGGTTCCGGACCCGACCCGAGCTGTTGCAGACGCCCTCCCGGTGATTTTCTCCGAGGGGCCCGAGTTGCCGATCGAGACCTTTCTCAGCCGCCTGGCCACCGTCTATCCGGTCTTCGAACGGGGTATTGCCCGGCAGGACTACGAAGAGATGCGGCTGAACCCGCCGCCGGGGACCGGACATCGGCTTTCGATCACCACCAGCCTGGCTCTGCAGCGGCTGAACGATCGGCACTCAATCGCTATGACGAGCGTCGCCGACGCGCCCGCGCGGGTGCTGGACTTCGGAGTGCGCGAAGGCCGCGTGAGCCATGTCGCGCTGAAGAGCCCCGGATGATGCGCAACTACCTTTGCTGGGATCCGGGCGCGGTCCGGCAGGTCATCAATCCCTTCGCCGAACATATCGGCGACGGCCTGTTTCGCGCGGTGCACAGCGACTGGGATCTCAAGGTCAGTCCCCCGGTCGGAAAGTCATTTCAGGCTATCACTGAGGCCGCCTGGCGCGAAATGACGCCCAGCGATTTCCTCGCCGACTTTCTGCGGGAAGACCGCCCGCACGCCCTGGCCGCGATCCTCGGCGAGACCGGCTCGGGCAAGTCGCACCTGGTGCATTGGATGCGGCTGAACCTCAGGCCCGATCCGAAGCGCTTGGTCCTGGTTGTGCGCAAATCCGGCACCAGCCTGCGAGCGATCGTCCGGATGATCATCAACGAGCTCAAGCCGGAGGAGCAGCAGAGCTTTCTCGACACGCTCCAGTCCGCGGGCGACGGCAACCAGAGCCGAGATGATCAGAAGCAACAGCTCCTGAACGACGTCGCCCAGGTGATCCGCGAGGAGGTGCTGCCGGCTGATGCCGACGAGGTCGAGCAGGAACTCGTCAGGCGCCTGCCGGATCTGTTTCAGGATCCGCACATGCGGAGCGCCCATTTCCTAGCCGACAGCACGGTGATCGCCGAGATCGTCGACCACATCTTCGCACCGTCGAACGCTCAAGACCGCCCCGAGCGGCGCCGCCGCTTCGAGGAACGGGACCTACCGCTCGGCGGAATGGACTTCGCCAACGCGTCCAAGCAAGCGCGCGACGCAATGCAGATCATCGACCTTGACCCCGCGACCTACCTTCCCTTGGCCATCGCTATCATCAACCGCAACCTCGATCGCGCCATCGCCCGCACGCTCAGTTTCTCAGGTGATCGGGTCGAGGAATTGATGGCGCGTCTGCGCATGCATCTGAAGACGCAGAACCGGGAACTCGTCCTGCTCGTCGAGGAGTTCGCCCGCCTCCAGGGGATCGACAGGGCGCTGCTGCAGGCAATCACCGCGCACGGCGACGATCGCCAATGCAAGATGCGCTCGGCCGTCGCGGTCAGCACCGGTTTCTTCGAAAGCGTCGCCGGAACCGCCTACATGCGTACGACACATATCGTCGACATGGATCGCTCGGCCGGCCGGGCTGAAGGTCGCAATGTCACGACCGAGTCGCTCAGCCAGTTCGCCTCGCGTTATCTCAACGCCGCCCGGCTAGGCCCCGACAGGATCGAGCGCTGGAGCGAGACCGCCGCGCCCGGCGAGGATCCGCCCTCGAAATGCGAGGGCTGCCGGTTCCAGAGCGAATGCCACGCGATCTTTGGTGCTGTGGAGGGCTATGGCCTTTACCCCTTCACGCCGCGCGCGCTTTGGAATGCTGCGTCACGCGCTGATGGCGCCATGCCCGAAAGCCTCAATCCGCGCGTGCTCCAAAACGATCTGCTGGTCGAGGTGCTGGATA
>Ga0209166_10001922_pt1 | contig 16494 bp, 9 predicted proteins | sample Coa_R1_3_FD_187151 | JGI IMG/M metagenome (GOLD analysis project Ga0209166, IMG submission 187151) | Surface soil microbial communities from Centralia Pennsylvania, which are recovering from an underground coalmine fire - Coalmine... | ecosystem: Environmental > Terrestrial > Soil > Unclassified... | reverse complement strand
TGTACGACGCTGCCGCTCTCCGCATCCAGCAGCACCGCATCGTCCGAGAGGTTATCCGCCACCAGGAGCAATTCTTTTCCCTGCGACGCCACCACAGCAATCCCGCTGGGATAAGCCGGCGCGCCTGGCTTGGGATGCTCCGGGTCCTTCGCTGGCGGCTTCTTGTGCCCCGTGAACGGCCGCGCCGGAATCAGTATCACCCTCAGCGGAGTAATCTTGCCCTCGGCAAAGCTATAGACCGCAATCCCGTTGCCCGTGTCCCCGGTTTTCTTTCCCTCAGGATCGGTAATCGAACCCAGCGAGGCATAAAGCTTGCTGCCGTTTTTGCTGAATGCCAGTCCCTCAAAATAACTTTGGTGTGCGTGCTGCCCCAGGCGCGTATCCGGAAAATCCGCCACCTGGTTGCTCGCCAGGTTGAGGATCGCAATGGACTGCTGAAAACTCGACTCAGTCGTGCCATAGCCGGCATTCAGCGCCGCCAGAAAACGCCCGTCGGGGTTCATCGCCAACGTGACCGGAAAACTGTTGAGCTTCTGCGGCGCCCCCGGCACAGGCTCCAGCAGTTGCTTGCTCGTAGGCAACCACAGCGTGCGCAAAATCGCCGGCCCCAGGTCGCTGAAGGCCGAAAGGGCAGGAAGCAAAAGCAAAACGAACGCTATCGTCAGAAAAAGAATATGCCGTTGTCTCATGTCCCTCGCCTGTCTTCAGAAAATACCTGAAGTCTGTTTGGCTCTGTCGAACATCCTCGAAAAATTCTCGCTCTTAGAAAAATCCACCCTTTTAGAAAGTGTCATCCTGAGCCGCGTTTTATGCGGCGAAGAGCCTGTCCTGAGCTTGCCGAAGGAACCTCGGATGGCGATGGGAACCACCTACGGCTTAAATCGGACACCCTTGGATTTTTCCCTCTCCATATCGAAAGCTAGACAATGTTTATTGCCTGAGCTTTTTGGTGCCTCGATAGATTACCAGAGCGCACGCCTGGGTTCAGATGGCATATCTCAGTGCAATGTTAAAGCTGCGTGAATTTTTGGCGCACACGCAGGGAGTTCCCGGCTTTTCCACAAGATAAGCCGGTTTTTCCACAAGATAAAAAAACACCTTAGGGGCTTGAATTCTCAAGCCTTGGACTCTATATGCTTTTATAATCTTCTCCTTCGTTACGCGAAATTAATCTTATAGACCTGATAGTTTTTTTAACGAGCTATTAATGTTTGATTTGTAAGATCATGCTACCGAATGCAGTTCGCGGGCATTCCTAAAAAACTAAAAAAATAACAATGAATTTTCTGGAGGGGAGAGCTATGCAACAGCAGTTTAAGCAAGCTACTTTGAGTTGGATTGGTTTGTCCTGCACACGGATATTTTGTGCATTGGCATGCGCGTTCATGATGATCGGCATCGCCGCCGCGCAGTCCACCACAGAAGGCGCCATCGGCGGCACAGTGGTTGATAACACCGGTGCTGTGGTCGCAAAGGCGCCAGTAACAGCGCACAACAACGGCACCAACGCGGAAAAATCCACCATCACCGATAGCGCCGGCTACTACCGCATCATCCAATTAGAGCCCGGCTCTTACACGGTCACCGTGAAGCAGCAGGGATTCGCTCCGTACAAAGCCTCAGAGGTAATCGTTCAAGTAGGCACTGTGACCGAGCTTTCACCCAAGCTGGCCGTAGGTGGCACGATCGAGACCGTGGATGTTACATCCGACACCCCACAAATCAACTACAGCACCCCCGAACTCGCTCCGGTGCTGGACCAGACCGCCGTTCAAAACCTGCCGATCAACGGCGGCCGCTGGTCGAACTTCACCCTCTTGACGCCGACAGTTGTGAGCGACTCCAGCGGCTTCGGCCTGGTCAGCTTCCGCGGTATCAGCACCCTGCTCAACAACAACACGGTGGACGGTGCCGACAATAACCAGGCCTTCTTCTCCGAAGAACGCGGACGCACCCGCGCCGGCTACTCCACCCCGAAAGTCGCCATCCAGGAATTCCAGGTCAACACCTCAAACTATTCCGCCGAATACGGCCGCTCCGCCGGCGGCGTGACCAATACGGTCACGAAGAGTGGTGGTAACGAGCTGCACGGTGAAGCCTATTTTTACGATCGAGATGCAGGCTGGGGCGCAGCCAATGAGTTTACAAGAGTTACGACCCAAGACTCTCCGGGTAACTTCGTTCAGCACAATATCAAGCCCAAGGACTGGCGCAAGATCACCGGCTTTGGAGTGGGTGGTTCCATTATCAAGGACAAGCTCTTCTGGTTCCTGGCTTTTGACTATTACCTTCGTAACTTCCCTGGAACGGCTGTAACCGGCAATCCACCTGTTTTTTTTGCTCCTCCATCCTGCGCGACCGATGCTAACGGGAACAACATCATTCAATTGCCTGCTATTCCTTGCACTCAAAAGTCGACAGTCAACACATTCGCATTGCGTCTGAATAATCTTCCCTCTACAGCTTTGGCTACCCCTGCGCAGCAGCAACAGGCAGCAAATCTCTACAGCACTGATCTCGCCGCCGTGAACACCATGCTGGGACCGGTTCCGCGCACCGGTGAGCAGAACATCTTCTTTCCGAAGATAGACTGGCAGATCACCCCCAAGCATCACGCGGCATTTTCTTTTAATCGCATGCGCTGGTCCTCTCCTGCGGGTATCCAGACCCAGGCTACCAATACCTTCGGAATTGCCAGCTTTGGCAATGACTTCGTGAAAGACACCTGGGGGGTCGCTAAACTCGATAGCACGCTCACATCGAGTATCGTGAACGAACTTCGCTATCAGTATGGCCGCGACTTTGAGTTTGAATTTGCCCAGAAGCCCAGTCCTTACGAGCTGGCAAACTTGGTAAATACACCTGCCTACACCAATCCGCTGGGGCTGCCGCCACAAGTGTCGCTCTTTTCCAACGCAGGTGGTTTTACCTTCGGCGTACCCACCTTTCTGCAGCGTCCTGCCTTTCCCGATGAGACCCGCCACCAAATTGCTGACACGGTGAGTTGGACCCATGGCAACCACAACATCAAATTTGGCGTGGACTTCAGCCATGTGGATGACCTTTCCAAGAACCTGCGAACCCAGTATGGCAGTTACAACTACAACAGCTTGCTGGATTACTTCTCTGACCTCCACGCTAACTCTCAAAAAACTTGCTCTAACAAGGTTGGCGGAACCACAATTCCCACCTTCTGCTATAGCAGTTTCTCTCAGGCCTTTGGTCCCTTGGGCTTCGAATTCACTACTAACGACTATGCCTTCTTTGCCCAGGATGACTGGAAGATCCTGCCACGTCTGAGCCTCTCCTTAGGCCTGCGTTATGAGTACGAGCAGTTGCCCAGTCCCTTCAGCAACTTGGTCAATCCTCTGGCTCCCCTGACCGGCCACATGCCCAGTGACAAAAACAACATCGGCCCGCGCATTGGCTTTGCCTATGACATCTTTGGCGATGGCAAGACAGTGCTGCGTGGCGGCTACGGCATCTACTACGGCCGCATCATCAACTCCACCATCTACAACGCGCTGACGAGTACTGGCATGCCTGGTGGCCAGCCATTCTTCTCGTTGAGCACTACCTCAGCAGTTACCGGGCCCTGTACTATTCCTTTTCCCCAAATTCTGGGGGCGCAGCCGACCTGCCCCGGTGCAAAGCCGAACATCGCCTTTTTCTCCAAAAACTTTCAGAACCCCCAGATTTATCAGACCGACTTAACGTTAGAACATGATCTAGGCTGGGGCACCGTACTCTCTGTCAGCTATCTTGGCAGCACGGGACGCTATCTGCCAGGCTTTGATGACCTCAATGTCTGCACCAGTCAGGATCCTACCCTGACAACAGGTTGCACCAAACCCGTCGGAACTATTACCTACAATGTCGTGAACGGTGGCCCAATTACCACCCCTACTCTTACAGAGCCTCTGTTTACGCAGCGCCGCGATCCTAACTTTGGCACTGTAACCACCATCTTCAGCGGCATTAACAGCAGCTACAACGCCCTCGTCACCCAACTCAACCACCGCATGAATCATCACATGCAGTTTTCTGTGAATTACACCTGGGCTCACGCCATAGACTTTGGCCAGAACCAGAGCACCTTCTCCGATTCTAATGATCTGCTGGTTCCCAACAACATTGGCTTGGAAAAAGCTAATTCCATCTACGATGTACGCCACCGCTTCGTTGCCAGTGCCGTCATGACCTCGCCCTGGAAGGTGGATGGCTGTCTGGGAATCCTGGCCAATGACTGGGATTTTGATCCTCTCCTTCAGATACAAAATGGATTGCCATATACGTTGGCTACAAGCGGTTCTGCGCCGGGCGGTCTCAACAGTGGCAGTATCAACGGTTCGGGTGGCACCTCTCGCATTGACGTCATCGGGCGCGATACCTTCCGTTTCCCGATGACCTGGGTGTCCGACGTGCGCGTCGCTAAGCACTTCAAAGTTCAGGAAAAATACGGGCTGGAAGTGATGGCCGACTTCTTTAATCTGGCCAATAAACAGAACGTAACCAGTGTTATTGGTACTGGTAGTAGCAATGGCGCAGGCTATGTTATCTCTGGCAACACACTAACGTTCAACCCTGCTTTCGGAACACGAAACAATAGCAACAGCAACTTCACGTACACCCCGCGTCAGATCCAGTTGGGCCTACGCGTTCAGTTCTAATTGCCTGGACGTTCCAAGAAAGCTCGACCGAAACGCGGCGGCTTCGGCTGCCGCGTTTTCTTTTCTTACCATCTAACCTGCAGTGAATTCCTCTGCGGTCCGCTTCTGGCCTTTGCCAGGGTACAACTGGTATCAAACATGATGTTTTTTCAAAACCATACCGTATCATTGTTCCTGAGGTGTGCCCCAAGGCACAACTGCGGCTCAGGAATCTGAGAGCAGATTTTTGGTTCTTTGAAAAAGAAAAATGTAGCCGTTTGGCGCGAACAGACCCAAGGGTTTGTCACGCGAACCCCGTCCTCCGGCCCCAGCCTGCCGTGGGGCTTGCTCAGTGACCTGTCGATCAACGCAGATTGCGCGCAAGCCGTTTTCGCGAAAAACTTGAGACTCGAAACTCGAAACTTGAAACTGCTTGCAGACACTACTCCCAGCATATCCGCATATGATTGAATCTTTAGGACTTAGCCCCCATATCGACTACTCCATGTAATGGGAGGCCCTGCCAAGAGCTGAAGTAGTATCAGCCCAAGGGATATCCAAAACCTTGGAGCTTGCAGCTTTGCGAGCTTGGAGCTTGGAGCTGCGAGCTTGGAGCTGCATTATTGTTCTTCTCTGGCCGGCTCGCATCTAACCCAAGTTATAATGAGGCACCCTGAATAATCTGGTCTCTCCACTAAGGGAACGTGCAATGCGATTTGTAAACAAGAGCATTTTGGTTCTGGGGTTCCTTGCCGGTTCCTGGTTTCTCACCAGTTGCGGCGCACAGTTTACCAACACTCCGCGTTTCGCGCTGGTGCTCGACAACTCAAGCGCCGGCGCGGCCACGGGTAGTGTTTCTGTCTTCTCCGTGGTGAGGGGGACGGGCGTGCTTTCTCCCCTGGGCAAGTCTGTCCAGACTGGTGTAAATCCTGCGGCCATCGCCTCTGACCTGCATGGACGGCTGCTCTATGTGGCCAATGCCGATGATGGCACCGTCTCCGCCTATGGCATCAACCGCACCACCGGAAATATTTCTGTCTCTCCTAATTCTCCCTTCACCACCGGCAGCAATCCCATCAGTCTGGCGATTGACGGCAGGACCCGGTTTCTATTCGTTGCCAATAACGGGTCCAGCAGCATCAGCGTCTTCGCCATTAACCGGACAAACGCGTCGCTAAAGCAGGTTTCCGGCTCTCCCTTCAGCACCAGCACATCTGCCGGCCCCATGAGCCTGGCGGTGGCTGCTTCCGGAAAGTTTTTGTACGTCGCCTCCGGGACCTCCGGCACCGTGGTCTTCAGCGTCAGCTCCAGCGGGGCGCTGGCCATGGTGAGCCAGCAGCCTCTTCCTTCCGGAATCCTCAGCGCCAGCGCCCTGGCGCTCAGCCCGAATGGAAAGTTTCTCTATGTAGTGGATGGCGACGCCACGGTTTCCGCCTACGCCGTTGATTCGGCATCCGGCAAGCTCACCTTGATCGGTTCACCCGTTCTGACCGGCGACCAGCCTGCTGCTGTTGTGGTTGATCCTCTGAATCGCTATGTGTACACCGCCAACCAGGGCTCCAGCGACGTTTCAGCGTATTCCATCAATGCCGATGGTTCGCTCACACAGATCAGTGGCTCCCCTTTTGCCACCGGGAACCAGCCGCTTGAGATCACGGTTGATCCTTCCAGCCGCTTCGTTTACACCGCCAATTTCGGCGATCAGGATGTCTCTGTTTTTACCATCGGCGCCGGCACAGGCAGCACGAGCACCCCGGGCGCGCTAAGCATGGTCGGAACCACGGCCGCTTCCACCCCGGAATCAATGACCATAACCCGTTGATGTTGTGGAACTCTTGCCGGCAAGCCTCTCGCCTTGACAGGGCGCGCGTCTCGCCGTTAAAATTTGTTTTTTATTAGATTCAGCACGTCATGATGACGAATCACAACAGCGCGCTGTATAACCGCGGGATGGCCATGGCCATGTGGAAGTCCCTTTCCATTGGAAGGGGACGGCTTTGCGGTCAACACGCCTGTGCATGAAACATTACGATTGAACGCGTAATTTCGCATAGAGTTCCGAAGCCGGCCCCGATCTTATAAATTCTGGGCCGGTTTTTTATTTCTGCTCATATCGGCTTGCAGATCGCAGGGCTTTTAAATTGGAGGCAAACGAAATGTCCGGCAAAAAGCAGGACCTGGATTTTACAACTCAGCTTGTCCACGAAGGTGAGCGGCTGCCCACGCCCAACGGCCAGCCGGTGGCCACGCCCATCTACGCCACCGCCACGTTTACCTATCCCTCCATGGACGAAATTGACAAGGTTTTCGCTGGCGAGACACCCGGTTACGTCTACACCCGCTATGGAAACCCCACGGTTGCGGCGCTGGAGAAATCAATTCAAAAGCTCGAAGACGGCGCATTCGCCTGTGCCTACGCTTCCGGCATGGCTGCCTTGCATGCCGCGATTTTTGCCTGTCACCTGTCACCCGGAGCAAACGTCGTAGCCTCGCAAGATCTTTACGGAGCGACCCTCGACCTGCTGTTCGATGTGTTTGGCTCTTTCGGCATCAACACCGTAACCGCCGATTTTTCCAATCTGGAGAGATTGGCCGAAATCACCCGCAAAGCTCAGCCGCGGGTCTTGGTTGCGGAAACTATTTCCAATCCGCTGTTAAAAGTTTGTGACATCCCCGCCTGCGCCGAAATTGCCCACGCCGTCGGCGCCAAGTTAATTGTTGATAATACCTTTGCTTCTCCTTATCTGTGCCAGCCTCTGAAACAAGGTGCGGATTTTTCTGTGCATAGCGCCACCAAATATCTAAGCGGCCACTGCGACGTCATGGGCGGTTTAGTGGTTGCCCGTGATGAGGCGGATAAACTCTCGCTCATTGGAATCATGAAGCTGGTGGGTGGAGTGCTCGGGCCATGGGACGCGCACGAGATCCTTCGCGGAGTGAAGACGCTGGCCGTGCGCCTTGACCGGCAATGTAGTAATGCCAGCTACATCGCCGGCGAACTCAAAAGCCATCCCAACATCTCCAAAGTTCACTACCCCGGATTAATTGCTCATCAGGACGAAACCGTCTACCGCACTTTGCGGCAAGACAATGCCGGCGCGCTGCTCTCCATCGAACTCAACCCAAATACGCGCGAGGCCGCCTTCCAGTTTATGGATTCGCTCCAGCTCTGCGTTCGCTCCACCAGTCTGGGAGACGTATTCACCGGCGTGCTGCATCCTGCAACCGCTTCGCATCGCGAGATGGCGCCGGCCCGGCGTCACCAGCTCGGCATTTCCGATGGCCTGGTGCGCGTTGCCGTGGGCATTGAGAGCGCGCAGGATATTCTGGCAGACATTCATCAGGCGCTGGCTTCTGTGGAAAAGCATCTCGGCAGCACAACCCACGCTGTGGGAGCCAAGAGGAAATGATCCGTATGCGGGAACAGCATATCAATCAAATTCGCAGCCTGGGAGAGGGCGAATATCCTTATGAATGTTGCGGGCTCTTGCTGGGCCACTTCGAAGAGAATGGACGCAAATCCCTGGTTGAGCTCTTCCCTATTTCCAACGCCCGCGAAGAGGAGGCCCGGCGCCGGCGCTTTCTGATCGAACCGGCGGAGCTGTTGCGCGGCGAACGCCATGCCCGCGAGCGGCAACTGGACGTGATCGGCTTCTATCACTCGCATCCGGAAGATTCCGGCGTTCCCTCGCAATATGATCTTGATCACGCATGGCCGGTCTATTCCTATGTGATCGTTTCTGTCCATAGCGGCAAAGCGGTCAATCTATTTTCATGGGAGATGCAGGAAGATCGGTCGCGCTTCAATGCGGAAGAGATCGTAAAAGAAAACTAGCTTATGGCAAACCAGAAAGAACAGGAGAAGAGCACTTTGCTGAACCCGGCCGCGGAAGACAGCTTCACGCTGGCCCAGGGCGGGCCTTTTCCGCTGGCCTCGGGCGGCTCTTTGCGTCCGCTGACCTTGCGTTACGCGCTTTATGGAACCTTGAACCAGGCGCGCGATAACGCCATTTTGGTTTGTCATGCGCTTTCCGGTTCGGCGCGGGTTGCCGACTGGTGGCCCGGGGTCGTTGGCCCCGGCTGCGCAATTGACACCGAACGTTATTGCATCGTCGGTATCAACGTCATCGGGTCATGCTATGGCTCTACCGGACCTCATTCCCTGAATCCGGAAACCGGCAAACCTTATGGGGGCGGCTTCCCTCTGGTCACGATCCGCGATATGGTTCGGGCGCAAGCCCAGTTACTGCGCGACAAATTGGGGATTGAACGTTTGCACACCGTCATCGGTGGTTCGCTTGGCGGCATGCAGGCGTTGCAGTGGGCGGTGGATTATCCAGAGGCGGTCGAGCGTTGCATCGCCATCGGAGCTACACCTCTTTCTGCGATGGGGTTGGCGTTAAATCACCTGCAGCGCCAGGCCATTCTGTGCGATCCCGCCTGGAGCGGAGGCGAATACGCGCCCAATCAAGGTCCCGCTGCTGGCTTAAGTCTGGCGCGCGGAATCGCCATGTGCTCTTACAAGTCAGCGGAGTTGTTTGACGAACGCTTTGCCCGCCGCCCTAATCAGCGCGGAAGCGAGGACCCGCATCGCTCCCTGGCCGAACGCTTTGATGTGGCCGGATATCTCGATTACCAGGGAAAGATATTTGTAGACCGCTTTGACGCCAACACCTATCTGGCGCTCTCCAAGGCGATGGATACCTTCGACTTTCACATCGGATACGGCTCCGAAGATGCTGCATTCCGGCGCATACGCGCCCGGGTATTGCTGTTAGGCATCTCTTCGGACTGGCTGTTTCCTCCCCACGATGTCTGTAAGCTCTCCCATCGCATGGCTTCAGCAGGGGTCAGCGCCCGCTATCTTGAGCTTCACTCCGGGCATGGCCATGATGCATTTCTCGCCGAGCTCGATTCGGTGAGGGCAAGCATCGCTCCTGAGATCGAAACACCGATTGGGAAACGCAATGCTCCCACGCCTGAGTTCCTGCAGATGATCTCTCGGCTCAAGGGCTCCCGGGATGGAGACGGCGTCTGATTCAGGAATCCGCATTGTGGTATGACTGTTTTGCTGCTGACAAGTTACCTGCTTTCACGTCAAAATGAGATTGCGCCCAGGGGGCGATTGCAGTTAGAGTGTCCGTTTCCGTCTACATAAATCATGGACAGCGAATCTACAAAGGAAAATGCGGCAAATCCGGCCTCTACATCCGCCGGCAGCGAAAAGCGCGCCGATAAGTACCAGCGCATCCTGGAGGCGGCGGTTGAGGTGATTGCCGAAAACGGCTTCTTCAATGCGCGGGTTTCAGATATTGCCCAGCGCGCCGGGGTCGCCGACGGCACCATTTATCTGTATTTCAAGAGCAAAGACCAGATCCTGATGGCCGCCATCTCCAATGCCTTTGGGGCGTTTCTCGATCTGGCGCGTACGGAAGTCAAGAGCATAACCGAGCCCCGCGAACAGTTGCGGCGGCTGGCTTTGCTGCATCTCACCTCATTGGGATCGAACCGGAACCTGGCCATCGTCTTTCAGACTGAGCTGCGGCAAAGCGCGCGTTTTCTGGCGCAATTTTCCCAGCATCAGTTGAAACAGTACTTCGATCTCATCCGCGAGGTGGTGCGCGAAGGCCAAAATACGGGTGTCTTCCGCCACGATCTTTCCGATAAAATCGTGGCTAATTGCTTTTTTGGTTCCCTCGATGAGATGGTAACTTCCTGGTTGCTCAGTGAGCGCGATTATTCTCTGCCCGGCGCCGCCGATGCCGTGGTAGATGTTATTTTAGGTGGGGTGGAAGCGCGGCGTCCTTCATGAAGTTAGAGACACTCAACGATATTTTTTTCAATACGGTTAGCTTCAACCTACCTCGCGTAATGACCTACAAGCAGGGAGGACGCTGGGTCAATATTTCATCACAAGAGCTGTATCGCCAGGTAACGGCAGTAGCCCGCGCCCTGCAGTCCTGGGGGCTTGGCAAAGGCGATCATGTCGCCATCCTGAGCGAGAACCGCCCGGAATGGCAAATTGCGGACTTCGCCTGCCTGCTGCTGGGCATCGTTGACGTTCCGATTTACGCCACGCTGCCTGCCGACCAGATTATTTATCTGCTGAACAATTCCGAGACCCGGGCCATTTTTGTTTCCACCCAGGAGCAGTTGCAGAAAGTCCTGCAAATCCGGCAGCAGACCAAAATCCAGAAGATCGTATTGATGGATGACGTTCCACGCAGTGAAGCTGTCTCATTCCACAGCCTGATTGCGAATGCTCCCGCGGGTCGAGACGCCACCCTCGACTCTATAGCCCAGGCAATAAAACCGGACGACCTCGCGACCATCATCTATACCTCCGGAACAACGGGCACGCCCAAAGGGGCCATGCTGACGCACGGGAATATTGCTTCGAATATCAGCTTTTCCCTGCGCGATTTCGGATCGAGCTCCCGCGATCTTTCGATCTCTTATCTTCCGCTCTCCCACATCACCGCCCGCCATCTCGATTACTACTGTTTGCAATGCGGAGTCACGCTGGCGTACTGCCCCCATCTTGAAGACTTGCCGCAGGCAATGATCGAGACCAGGCCCACCCTGCTGGTCAGCGTTCCCCGAGTCTACGAGAAGGTATATAACAAAGTCCTGGTCGAAACCCGGCGCGGCATCAAGCACACAATCTATGAATGGGCGATGAAAGCCGGAAGTGCGCATAGAGAAGAAATCCTGGCCGGACGAACGCCCTCTTCCTTAAAGTGGAAGCTGGCCAACGCACTGCTCTTCTCGAAAATTCGTAAAGGCTTCGGCGGGAACACGCGCGCCTTCATTTCAGGCGGAGCGCCGTTGGGAATCGAGTTGGCCAGTTGGTTTGCGGACGTCGGGATTGTAATTCTCCAGGGATACGGTCTTACCGAAACTTCCCCCGTCATTGCCATCAATACGCCTGAAGTCAACCGCTTAGGCACCGTGGGCAAGAAGTTGCCCAACGTCGAAATCAAGATTGCCGAAGATGGCGAGCTGCTGGTGCGCGGCCCGAATGTCTTCCATGGTTACTGGAAGTTGCCGGAAGAAACTCAAAATGCTTTTGCGGATGGCTGGTTCAAGACCGGCGATATTGCCTCCTTGGATTCCGACGGTTTCCTGAGCATCACTGACCGCAAAAAAGACCTGATTAAAACCTCTGGCGGCAAGTTTATCGCCCCGCAACCCCTGGAGAACCAGCTCAAGTCGAATCCGCTGGTCTCGCAAGCTGCCGTCATTGGAGAGCGGCGCAAATTTCCCGCCGTTATCATTGCGCCGCAATTTGGCGCGTTGCAAGAATGGGCTCGGGAAAATAATGTTTCCTTCTCTTCGCCTGCCCAACTCATCACCAATCCTAAAGTGCAGGAACTTTACGAAGGCATCGTCGAAGCGCTGAACGCAAAGCTGGCCCAGTTTGAAAAGCTGAAGAAGGTCCTGTTGGTGCCCGACGAGTTTTCCATCGCTACAGGCGAGTTGACCCCCAGCATGAAGCTCAAGCGCCGTTTCGTGGAACAAAAGTACAAAGCGCAGATTGAAGAGCTTTATACCCAAACTGAGTCCAGAGTAACAGTGTAAACTTAAAAACTGCGGCATTGCCTTCTTGCCTTTTAACCAAGAATTCACACCTGAATCAGCGCGGTAAAGCGGGTTCCCGTGATCCTGCGTGATAGAATTTTTCCTTTATATGTCTTTTCCCGCACAAACCAGCTCCTTGGCTGCTGCCCTGCAACAGAAAATTGAGAGCCGCACTGCGCGGGTTGGAATTATCGGGCTGGGCTATGTAGGCTTGCCGCTGGCCCTTTTGTTCAGCGAAGAGCGCTTCCCTGTCACAGGATTTGACGTTGACAATAAAAAGGTTGAAGCCCTCAACCGGGGTGAATCGTACATCTATCATATTCCGGCAACGGAAATTCAATCCGCGCAAAGCCGCGGGCTGCGGGCCACTGCCCAGTATTCGCAATTGGCGGAGATGGATGCCATCATTATCTGCGTCCCCACACCACTCAACGAATATCGTGAACCTGATCTCAGCTACATTCAATCTACGGCTGAGGCCATTGCGCCGCGCCTGCACGCCGGCCAACTGGTCGTTCTTGAGAGCACCACGTATCCGGGAACAACGGAAGAAATTCTGGTGGGCACGCTGGAAAAGAAAAACCCAGGTGGGCTCAAGGCTGCCCGGGCAAACGCGGCGCCGGAAAATACTTTCTTCGTGGCCTTCTCACCCGAACGCGAGGACCCGGGAAACCAGAGCGTGGCCCGGCGCGATATTCCCAAGGTCGTCGGCGGATTGGAACAGAACGCCACTGAATTGACGGCGCTGCTCTATCAGACAATCTTTAATCGCACGGTTAAGGTTTCTTCCCCCGCAGCCGCTGAGATGACCAAGCTGCTGGAGAATATCTATCGTTGCGTGAACATTGCTCTGGTCAATGAGCTCAAGATGCTGTGCCTGCGCATGGGCATCGATATCTGGGAGGTCATCGAGGCGGCCGCCACCAAGCCTTTCGGCTTTCATCCCTTCTATCCGGGGCCTGGTCTCGGCGGGCACTGCATTCCCATTGATCCGTTTTATCTTTCCTGGAAGGCCAAAGAATACGATTTTCAAACCCGTTTTATCGAACTCGCCGGCGAAATCAATTCCAACATGCCTTACCACGTGGTGAGCGCCGTGACTGCGGCGTTGAACCGCGAAAAGAAAGCGCTCAATGGTTCGCGCATCCTGGTGCTGGGTGTTGCATATAAAAAAGATGTTGACGATCTGCGCGAATCGCCTGCACTGACGATCATCGAGTTGTTGCGTGCACAGGGCGCTGCTGTGAGTTACCACGACCCTTACTTCCCTTCCATCGGCAAGGGACGGCACTATGACCTGCAGATGCGATGTGCTTCTCTTGAGAATCTAAGCGAATATGATTGTGTCCTGATTGTGACCGACCATTCCGATTACGACTATTCGACCATCGTCCGCCATGCACAGCTCGTCGTGGATACGCGCAATGCCACGCGCGGAATCGCCTCCCCAAAAATCGTGCGCTGCTAGCTGCTAAAAGAGTTGCTCTTCCCGCAGCGTTCCGCTAGAGTCTTTGACTGAGCCCTCCGCGATGCAAAAGACAATTGTTCACGGTGTCAAATCACCGAAGATCCAATATGTCTTGCTGTCCATCATTTGTGCAGCAACTGTGCTTTATCACGCGCGCCTCGCCCAAGACCTGCTGCACGATCTGAGCCCGCAAAGAGTCGTCATTCCCCACTTCGGCGTAGGAACTGCAGGCGCAAAGCTCGATGCTGTTTCGCCCGAGGCGGTTGCAGCAGGATTACAGGATGGCGATGTTCTGCTTGAGGTCAACGGACGTCCTTACACCGGAACCGCAGTCCTGGCAGAAGAACTCGCCAAAGTGAAACCGGGAACTCCGCTGACAGTGAAGGTCCGATCCAGTGCGGCCCGCGCTGCTGGGGAGCGCACGATCGTGCTTTGGGGTACAGCAGTTAAGAGCAGTGCGAGGTCAGCATGGTTCGATCTGTTCGCTCGCTTCGTCATGCCGCTTTTTTGTACGCTCCTCGGGATCTGGGTGGTTGTCGCCCGCCCGCGAGATTTACCGGCGTGGCTTCTGCTGGGAGTCATGCTCTGCTTTGCGCAGGTCTTTGAATCCCAGCGCGTTGAAAGCTGGGGACCGGTGGCTCGCGAACTGGGAATGATTTATCACAGCCTGCTGGCAAACACTTGGCCGATTTTCATGTATTTCTTCGGACTCTATTTTCCCGAGCCCTTCCCGGCTTCATTTCGCAAGTCCGGCTTTCTCCGGAACCTGTGGTGGAAGGCGCTGTTCTGGATCGGAGTGATCCCTCTAGCCATCACCAGCGTGACAGACACGGTGATACATGTGGGAGCATTGGACAATTACCGTGCAGTTGCGCCGCTGTTTACCGCTGTGTGGCGTTTGGAGTTTTATGCGGGCCTAATGGCCTTTCTGTTGGTTAGTGTCTTTTTCGCTGCCATCAGCATTAAGATCAGGCTTGCAATCTCAACCGATGCTAAACGCCGTTTGCGGCTTTTGTATTTCGGCACCACTCTGGCGATGACCCCTGCCCTGATCGTTACGATCAAGCAGGGTCTACGCCAAGCATACCCCAGGCTTGAGCCAGTTCCGGAGTGGATTGTGGTCTTTGCCGTGGCCATGCTGGCTTTATTTCCCCTGACGTTGGCTTACGTCATCGTTGTGCAGCGCGCCATGGATGTACGCATGGTTCTGAGACAAGGCATGCAGTATGCACTGGCTAAGACCGGTCTGCGTGTGCTGCAGATGGCCGCCAGCACAGCGACGATCGCCGTCGTTGTCTATGAGATTGCAAAGAGCGGCCCCCAACACAGGCTCACCGCGATCGCGATCGGAGTGGTCGGCTTCTTCGCGATTCGGCGGGTTCGCCGCTCCGGAGAGAAGGTGCGCTCCTGGCTCGACCGCCGTTTTTTCCGGGAATCGTACAACATCGAGCAGGTGCTCACCGACTTGAGCGACAAGGTCCGCAGCATGATCGAGACGCGGCCGCTGCTGGAAACGGTGGTCAACCGCATCGCAGAAACCCTGCACGTGCGCAACGTCGCCGTGCTGCTCAGCGGAAGCGAAGTTTATCAACCTGCCTACGCCCTGGGATTTTCCGGAATTCCGCAGCTTGAGTTTCCTTCCTCGACCGCCACGGTGAAACATCTGCGCCAGAGCGGCGAGCCGGCGCGGGTTTATCTTGAAGATTCAAATTCCTGGGTTTACAGCGAACCGGAGGCAACCGAAGAAGAGCGCAACAAGCTTTCGGAGTTGGGCGCGGAATTGCTGCTGCCGCTCGTGGTGCGCGAGAAGCTTCTCGGATTCATCAGCCTCGGTCCCAAACGCTCGGAGGAGCCCTACTCTGGCAGTGACGTGCGCCTGCTCAAATCTTTAGCTGCGCAAACCGGGCTGGCGCTGGAAAATGTCAACCTGATGCGCGCCATCGCCGACGAAGTAGCGCAACGCGAACGTCTGAACCGTGAAGTGGAAATTGCCCGCGAGGTGCAGGAGCGGCTCTTTCCGCAGAAGCTTCCCCCAATCCAGGGACTCGACTATGCCGGCCATTGCCGCCCCGCGCTGGGCGTCGGCGGCGACTACTACGATTTTCTCGCGCTTCCCCAGGGGAACCTCGGGATTGCGATCGGCGATGTTTCCGGCAAAGGCATTGCCGCGGCGTTGATGATGGCCAGCCTGCAAGCTTCGTTGCGCGGCGAAGCGGCGCGCGCGCCGAAGGACTTGGCTGCGGTTATCGCCAATATCAACCGCCTTGTCTACGAGGCCTCTTCAGCCCATCGCTACGCAACTTTTTTTTATGGCCAATATAATCCGGCGACTCGCCAGTTCGATTACGTCAATGCCGGCCACAACCCTCCCTTGCTCTTTCACCCTTGCAAAGAAAAATGGGAAATCTCTCGTTTGGAGGTAGGCGGCACGGTGGTTGGCCTGCTGGAAAGTTTCCCTTACCAGCAAGGACAGGCAACGCTTGCCCCTGATGACATTCTGGTTGCCTTTACCGACGGCATCAGCGAAGCCATGAACAACAATGATGAAGAATGGGGTGAAAAGAACCTGATTCAGACCATCGAAGGCAATTCAAAAATGCCTGCCGCAGAACTGCTACAGCATATTCTGCAAGCTGCGGACATTTTTGTGGCAGGGGCCAAACAGCACGACGACATGACCCTCGTGGTCGCGCGCGTCGTTGAATAATTTGTTCGCGGACGCCGGAACAAAAACCCAAATCGACGAGCCTTGCCTCACACAGGCACTGAGAACTGAGAACCGAGAACTGAGAACTG